>Ga0187819_10000602_pt1 | contig 18051 bp, 13 predicted proteins | sample NC_wetland_sal_i_15_FD_132411 | JGI IMG/M metagenome (GOLD analysis project Ga0187819, IMG submission 132411) | Wetland sediment microbial communities from Neuse River Estuary, North Carolina, USA - SO4_4 | ecosystem: Environmental > Aquatic > Freshwater > Wetlands > Sediment | place: USA...
ACCGGATCGGGCAAGTCTTCGACGCTGGCCGCTTTGATTGACCGCATCAACAGCCAATATTGCTATCACGTTCTGACGGTTGAAGATCCGATTGAGTTTCTGCACAAGCACAAGAAATCGACGGTGCACCAGCGCGAGTTGCACAGCGATGCGCCGAATTTCACGATGGCGCTGCGGGCGGCGCTGCGCCAGGCCCCGCGCGTGATTATGGTGGGCGAAATTCGCGACCGGGAAACGCTGGAGATTGTTCTCGAGGCTGCCGAAAACGGGCACATCGTTCTTTCCAGCATGAACACCGTCGATACCTCGAAGACGGTGGAGCGCATCGTGGGTACGTTCACGGCCGCCGAACAGCAATCCGTGCGAGAGCGTCTCGCCAAAACCTTCCGCTACATCATTGCGCAGAGGCTAGTCCCGCGCACCGATGGCGGCGATCGTCTCGCCGTAGTCGAAATCTTGAAATCCAACTCGCGCACTCGCGATTGCGTCGAGCAAGGCGAGCGCCCGGGCCGCACCTTGCTGGACGCAATCAAAGCCAGCGAAAACGAGGGCATGCAGCATTTCGATGGCGAGATCGCGAAGCTGGTTCGCTCCGGCCTGGTCGACCTGGAAACCGGTCTCTGCTTCGCCAGCAATGCGACCGTCCTGGGGCAGGAATTGGCGCGGTGAAGTAGTTCTCAGTTCCCGGCTCTCAGTTCTCAGAAGAAACCATTGCCGCTCTCTTCTTTCGCCCTGATTCAACGCGGTATGATTCCTGCATGTCTTCTTCCACCCCTTCCTCCGCAGCGCCCGTGACCCGCGTGGTGAGCTTTGAAGAGGCTCGCCACCTGGTTGAGCAGCATGCGGCCGGCGTGCGACCGGGAGACGTGGAGACGCTGGATCTGCTATCGGCATTCGGGCGGGTGCTGGCGGAAGAGATTGTGGCGGACCGCGACTTTCCTCCTTTTGCGCGGGCGACTCGCGACGGATATGCGGTGCGGGCGGCGGACGTGGCGCAGGTTCCGGCGCGGCTGGAAGTGGTGGGCGAGGTGAAGGCGGGCGACTGGCCAGAGCCGGAAGTGTGTTCGGTCGGGCGCGGGCAGGCGGTTGGAATCATGACGGGGGCTCCGCTGCCGGCGGGGGCGGACGCGGTGGTGATGGTGGAATACACGGCCGCGGTGGGGAAGTCGGTCGAGATTCAACGCAGCGTGCAGCCCGGTGAGAACTTTGTTCCGCGTGGGGCCGAAGCGCGTGCGGGACAACGGTTGCTCGATCGCGGCCGGCGGCTGGACCACGCGGGCATTGCCCTTGCCGCGTCGGCCGGCAAGAGCCGCGTGCAGATTTTCCGCAAGCCGCGCGTGGCCGTGCTTTCGACCGGCGACGAAGTGGTGGAGATTGACGCGGCGCCGGGGCCAGCCGAGATACGGAATTCGAATTCGTATTCGCTGGCGGCGCAAGTGCAGAACGCGGGCGCGGAGCCGGTGCGTCTCAAGATCGCTCCGGATGAACGGGAGCGGCTGCGGGCTTTGATTGAGGAAGGGCTGGGGTGCGATCTTTTGCTGCTGACGGGCGGCGTCTCCATGGGGAAATACGACCTGGTAGAGCAGGTTCTCGCGGAGTTGAAGGCGGAGTTCTACTTTACGGGAGCGGAGATTCAGCCGGGCCGGCCGATCGTGTTTGGTTCGTGTGGCGCGGGCATTCCTGCCCGCGTGCGTGCATCAAATCCGCCGTCAGCGCGGGCAGGAATGCCCGCGCCACACAAGAAGTATTTCTTCGGGCTGCCGGGGAATCCGGTCTCGACTATGGTGACCTTCGAACTGTTCGCCCGGCCGATGATCGAAGCGCTGGCGGGAATGACGCCCCACCCCCTGATCTTTCTTCGCGCGCGGCTTAAGTCAGAGATCCGGACGAAAACAGGCTTAAAGCGGTTTCTTCCGGCCGTGCTCTCGGGAGAATTTGAGAATGCGGAGGTGGAACTGGCCAAGTGGCAGGGGTCAGGCGACATCGCGACGCTGGCGCGCGCGAACTGCTATGTTGTGATTCCACCGGACCGGAAGCGGATTGACGCGGGAGAATGGGTGCCGTTGTTATTGATGCGATGAAGAAGGCCGCCCCTCCGCGGCTCAGGGGGGGGCGTGTACGATAACCTGTTAGCAATGGCGAAAAAACTATCCCACTACGACGCGCAGGGCCATGCTCGCATGGTGGACGTGTCGCGGAAAGCGCGAACGGCGCGAGAAGCCGAGGCAAGCGCCTTCGTCGCGATGAGACCCGAAGTCTTGCGGGCGCTGCCGGAAAATCCCAAGGGCGACCCGCTCGAGGTGGCGCGGACGGCGGGAATCATGGCGGCGAAGCGCACGTCGGAGTTGATTCCGATGTGCCATCCCGTGGCGCTGTCGCACATTGCTGTGACCCTACGCGTGTGCGAGAATGGCGTTTCTGTTGCCACCAAAGTGAAGACGACCGCGGAGACAGGCGTGGAGATGGAAGCGCTGGTCGCGGCGAGCGTCGCAGCGCTGACCGTGTACGACATGTGCAAGGCGCTCGATAAAGGCATCGAAATCCGGGAAGTGGTGCTGGAACGGAAGTCGGGCGGCAAGAGCGGAGACTACCGGCGACAGGGCAAGCGGAAATAGTTTTCCATCATTGATCACTGATCTATGGCGAGCAACGTCAAAATCCTGCTGGTGGACGACAACCCGATGGTGCTCGGGATGCTGCAGCAGGCACTCTCATCGCTGGGCGAGGTCACGGTCGGAACCGACGCCGCCGACGCGTTGTTGAAGGCGGTCGATGATCCGCCGGATGTGCTGATCAGCGACTACCGCATGCCCGGCATGGATGGGCGGCAGTTGCTGGAAAAACTTAAAAGCAGGCCGGCAACCGCACGCATCGCGGTAATCCTGATGGCCTCGAAGGCCGACATCAGTGAACGATTGTCGATGCAGGATCCGATTGAAGACTATCTGGAAAAACCATTCTTCCTGAAAGATGCCACGCACAAAATCAAGCGCGTGGTGGACCGGATCGCTCTGGAGAAACTGAGCAAGGCGGCGTCGACCGATGGCATATTGCGCGGCAGCCTGTCGCAAATGAACGTGATTGACCTGGTGCAATCGCTGGAGATGGGGCGCAAGAGTTGCCTGCTCACCATGACCAAGGGCAATAACAATAACAATAACGAAGAAAAATGCGAGATCTATTTCAGCCAGGGACAGGTCAAGCACGCCGCGTATGGCCCGATTACGGGAGACGAAGCGGTTTTCAAGGTGCTGCGCTGGACCGAGGGAAATTTCCAGATTGATTTCAACGGTAAGTCTTCGCAGGAAACAACGACTCTGAATACGCAAGGCCTGCTGATGGAAGGATTGCGGCTGCTCGACGAATCGCAGCGCGACGCAGCGTCTGAGGGTGAAGATGTCCTCCTCGACACCTGAAGCGGCGTTGCCTGGGACATCGGCGGCGGTGCTGACAGTCAGCGATTCGTGCTCGCGCGGTGAAACGAAGGACCTCTCCGGTCCCGCCGTGGCGGAAGCGCTCGAGCGGGGCAATTTTCAAGTGGTGGCGCGCGGGGTAGTGGCCGATGAGCGCGCCGCAATCCAGGAAAAACTGACTGAGTTATCGCGGCTGGCTCGGCTGGTGGTGACCACGGGCGGGACGGGAATCGCTCCGCGCGACGTGACGCCGGAAGCGACCAGCGCGGTCTGCGACCGGCTGGTGGAAGGGATCGCCGAGCAGATGCGAATGCAGGGCGCGCGCAAGACGCGCTTCGCGGCGCTAAGCCGTGCGGTGTGCGGCGTCCGGGGAACGAGCCTGATCTTGAATCTGCCGGGCAGTCCGGCCGGGGCGGTCGAGTCGCTGGAGTCGGTGATGGATTTGCTGCCCCATGCGCTGGAGTTAATCGCGGGAAGGACGAAGCATGGCAGTCGTTAGTCGTTGGTCATTGGTCGCTAGCAAAACCTGGGTTTGCCAACGACTAACGACCAGCGACCAACGACTGCTCTCGCGTAAACTAGTCTCACTCACTTGAACAAGATCAAACATTTTGTCCACGCTTATGGCGAGTGGATCAAACACGTGCTTGCGCCTCTGGGGCCGTGGGGGATGCTCGCCTTCGCGGCGGTGGACGGGTCGTTCATGGGCCTGCCGCTGGACGCGATTTTCGTGGGCTATGTGTACCACGATCGCTCCCGCTTCCTGCTCTATGTACTGCTGGGCTCGCTCGGGTCGGCTCTCGGAAGCATAGTTCTTTATGTGATCGGGTACACGGGCGGCGAGGTGCTGTTGCGCAAGCGGCTGTCCGCGGAGCGCTTCCAGAAGATTCACACATCCTTCGATCGTCATGAATTCTGGGCGCTGATGTTTCCGGCCATGCTGCCGCCGCCCGCGCCATTCAAGATTGTGGTGCTGGCAGCAGCGGCGTTTGAGATGAACTTCGCGCATTTTCTGCTGGCCATCTTTGCGGGACGCTTCGTGCGCTTTCTGATCGAGGCGCTGCTGACGCTCTGGTTCGGTCCGGAGATTGTGACGCTGGCCGGCAGCCTTTTCGCCCATCACTACGTGTGGGTTCTGGTTGGGCTGGGAGCGCTCGCGGCCGGATGGCTCGTTTGGCGGCGGGCGAGGCGGCAGACTGCGGAGGACAGTCCGGAAAATAAGAACGCAGCGGGAAAAGATTCCACGCTGCGTTCGGAAGAAACTCGATTGACCAACTGACCGACCAGCGAATGACCGGCTAAGCGGCCGCAGTTCCGTGCGGCTTGTGCATGGAACGGGCGACCACGGCGGCGACTGCCGGCAATCCGAACATAACCGCGGTGAAGAGCAGGTCGCCCGCGATTCCGCGCCGGAAGAACGGCAAGCCGGCGGCGTAGCACGTCATCAGTCCCGCCAGGGTCTTGGGATACATGGCCCAGCACGCCCACACGGCAAAATCACTAACCACAAAGAAAGAGACAGAACTGGCCAGTGCGGCTCCGCCAACCCGCAGCCAGCTTGTGTTCTCGCGGAGACCCGTGCCCAACCACAGGATCGCCGCATACCACGCCCAGGTTACGAAATGGTCCCAGGAAAATTGATAGGAATACACGAACCGGGTGAGGATGACGTCCGAAGCCGCCAACAGGGCCAAGGGCACCCACAGCTGGCGTCGCGAACCGCGAGCACCAAAATAGAGCAGCGCCGCCGCTACCGGAGTAAACGCCAAAGGATGCGGCAGGAACCGCACTGCGACCGCGAAGAGCACAAATACGTAAGCCAGCATGATCACCTCGTTAAGGAACCACCTAAGATTGTTGCGCGAGCGGATGCCGCGGGTCAAGCGAGGTGAATTTAGCCGGTGGAGAAAAAAGCGCCGGTTCGGACGCGACACGCTGCGGTGACATCGAATCCCATGGCATCTGCAATTCAGGCAGCCGGGAATCCCAAGAACAATTCACAAATATTTCATCGTCTTTCCGTGATCAATCCTTGAACCTCGGGGCCACGTTTGCTATAAAGGTTGGCTTCAACCTCAGGAGGCGTCCCCCGTGATTACTCTGCGTGGTCGTGTCGCTCGTTCTCTCCCTTGCTGTTTTCACCTGCTCCTGGCGATCATCCTGCTTCCGCTCTGGTCCTCGATCGCCCTTTCCCAGCAGACTCTAGGTTCGATGAATGGCACCGTCAGCGACAGCAGCGGCGCGGTCGTCCAGGGAGCGGCCGTTAAAGCCCGTGCCCTGGCCACGAATCTCGAGGTTACTGCTACCAGCAAGTCCGATGGCTCGTTCAGCATCGCCGACCTGCCCATCGGCACCTACGAGGTCAAGTTCATCAAGGATGGCTTTGAAACGGACGTCCACCCGCAGATCATCGTACAGGGCAATCGCACCGCGACGATCAACGCCAAGCTCAAGCCAGGTTTGGTTTCGGCATCCGTGACCGTGGAGGCGACGCCGCTGCTGAACGAGACGGACACGACCACCGGATACACCTTGAATGAAGTGCAGATCACGGAGACGCCGCTCGGCACGGGCAGCTTCACCCAGTTGGCGATCCTGAGCCCCGGTGTCAGCGCCGATTTGCTGAACACCGCCGGCACCAACGCCGGGCTCGGCAATCAGGCGATCTGGTCGAACGGCCAGCGCGACACGAGCAACAGCTTCACGATGAACGGCGTGAATGCCAACAACCTATTCAGCGGTAAATCGACCAGTCAGGTGACATCGGCCCGTGTGGCAGTCAATATCGGGGAAAACGGCAACGGCAACAACTTAAGCGGCGAGATTGCGACCAGTACCACGGTGTACGGTGCGATTGGCGAGGCTTTGCCCTCGCCGCCGCCCGAAACAATCCAGGAAATGACCGTGAATTCGGCGATGTACGACGCTTCGCAGGGAGCGAACAGCGGCGCGCAGATCAACGCCACCACAAAGGCGGGAACCAACCAGCTTCATGGCGGAGTCTACGCCTACCACCAACAGACGGGCTGGAATGCGAACGAATGGTTCTTCAACAATGTGGCACCGCCTCTGGGCCCGCTGCAGCGTCCCCAGATGCACCGCAATGTCGACGGCGGCTACATCGGCGGCCCAATCATCAAGGACAAGCTATTCTTTTTCGGCTCTTATCAGGCGCAGCGGGTAACTGATCAGTTGCTGGCCAGTTCGATTGCCGCCGTGCCGCAGGGCCTTAACGACACCAATCGCACGTCAAAACAGGGACTGGCTGATCTTGCAAATGCCGACTTTCCCTGCCAGGGACCCAATCCCGCCTGCATAACGGCGAGCCAGATCACGGATCAAGCGCTGGCCATCATGAATCAGAAAGCTCCGGACGGCACCTGGTGGTTCCCGAACTTCCAGACAACGAGTCTTGTAAACCGAGGTGGAGACGCAATTGTCCTGGGTCCGAAATCCCATTTCAAAGCCGACCAGATAAATGGCAATGTGGACTACTATTTTTCCGCCAAGGATCGGCTCGCGCTAAAGTACTACTTCCAGAACGATCCCAACACGACCCCTTTCGCGCAGAGCACTCTGCTCGGCTTCCCGCAATCGCTTTCGGCCGGCAGCCAGACGTTCTCCCTCGACAACGCGACTTCTATCACCCCAAACTTCACCTGGGAACAGCGCGCCGGATTTCTCCGGATGAAGGACTACGCTTCGACCAGTCAATTCGTATCTCCGTCCTCAATGGGGATCAATATTCCTGGCACGTCGCGATTCCCCGGTATCAATCTCCTCAATGCCGACAACGGATACTACACGGGGAGTTCCTATTGGAGCGGCAACACTTTGGGAATCGGCCCGCTGAATAACTTCGCGAACGCGGGCTTTGACCAGAACAGCGCGCAGTTCTCGACGGATGTAAAGTGGGTCCACGGGCGCCACACGCTATCCTCGGGAATGAATTTCGGTTACACGCAGCTCAACGTCATCAACAAGAGCAACACGGTAGGGCGCATTACGTTTGCGGACTTCCCCGGCTTCTTGACGGGCCAGGTGTGTGGCCCGAATACGACGTTTTGCTACGGGCAGGACCCGTCAGAGGTTTTGAGCGGCGCGACTAGCCGCTATTACCGCGCGAAGCAACTCGGTGCTTATGTGCAAGACAATATCCGGGTGCGGTCGGACTTGACCCTCGACGTTGGACTGCGGTGGGATTGGGATGGTCCGCTCTCCGAGAAAAACGGCAACCTCGTAAACTTCTATCCGCAGGACTATTCCTACAATGTCGCCGCCGATACCATCGACAACATCGGACTGGTAGTTGCTGGAAACAGCAAGGCGTTCGGGACGAAAGGTGTGAGCAACTCGACGCTGACGGGAAGACAGTGGGGCTTCGCTCCGCGCATCGGCCTTGCCTACAGCCCGTCCTTCATGCACAGCCTGGTGGTTCGCGCCGGTATAGGTATGTACTATGACCGCGGCGAATATTTTTCGGAGTTTTCGCCCGGCGCTGGCGGCGGGATCGGCGGGCCTTTTGGGGTCACCACTGCCGAGCCCTTTGTGATTCCATTTTATGCGGTTTCGGGAGGAACGTTCGGGCAGCCATTCGGCACGTCGCCGCCCCCTCCTCCACCCAGCAACTTCTCTCAGGTGCAGCAACTGATGCCGAACGCCAACTATCTGCTCCAGCAGAATACGGTTTACTGCAACAACCTTGGGGAGTCAGGTTGTAGCCCCTTTATGTTTGCCGGATACGATCCCAGGAACAAGCTGCCCTACTCGGAGAACTGGACGCTCGACCTGCAATGGCAGCCGAAAAACGATCTCGTTCTCACGCTCGGATATGTGGGCAATCACGGCGTACATGAAACCATCCCGCTGCCGTTTAACCAGGCGAGGATCGCCACGCCGACAAATCCCTTGCTGGCCGGAGGACCCTACCCGCAAGCCTACTCGTATGGGTACAACGTCACCAACCTCACCATCGAAAACAACAACCAGGCGCTGGTCAATGGATTTACAGCCGGCAACGCGCCGCTGCGTGCACCCTACATTGGTTACGATCCCAACTCGACGTTCTATCGAGCGGTCGGAATGTCGAACTACTCCGCCCTGCAGTTCAACGTAACCAAGCGCCTGAAGCATGGATTGCAGGTCTCCGGCTCCTACACGTATTCGCACACGCTCGACGAGCAGAGTGCACTGGGACTTTTCTTCAACGGGAATGATCCGAACAATCCTCATTCCGCGTATGGCAACTCCGACTTTGATCGCGCGCATGTTTGGACGGTGGTCTACCATTACGAATTGCCATCACTAGCCACGGCACACGGCTGGAAAAAACAAGCCATCAACGGCTGGGCATTCAACGGCGTGACTGTCTTGCAGAGCGGCCAGCCCTACAGCGTGGTTGACTACACGGGCGGGGCGGCCAGTATCTACTGGGGTGGGGGCCAGGACGCGGTGACCAACCCGATTGTGCCCGTCGGTGGCGTTGGCGCGACCGCTAAGAATCCGCTTCTGCAGGGGACAACTGGAATCAACGGCGCGCTCCCGGTTTTGAACCAGAACGCCTTTGGTATTCCGGCGCCGATCGCGCCAGGTGACCCGAACTGGGGCGTCCCGCCGTGCGATCCTGTCACCGGAGCCTGCGATTATTTCGAGACTCCTTATACTACTGGCGGGCGAAATATTTTCCGCGGACCATTTCAGAACCGTTTCGATTTCGGCTTGGAGAAGAACTTTGCCATCAACGAACGCCTCGCGTTGAAATACGACGTGGTTGCGTTCAACATTTTCAATCATCCGAGCTTCGACATTCCCAGCAACGATGTCTCCTTCAATCCGGGCTACCAGAATCCACCTATTTTCACTTCAGCGTGTGTTGCCGCCACCGGGGCTTACCAATGTCCGCCCTCGGGAAACTTGGGTTATCTCCAGCACACCATCGGCAGTCCGCGCTTCGTCCAGATGGCGCTGCATTTGACGTTCTGAGAACGCTCGCGCTGCAAGTTTCTAGAGGGTGATCAGCCGGTTGCTGGTCACCCTCTTCTAGTCTTGAGAATCCAGTCTGACGAAACCGCTTTGTAAGTTAATCCGGGTCGCAGGACTTGCTGCGGTTACCGCGTTTTCATACCGTTGCCCCTGATTCCGACCTGTGCCTCCACCACCTGCAGATCGCGGGTCAGGAAGACTCTCGCCCCGAGCGTGGCGCGGCCGCCGCGTCCAGGATAGTCGTAGCGGAGATCGCGGAAGCGCACCACGTACGCGGCGTGGGCGCTCTCGCCCGGATGGCCCGCCGGATCGTTCTCTAGTTGCTCGGTTTCGATCAGGGGATACTGAGCCCAGCTCAGATAGACGCGTCCAAGGTAGGTTTTTTTCGCGGCTAATGTGACGGCCGTTTCTTCCGGCTTGTAGCGAATCCGCATTCGGCTTTCGGGATCGACCTCGGGCGCGAGCGAATCGACGTCCATGGTGGCGAAGAAAGCGGGCGTTTCCACCACGCCGTGCCAGCGGAACGGATTCGTCATGTACGAATAAGCGGAGACGCGAATCGCATCGGCTCCCTGGTAATTGCGCGACTGAAGCGCGGCTACGGCGCGCCGATGCTCGTAGTCACAGAGTCCCCAATAGGCCAAGACGGCGAGCAGCGCGAGAGTCGCGGCTAGCCTTCCGTGTGGCTTCGCCTGCGGGCCCTTGTCACGCGCGCCGATCTCTTCGTTGATCAGCGAAAACAATGCCGGCAGAATCAGGCCCAGAGTCAGCACGACCAAAAGCACAGGCTCGACGATGAAAACGATGTCCCAGGAAATCCAGTGTTCGGAAAACGGCCAGAAGGGACGAATCCCGTAGCTAGTGGTGAAGTCGAGAAGAATGTGGCTGAGGCCGGCAAGGCAGGCGTAGGCGAAGAGCAATCCCCAGCGCGGAGGGAGGTTAGGGTTGCGGGTTCTGCGGCCGCGCAGGCGCCAGAGAAAATAGACGAACCCTACGACCGCGGCCGCGACCAGCGGCACTCCCAGGAAAGAATGAGTGAAGCCGCGGTGATGGTTCAAGGCGAACGCGGATCCGCCGAAGCGGCTGAAGACGTCGAGGTCGGCGGCTTCGGCGCCAAGGGTCAGCGTGGCGGTGGCGAGCGCGGTCTTGCGGTTGAGTCCGGCGCGGCCCATGGCGGCACCAAATAGAAAATGAGTTACAGGCTCCATGAAAGGTTAGAGATTAGAGGTCAGATTGCAGAGGTAAAAACCTAAGGTTCCACCTCTGCAATCTGACCTCTAACCTCTGACCTCATTTCCGAACGTCGAACTCGCAAGGATCACGGGCGAGACCCACTCGCTCATGGGACTAACCGCCCCACAATCCAGGCACTTCGTCACTGCAAACTGTGTCGCGCAGTGGGGGCAGGCGGCTTGCGTCTGAAAAGTATCGAATGGCTGTCCACACCGTCCGCACTTCCAGAAGGCGCCGATCGGCGGGTTGCTCTTGCACCTCGGACAGACAAAGCCTTCGCGGCGCGGCAGCTTTGCGAAATGTGCCAGCGCCCGCGCGTGCCGCAGGCCGCCCCAGCAATTCATCAGCATAAAAACGGCGATGGCCCCAAGCCAAATGTCCCGCGACCAGAAGGCGAGACCAATAAACGCGGTTACGCCTACCAAACCGACGATCGCAGCCACCGTCAGGCTGCGGGCGCGTCCGAAAACGAACCAAAGCAGCGACCGAAGGATCTGGCCGCCATCCAGGGGATAAATGGGCAGAATGTTGAAAATCAGCAGGCCGACGTCGATATAAAAGACAGCGTGAATCAACGTCCGCAGGTCGGGGACGGCCGCGTACCAACCCAACAGAAGGCTCATACGCCCGACGCCCATGATGATTGGAATCAGGGCCACGTTTACCAGCGGCCCCGCCGCGATGCTCCAGAGGGTAGCGCCGGGACGTGGCGGCGGATCCACATACGCCACCCCGCCCAGGGGCCAGAGTACGATCTGGTTCGCCGTTCCCCCAACTTGCCGGCAAGCCAGCGAGTGGCCGAACTCATGGAGCATCACAATCAGAAACAGCGCCAAGTACTCCAGCACGTTCCAAGTGACAGAAGAGTAACGTCCGCTGCGGCTTTGGATCTCATACGCTGCCACCACAAACCAGGACCAATGCAGGAACACATCAATTCCAGAAAAACGAAAGAGGCGAATCGATCCTTGGCGGGCGCTTGGCATGCGAAAGTTATAGCACAGCGCTGTGCGGTAAAAAGCCAGCGCACGAAGCCGCAAGAAGACTGGACAGGGAATCTGTGTTAGTTGTTGGTGGCGGGCACGATCAACGACAAGGCGTCCGGAACCATGGTCATGCGCGCGGGCAGGCGGCCGAGAAGTTCTCCGTCGGCCTCGACGTAAACGCGGTCTTCGCTCCGACCATCGCCTTTCTCCGGCAACCGGCAAACTACTTCCGAGCAACTGACCAGATCGATTCCGTCGATATTCCAGTGCCGGCCAAGCAGCGTCCCGGCCACATACTGTATGTAGGCATTCCGGCTGGCGGTGCGGCACATGACCGCCCGTAGATCGCCGCGGTCGAGCGACGCTCCGGGAACCAACTCGCGCAGGATGTTTCCGAAAAAACGGATTCTCACCGCCAGCAGTTCCGTCAGCAAGGCGCGCTGAGCGAGACCGCTTCCGTTGGAATACTCCACCTCGAACCGGCGCATGTTATACGTCGCCCACAGCTGCCAGGCCTTGAGGTAGTAGGCCGTCATGCCCGATCGCTTCTTGAGTTCAGCCGTCAGTTTGTAGAACAGGTGCGCATCTACGCCGATGCCAGCGGCAACGGTGAAGTAGCGTGCTGAAGCCTTGCCGTTGAAATCCTCGTACTCGACCCGGCCAACCGGAATGCGGCGGACCTTGCCTGCTACCGCAACTTCAGCCGCGGTGCTGGGGCGGAACGGGATTCCCAGGTCGTGGGCAAGAGCATTGGCGGTGCCGAAGGGAAGAATGGCGAGCGCGACGGGCGTGCCCACTAATCCCTGAATCACATCGTGGATCGTGCCATCGCCCCCGCAGGCAAAGACGGTGTCACTGCCGGCGGCCACGGCACAGCGGGCGTTGTCGGTCGCCTCCTGGCTGGATCGGCAAACCGTGAGGTCGGTGTGGACTCCGGCCGACTGCAGGATGCCAATGGCATGGTTCAGTTCCCGGTCCCGCCGTGGGCGGCCAGAGTTGGGATTGAACAGGATGGTGGCTCGGCGCATGTGTCGGCTAGCTCTACTTTGAGTTTAGCGCACGCCCCACTCCCAGATGCCGAGGTCGCCTGCTCACGCCAGAAGGCGGTTGCTTCCGGACGAAGTCTGCACTATGCTTGCGCGCAAAGTTTTTGGGGGTGGGGGTTCTAATCACAATTGACTGGTACGTACATTTCAGGAGGTCTGTATGACACTGCTGAAGTCCGCTCTGCTGTGCCTCGCGGTTCTTCTTGGTTTCACAATCCTTGCTGCCTCTCAAGAACACGCCATGGGAGGCGCGAAGCCGGTAACGATGATGGTGGGCCTGGGCGACTTGCATCATCCGGTTTCGACGAAAAACCAAAGCGCCCAGGCGTTCTTCGATCAGGGACTGCGCCTGATTTACGCCTTCAACCACGACGAGGCGGCGCGCTCATTTCAGAAAGCCGCCGAACTGGATCCGAAGCTGGCAATGGCGTACTGGGGGATCGCCGAGGCTGTGGGCCCGAACTACAACGATCCCGCGAGCCAGGACCGCTTCAAGCAGGCCCACGACGCGATCCAGAAGGCGGTGGATCTGAGTAGCAATGCCTCCGGCGCCGAACGCGGCTACATTTTGGCGATGGCGAAACGCTTTCCGGCGGACCCGAAGTCGGATCTGCGGAAGGCGGCGGAAGATTATCGGGACGCGATGCGGGAAGTGGTAAAGAACAATCCCGACGATCTTGATGCGGCGACATTATTCGCGGAATCGGCGATGAACCTCCATCCCTGGGGTCTGTGGCATCCGGATGGAACGCCCGAGGATGGGACGTCGGAGATCGTCGCGACCCTCGAGTCGGTGATCAAGCGCGATCCCAACCATCTCGGAGCGCTCCATTACTACATTCACACGGTGGAAGCGTCGAACTCTCCAGAACGGGCGCTGGCTGCGGCGAACCGGCTCGCCGCGCTGGCGCCGGCTGCGGGACACATCGTGCATATGCCGGCGCACATTTACATCCGCACCGGAGATTATGCGGCGGCGGTGAAAACCAACCAGGAAGCGGCGGCGGCCGATCGCGCCTACCTCGCGAGCAGTGGCGCGCAGGGCATCTATCCGATGATGTACTACAGCCACAATCTGCATTTCATCGCCATGTGCTCGGCCATGACGGGAGACTACGCGGAAGCGCACAAGGCGGCGGAGATGCTCGCGGCCCACGTGGGACCGTCCGTAAAAGACATGCCGCCCCTCGAAGGATTCATGACCATCCCCATGGCGGTGAATGTGCGTTTTCACAAGTGGGACGAGATTCTGGCGATGAAGGCACCCGATGCGGAGATGAAGACCACGACCGGCTTCTGGCATTTTGCGCGCGGAATGGCATTTGCGGGAAAAGGCAAAATCAACGAGGCGGAAGCGGAATACAAGATCGTGTCCGACGCGGAAAGAGCAACGCCGCCGGATGCGATTTTCCAAATGCCCATTAACAACAAGACCAAAGACATCCTGAAGATTGCCGAGAATGTTCTAGGGGCCCAGATGGCGCTGGCGAAAAAGGACAATGCTGCAGCCGCAGCCATGCTGCGCGACGCGGTCGCAGTGCAGGATACGCTGAAGTACGACGAGCCTCAGGATTGGTTCTTTCCGGTGCGGGAATCGCTCGGTGGAGTGTTGCTGATGAGTGGGGATGCGAAAGGCGCGGAGCAGGTGTTCCGCGATGACCTGGCCCGGAATCTTCGGAATCCGCGGTCGTTATTCGGTCTCGATCGGGCGCTGAAGGCGCAGGATCGAAATTCCGACGCCTGGTTTGTGGAGCAGGAATTTCGCAAGTCGTGGAAGGGCGGAGCAGAAGAATTGAAGGTGGAGGATCTGGTGTAGGAACGCGCAGCGTTTTTCATCTTGCAACATCTTGTCATCCTGAGCGAAGCGAAGGACCTGCTTTCTCGTGCGGCAAAAAGAAAGCAGTTCCTTCGCTTCGCTCAGGATGACAAACTATTTTCATTGGGAAAGTTCGTTAGCTCGAAGCCGGAGTTGACCGCTTCTCTCGATCGAATAGACGCAGTGCGGAAGTTCGCGCCAGTTCGCCTCTTTCCATACTGTCATGCCTGTGCGTTCGGCGACGCGGCGTGAAGCCAGATTCTCAGGACGAATCAGGGAAATCAGCCGCTCGGTTTTCAGGTGCGCGAACGCCCAGTCGCGGCAGGCGGTAGCGGCCTCGGTGGCGAGACCCTGGCCCCAGAAATCCCGGCTCAAGTGATATCCGATTTCGTAGAGTCGCTCGCCGTCGACCTGCTGCACGATGATCCCGCAATCGCCGATCGTTTTGTGAACGTCGGAACCTTGCGCTTCTTTCAACTCCATGGCCCAGAGGCCGACGCCGTCCTCCCGGTAGCGTTGCCGGTTGCGCTCGATCCACTGCTCGACACCGGCGCGATCATAGGGCGCCGGGTAATAGCGCATGGTTTCCGGATCAGAGAGAACCAAGGCCATAGCATCGGCGTCTTCCGGCATGAACTCACGCAGCAAGAGGCGGGTGGTTTCGAGAATCTTCATACTTTGATGGTTGCTGCAGGAAGACGAATCGGCGGGCACAAAACGTGGGGCAATAAAAAGAACCGCGACATTGGTTACGCTCTAGCCGCCAACTCCTGCGAGAGAGTTAACGACGTGGAAACGTGCACCGTCGCGGTCCCTGATGCGATTTCTGCTTTCGCAGTACCAAACCCCGGCGTCTCCTCGCAGATCCGTCGGTTTTTTCGGGTCTGGCCGTTGAGCGAGTCGCCTCGCCCTACGAATCACCCAGCCTACTTCGGGTTGGCAACGATTATGTAGCCAAACCTTTCAGCCATCGACGGGCACAAGCCTACAGCATCCTAAAAACTTGTCAACGCCCATTTTTGGTGCAAAAGGCGGGTCGATGAACCATTGGAAAATACTCCAAATGGCCCGTCAGCCAAGGCTTCTGTGGAGAATGGGAAGATTTCGCGTCCGCCCCGATTTTGTTGCCTGTGGAAATCTTTTTACCCAGTGATCATAGAGAACCACGAAAATCTCTTGCGCGGCGGTCCGTTTTCAAGCATCGTAAGGTCAGCACTGCGAACATGACATGTGCCATCTCGTAGCCTACGTAGACGGAAGCTCGCATGGGAGTCCTGGTCCCTCCGGTATAGGGGTCATCTTGGAAGACTCTGCGGGAGGCTGCACCCGAATTTCCAAGTCGATCGGTTGGCAGGACAACAACGTGGCCGAGTACGTCGCGCTGCTGGAAGCTCTGCAATGTGCCCTGGCTAAGAGCGCTCGCTCACTCCATGTTTATTCGGATTCCGACGTGGTGGTGCGGCAAATGTCCGGCGATTATGCTTGCCGGAGTCCGAGGCTGTATTCGTTGAACTGGATCTGCCGCAAACTGGCTCGGAGCCTGGAGTTCGCGATTACTCGCATTCCCCGGGAGCACAACCTCGAGGCCAACCACCTTGCCAACAGCGTCGCCCGGCTATGCCAGGACATCACCGAGGTCAGCTGAGAAATCCACAAGAATTTGATTGTGTCAGGACCTCTTCGGCGCGACGTGCCCCGCGGCATTGCCGCGCTGTGTTCGGGCAGCGGGAATGCGGTGGCTAAGGCGCTGGAGCGCTAGTTGGCCGTCAAAAGCCCTCGTCCAGATTGATTTCCAGAACCATGCGTTCCAGTTCCTGTTCCGCCTGGCCGCGCTGCGCTTTGAGGTCGGCCATTTCCTTGCGCAGGGTGGCAAGGCGGTCCTCCTGACCGTTGAGCTGGCCGGTGTAGCGCTGGATGAGGGCCTTCTCCTCCGCGCTGCCTTTGAGCGCTTTCATATTTTCACGCAGGCGATTTTGGTCTTGGGCGATTTCGGCTACTTCCTGGTCACGTTGGGCTATCTGTTGATCGAGGCCGCTAATTTTCAGCTTCTGCGCGAGGATACGCTCAAAAGTCTGCTGCATAACCGGGGTGATACGCTTCTGTTCGGTCAGCACCGCGACGATACTGCTGTTGAGATTGGTGAGTACGTACTGGGTTTCTTCGGGGCGGAACTCATCGACAACAAGGGTCTCCGTCTTGCCCGCGTCCACTTTTACCCGAAAACGGTGAAATGAAGCGGACGACTCTTCGGGCTTGGGACCATCCTTGGCAAGCTTCCAGTTCTCCTCGGAGGGATGCTCAATGATGACGTCACGGGACGAGGCATCTGCGTTGTGGACGGCGTATTTCGTCGTCTGGCGCTGTTCGCGCGTCAGGACCATCAGGCCTTTCGCGATTTTGACATGGGTGTAAGGGCGCTGGTCTGATTCCGTCTGCGACTTTACTTGTACCGCGGTGTCTGCGGCATAGGAGAGCAAGCGGCGTTCGTTGGGATGGACCGTCGCGAACACGCCTTCGCCGGCGAATGTGCCGCTGTCAATAATATTGAATGTGCCGGAGTCGAGAGTCTGGCCGCTCGTGTTCTTCAGCCAAAGAGCGCGCAGGGCGCCTGAATCTTCGTTCCACACCGTAACCTTGTCCGCTTCCACGGGCGCGTTCAGAATGGGCACGAGGGCGGACTGGTTTTTGGCCAGTGTGATCCTCTCTCCGAGATCATATTGGAAGAAATCGCCAACCTCTTTGCCTTGCGCCTCCGAGTTTTGCCGCGCAAGGGCCGCATTGAGCATGCTGGAGGAACTCTCGACGGTTGCGGCTTCGGCTGCAACCTCAACCGTTTCCGTCGCGGTGCCGATACTCAACTCTGAGTCGATCTGGTTACGCGAGTTGGCGTTGATGAAGGCATTCGTCTTTTTCATCTTGAAGCCCGGAGACTGAAACTCCACCTTGGCAGTACCGGCGGGGACGTTGTAAAAAGTGTAGCGTCCCGCTGAGTCGGAAATGACCGTTTGGGAATAACCTGAATCATTACTTAGCGTGACACGAGTACCGGAAACGGCGGCGCCGGTGGAATCGCGAACGATGCCGGAAAGATTGCCGCTGCCGCCTACCCGGAATACACCGCCACCCGCACCGCCGCCGGAACCCGCACGCAGTTGACCGTTCACGACCTCAGAAGCAACAGGAGCATTCTCTTCTTGCAATGTTGCTTCATGTGATTGGGGAGTCAGTTGCACGGATTCCGGGAGAGGGACGACCGGCCGTCGCGTGTAAAAGGGCTGCGATATTTCCTGAATAAACGATTGTGGCGCACCGGCGACCAACGTGAGGTGCACGTCCCTCCAGTCTTCTCCGATGGTGTTGTCGACGATGGCCCAGCCTTGCAGACGCGGTTTGGCGGTGGGCTTCTCGGGGAGAATGATGCGATAGGTGCTCTTCCAAACTGGCACTTCGCTGACGTAGCTGACGAAGACCTCACGCTCCCCAGTACCGGACGCGGAAATGGTCATGCGGCGCAGATCGCGAGAACGCGAGGAACTGATCAGGCTGAGATAGCGGCCGATCTCGTCATTCAGGTC
>Ga0187819_10000603_pt1 | contig 18049 bp, 19 predicted proteins | sample NC_wetland_sal_i_15_FD_132411 | JGI IMG/M metagenome (GOLD analysis project Ga0187819, IMG submission 132411) | Wetland sediment microbial communities from Neuse River Estuary, North Carolina, USA - SO4_4 | ecosystem: Environmental > Aquatic > Freshwater > Wetlands > Sediment | place: USA...
AGCGGCTGGAACCGCATGACCGGGCCCTGCGGGGAGGCCAGCGAAACCTCGGTCGGCTGCCGCACGATGACCTGGTTGACCTGCTGGCCCTGCTGGAAGGTGCGGGCCTGGCCCAGGTTCTCGTACACCCAGCCGACCGGTCCCCAGGTCAGCTGCGCGTGCCGGCGTGAGACCGTCGGATCGTCGACGATGACGCTGTTATCGGACAGGCGCCCGATCATGACGGTCTGCCCGGGCTGGAACACATAGCTCCGCCCGTCGAAGGTCACTTGCAGGTCGTTCATCCCGGCCCCCCAATCCTTCAGCGGCCACGCTGCCTAGTCGGTGTCAATTGTCCAGTCGTCTCCTGCGCCCCGGCAATCAGGATCGCCGCCAAGCCGATCGCCACCGGCCTGCGAGGCCAGGCCGCCGGCGGGCCGGCGGGCCGATGGCCACGGGGACGGTGGGCGCCTCTGACCCCTGGCCCGGCGCTGAGGGCGCGACCAGCAGCGCAATCGTGGTGTCGTCGGCGCTGCCGTCCGCCGACGCGCAGCCGCTCGCCCAGGCGGGCAACTGCGCGGCCAGCCACTCCGGCGGCTGTCCGTCGATGAGCCCGGCTAGGTCGGCGCTAACTGCGTCGGCCCACGGATCGGCTGCCTGGGCGTTACCGTATCCGTCCGTCGCCAGCAGGACCCCGAGCAGCGCCGTGCACGAGAGGTCTACCACGGCGACGCGGAAATCCTCCTCCGCCCGGGGCGCGCACAGGCTCGTCGTCTGCAGGCCGTCCAGCGACGGGTCGGAGGGCACAGGAAGCAGCGCCTGCCCGCGCGGCTGGATGCCGAGGATGTCCCCGTCCCCGATCTGGACCAGGACGAGCCACCGACACCCCGCGACGGCCAGCAGCAGCGTGGATCCGTAGGCGATCGGGGGATTGTCGCCCCGGGCCCGGATGGCCTGTTCCTCGTCGGTGAAGGGCCGGGCGGCCAGGTCGTCGGCCACGGCGGCGCGCCACCGCCCGGTGATGGCGGGCACGAGCGCGCCCAGAGCCTCGGATTCGAGCTGCTCGGCTGCCTCGAACGCGTCCAGCCGCGCGGCCAGCTCGGCGGCGGCCTCGCAGGCCACGGTGACCGCCAGCGCCGCGCCGGTGGCGCTGCGGAAGTGGCGTCGGTGACCGTGCCCGTCGGCGACGGCCGCGACCACCGCGTGCGGCCCGGCCGGTCTCGCCTGGACGGCATCCTGGTTCGGCAGGCCGGAAGCCTGGTGCGCCGCCCCGCGCTCAGATGCGACCAGGGCGACCCAGGCGCCACGGCTGCCCGCCGGCGGCCGCTGCGAGGTGTCGGCGGGCATCAACAATCACAGGATCCGGTCGTCCGGGGTCGCGGATCCGGGCCTGGCCTCCCGCGGTACGGTCACCTGATCCCCCCTCCCAGGCGCAAGCCCCCGGTGCGGAGCACGCCAGCGCGGTCACGTCCCTGCCGACCGACCGGACGCCTCCGACGGCGCCCGGATCATGATGGGAGCATTCAAACAGACCCGCTCGCCATTGTCACCCGGCGAGCGATGACGGCGACGGGCGCTCGGGGTACGGGAGCTCAGCTGGTGCGGCGCAGCCGACGCTTGGCCAGGTCGTCCTGGGCCACGGAAATGGGATTCCTGAGGTCCACGGCCCCATCCTCGGCCCGCACGGCGGGCAGGACCGCCAGGTCGCCCTCGACCTCGCGCCAGACCCGGCCGAGCGCGATGCCGAATACGCCCTGGCCACCTTGCAGCAGGTCCACCACCTCGTCCGCCGACGTGCATTCGTACACGCTGACCCCGTCGCTCATCAGCGTCACCTTGGCCAGGTCGTCGCTGCCGTGATCACGCAGGTGCTGGACCGCCGCCCTGATCTGCTGCAGCGAGATCCCCGTGTCCAGCAGCCGCTTGACGACCTTCAGCACGAGGATGTCGCGGAAGCTGTACAGACGCTGGGAACCGGAGCCGTGGGCCGGGCGCACGCTCGGCTCGACCAGGCCCGTGCGCGCCCAGTAATCAAGCTGGCGATAGGTAATTCCGGCCACGGTGCTGGCGGTCGGACCGCGGTAGCCCATTCCCGCCGCCTCGTTGGCGCCCGCGGGGACTTCCGGGGCCCCTATGGCCCCGTCAGCGGCCCCCAGGGTCTCGTCAGTCTCGAACAGGGCATCCTGAAAGCCATGTGGGTCGTCGGCGGCGGATCCACCGCCGCTGTCACTCCTGGTTACCGCCACGCCTACCTCCACGGGAGCTGACTACCCACGGCATTCGCACCGTAAGCCGGCCCGGGTGGCGGCGTCAACGACCGCGCGCGGCGCGTCGCGACATTACCGGCGGCATGCTGGCATACCGGGATGCATGAGTAAAACGGGGTCAGCGGCGTGCCGAACGACGCGATCATGTCGCCCGGCCGAAGTCCTCCGGTGAGATGGTGTCGAGGAACTCGCGGAACTTCTCTACCTCGTCCTCCTGCTCATCCGGGATCGCCACGCCCACCTCGTCGAGGATCTCCTCGCTGGCGAAGATCTGGGCGCCGGTGCGCAGCGCCAGCGCGATCGAGTCCGACGGGCGCGCGCTGACCTCGGCGCCGTTGGAGAAGACGAGGTCCGCGTAGAAGATCCCATCACGCAGGGCCGTGATGTTCACCGTCCGCAGCTGGACGCTCAGAGCCTCGAGCACATCGCGGAAAAGGTCATGCGTGAGCGGCCTGACGGAAACCATGCCCTGCTGCGCGAAGGCGATCGCCGTCGCCTCGACCGCCCCGATCCAGATGGGCAGGTACCGATCCCCCTGCGCCTCTTTCAGCAAGACGATGGGGCTATTCGACGGCATCTCGACCCGGACGCCGATGACCTCCATCTGCCGCACTGCAGCTCCGTCCTCACGTGCCTGGCGAACCTGTCTGGGCCACCTCTCCCCTTGCCACGGTACACCCGTAATCGCCCGGAAGCCGACCGCAGGCCCCTGCCCTGAGGGTCGCGGGCCTCGGCGACCTGGTCCGATAGCCCGGGCCCCGGCTCGTATCTCGCCGTGGGCGCTATGGTCAACCCGGCCTCGGCCAGCGCGGACTCGATCAGCGTCCCGTGCAGTCGCAGGATGAGGTCCGTGATCTGCCAGGCGGTCATGGCGGCCGCGTCGCGCGCACCGGCGCCGCGCTGGCGCAGCTGCGGCGCCACCACCTGCTCGACCAGGTTCGCGTCCCGGTCCGCCGCGGCCTTGACCGCGCGCAGGTGCCGGGCCTGGACGCCGAAGTGGCGCAGCGCCGCCACCGTGCGGGCCACCGCGAGCGCGTCGGCCCCGTACTGCCTACCCATCCGCCGGATCAGCCCGTGGTCTTCGAGCTCGGTCAGCTCCGCTTCGCTGATGCCCGCCGCCTCGAGGAGCTGGCGGCGGGACAGGTCCGCCGGGGGCTGCCTTCCGGACAATCCGGCTCCGTCCGGGCCGGCTCCCTCCGCGCCCGCGCGGCCCCCGTGTACGTCACCGGCTAGCCGTTCCCTGATCACCCGCAACGGAAGGTAGGAATCCCGCTGCATGGTGAGGATGTACCGCAGCCGCTCGATGTCCGCGGCGCTGAACCGGCGGTAGCCCGAGCTTGACCGGGCGGGCTCGATCAGCCCTTCGGCCTCGAAGAAGCGGATCTTGGACGCGCTGATGTCAGGAAATTCCGCACGCAGCCGGGAAAGCACTTCGCCGATGCCGAACTGACCGTGTGCGGGCTGCTCGCTCATGCGCTGTCCCCCGCTCGCCTCCGGGGCGCCTCAAGGCGCCGCCTTGCAGACTTGGCCGCCTGCGGCGGCGGGCCCTTGTCGCTTCGCTCCTCAGTCCAGGCGACGCCGCGCCCCTTCGGCTCGCTCACGCGTAATCCTGCGCACCCCTGCCGCGAGGGTCCGCCGAGGAGGTTCTCCGGTCAAGGTTCTGGCCGGTCAGGAACAGCAGCCGGAACTTCCCGATCTGGACCTCGTCGCCACCGGTCAGTTCTGCCTCCTCGATGCGCTCCCGGTTGACGTAGGTGCCATTGAGGCTGCCCACGTCGCGGACGGTGAACTGGGCGCCCCGGCGGTAGAACTCCGCGTGCCGCCTGGAGACCGTCACGTCGTCGAGGAAGATGTCACTGTCCGGGTGCCTGCCCGCGGTGGTCAGGTCGCCGTCGAGCCGGAACCTGCTCCCGGCGTTGGGCCCGCGCATGACCAGGAGCAGCGCGCTCCCCTCCGGCAGGGCGCCGAACGCCGCCGAGTCCGGGAACAAGTCGTCGCCGAAGTCACCGTCCTCCAGCCGTCCCACGGGGGTCAACGTCGAGGTGGTCTCGCCGGGACGCGGGCCGCCCATTCCGGCGCCGGACAGCTGAGCCCCGCAATTGGAGCAGAACCTGGCGTCGTCGGGATTGGGCCGACCGCACCGGGCACAGTAAACGCGTGGCATAACTCCGCTCGGCCTCCCCTCGGTGAATACCTCGGCATCCGGCGATGCAGCCCAAGGTACCCGCGCGGAGGCCCGGCGGTCGAGCAACCACGCGAACAGCCCGCGCCGGCCGGGCCGCCCGGCCTTCTCGTCGCGGCGCTTCCGCCCCATCGCCGTCTCACCTCCTCCATGCCCATGCTGCGCGCCTGCCGCCCGCGGATGGTGACCACCGGGCAAACCCTAGTGGGCGCGATTCTCTCATATTTGCGAATTTCGCGCGGTTCGCGCGGTTCGGATCGGCACGCGAAGCACACAGCTTACCCGGACACGGGCCGGTGAGCCTGGCGCGATGGTCTGCGGACCCTAAGCGCCCGGCCTGCTCCACCACGGCGGCCCATTCGTCGAGTAGCTGCTGCGCGGAGTCCGCGTCGCTGCCCTCCGCCCACAGACGGGTGAACGCATCGGCCGGATCCGGCAGCACCAGCACCCACCCGCGATCCGCTTCGATCACGCGCACGCCGTCGGTGGTATCGATCTGCCTGCTGCCCGCCGCCTCCAGCACCGTCCTCATCACGCTGCCCTTGGTCGCCCACGGCGTCGGGATCGACCGCCTGAGCAGGTGCGCGGCCGGGATCCTGGCGTCGATCTGGCTGAGCGTCAGCCTGGTCCTGGCGACCAGGCCGAGCAGCCGGACAAAAGCCGCGATGCCGTCGACGGTCCGCGCGCACTCGGGGACCACGAACCCGCCGCGGCCGTCGGCCGCGAAGATGACGTCCTCCTGCGCCGCCGCGACCGTGAGCGCGTCCATCGACGTGGGGGTCCAGCTCACCCGCACCCCGTGGAAGCGGCAGACCTGCTCGGCCACCCTGGTCGTGGTCACCGGCAGGGCCACCAGCCCGGACTTACGCTCGGCCGCCACCAGGTCGAGCACGGCCAGCAGCGCCCGGTCCTCGCTGACCAGCTCTCCCTTCTCGTCCACGAGCTGGATCCGCTCTCCGAGCGGGTCAAACCTGACGCCGAACGCCGCGCGGTAGGAGCTCACGAGCTCGGCCACTCGCTGCAGGCCCGCCCGCTGCTGCGCGACGGTCTCGGTCGGCGACACCTCGTCCAGCCGGTTGTTCAGGGTCAGTACGTCCACGCCGATCGTGCCGAGCAGGCTCGGCAGGACCAGCGACACGGTGCCACCCGCGCAGTCCGCGACGACCCGCAGGTTGGCCTCGCGCACCCCGCTCATATCGACGCACGAAAGCAGTTCGTGGGCGTAGGACTCGACCACCCGGGGCGAGTAGCTGAGCTCGGCGATCTCGCCGGGAAACGCCCGCCGGAACTCCTGCCGGGAGAAGACGCGCTCCAGCTTGCGCTGGTCGGCCTGTGACAGCTCGGCACCGCGCTCGTCGAGGAAGATGATGTCGGCGGACTGCGGGTCGCCGGGCGTGGTACGCAGCGCGACGCCGCCGCTGTAATGATCCCTGGCCGTCTCCCACCTGGCCACGGGGAGCGGCTGGGCCTCCAGGTCCACCACGTTGATCGCGCTGGCGTTGAGCGCCGCCTGCACGGCCCGCTTGAGCGTCCGCGCGGCCCGGGACGCGTCCCTCGACGTGGTGACCGTCGAGCCCTTGCGGAGCGTGGTCGCGTAGGCGCTGGCCAGGCGGACGGCCAGCACGGGGGTGACCTCCACGTTGATCAGCCCGGACACGCCGCGCGGGCCGAACAGGGTGCGCTGGCCGCGCTGCTCCCAGATCACGCTGGTGTTGACTACCGCGCCCGCCTCGATGGTCTTGAACGGGTAGACCTTCACCTTGGCGGACAGGTACGCCTCGGGCTCGATGACGCACTCGTCCCCGACGATGGCGCCCTCCTCGATCCTGGCCAGCCGCATGACGTCGGTGTTCTTGCCGATCACGCAGCCGCGCAGGTTGACGCCCTGGCCGATGTAGACGTTGTTGTGCACCACGGCTCGGTGCAGGAACGCGCCCTCCTTGACCACGACGTTGCTGCCGATCACGGTGTACTCGCGCAGCTGCGCGCCCGCCTCGATCTTGGCGTAGTCCCCGATGCACAGGGGGCCGGTGAGCACGGCGTCCGAGTCGACCTCCGCGCCCTCGGCGACCCAGACGCCGGGCGAGACCTCGAACCCGGCGATGTCGGTCCGCACCCGGCCGGCCAGGACGTCGGCCTGCGCCTTCAGGTAGCTCTCGAGGGTGCCGACGTCCTCCCAGTAGCCGTCCGAGACGTAGCCGAACAGCGGGGCGCCGCGCTCGACCAGCTTCGGGAAGACGTCGCCCGACCAGTCGACCGCCTCGCCGAACGGGACCTCGGCGAGCACCTCCGGCTCCATGACGTACACGCCCGTGTTGACCGTGTCGGAGAACACCTGGCCCCAGGTCGGCTTCTCGAGGAAGCGCTGGATCCGGCCGTCTTCGGACGTGATCACGATGCCGAACTCAAGCGGATTAGGCACGTTAGCGAGGCCCACGGTGACCAGCGCGCCCTTCTCCTTGTGGTAGTTGACCATCGCGGTCAGGTCCATGTCGGTCAGCGCGTCACCGGAGATGACCAGGAAGGGCTCGTCGCGCAGGGCGTCCCCGGCGTTCCTGACGCTGCCCGCGGTGCCGAGCGGCATCTCCTCGGTGGCGTACTGCAGGCTCATGCCGAATTCCTCGCCGTCCCCGAAGTAGTTCCTGACCAGCGCGGCGAGGAACTGGACGGTGACGACGGTCTCGATGAAGCCATGCCGCTTCAGCAGCCGCAGGACGTGCTCCATGATCGGCCTGTTGGCCACGGGAAGCATGGGCTTGGGCTGGTTCGCGGTCATCGGCCGCAGCCGTGTCCCCTCTCCTCCAGCCATGACGACGGCCTTCAACAGCTTGCGGCTCCTTCCCGGTTTTCCGCCCTTAGGTGTACCCAGTCACCGGCGAATACACGGACACCCCGCATGTCACGCGCTCGCGCTACGGCTCACCAAGCTGCGCACCTGGGTCAGGTACAGGGCGGCGGCCCACCAGTACAGGGCTGTCCCCCAGCCCGCGAAGGCCCATCCGGTGACCCGGGCCACCTCCGCCGGCGTTCCGGAGTGATCGCCGAGGAACAGCAGCGGGAAGGCGTACAGCAGGCACAGGGTCGCGCCCTTGCCGACCAGGCTGACCTGCAGGGTGCCGAAGCCGGCCCGGCGCCGCAGCACGGCGAGCGCCGCCCCGACCGTCACCTCGCGCAGCGCCAGCACGGCGACCAGCCACCACGGGATGATTCCGCGCACGGCGAGCGCGACGATGGTCGCGGCGATGTACAGGCGGTCCGCGGCCGGGTCGAGGACCTGGCCGAGCCGGCTGCCCTGGTTCAGCGCGCGGGCGATCTTGCCGTCCAGCCAGTCGGACACGCCCGCGGCCATGAGGATCCCGACCGCCCAGTCATCTGCCACGGCGGTCCGCGGCCCGAGGACCAGCCACAGGAAGACCGGGACCCCGGCAATCCGGGCGGCGCTGATCGCGTTCGGGATGGTCAGGACGCGGTCCACGGACCCAGTATCCTCGGGTAAGTGACAATGGCGGATACGGGGGCGCCTCCGCGAACCGACACCAGGCTGCTCGCAGAAGCGGGTAAGCGCCGGGCCTTCGCGGTGATCAGCCACCCGGACGCGGGCAAATCCACCCTGACCGAGGCCCTGGCCCTGCACGCGTCGGCGATCACCCAGGCGGGCGCCGTGCACGGCAAGGCGGGCCGTCGCGGCGTGACCTCGGACTGGATGGCGATGGAGCGCGCCCGCGGCATCTCGATCACGTCCGCGGCCCTCCGCTTCGACTACCGGGACATGGTGCTCAACCTGCTGGACACCCCCGGTCACGCCGACTTCTCCGAGGACACCTACCGGGTCCTGTCCGCCGTGGACTGCGCCATCATGCTGCTCGACTCGGCGAAGGGACTCGAGCCGCAGACCCTGAAGCTGTTCGACGTGTGCCGGAGCCGGGGCGTCCCGGTGATCACGTTCGTGAACAAGTGGGACCGGCCCGGCCGGGAACCGCTGGAACTCCTGGACGAGATCGAGCAGCAGATCGGGCTGCGCCCGGCCCCGGTGAACTGGCCGGTCGGCGTGGCCGGCGACTTCCGGGCGCTGATCGAGCGCAGGACCGGCGAGTACGTCACGTTCACCAGGACCCCGGGCGGGGCGGGCCGCGCCGTCGAGGCCCGGCTTGACGCCCAGGCCGCCGCCGCGCGGGACGGCGAGGCCTACGCCACCGCGCGGGAGGAACTGGCCCTGCTCGACGCGATCTACGGCGAGGCTCCCGACCTGCCGTCGTTCCTGGCCGGGGTGTCGAGCCCGGTACTATTCGGGGCCGCGCTGCCGAACTTCGGCGTCCGCCGCCTCCTGGACGCCGTCACCGAGCTCGCCCCGCCGCCCGGGCCGCGCGACGACATCAAGGGCGAGCCGCGGCCGGTGGATGCCCCGTTCTCCGGCCTGGTCTTCAAGGTGCAGGCCAACATGGACCCGGCGCACCGAGACCGGGTGGCGTTCGTGCGAGTCTGCTCGGGGCGCTTCGAGCGCGGCATGGTGCTGACGCACGCCGCGACCGGACGCCCGTTCGCGACCAAGTACGCCCAGGCCATGTTCGGTCAGGACCGCGAGACCGTCGAGGAGGCTTACCCCGGCGACGTCATCGGCCTGGTCAACGCCACCGCCCTGCGCCCGGGCGACACCCTGTACGACGAGCCGCCCGTGGAGTTCCCGCCCATCCCCAGTTTCGCGCCCGAGCACTTCGCGGTGGTGCGCGGCAAGGAGGCGGGCAAGCAGAAGCAGTTCCGGCGGGGCATCGAGCAACTCGACACCGAAGGTGTGGTCCAGGTCCTCGCCTCGGACCGGCGCGGGGACCAGGCGCCCGTGCTGGCGGCGGTCGGCCCGCTCCAGTTCGACGTGGTACTGCACCGGCTCGAGCACGAGTTCGGCGCGCGCGCCGAACTCGACCACCTCGACTACACGCTGGCCAGGCGCACCGACGCGGAAGGCGCGCGCGCCCTGGGCGGGCAGCGCGGCGCCGAGGTGCTGACCCGGCGCCACGACGGCGCGCTGCTCGCGGTGTTCACCGATAAGTGGCGGCTAGGCCAGATCCAGCGTGAGCACCCCGACCTCCTGCTGGAGCCCCTGATCGCCGGCTAGCCCGCTCATATCGACGGCACCGGCGGCTCAAGGGGAATCGGCGGCGGCGGGGGCTCGCCGAACGCTGCCTCGGCCGCCGACATGGCCCCGTAGTCGGTCGCCAGGTTGGCGTAGATGGAATAGATCAGCGTGATGAAGATCCCGAGCTTGAGCCATAGCGTGGGCGTGAGGAAGAACAGGCAGCAGACCAGCGGGAAGTTGATGAGCCAGTAGATCGCACCCCACAGGTGGACCTTGTACTGGGTGTACGGGTTGGTGGACAGGTCTTTGAAGAGCATGCGCACCCAGCTGTGCCGGATGTGCACCGCCGTGTGCGCGGCGTGCAGCCGGGCGACGTCGGCGCGCAACTGGCGGACTTCGGCGACCAGGGACTCGATCTCAGTCATATCACCAGTATCAGCACGCGCGATCGTAAGCCTGCCGGAGCCATCCGATGACCTGCGTGTCGATGTCCTCCGGGCTGGACACGCGGACCCGGTGGGTGAACAGGGCGTTGAAGCCGGCGGCGGACTCGAGCCGCGCCTGTTCGGGCACGTCGCCCAGGATGAGCCCGAGATCGATCCGGCCCGCCGCGCTGGGCTGGATCATCGCGAACTGCTTGCGGCGCCGCAGGCTCAGGTAGCCCTTCTTGGGGGCGAGCTCGATGTCGTCGCCGAACGCCAGGATGGCGTTCATGAGGGCGTCGTGCAGGGGGCGCAGGCCGGCCTTCTTCCCGCTATACAGGGCGCTTACGGGGTCGCTGTCCTGGTCAGGGCCAGCCGGCGCGGCGGCGGTGTCCCGGGCGACCAGGGACACCCGGTGGGCGGCGCCGTGGGCCAGGCCGTAGTCGGCCTTGAGCATGCGCACGACGTCCGTGTGCTTGGTCAGGCCGCTGGCGGCGACGATGGCGAGCCATTCGCGCATGGGCTTGCCGTACGTGGCCTCGATGTTGCGGATCTGGGCCTGGAGTCCTTCTTCGACGGTGGCCATGGGATGGTGCTCCTAATAAGGCGGTTAGGCGAGGCGCTGTTCGAGCAGGGCACGCTCGGCGGGGTTGGCGGTCAGGCCGAGCGCGCGCTCGTCGGCCTGCCGGGCCTGGGCGGTGCGGCCCAGCTCGCGCAGGAAGGCGGCGCGGGTGGCGTGGAACAGGTAAAAGCGGTCCAGGTCGCCCGCCAGGGCATCGGCCGCGTCGAGCCCCGCCTGCGGCCCGAGCACCTGCGCGAGGGCGATCGTGCGGTGCAGCCGGGTCACCGGCGAGGGCAGGTGGCTCAGCAGCGCGTCGTACAGCAGCAGGATCTGCATCCAGTCGGTGGTTTCCCAGCTGGCTGCCTCGGCGTGACAGGCCACGATGGCCGCCTGGAGCTGATAGGGCCCGGGCCGGCGCAGCCGCGCGGCGCGGACCACCAGGTTGGCCGCGGCCGCAATCTCGGCGTGATCCCACTGCGCCCGGTCCTGGTGGCGCAGGAGCACCAGGCGGCCCTCCGCGTCGAACCGCGCCGCCGCGCGGGCGCGGTGCAGCCGGATCAGCGCGAGCAGGCCGAGGGCTTCCGGCTCCGCGGGCATCAGCCGGGCCAGCAGGGCGGCCAGCCATTCGGCGTCGTCGGTCAGGTCGCGGCGCTGTGCTGCATTCGCGCTGCACAGGTAGCCCTCGTTGAAGAGCAAGTAGATCACGGCGAGGACGCCGGACAACCGGGGCCCGAGCTCGTCGGCGGCGGGCACGCGATACGGGATGCCCGCCGTCGCGATCTTCCTGCGAGCCCGGGTCAGGCGCTGGATGATCGCGGTCTCCGAGGCCAGGAACGCGCGAGCGATCTCGGCCGGGCCCAGGCCGCAGACGGTCCGGAGCGTCAGCGCGACCTGCGCTCCGCGCCACAGCGCCGGATGACAGCAGGTGAAGATGAGCATCAGCCTGTCGTCCTCGTCGGCCTGGCTGACCGGGAACGACGCGGCACAGGTGAGCTCACGGAACCGGACGTCGCGGCGCAGCAGGTCGATGGCCCGCCGGCGGGCGACCGTCCAGAGCCAGGCACCGGGCCGATCGGGTATCCCGTCTCGCGGCCATTGCCGCCAGGCCGCGAGCAGCGCGTCCTGGACGACTTCTTCGGCGGCGTCGAAGTCGCCCAGGATGCGCGTCACGGACGCGGCCAGCTTGCCGGCCTCCTCCCGGAACACCGCCGAGAGCGCGTCCCGGGTGACGGTCAGGGCTGGGTCATGACGGGCCGTATCTCCACCGTCCCTCGTCCTGGCCATGTCTTCGCCATCCGCAGCGCCTCGTCGAGGTCGGCCACCTCGATCTCGGCGTAGCCGCCAATGCTCTCCTTGCCTTCCAGGTAAGGACCGTCGGTCACCACGGGCGGGCCGTCGGGTCCGAAGCGCACGGACGTGGCGCTCTCCGGGCCCCGTAGATAGTTCGTCCCGCCGATCTTCGCCGCGTGTTCGGCGAACCAGGCGCCCACCTCGGCGTACCTGGCCCGCAGCTCGTCAGGGGTCATCGCCGCGAAGGCCGCGGCGTCCTCGTCGCTCCCGCAGAACAACAGCACGTACTTCATGCCTTCACCTCCACCCGTAGCGTCGAACGACCAGGGCACCAACTCGACAGCTAGCCTCCCCAGTCCCGCGCAGTCCCTGGTTACGCCCGCGCTATCCGCGGCGCGGCACGGGCAGGCCCAGGCTCGGCAGGGCATCCGGGTCGTGCAGGATGGCGGCGCCGAGCTCGTTAACGCGCACCGCGAGCAGGCCGTCGTAGCGGGACAGGCACGGATACTGGTCGGCGCCCCACAGGGACTGGTAATCGCGGCGCGCGCCCTGCGGGTCGGTGTAGGCGACGTCGATGAGGCCCATGGTCGCCGCGTACTCCAGGAGCACGCACAGCGCGTACCGGCCCTCCAGGACGTCCCAGGCCTGCGGCCCGGCGTGGCCGAGCGTTCCGTAGTACGCGTCGGCGATGTACAGCCGCCAGCGGGCCATCAGGGTCCGCGTCACCGCCAGTCGCGGCGCCCCGGTCCGCAGGATCGAGAGCAGCTCGCCGACCTGGGTCCACGCGTCCGGCGGGAGGGCGGCGAGCCCCGCGGCCACCGCGCCGCGCCGCGTGGCGGCCGGCGTCAGGGTGGCGGACCGGCGCTGTCCCTTGATCACCTCGATCCGAGACAGCTCGTCGTGTGACACGCTGGTCAGCCACCGGTCCCACAGCGCGCCGAGCGCCGCATAGGACGGCCCGGCCAGGGCGGCCCGGCCGCGCGAGGTCAGCTCGAGCGCGGTCCCCTCCCGCCGGGCCAGCCCGCCGACCTGCAGGAGCAGCGGCCAGGCGAACGAGGCGATCGGCTCGCGCTCGTAGTAGTCGCCGCCCACCAGCGCGTCCTCGACCAGGGCGACGGTCGCGGCGAAGGGCCGCCTGGTGGCCGCGCTGCAGCGCACCTGGCCGTCGGCGACCAGCTCGAGGACACCGACCAGGTTGGACAGCGCATCGGCCGCGGTGCACCGGAGGTGGACCAGGCTCGCGTCCGGGCCAGCCTCGGTGTCCGCCCGCCCGTCGATGACGCCGATAGTGCGCCCGGCCACCAGCAAACCCTAACGGCTCAGGGGCCGGTCAGGAGGGAGCCTCGCCGAAGTGGGCTCGGGGCGGGTGTGCCACCGTGGCGGTATGCGCGTGACCGGAGTCGACGCCTACAGGCGCGGCTGGGTCGCGGTCACCCTGGAGGTCCCCGCGGCCGGGCGGGCAGGCCGGGTCGGCGTCCGCGCGGTCCGCGGGCACGGGACGCTGGACGGCCTGCTGGCCGGGAATGGCGCCGGCGTGGTCGGGATCGACATGCCACTGGGGCTGCTCGAGTCGGGCTGGCGGGAGGCGGACCTGGCGGCCCGCGGGTTGCTGGGGGTCAGGCGCAGCTCGGTGTTCGCGATCCCGCCGCGTGCCGTCTGGGGCGAGCCGGACCACGCCGCCGCCAGCCTGCGCTGCCGTGAGCTGACGGGCAAAGGCCTGTCCGTGCAGGCCTGGGGCCTGCGGGCGAAGCTGCTCGAAGCCGACGCCTACCGCGAGACCTGCGCCCACCCGATGTACGAGGTGCATCCTGAGCTGGCGTTCTGCGCGCTGTCCGGTGCGCCGCTCGCCCTGAGCAAGCACACCGCGCCCGGTCTCGAGCTGCGCCGCGAGCTGCTAGCCCGGGCCGGGCTCGTGCTCCCGGCGGGCCGGTCAGGCCCCACCGCGCGGGCCCCGCTGGCGGACACCCTGGACGCGGCGGCCGTGGCCTGGAGCGCCTGGCGGATCGCCACCGGCCACGCGGTCATCCTCCCGGCCAGGCCGCAGCGCGACCGGCAGGGCCGCGAGATCGCGATCCGCTACTGACCCGCGCCCGGCAGGGCCGGCGAGCCCGGAGGAACCGGCGGGCACGGCACGTCCGGTGCCCTCCGGGTCCGCAGGCCGTCGAAGGCCAGGGCGCAGACCGTGTCCGCGAGTGATCGCCCGTCGGGCCGCCGCGGCGGCCTGTACCACTCGACGATGGAGTTGACCAGGCCGAACAGCAGCCGCGCGCTGACCAGAGCGTCAGCGTCCCGCCAGATGTCGCCGTCGCGCGCCGCGGCCAGGACCAGCTCGGCGGCGAACCGGTCGAAGGCGCGCCGCCGGTCCAGCGCGGCGCGTTCCACCTCGGTGTTGCCGCGCACCCGCAGCAGCAGCGTGACGTAGGGCAGCTCGGATTCCAGCACCTCGACGCTCCCGCGGATCAGGTACTCCAGGCGCGCGATCGCGGGCCCGTCAAGGGCACGCGTCCGGGCCACCACCGCCGACAGGCCGCTCAGCGCGCGGTCCAGCGCCAGGCTGAGCAGCTCCTCCTTCCCGGTCACGTGGTGGTAGATGGCGGACTTGGCGATGCCTAGCCGGCCCGCGAGGTCTCTCATGCTCGTGCGGTCGTAACCGCGCTCATTGAAGACCTCGACCGCCACCGCGAGCACGGACGGCAGGTCGTAGCCGGGACGCCCGCGGCGCCGCACGGCCGCCGCGTGGTCCTCGGGCGGCAGTAGGGGCACCGCGATCGCCTCCGGTATTATTAGACCGAACGTCCGGTAAATAATATCCCCGGCCCTACCGGGCCGGTCCGGAGGCCGAGGGCGGGATGCCTACGATGGTGGCGAGGGAAGGGGACCGATGACGGCGCTCCCCGACGACGTGACGGGCGAACTCCGCGACCACTTCGACGAGACGATCGGCCGCGGCCGGCGGATCGAGCCGCGGGACTGGATGCCGGACGCCTACCGCGCGACGATGATCCGCCAGATCGCCCAGCACGCTCACTCCGAGATCATCGGCATGCAGCCGGAGGGCAACTGGATCACCCGCGCTCCCTCGCTGCGCCGCAAGGCGATCTTGCTGGCCAAGGTCCAAGACGAGGCGGGGCACGGCATGTACCTATACTCAGCCGCCGAGACCCTGGGCGCCGACCGCGCCGACCTCACGGACAAGCTCACGCACGGGCGCCAGAAGTACTCGTCCATCTTCAACTACCCGACGCTGACCTACGCGGACGTCGGCGTGATCGGCTGGCTGGTCGACGGCGCGGCCATCTGCAACCAGGTCCCGCTGTGCCGGTCGTCCTACGGCCCCTACGCGCGGGCCATGGTGCGCATCTGCAAGGAGGAGTCCTTCCACCAGCGGCAGGGCTACGAGCTCCTGATGACGATGATGCGCGGCTCCGCGGCGCAGCGCGCGATGGTGCAGGACGCCACGAACCGGTTCTGGTGGCCGTCGCTGATGATGTTCGGGCCGCCCGACGACCAGTCGCCGAACACGGCCCAGTCGATGACCTGGGGCATCAAGCGGCACACCAACGACGAGTTGCGGCAGCGTTTCGTCGACATGACCGTGCCGCAGGCCGAGAAGCTCGGCGTCACGCTGCCCGACGCGGACCTGAGGTGGAACGCCGAACGCGGCCACTACGACTTCGGGCAGGTCGACTGGGACGAGTTCATGGCCGTGATCAAGGGCCACGGGCCGTGCAACGCTCAGCGCATCGCGCGGCGGACGGCGGCCCATGAGGAGGGGGCCTGGGTGCGCGAGGCCGCCTCGGCGTACGCGGCCAAGGCCGCCGCCCGGGCCAGCAGGCCGGACGCCGCGTGATGGCCGAGCCCCGTGATGAAAAGGCGGAGGTCCGGTCGGGCTGGCCGCTGTACGAGGTGTTCCTGCGCGGCAAGCGCGGCCTCAACCACGTGCACGTCGGGTCCCTGCACGCGGCCGACGCGCAGATGGCCCTGCACCACGCCCGTGACCTGTACACGCGCAGAAACGAGGGGGTCAGCATCTGGGTAGTCGCGGCCAGGGACATCACCGCGTCGAGCCCGGACGAGAAGGACCCGTTCTTCGCGCCGTCGGGCGACAAGGTCTACCGGCACCCGACCTTCTACGACATCCCGGAGGACGTCCCGCACATGTAGGGGCCGGCACCCATGACCAACGACGATGACTTCGCCGCCTACCAGTTCCTGGCCCAGGAGACTGAGGACCACCGGTGGGCATTCGGCACCGGGTTCTCCGACCCGCTTGAGGGGATCGACACCTCGGTGCCGGCCGGCGTCGACGCCGCGGCCCTGGCCGCGTACTGCCTGGCGCTCGGGGACGACGCGCTGATCTACTCGCACCGCCTGCAGCAGTGGGTGACGCGGATGCCGGAACTGGAGGAGGAGACGGCCCTGGCGAACATCGCCCTGGACCTGCTGGGCCAGGCGCGCCTGCTGCTGTCCCGGGCCGGCCAGGCCGAGGGCGCCGGGCGGGACGAGGATCGCCTCGCGTTCTTCAGGACCGAGGGCGAATTCCGCAACGTGCGACTGGTCGAGGCGGCGGACGCCGACTTCGCGGAGCTGGCCGGCCGGCTGCTGGTCTTCTCCGCGTGGCGGCTCGCCCTGTTCGGCGAGCTGACCGGGTCCGCGGACCCGGTGCTGGCCGCGATCGCGGGCAAGGGCGTCAAGGAGCTTACGTACCACCGCGACTACGCGGCCCAGTGGGTCATCAGGCTCGGTGACGGGACCGAGCTGTCGCACGCCAGGATGCAGGCCGCGCTGGCCGTCATCTGGCCGCTGTTCGACGAGCTGTTCCGCGCCGACGCCGTGGCGGCCCGCCTGCCGGGAGCGGCGGCCGACCCGGCGGGGCTGCGGGCCGAGGTGGACGGGGTGCTCGACGCGGTGCTCGGCGCGGCCACCCTGGACCGGCCGGAGGGTGCGCCGATGGCCCCGGTCGCCGGGCAGACCGGGCGGCAGGGAGTGCACACCGAGGCGCTGGGGTACGTGCTGGCCGAGCTGCAGAGTGTGGCCCGGGCCTACCCGGACGCGACATGGTGACCCAGGGAGCCGACGACGGCGCGGCGGCCGGGCCGGAGATGGTGACCCGGGAGGCCAGTGACGGCACGGCGGCCGACCTGGAGATCGTGACCCGGGAAGCCGGCGACCGTGTGGCCGGCGGCCTGGAGGCGGCGCGCGAGATCGCCGGGGCGGTGCCCGATCCGGAGTTGCCGATGGTGACGCTGGCCGACCTGGGCATCCTGCGCCGCGTCACGGCCGAGGACGGCCGCGTGGTGGTGACGATCACGCCGACCTACTCGGGCTGCCCCGCGCTGCTCGAGATGGCCCACGACCTGCGGTACCGGCTCGCCCGCGCCGGGTACGCGGACGTCATCGTGCGGACGGAGCTCGCGCCCGCGTGGAGCAGCGACCAGATCACCCCGGAGGGCCGCGCGAAACTGCACGCGGCGGGCCTGGCCCCGCCCAACCCCGCCCAACCCGACCCGGGTCAGCGCGGCTCCGGCCGGGGACCGGTGCCGCTTCCCCTGACCATGGCCCTGCCCAAGGTCGTGGCCTGCCCGCGGTGCGGTTCCCTCGACACCGAGCGGACCGCCGCCTTCGGCCCGACCGCGTGCACCGCGCTGTTCCGCTGCGGGACGTGCCGCGAACCGTTCGAGTACGTGAAGGACATCTGATGCCGCCCGCGGCGGGGTCCCGGACGCAGTTCTATCCGCTGACCGTGGCGTGCGTTGACCGGCTGACCGATGACTCCGCGGCCGTGACCTTCGACGTGCCCGCCGGGCTGCGGGAGACGTTCGCGTTCGCGCCCGGGCAGTCGCTCACGGTCAGGCGCGGCGACCAGCGGCGCTCCTACTCGATCTGCGCGTCCGCCGGGTCCGCGCCGCGGATCGGCGTGCGCGAGGTGGCGGGCGGCGCGGTGTCCGGCTGGCTCGTCCACGAGGTCCGCGCCGGTGACGTCATCGAAGTCCAGGCCCCCTCGGGGTCCTTTACCCCGGATCTGGGCGCCCCCGGGCAGCACGTCCTGATCGCCGCGGGCAGCGGGATCACTCCCGTCCTTTCCATCGCCGGATCCGTGCTCGCCGCGGACGGCGAATCGTCCGTGACCCTGCTCTACGGCAACCGGCGCACCGACTCGGTGATGTTCGCCGACGAGATCGCCGACCTCAAGGACTCCTACCCGGCGCGGATCTGCGTGGTCCACGTGCTCAGCCGCGAGCCGCAGGAAGTGGACCTGTTCAACGGCCGGCTCGA
>Ga0187819_10000604_pt1 | contig 18047 bp, 13 predicted proteins | sample NC_wetland_sal_i_15_FD_132411 | JGI IMG/M metagenome (GOLD analysis project Ga0187819, IMG submission 132411) | Wetland sediment microbial communities from Neuse River Estuary, North Carolina, USA - SO4_4 | ecosystem: Environmental > Aquatic > Freshwater > Wetlands > Sediment | place: USA...
CACTTCGCCGGCTAGAGATTGCAGGGAATTCAAACGCTGGTTCGTGTCTTTGACTTCGGTTTGAAGCTGGCGATATTGCTGTTTTAGGCTGTCCTGCTCCCGGCGCAGCGAATTATAGCTGGTCGCCTTCCAGAGCATTCGCGAGTAGGAACCCATCCCCGCGATCACCGTAATACCGCCCACAGCGGCCAGAATCGCAAGAAGATGAAGCACATAGAAAGGGACCCGCACGCGGCGCATCGCACCCGCGGCGCTGGACGCAATAAAAAACGTGTAATACTTCCCTTTCATTGCCCTTTTTTATCCTAAGTTAATTTTTTCCGATGGCTGAAGGCCGCGAGCCCCCCAGCCGCGGTTAGCCGATCCCGTCAGTAGTCTGAACCGAGAGCCTTGGTTCGAAACCGGCAGAATTGTAGTGATTGAAGCTCTGCGCGTCAACCCTAATCTTCCATTTTGCATAGGCGCACCGGATTCGCTTCCATGTCCGCCGCACTCTATAATCAAACAGTCGGAGATTCACCTGAAGAAACCTTACCCTATCAGAGGCAGCCGGAACAACAGTACGGAAGGACAGTATGGACAGTGAAAGTCAACTGGTCGAAAGGACAGGTCGGGCGATCCCCTCGAGTAAAGGGCGACGAGGCCTCGCGAACCTGCGCCTGGGGATCGGCGATGATGCGGCGGTTCTCGTCCCGACGGGACGCGCGGAATGGGTCCTGAGTTGCGACGCGTTTCTCGAAGGCGTCCATTTTCTAGAGAAAGTGCATCCTCCGGACTCCGTCGGCTATAAGGCGCTCGTGCGGGCCGCCAGCGACTTGGTCGCGATGGGCGCCACGCCACGCCTCTTTCTCCTGACCCTCGCCCTCCCCTCCCGGCTTACAGGGGATTGGCTGGACTCGTTCCTTCGGGGCATGGGTCGCGCCGCGCGATTGCTGGATATGCGGCTTGCCGGCGGGGATACCACGCGAAGCCAGTCAGTATTTATAAATGTGACGGTCTTGGGAGAAGCCTCACTCGGGCAAGCAGTTGCGCGGAGCGGTGCTCAACCGGGCGACATCATATATGTCAGCGGCAAGCTGGGAGGCGCCCAGCTCGGGCTTGAGCTCATCATTAATAGAGGCACTCGGGGGCCGGGGCTTAGCCGACTGCTGCGCCCTCACCTTTATCCGAGTATCCGGACCAAGCTGGGGGAATGGCTCGGCCGGCACGGCGTCCCATCGGCCATGATGGATATTTCGGATGGTCTCTCGACCGATCTTGATCGCCTCTGCCGCGCAAGCCACGCGGGTGCTCGACTGTGGGCGGCTAGAATTCCGAGAGTGTCCATACCGGACCTTATCTCCCGGCAACGGAAGAGATTGAATCTCGATCCACTGAAGCTGGCGTTGCACGGCGGCGAGGACTACGAACTCTTGTTCACCGTTTCGCACCGCAAGGTGAAGCGCCTCCGACACGCGCCCGGATTTCGGGAGTTGACACCGATAGGCGAGATTACGAGCAGGCGGGGAATGATTCTTATCGGCGAGGATGGTAGGTCCGAGACGCTCGAACCGGCTGGGTGGGACCCTTTTCGGAAAAAGTCGTGATGCCGGCTGAAATCGTTGAAGCCACGTAGAAAACCGGGAATCTTGACCTTTTCAGGGTGAGGCGTGCTGAAAGACGAAACTACCGGTGCGGGGAAGCAGCCGGAGAGCCATTCGCTTCGACGGGGGCGGCAGGGGTAGGCAAAGGCTTCGACACTGGGCGCGGCGGCGCAGACGGTATGTTTTCCGTCAACCCCTGCTCGGCGGCATCCGCAGGCGGCGCGGTATCCGGCGTGTCCACCTGAACCTGCTTCGCACCGGCAAGCTTTTCGAGTGGCACCACGTTTGGAAACTCCTCGACCGGCATGCCCAGTACAGCCTGCTGCATGAATTCAAGCCAGATGGGGAGCGCGGCGCGGGCGCCTGTCTCCTTCTTGCCGAGCGAAATGCGCTTGTCGTCATTGCCCACCCAGACGCCAGCGGTAAGTTGCGGGGTAAAACCGATATACCACGCGTCGGTGAAGTCGTTCGTTGTTCCGGTCTTGCCGGCCGAAGGACGGCCAAGTTCCTTGGCTCGCACGCCGGTGCCAAACTGCACCACCTCTTCGAGCATCGAGACCATCGTGCGAGCAACGTCGGGCGGGATTACATCGCTGACATTCGGTCGCGGTTCTTCGAGCACGACTCCGTCATAGGACTTCACAAGGCGAATGGTGTGCGGCTCGATGTGGATGCCATCGTCGGGGAAAACGGTAAACGCCGAAGTGTGCTCCAAGAGCGTGAGGTCGGCCGCGCCGAGCGCGAGCGGAAGATAAGGAGGCAGCGGACTGGAGATGCCGAAGCGGCGTGCTATGTCAATCACGTTCTGGATTCCGACTTTATCCAGCAGTCGAACCGCCGGAACATTGCGCGAATCCGCCAGCGCGCGCCGCAGAGTGATGCGCCCCTCGAATTTTTCGTCGTAGTTCTTCGGGGAATAGTCCTGGCCACCGCTGCGGAAGGTGACGGGCAGGTCCACGATCGTATCGAAGGGAGAAGCGCCCTCTTCGAGTGCCGTGGCGTAAACATAGACCTTGAACGAGCTTCCCGTTTGGCGGACCGCCTGAGTGGCGCGATTGAATTTTGACTCGGTGAAATCGTAGCCGCCGACCATGGCCTTGATCTCGCCCGTCGAATTGTCGATGGCGAGCAATGCAGCTTGTGCTGCCGGCTCCTGCTCGAGCTGAACATGCGCCGTGGTACCGGAGGTTTCCTTGATCGAGACGACCACGAGATCGCCCGGCTTAAGGAGCTGCGCGACGGATTTGCGGCCCGTCCAGGCAAAATCCGCTGGCGTGAGCATCGCGTGATACGCGCCCATTTTGATGGTGGCGAATGTCGGCTGGACGGTTGTGACGAGGCCCGGGACGTAGTCGCCCTTCTGAAGCGTGCCGTGCCACTCCTCATTCTGATAGGTATCGAGAGTGGCGGAACCATCCGCAAGAATATTGGGCAAATTCCCGCGCCAGCCGTGCCGCCGGTCGTAGGCATGCAAGCCATCGCGCACGGCTTGATTCGCAGCCCTCTGCATGGCCACGTTAAGCGTGGTGTAGACGCGGAGGCCTTGCTCATGGACCGCCACGGTTCCGTAAGTGTGCTCGAGATATTGGCGGGTTTCCTCGACAAAGTAAGGGGCGAAGTCATTACGCGCGGTGGAAATGCGCAGGGCGAGCGGCTCTTTCATGGCTGCGTTTGCATCACCCTGGGGGACCTTGTGATCGCGCGCCATCAAGTAAATCACGAGATTCCGGCGCGCCAGGGCCCGATCCGGGTGGATGATTGGGTTATAAATCGGTCCACGAATAATCGCTGCGAGAGTCGCAGCTTCTGAAAGCGTCAGTTGCGCGACGGGCCTGCTGAAATAATATTCCGAGGCCGCTTCAAATCCATAGTTGCCCCCGCCCAGATAAATCTGGTTGCAATACATCGTGAAAATCTGCTCTTTTGTGTAGTGTCGCTCGATTTGGATGGCAAGGATCGTTTCCTCGATCTTGCGGCGGAAGCTGCGGTCGGAACGGTTGAGAAACAGCCCGCCGGCAAGCTGCATCGTAAGCGTGCTCGCGCCCTCTTTGATGCCGTGGTGCGCGAGATCGTGCCACGCGGCTTGCAGGACGCGCGGGAAATCGACGCCCCAGTGCTCCTCGAAATGCTGATCCTCGGTTGTAAGGATTGCATCCTTCAGAAGCTTGGGAATCTGGCCGTATGTCAAAAGGATCCGGCGCTGCAACGCAAAGGATCCGATGTGTTGGCCATCGTCGGCGTAGAGTTCCGTAACGACATCAGGCCTGTAATCCTGGAGTGCGCGGATTTCGGGCAGATCACTTGAATAAACAAAGAGCAAACCCACGGCCGCGCCGAAGCCGATCGCACACACAATGAGAAACGTGAACGCCAGCCGGCTGAAAAGCGTTCCGCCCCCCAGCTTCATCGTTGCGCGGTAGATTCGGTCCATCGCTTTTCCATTCTATCGCAATCGCCAGCGCCATGCCGGGCACTACATTTGAGGGATGTTTCCTATGGGGAGGGTGCGTCATCCCAATCGTCACGGGTGCGTGGAGGTGGCCGGGCAAAGTAAAATGCGCCGCGGGTTGGCTTGCCTTGGGGCCGGAGCTTGCCGGCGGTGTGGAGATTTATGGAAGCGAATCCCATACTGTTTCGAGATCTCACCTACATTTTCCTCGCTGCGGTGGCGGGAGGGCTAATCGCCTGGAAACTGAAGCTGCCGCTGATTCTCGGTTTCGTCGTGGGTGGAATTGTAATCAGTCCATTCACTCCGGGCCCGCATTTGTCGGACCTGCACACTTTTGAGGTATTCGCGGAGGTCGGTGTCGTGCTGCTGATGTTTTCCATCGGCGTCGAATTCTCGATTCCGGACCTGATGCGCGTGAAATGGGTGGCGCTGGGGGGCGGGACGCTCGGGATTTTGTTCTCGCTTGGACTCGCGATGCTCGCGTCCTGGCTCGCGGGATGGAGTATCCTCCAGGGACTCGTTGTGGGGGCCACCGTCTCCGTGGCGAGCACGATGGTGCTGGCTCGACTCCTTGCGGACCGCGGCGCACTTGGCAGTACGTACGGGCGCGTGATGATAGGAATCACGCTGGTGGAAGACGTCGCCGTTGTGCTTCTGACTGTGGTACTTCCCACTTTCAGCGGCTCAACCGAAGGATTGTTCTTCAAAGTTGCCTGGACCCTCGGCAAAGCGATCTTGCTGCTGATTCCACTTACGTTTCTTGCCATGACGGTGGTGCCACGGGTTCTCCGCCGCGTCACACATACAAATGACTCGGAGCTATTTCTCCTGGTTGCCATTGCGATTTGCCTGGTGTCCGCCGCGGTGGCGCAGGCCTTTGGATTTTCCGTGGCGCTCGGAGCCTTCCTCGCCGGGCTTTCCATCAGCGGATCGGAGGATCTGCACGGCGCGCACACGGCCCTGGTCCCTCTCCGCGACGCTTTCGTCGCGCTCTTCTTCGTTTCGCTTGGGACACTGGTGGTGCCAAAAGTGATTCTGCATAATCTGCCACTTCTCGCCGTGATGCTGCTCCTGATTGTAGTGGGCAAATTCGCCATCTGGCTGGGAGTGATGAAGATCTTCCGCTATTCGATCTGGACCTCCATCGCCGTAGCCGCAGGGCTAACGCAAATTGGCGAGCTTTCATTCGTTCTTGTGGAGGTGGCGAGGAAAGCAGGAATGGTGGGAGAGGATGTGTTTGCAGCCACTCTGGCGGCCTCGTTGATTTCGATCTTCTTGAATGTCTTTATCGTCCGAGGAGTGCTGAGGTGGGCCGGCCCGAAGCTTGCGGCCGATGAAAAAAGCCCCGCTTAAAGTAACGTGAACGCAGAGACCATGATTCGCAGTTTTTTTCCTAGGGGAGCGCCGCTTCCGCCTCCTTGATCGTCGGGTAGGATTTGATGATTTGGCTGACGTGCGTCATATCAATCAACGCTTTCACCTGCGTGTTCATCTCCGCGTAAGCTAGCTTGCGCATGGTCTTTTGCGAACTGACGTGCGCCGCGACCAAGGCGCCGAGCCCGGCCGAGTCAATAAAAGGAACGTCGCTAAAATCCAGGATGAGTGCGGGTGACGTTTCCTGCTTCAGAGCATCCTGGAGTGTAAAGACAGTTTGAATGTTCAAGGGACCCTTCAGATGCAGAACGCGGATGCTTTCCCGGGCCCCTGCGGAACTGACGATCTGTAAGTTTTCCTTAGGCATAAGGCAAGATTCTAGCTAAATACGAGCCTTTCAATTATGAATATTTTGCTACAGTCGCCGGTCAATGCGATAAAGGCCCCCTTCGCGCCTCTCCCGGCAATTCGTGTTGGCACGATATCACAGATCATCACGGATCGAACCGCTCGCGCTGTGCCGGCGTAGCGACGGGGCACAAATCTTCGCGGGTCCCGAAAACGCGGTAGCGAATGCGAGCTATGAAATTGTAAACGCCGTCGCGGATGGGTCGCGGAATTACGGCGAATGCGGCTGCCAGAGCTCTCCACCCGGCACCCAGTCGCCGGAGGATGTGAATCACCGCGTCCGAGCGCACGAGGAGGGCTCCATTGACAGTCCGAACGACAATGCTGTCGGGAAGCCCGGCACGCAATTCTGCTGGGACCTGTGTTTCGAATGTCACTCCCTGGAGTGGCGCGAAACGAAACGCGTTTCCAGAGCGATCGTGTTTGAGGACGAATTTGACCGTGCCGTGGCAAAGGGCGCAACGCCCATCGTAAAAAAGAAATTCGCTTCTTTGTTCGAAAGGCGTCACGGTTGAACCAGAATAACATGGCCGAAGTGCCGCTCCCGAGCGGGCTCGCAGGTAACCGTACTGGAAACTGCCGCTGGACAGTTTTTCCGGAAATCTCTAAGCTTGACTATCTCATGAAAACTCGCGGGAGCGGCAGCGACTGATGAAGTGCAACAACATTCTCGAAGCGATGGGCAACACGCCGCTGATCCGGCTGAACAAGGTGGCGAAAAATTCGCCCGCCGAGGTGTACGTCAAGGCCGATTACATGAATCCCGGCGGATCGGTGAAAGACCGCATCGGCAAATGGATGATTGACGAAGCCGAGCGCAAAGGGTTGCTGAAACCCGGCGGCACCATTATCGAGGGGACTTCCGGGAACACGGGAATGGGGCTGGCGCTGGTGGCGGTGGTCCGCGGGTACAAAGTGGTCTTCACGATCAATGACAAGCAATCGCGCGAAAAGATCGACTTGCTGAAGGCGTTTGGCGCCGAAGTGATCGTCTGCCCCACGGCCGTCGAGCCGGAGGATCCGCGCAGTTACTATTCCGTGGCGATAAAACTCGCCAAAGAAATTCCCAATTCCTACTACCCGAACCAGTATCAGAATCCGATGAATCCCGAGGCGCATTACCAGACCACCGGTCCGGAAATCTGGAAGGATACGGAAGGGAAAATCACGCACTTCATTTGCGGCATGGGGACGGGCGGGACCATCAGCGGAGTCGGAAAATATCTGAAGGAACAGAATCCGAACGTCAAGATTATCGGCGTGGACCCCTTCGGTTCGCTCTACTACGAATTCGTGAAGACAGGGAAGGTGGGCAAAGCACTCACCTACGTTGTCGAGGGAATCGGCGAGGACTTTTTCCCCGGCACGATGAATCTGGATATCCTGGACGACGTGCTGCAAGTGACCGATGAGGAATGTTTCGTCTGGGCGCGCAGACTGGCGAAGCAGGAAGGAATCTTCACGGGCGGATCGGGCGGTGGATGTGTCTCCGGGGCGCTGCGGGTGGCGAAGAATTGCAAGCCGGGCGACATGATCGTGGCGTTCCTGCCGGATTCCGGGGCGCGGTACATGAGCAAAATCTATAATGATGGGTGGATGCGCGAGCACGGGTACGCGGATGCGGAAGTGACCATCTCGGCCGCGGACGTGGTGCGCGTGAAACGGCAGAATGGCAAAGCGCGCGAACTGATCGTGGTGCGGCCTTACCAGACGGTGTTTCACGCGCTGCATACGATGCAGCAACAGGATATTTCGCAACTGCCAGTCTTCGAGGAGGAGAACTCGATCGGGACCTTATTCGAAGACCAGATCCTGAATCTCGCACTGCAAGGAAAAGATCTGCGCAAGCTCGTAATCCGCGAAGTGATGGGGCCGCCGCTGCCTCAGGTTCCCGCGAACGCTCCCGTAGAGCGGGTGACGCACATTTTGAGCCACGACAGCCCGGCGGTGTTCGTGGCCATGGGCGACGGGAAGCTCGAAGTGCTCACGAAGTTCGATTTGATGGATACGATTGCCGGGCTTGTGGGCCAAGTGCGCTGATTTTTTTCGCCCTGCACTCCTTTCCGCTCTTTCTCCTCACTTTCAAAGCATCTGCTCGAGCTATGGAATCTCCACGACGACGAGAGACATGTCGTCGGCGGGGGGGCCGCTGCGCCAGGCGGCGACGCGGTTGACAATTTCCTGTTTCATGTCCGCGAGAGAAAGTCTCGAGGTGTCGCGGACGATATCGCTCAATCCTTCGACGCCGAGCATATCTTGATTGGCATCGAAGCTTTCCGTGAAGCCGTCGGTATAGATCACCACGCGATCGCCTGCTTGCAGGGGAATTTCGACCGTGGCTTCGGCGTCCACTGCATCGTGGAGCAGGCCCAGCACGGCGCTGCGCGATTCGAGTAATCGCGGACGGTCTCCTGGTTGAACGATCATTGCGGGGGGATGGCCTGCGCCGGCAAATTCCAGAAGGCGCGCGGCGCGATTCAGGCGCGCGACAGCCATGGTGAAGAAGAAAACGGAACTTCCGATATTGTGCATCACGAAGTGATTCAGATGCCGGAGCATCGGGGTTAGGGCAGCGCCGCTTTTGATCTGCGACATGGTCTCGGTGTAGATCCGATTGGCAACGAGGGCGGAGCCGATGCCGTGGCCGGAAACATCGCAGACCATGACGCTCAAATGTTCCTCACCCGGAGTGACGAGTCCAAAATCTCCGCCGATGGTTCTCACGGGCTGATAGAAAGTTTCGACGGCGCTCTGGCCCCAGACGAGACTTTTGGGCGAGAGACTCTGCTGGACGCGGGCCGCGAGGATGAGGTCTTCCTCAATTTCCCGATGGCGTTGCTCGAGTTGAATGTTGGCATCCCGGAGCGCATTTTCGGCGCGCTTTTGCTCGGTGATATCGGTGGCGGTGATGACGGCATAGTAGGCGCCGTCGTTATCCTCGATTTGGCGCGAGGTGACAAGCACGGGCATTCGATTGCCGCCGGCCTGCGGCAGATAAAATTCGTACTGGCCTTGGCCTTCGGCCTCGCGAATCTCGATGTGCTTTTTCAGCGCCGGGACATCCTCGGGAGGGTAAAAATCGGTGACGATGCGGCCTAGAAGGTTTTCGGGGGAGCGGCCGATCATGCGCTGGAATATTTCGTTGGCGAAGATGATGCGGGAGCACGCGTCATTGATGATGACGCCCTGATTGAGGGTTTCCAGGATGCCGGTGACATCATTGAGCCAATCGGGCTGCTCGTACGGCGTCTCGTCCACGAAGTGCCTCCCGTAGTGCGGTGAAAATCTTATCCCAGATTGGGCATGGGATGGCGCTGCAAAGATTTGATGCGCGGGAGGGGGCGCGGGGACCCTGGGAGCGAAGGAAATTGTGTGCTGAGAGGGAGACAGCCGGTGCCGTCTAGAGAGGCTGGTCGACCGAGCGGAAGGGTATTTTTGGAAAAGGTCGTTTTGTTGCTATTAGAAAATTGTGAATCCCTTTGTTTGCAACTATTTAGTTCGAATTTTGAACTGGCAACTGCTGCGATTGGCCTTTTCTTCGCTCTCCGCATATTTGAGGTGGGGTCCTGGGTGCGGGGAGGTATTGAGATGCTCGGGGATTGCCCTGAGGGGAAAGCTGGGCGCGTCAGTGAGCCGCGTGTCGTCATATAAAAACGAGCAACGCTAGCACAGGTGGGAGGAAAAAGATATCCGTGAAAATACGCATTTTGGGGCCTCGGAGTTGGAAACCAGAGGCCAGGGACGAAAACCGGTGCCTGCGCGGCCACCATCTTTGTCACGGACGGCGAGGGGGGCGGGGGCCGAATGCGGGGGCGATGGGTGAGAGAAGAAGCGCGAAGGGAGGAGAATGGAGACGATAAGAAGAGGCGATGGATTGCATTCAATTTTTGAGTTTGCTCCGGGGGATGGGGGGCGGGCAGAATGCGGGGATTAAATGGAGCGCGGGGGATCTTGCGGAGGGTGCGGAAGATTCCGGGTGCGCTCGAGCCCAAGGAGAAGCACATGAAAAAGCGAATGCTGGTTGGCGTGGTAGCCGTCTTCCTAGCGTGCGTGGCAGCCAAGGCACAAGAGGTGAAGCCGACGGGCGAGATGTCGAGGCCGGAAGCCATAAACATGGAAAAGTTGTCGAAGAAGCCGATCAGTATTACAGGGAAAGTGAGCACGGACGGGATGACGCTGGTGGGCGCGAAGGACAGCAAGACATGGAAGGTGCTGAATCCGGATTTCGTGAAAGAGAACGCGGGACAGGTGGTGCGCGTGAGCGCGCGGGTGAGTAAGGACAACAGTGAGATTCTGATTTCGTCGGTGATGGTGCAGGATGCGGAGCCGGTGGTGGCGAAGAAGGATGATGCGGCGTTTCGGCGGTGAGGACGCGGCAGCGCGGGCGGTGGCTTCTTCTTGAGTGGAATGGGGTGTGTGAGTTGCGAGCGAAGCGGTTGAAGAGTAGAAATGGATGAAGCTGCGCAGGGGATTGTCTTCAGGTGTTGATCGGAGACGCTGGAAGCCTTCTGGCTCTGTTGACATGCTGTGATTTCCTCAATATTCAAGCGCCACTCCTGGGACCATGATTTTTCGATCCGATTGTTGATGATTGCGTTTGGAGGCTGGTAGCTAGTCAGAGCACAGACAGGAGTGTCTGTGCCACGAAAACCGAAGAGCCGGCGGCCCTCCTTCGGCGGGCCTGCGGGATGCCGACCTGACGAAAAGCCGGGCTCTTTCGGGGGATGTCAACATGGCCAAGCCGTCTAAAGAATAGGGATGATTGATTGTGGTCCCGACGTCAGGCGGTAAAACGCCGCGCTTCTTGATGCCCCAGCGCTAAAGCGGACGATTAGAATCAAGGTGGCTCTGTTGACATCCCGGGTGTTCGTAAAGGTTTGAGAGTAGGGGTGCCGCACCTACGGCGCTCGTAACCATCGCGACTTGGTACCCAGCCCGCCATAAAACGGCGGGCTGGGCTAATTTGTGGTGCGCCTCTGGCGCTTGGTGGGGAGCCAAGAAGGCTGGATGTCGACAAAGCCAATGAAGGTCTATTCCGGAGCGCTGAAGCGCTCCTTCCTCCGCATCCCGTCTTCGCCAAGGCTTCGGGCAGGGAACGCGGGGGCTCCCACCAAAAGTCATTCACGAAGTGCTACCGAAGAGTGTGAGGCCGCGCCCTGACGAGAAGGAGTTAGCGGTGGGAACTTGTCAGTAGATAACTGCACGGCTTCCGGAAGATCGCGTCCGGCAATAACTTCCGAGCGGGCCACGATGCATGCAGAATGCGCCGAGCGTGAATGCCACTTACAGTTGCAGCGCGTCTAACAGTCGGCTGATGGGCACGATTGCGGATTAGGCGCTCCGAAACACAATCACGAAGATCTATTTCTGACTGGCGAGTTCCTCGGCGCGCGCGGCGCCCTGCAAGGCCCCACGGCGCCCGGGAGCATTTGCGAGTGCGGTCGCAAATTCCTTCGACGCTAGAACCGGCTGATTCTGCTGCAGTAGTAAGTAGCCGAGCTGTTCACGGGCTGGAAGGATCGGCCCCGGTGTGACAGGGAGCTTCTCAATTGCGTCCTCCTGATCGGCTGCCTCGCGCATCATCGTTGCCGCCTCTTCCGGATTGTTGTTCGCTTGGGCTGACCATGCCATGACCTCGCGCACGAGAATAGCTACCTGAGCGGCCCAGTAATCGTTCCCCGAAGTGCGAAGCTGCGCTTCGATCTGCCGTAGTCTATCCGTTTCTGTTTGAGCCCCCGCAGTCCGCCCGGTCCGAGCGAGTCCGATCCCGCGAGCCCAAACTGCGATTGCAACAACATGGGGCGGGGCTCCTGCGGGGGGGACGATGCGTGCAGCATCGGCCCATAGGCTCCGCTCAAGCGCGTAGCGAACCGGGATCGCGGTAGAGGCGTATGCTACCTTGAAATCGTTCGTGTCCAGCTTCGACATGTTTCCAAGGTGCTGCACAACCTCGGCCGCGTTTGCGTCGCGGCCACTTTGCAGGTAGGCGTACACTAAATAATCCATCGCGTGCAGCTCTTCTCCCGTGTCGCCCTGCTGGCGTGCCGCAGCCCTTGCCGCAAGGTTGGAAGCGATGGAGTCGTCCCATAAGCCGAGCCGCGTGAAAATATGCGATGGCATGTGCAATGCATGTGGCGCGGAAGGTGCGATCTTAGAGTAGGCTCTTGCAGCAGGCAGGCCTCTAGGTGCGAGTTCCGCATTGTCGTAAGCATGGATGAGGTAGTGTGGAATTCCGGGGTGTTCAGGGTAAGCGTGATAAAGCGGCTCAAGCAAATCGGCTGCCCGCTTTTGATTCGCATGCGTTTTGTCCGCCGGAGATGCAGTAGCGAGGAGTGCCAGTGCGTAAAACACTTGTGCTTCTACATCCTGGCGATTCTCTGCCGCTAGGTCACGCATCGCGTGAACGTAGTTCAACGCCCGCGTCCCAAACGGAACGGTGTCGGCATTCTGATATATCAGACCCAGCGCGTTGATGAATTTGCGCTCGCGTTCAGAGTTAGCGCCGATTTGTCGGGCCAGTTGGATTTCCCGTACCGCAGTCGAAATCGTGGCAGGCGATACGGGCGGGTCCCAAAGCTGATGATAGTACGTCATGGCGATCCCCCAATGTGCCATTGCACACTGAGGATCCAGTTCCACCACGCCGCGGAATGCATCTTCGGCGGGGGTGTAAGCGAAGGAGTGAAGGAGCGCAACACCTCGGTCAAACTGCTGCTGAACTGCCGGCAGGCAGGAAATCGGAAATGAGACTCTTCCAAGCTTCTCAGGTGCGCCGTGGCTGTGTGTCTCTTGTGCGTTCGAAGAGGGTGAAAAGATGAACAGCAGGGAGAGGCAAACTCGCGACAAATGGGACATCTCTATCTCCACAGGCGTTTAGTGCTCCGCGATATGCGATTGTACTCCCTGAAGCTGGGGAAAATGCCCTCCGCTTGCGCCGAGAGGCATCGGCGCTATGTCAACGGCTAGAACCTATCTGCCTCTGTTGACATCCAGGGTTTTCGTTAGCGTTATGGAATAAGGGTGGCGCACCTACGGCGCTCGGGATAATCGTGGATTGGTACCCAGCCCGCCAGAAAACGGCGGGCTGGGCTAACTTGTGTCGCGCCACTGGCGCTGGGTGGAGAGCCAAGAAAGCTGGATGTCAACAAAGCCAACCTATCTCATAAATGCCACGATCAATCGGCACTTGGACCTCAGGGGTTAAAACCCGTGAATTTGTGAAACTTTTCGGCACGGCTGAAGCCGTGCCCTGACGGAAATCATTTATGAGATGAGTTCTAGCCGGGAAGCGTGCCCATTCCCGGTGCATGGCGAGTCTTCCAAGTGAAGATGCGCACGGAAGTACTTCACATTCCGAATAAACGCCATAATTGGAAACGGACCCCATGTAAGTGATCGGGGTGAATTTCGGATTCGCGGCGCGCGATAGGCGGCGCGCTTCCCAACAAGTAAGACTATGGTGAGGATGGCTGATTTCTGACTGCGGGGTGAGCGATAGCTGGGGGCCTGCGCGGCGGATGCTATACTTTGAAGTTTCTGATGGCAAGGTTCGTGCAGGGACACACAAGGACTTACCCAGAGGACGCGGGGAGACGATGCGGATTGAAGATTTCAACGAGCGGTTGAAGCGGGCGATTCTGGTGGCGGATGGGGCCATGGGGTCGCTGCTGTACGACGTGACGGGGTCGCAGCGGTGCGTGGATGAGTTGAACGCGACGCGGCCGGAGGATGTGTTTCGGGTGCACCAGGAGTATATCGAGGCGGGCGCGCAGGTGATCGAGACGAACACGTTTGGGGCGAACCGGCACAAGCTCGGGCTGCTGGGGATGGGGGAGCGGGCGGCGGAATTGAATCACCGCGGGGTGAAGATTGCGCGGGAGGCTCGGGAAGCGGCGAAGCATGAAGTGTTGATTGCGGGGTCGATCGGGCCGCTGGGAATCGCGCAGCACGTGCGGGCGATGCCGGTGGAGGAGATGCGCGCGCTTTTCAAGGAGCAGGCCGGGGCGCTCGAGGAGCGCGGCGTCGATTTTTTCATTCTGGAGACATTCAGCGACATCGAGGAGTTGGAGGCGGCGATTGATGCGATTCGGGGATTTTCGCGGCTGCCGATTGTGGCGGAGATGACGTATTCGGAGGAAGGGACGACGTTTGGCGGGACGCGGCCGGAAGATGGCTGGAAGAAATTGAAGGAGAAGAATATTCAGGCGGTGGGGACGAACTGCACGGTGGGGCCGCAACTTTTGCTTCCGATGCTGCGCGAGCTGGCGGGGTGCGCGACACTGCCGCTTTCGGCCATGCCGAATGCGGGGTTTCCGAAGCGCGTGGGGGACCGGATTGTGTACCCGCGGTCGTCGCCGGAATATTTCGCGCTTTTTGCGGAGGAGGCTGCGGAGCTGGGGGCGCGACTGCTGGGCGGGTGCTGCGGGACGACTCCTGAACACATTCGGGCGATGGCGGAGGCGGTGAAGAAGTTGGCGCCCGGGAAATCGCGGAGCGCGCGGAACGCGGGCGCAGAGGTGGAAGTGATGGAGCCTGCGGAGCGGATCCGCCGGGTGGCGAAGCGCGAGCCGGAAAGCAAATTGTGGCGGAAGATTCAGGAGCAGAGGTTCGTGGTGTCGGTGGAGATTGATCCGCCGAAGGGCGTGACGATTGATCGGATTGTGGAGCAGGTGGGGCGGGTGATGGCGTCGGGCGAGGTGGATGCGATCGACATCAATAGCGGGACGCTTGCGCGGGTGGGGATGGACGCGCTGGTGCTGGCCGGGGCGCTTGAGGCGCACGGATTCGAGACCGTCCCGCATTTGACGACGCGCGACGCGAACATTATCGGATTGCAGGCCATGCTGCTGGGCGCGTGGGCGGTGGGGGGCGTGCGGAACGTTCTGGCGATTACGGGCGATCCGCCGTCGCTTGGGGATCATCCGGAAACGAGCGGAGTTTACGAGGTGGATTCGATCGGGCTCGTGAAAGTGCTGGCGCGGCTGAATCAGGGGACGGACTGGGCGGGGAAGAGCCTGGGAGGCGCCACGAATTTCACGATTGGCGTGGCCGTGAATCCGGTGGCGGAAAATATGGAGGAGGAGCTGCGGCGGTTTGAGGAGAAGATCGGGGCGGGGGCGCATTTTGCGATGACGCAGCCGATATTCGATCCCGAGCACTGGGAGATTTTTCTGAAGCGGCTGGGCGGGAAATCGCCGGTGCCGGTGGTGGTGGGATTGTGGCCGCTGACGAGTTACAAGCAGGCGTTGCGACTGAACAATGAGGTGCCGGGGATCGTGATTCCGGAGCCGACGCTGCGGGAGATGCAGCAGGCGGGGGATCGTGCGCGGGAGCGGGGGTTTGCGCTGGCGCGGGTGATGGTCGAGTGGGCGCGCGGGGCGCGGAACCGGGGGATCGCAGGGGCGTATTTGATCCCACCGTTTAAGCGGTATGAGGAGATTTTGGAGTTGTTTGGCTAGTTGCGCAGGGGAGAAAATCCGGGCGGGTGCGCGGGTGCGTACTTGAGTAGGAGGGTGACCATGCGCAAGATTCTGTGGGGGGCGGCGCTGGGCGTGATTTTGTTCGCCGCGAGCGGGCGCGCCTGGGCGGGGGAGAATTTGAAGCTCAACCCGCACCTGGATTATTCGAGCGACAGCATGGACGGGCCGCACATTACGGGCGACCGGATGGGGGATGGGGCCGCGGCGGGGATTCCGAATTACGTGCTGATTTACGGCGAAGGTTGCTACAACTCGAAGCGACAGTCGCGGCGGACGGTGGAATTGTACGGGAAGTATCGCGGGCGGGTGAATTTCGTCATCATTGATTTGGACAAGGGGGCCACGCCGGGGCAAGCGGAGCTGGTGAAGAAGTATTACCAGGGGTCGATTCCGCACGTGGTGATTCTGGATAAGAACGGGAAGAGCTTGTACGACGCGGCGGGAGAAGTGAGCGAAGGGGAGATTTCGGGGATATTGGATAAGGCTTTGGCGCAGTAGGGATTGCTTTTTTTCACATTTTTCGATTGGCCCGCAATTGGAATTTTTCTGGATGGAGCCCGCCTAATAAATAAAGCACGCCCCTCGTCCAACCGACCTCAGGGGCTAAAGCCCAATGATATGGCTGGCGGCATGTCGGAGCTGAAGCTCCGACCCCCTAAAAGGCAAGGCCCTCCTGCAAAGCGCGAAGCCGTGGCCTGACGAGAAGCTCTTATGCGATGACTGCTGGTTAGAAGAACCAGAAGCGTTTTTTGCGGCGGGGGACGTGGGCGTCGGAATCGGTGGAACCGAGCTCGGGTGAGAGTTCGGGGACGACGGGCAAGGGGCGGCCTTCGAAGGCCGCGAGCGGATTTTCGACGAGCAGGGCTTGCGCCAAATTCTCTCCGTGTTTTTTTGCCACGAGGTCGAAGGTTTCCTTCAAACGCAGGGGGCGCGTGGTGATATTGTGCGCGTCGCTGGCGAGGAAATGCACGGCGCCGGCTTTCAGCCATTCCTCTGAAACAATTTCCGCGGATTTTCCGAATTTTCCCAAAAGCGATTGAGCGGTGAGCTGCGCGTAGCAGCCCTGGCGGAGCCAGCGGAAGAGGCGGTCGGGCTGCGCGCGGATGAGCGGATTGCGCTCGGGATGGGTGATCACGGGGGTGAGACCGGCGAGCTGGAGCTCGTGCAGGGCCTGGTCGAGAGAGGGAGGGATGGAGAAATCGGCAAATTCGACGAGGAGGTAATTTTTCTGGTTGAGGGTGTAGCGGGCGGGGTCGTGGCGGATGTCCTGAAGATTCTCAAAGCTGAGGTGGAAATCGCAACCGGTTGCGAGGATGAGGCGGCCTTCGAAGGCCTCCTGAATTTCATCCCGGCGTTTTTTTACCAATTCGGGAAGGAAAGGAAAGGAAGGATGGGCATGCGGGGTGGCAATGACGTGGGAAATTCCGTCGGCAATGGCCATTTCTGCCATGGCGAAAGAGAGTTCAAAGGAGTTGGGGCCATCGTCGAGGCCCGGAAGTATGTGGCAATGAATGTCAATCATGGATGGGGGAGGATAGCGCAGGGGAGATGTTGATGACAACGAGAGAGGGGAGCGCGGCGCGAAGTATTAGGAGACCCAAAACCGAATTGGCCAGCCTATTGCAAGGTACGGTTATGAAGCTGTTTGAAACAACGTCTTCGCGCTGCTGGGCTTGATGGACATCGCTGAAAAAAACGGCTGCCAGAACTTCGTCTTAATTTCGTCGGATAAGGCGGTGAACCCGACAAACGTGATGGGGGCGACAAAACGAGTGGGTGAGCTGATTCTCGCCTGCCAGAAAGCGAACTCGATGCGTTGCGTCTCGGTGCGTTTCGGCAACGTGTTGGGTTCGAGCGGAAGCGTTGTGCCGGTCCTGCAACGGCAGCTCCGAAAGGGCGAGCCGCTGACGATCACGCATCCGGAGATCCGCCGGTTTTTCATGACCACGCGGGAAGCCGTGTCCCTGGTGCTCGAGGCTTATGCGATCGGGGAGCACGGCGACATCCTGGTGCTGGATATGGGCGAGTCCGTCTCGATCCTGGAGCTGGCAAGAACTCTGATTCGCCTTTCGGGAAAGAACGAAGAGCAGGTGGGCATTCGCTTCACCGGACTGCGCGAAGGAGAAAAGCTCTACGAGGAGCTTTTTTCCCTGGCGGAGGAGGTGAGCGCAACATCGCGGCCAAAGATCAAACGGGTGCGGAGCAGGCGCATGGAATGGCCTTTGCTTGTCCAACATTTAAGCGAGCTGCGGGCTTCGCTAACGGTTGACGGCGCCGCGCCAATCCGCGCGAAGCTCCAGGAAATCGTACCCGAATACTCCTCGGAAGTGAACGGGCAATCGGAAAATCAGGACCCGACGACGCCTGAGGTTTACCATCAAGTTGCAGGGCGCAGGTAGAAAGGGACTCTGGTTTTTCCAATCCCTCGTTTCGGGTAGCGGAGCACTGCTGTGGCCTGCTTTGTCACCGCGCGGAATGCTGCTATATTTGATAATTGGTACACCAAAGCAGCGGCATGCGAAATCTGGCCGGGCTTTCACTCCCAAGACGAGAGGAAACAGGATAGGCGTGGAGCGCAAACCGGAGTTCTTCGCGGCGAAAGGCATCAAGATTGGGATTATCGGGTGCGGATACGTGGGCTTGCCGCTGGCCTTGCGGTTTGCCGAAGAGGGCCAGCGAGTCACGGGATTTGACACCGACAAATCCAAAGTCGAAAAGCTGAACGCCGGGCAGTCCTACATCCAGCACATTCCC
>Ga0187819_10000605_pt1 | contig 18034 bp, 12 predicted proteins | sample NC_wetland_sal_i_15_FD_132411 | JGI IMG/M metagenome (GOLD analysis project Ga0187819, IMG submission 132411) | Wetland sediment microbial communities from Neuse River Estuary, North Carolina, USA - SO4_4 | ecosystem: Environmental > Aquatic > Freshwater > Wetlands > Sediment | place: USA...
AAGTGGAAGCGATGCTCCCACCGCAGTTCGCGAACCGTCCGAGACTTCTGAAGACTGACTTACCCACCGACGCCAACGAGGGCCGGTGCCTCATGAATTCGAATCATGACAACGACTCGAAACACGTAGCGTCAACCCGCGCCCGTAACATCCCATGTTGTCCGGAGGACGCTCCTGTCGTCGAACTCCCGTGGACTTTGCATTTCGATGCGTGCGTCGAACGCAGAAGCAGGATATTTTCTCCCCGACATTGGAAACGGAATCTCGATTGTGGTTCACCCCGACCGCGACTGCGAGAACCCGTCGTGCCCCGGGGCACGGGACGGTTCATCATCATCAGTCCACACTCGCCGACCGGGAGCAGATGTATGACTACGTCACCCGATGGTTGCGACTGAGGCGGAAGGACCGCCCATCGATTCATCAGGCTAGGCGAGATGTGAGAGGCACCTCTCCTGGAAGAGAGCAGCTCCCCTGTAACAAAGTAGGTAGCCCACCCCTTTCTTCTTCTTTTCTTTCCACATATTACTGACAAAGTGACGAACAAATGTCATGTGGGATGGGGTAGGGGGACTGACAAGTGGAGTTACTTTGTAGACGGGAGGATGGCGGCGCGGTTCCCCACTTTGTAAAGCCTTCGGGCAGCGGGCATTTCACAAAATCTATTCCGCTTTGGCTTCCTTCAAAATGGAGATGTCGGGGTCGGTGTCTTTCCAGAGGGTGAGGAAATCTTTGTAGGCAGCGAGTGCCCGGACGCGGACGGCAGCTTCGACGTAATCCCCTTCAGATCGCCGACGCCGTCATTGTTGCTGTCTGCGAAACTGCGAGGATAGATTTCATAGAACACCGCGTGCTGCCACCATTGATGACCTTCTGGATCCACGGCATGGGAGGATGTCTGCGCGGCTGCGATCGACACTGCCATGCACAAACCAACCAGAAACGCGGCCAACCGTGACGCGATCTTCCTCATGCCAGAGACTCCATCCAAAAATAGCTGCAGCCGCATGCGATGTTGCGAGTGAACTCTTCTGCCCGAGGAGATGGTGCAGCGTTCCGCTCGGTCCACCCGCCGCCGGAGCTTGCAAACTGAAGGTTCACTGCATATAAGCGCGAATCTCCTTTTCGACTCCAAAAGCGGCGATCCGTGTACACCCATGTCGCGCCGTTCGTTGCGCTTTTCAGGATGATAGGCCATGCCGGACTCCAGTAATACATCCACGATATATTATTTAGTAGTAGAGGTGATGGGGATCCTCACAGAAATTGCGAACAACGAGGATTTGTGCGGGGAATGCCCGGTATGGGATTCGCAGGCCAGATGCCTGTACTGGACCGATATCACTGGGAAGCGTGTGTGGCGCTACCACTGGTCTACGGCGGAAGTTACGTTGATTCAGTCCGAAATCGAAGTTTGTGGATTAGTGAGTAACAAGCCCGGCGGGTTCGTTGTGACCAACAGCGCAGGGTTCCACCTGTGGAACATGGGTGAACTCCCCCGGCTCTTAGTTGCGGATGTGGACGGAGTGCCTTGCCAGCTCAATGATTGCATCGCGGACGCCGCTGGGCGCGTGCTCGCGGGATCGCAGTTTTACAACCCTAACGGCGACTACCCGCTCGGTCATCTTTTTGTGCTGGATGCAGGCGGCCAGGCTCGAGTGCTCGACGAAGGGTTTCACCTCGCCAACGGGCTGGCTTGGTCGCGCGATGGCAAAACCTTCTATCTAACTGACTCGATCGCTCGCTGCATCTATGCCTATGATTACGACCTCGAGCAGGGAGCGGTGCGCAATCGTCGTGTGCTTGTTCAAGTGCCTCGAACAGAAGGTATACCGGATGGGCTGACCACCGATTCCGAGGGTTTCCTGTGGTCCGCACAGTGGTATGGGAGTTGTGTGATGAGATACGATCCGGAGGGCAAGGCCGTGCTCAGAGTGGGCACTCCCGCAAAACAAACGTCGTCGGTAACATTCGGTGGTCCCTCTCTCGATGAGCTGTACATTACGACCGCCAAGAAACCCGAGCCTGGCCCAGTTCCGCACGGCTACGACCCAAACGTTGGCTACGTGGGAGGTCGCCTCTACCGAGCTGATCCGCAAGTATGTGGTGTTCCGGGATATCAATCCAACATAAAGTTCACACCATGATGCTGCGAGCTCTCTCGTGGCCGCGGCCTACGCTAATAGGTCTCGGCTGGAACAAATTAGATGAAAACAGAAGATCGAACCAGGGTTGAACAGGAAAGCCGTAGCTCCTCCACTTTAGTGGTTCGCCGTTGCAACCACCGGTTGCGCATCGCATCACTGCGATATTCTCAACAGCACCACTCCATGCTTGGGGACGTCGGTCGTATAGGACTGCTGCGCCAGGTCCAGATCACTACGTTCCCAGAGGTCGCGCAGCTTGGCGGAGCCGGTGAGGCCGAGCATTTTGAAATCGAGGGTCATCGTCAGAATTGATTCGCGATTGAACAGTCCCACGGCTTGACTCCGATCGGCGAGCGGCTTTACCCATATTTCCAGTGGACCTTCGTTCCAGACGCGATGACCCTGGACTCCTTTCGCATCCTGATCGACGGCAATGACCTCGGCATTGGTGAGCATTTCGTTGGTTTCCGGAGTCATGCTCCGCAAGTCATTGCCGGCCAGCAAAGGAGCGCTGAGCAGAGCCCACAGCGCCATGTGCGTGCGGTATTCGTCCCGGTTCATGCCGCCATTGCCAACCTCGAGCATGTCGGGGTCGTTCCAGTGCCCCGGACCGGCGAACTTCTCCAGACCGTCCCGGGAAAATCCAATCACGGACATACGGTCGTAGCTGTCGCTGATGTCTTCGGTCGTGCGCCACAGATTGCCGATGGCCGGTGCCCATAGCCAGGGTGCCTTGACGCCCCAGTTGCAAATGCTAAACACCATGGGCCGTCCCGCCTGGGCCAGCGCGCTGCGAAATTTCGCATATTGCACCTCCGGATTGAGGCCTTCGGCGTGGCACCAGTCAACCTTGAGGTAATCCACTCCCCACGAAGCATAGGTTTTCGCATCCTGGAACTCATGGTTGAAACTCCCGGGGCGTTTTTGGCAGGTGAGCGTGCCCGCATCGGTATACACCCCTAACTTCAATCCTTTGCTGTGAACGTAATCCGCAAGCGCCTTCATGCCAGCAGGAAACCTGGTCGCGTCGACAACGATGTTCCCCTCGCCGGCGCGGCTGACCTGCCAGCAGTCGTCGATGTTGACGTACTGGTAGCCGGCGGCATGCATGCCGCTGTTGATCATGGCATCGGCCGTTTCCCGGATCAGTTCTTCGCTTACGTTGCACGCGAACTTGTTCCAACTGTTCCAGCCAATGGGCGGCGTCTGTGCCAGTCGGGAGGGAGTACCGCCCGCGGGCTGCGCTATTGCTGCACCGCACATGGAGGCGACGAGCAAGACCAGCGGAACTGTGAAGGGGACCCATCGAGATGTTTTCATTACGAATCTCCTTTTTGAGATCAAGAAACGGCAGTTGAATGTAAACTCCATCTCGCCTGTTCGCGACAGGTCGCGGTCGGGAGGATCATCGCTGATCGCGCCGAGTAGCCCCGGGGAATTGCACCCCGAGGCCCTCACGTATCCGGACGTGAGCCTCTCGAGTTATCCGGCTCGTGCCACGCCTGGAAGGCTGCCGCGCTTACGCCGAGACTAACAAGTTGCTCCGGTTACCCGTTGACTCAGGCTCGCCGGGTGACCTGATGCCCCCTTGGCTCTACGGGAATTACCCCGTTTCCGCGCTACTACGAAGCAGTGCCCTGTCCGGTGCTTCGGTACTTTTCGGCCTCGTGGGTCTTGCCACTTGTACTTTTTGCAATTGCACCGAATCTTATATCCGAGATAATCTTTCCCGACAGAATAGGTCAAAGCGACTTACTGCACCCTTGCTGATTGAGTAAGCAAAGCGATCCGCCACGCCTACCCAAGCGACAACCGATTCCATGTTCAAAATGACTCCACCGCCATTCGCCTTCATCGACCTGATACAAGCCAATTCCACTTCCTCCGCCAGTTCCAACAGCAACCCGGTTGTCCAGCCTCATACTCATGTGATCGTCCTATTTCATTGCGATGCGGTTTGGCACGGGCGACGGTTTTCGCAAAAGGTGAGTGTGGCGGTGCCCGTCACCGCCAGCGCACCTCCCAGGATTTGTGCCAGCCGAATGTGTTCATGGACCGTCACGACAGAGAGCAGCAGTCCGAAGAGCGGCAGGAGATAGATCGAGGCGGAAACCTGTCCTACTTCGAGCCGGTTCAGGACCCACATCCAAAGGACCATCGCCAGTCCCCAGGAAAATGCGCCCAGAACGAACACGGCGAGCCAGGCTGAACTGGGGTATCCGGTTACGTGATAGAACGGCCTCGCTTCCGTCAGGGCAGAGATGAGCGCACAGGCCGCCGCGCCGGAGGTATAGCTATAGATCAGCACCTCCAGTTCGCTATATCTGGACAAAAGGTCCTTGCTATACGTGTTGTAGAACGCGCTACCCAAACCCGCGATGAAAATGATCAGATTTCCCATCAGGAGAGTACGGCTGAAGGAAGCCCGAGCCAGATCGCTGGCGGAGACGAGAAGCGTTCCGAGCAAACCCAGCAGTAGGCTGACAACTCGAATCGCGGTGATTCGTTCGCCGAGCATCACCACTGCCAGGCTAGTCATGAGCACTGGAATGGTCAAGGAGAGGATCGCCGCATTGGAAGCAGATGAGCGCGAGATTCCCCAAGTGAGCATCACCGTCGGAGGGACGATTCCCAGCAAACCGAGTATCAGAAATTCGCGAACCGTTGTCCATTGGATGTTGGATTGGCAGCTCTTCTGTTTCCGTGTCTCTCGCAGGCGGAAGGGGAGGAGCAGGAGCACGGCGAGGAGTAGCGTCCAGAAGTTCAGCGCTGCAGCTCCCATGTGATCGCCTGCGACTTTGTAAGCCGGATACTGAGCGGCCCATAGAAAGTTCACCACAATGAGCACGACAAAATTGATCCAGGTGGAACCGTTGAACCGCCTCATATCGACAGCCTGGTGAGCAGTCCGCCGTCGACGACCAGCGTGGCCCCCGTCACATAAGAAGCGTCCGGCGACGCCAGGAAATATACCGCCTTGGCAATGTCTGCAGGCTGGCCGATACGTCCCAGCGGAATCGAGCGCCCGATTCTCTTAACCGCTTCTTCAGGATCGGCCTCACTATCCAGAGATGCTTCCATCATCCCCGTCTGGATCGCTCCGGGGCAGACTGCGTTGACGCGGATACCCTCGGCCGCAAAGTCAAGCGCCATACTCCGAGTCAGTCCCAACAGACCCGCTTTTGTCGCCGTGTAGGCGGAGATCCGGCTTTCATTTGCGAATGCTTGGACCGAGGAAATGTGAATGATGCAGCCACGGCGCTCCTTCAAAAACGGGTGGGCATATTTTGTGCAGAGGAATGCGCCGCGCAGGTTCGTCTCCGAGATATCGTTCCAGTCGTCCAGCGTATATTCCTCGGGACGTCGGTAGCATTCGATACCGGCATTGTTGCAGAGCACGTCAATGCGCCCGAAGGCCCCGATGGTCCGCTCGATCATGGCCTGAATCTGCGCTTCAACACGGACATCGGTGTGAACAAAAAGCGCCTGACCTCCGGATGCCCGAATCGACGATTCAAGGAGGGATCCCCGTTCATCGTTCAGATCGGCGATCACAACGGCTTCGTGATGATTGGCAAATTCTTGCCCGATGCCGCGGCCGATGCCGTATCCGCCGCCCGTGACGAGTGCTACGCGACAGTCCACCATGAATGCACCTAATGATTTGTTAACTGCGGCGCAGCGACTTCGGCTTCGCGCTCGAATCGAGCAAGAGCATCGCGGTTCAATTCAAACCCTAGTCCGGGCCGCGTTGGAAGGGGAATTATGCCATCTACCATTCGCAGTTCGTCGGAAACCAGTTCTTTCCGCAGCGCAGATTCGCACAACTCATTCGGAAGGAACTCAATAAATGCACAGTTAGGCGTGGTTGCAGCCAAGTGCGCGGCGGCGGCGATTGAAATACTCGACTTCCAAAGATGAGGCACAATCGTGAGATTTCGCTGCTCAGCCAAGTTGCAAACGCGCTTTGCTTCGGTGAGACCGCCGACCCTGCCGACGTCGGGCTGCACAACTTGGACCTTTCCCCGGTCCATGAGATCGATAAACTCGAATCGGGTCGCGAGCCACTCCCCGGCAGCTATTGGAATTGGTTGCTCGGATGCCAGGCGCGCGTATCCGGCGAGGTCATCCGAAGGCAACGGCGTCTCGATGAAAAACAAGTCGAAGTCCACCCAAGGACGTATCGCCTTGAGACAAGTGTCAGCATCCGGGAACGCATACTGTACGTCAACCATTAAGGTGAAGTCTTTGCCGACCGCTTCGCGGACAGCCCCAATGACTTCCGTCATCTCCTGATGCGAAGCTTTCAAACCTTTGTGCGCATATGGTCCACAAGGGGTGACTTCCACTTTCGCCGCACGAAACCCCGAGGCCTTCGCCCGGTTCGCCCATTCGATGATGGAATGGCAATAGGCATCAAAGGAGCCGACTTCCGGTTGAAGCGAGGCATAAGGAGTGATCGATTGTCGGACCGCACCGCCAAGCAATTCGTAACACGGCTTTCCTAAAGCCTTGCCGCGAAGATCGTGGAGCGCCATGTCCAGGGCACCCATCGCGTGAATCACAGCACCGCGCCGGCCGTTCATTGCAGAGCCGACATAGAGCTTTTCCCACAAAAGTTCTGGATGAAGGGGATCTTCGCCGATTAGCATTTCCGCCAGGCCGAGGCCCATGGTATGCGTGCCGGGCGCCTCGATGCAGGCTCGTGCAATCCAAGGATTAACGTCGGATTCGCCAACACCGGTTAAGCCCTCATCGCTGTGAATCTCGACCACGATGTCGTCTTGCGCCGAACTGGTTGCCCCGACATCACAGCTTGGATCAAGTAGAACGTGACAATCAATGCGGGTGATCTTCAACAGAGTCCTCCCCAGTCCGATGTTGCGGCGGACTTGCGCCCTTGGAATTCTGAGCCCGCCACACTTCGAAGAATCGGTCAAACGCGCGGACTGCAGCTGCAGGGTCACGGTCACGGATGGCATTCAATAGCGGAGCGTGCGTGAACACATCCTCTTCGAGGTCGAAACCTTCTTGAGTAGCTGTCTCGATGATGCTGAATCCGAATAGCGGAACCATGAGGCGGCGCAGAGTTTCGACGAGACATGAGTTTCGAGTGGCTTGCCAAGCTGCTTCGTGCCATTCCAAGTCAGCTGCGATGTAGGCCGCTCCGTCACCGGTCTGAGCAATCTGAATTGCCTTACGGTGGAGTTCCGTGAGTCGTTGCACACAAGCATCGTCAGCCAGGCGAGCAGCTTCCTCGAATGCGTAACGCTCAAGGACGCGCCGTACTGCGAAGATTTTTTCCACATCTTCTCGTGAGAGTCGTGTGACATGTGTTGTCGCATTTGGCTTCTTCTCGATCAATCCTTCCATTTCGAGCTGTATGAGAGCTTCCCGCACCGCGGTGAGACTCGTACCCAGACGCTCTGCCAGCTCGCGTTCCACCAGTCGCTCGCCGGGAATTAGCGAACGGTGAAGGATCGCCTGACGGATCTCTTGAACGATCTGCTGACGAAGAGTAGTGGTGACCAATCTGGCAGAAGTAATAGGCACTTGAATCCTCGCCTTTTCAACAGAAATACGATTTTCCCGGGCGCTTCGTGGTTTAGACCTCCGAGCCACCCGACAAACAATGTTGCATTGGAGTGTTTCTGTGAGGCCCAGAAATCGATCTATGCAAAACTATGATCGATCATTTAAACATACTCGCCACTCCATATCAAGCGTAAGGGCCAAGCCATTCTTGGGAAGAATCGGACGTAGAGCCACGGTTAAGATGCTGGTTTTACATAAGTTAATGAAACAAAGTTTTGCTTTTCTTCCCCCCCACCCTTGACAAGAATCATGGAAGTGTAGTACTTACTCGATGCTCGATCATCGTGTGGCAGAAGGAGGGATTCTATTTATGTCATCGTTCAGGCTGCCAGTCTGCATGCTCGCAGGATTTCTACTTCTGTCGATTTCGGTTTGGGCCGGTGAGAACGGGCGGGTTTCCGGTGTTGTTACAGATTCCTCTGGAGCGGTGGTTCCCAAAGCAGAGGTGGCGATCGTTGACACCGCGACCAATGTTCGTACCACGACCTTAACCGATAGTTCGGGAATGTACTCATTCCTGTCACTTCCGGTCGCTACCTATATTCTTCAGGTCACGGCTCCGGGTTTTGAGACGTACCAGCAGACCGGAATTCGTCTGAACACTGCGGACGTCCTACGCTTCAACGTGCAAATGAAAGTCGGCCAGGTGGCGCAGCAAGTCGTGGTGACGGCGGACGCCGTCCATGTGGAAAGCGCGAATACCCAGTTAGGCGACGTCATCACAGGTAGTCACATAGAGAACATGCCGCTGAACGGCCGTAATTTTACAGACTTACTGGGACTCCAGTCCGGAGTTGTTCCCCAAATATCACCTGACGCAGCCAGCCAATATAACTACTTTGGAAGCACGGAGCAGGGGAATGTTTCCATTAGCGGCCAGCGCGAATCCCAGAACGCCTTCTTGATCAATGGGGCCAACGTGGACGACCCATTAAACAACGGCGCGACTGCCGTACCCGACGTCGACTCGATCGCGGAGTTCCGCGTCCTGACCGCGAACTTCGATGCGGAGTATGGCAACTACGGTGGAGGCATCATTACTGTGATAACCAAGTCGGGCAGTAATGCGTTTCACGGTAACGTCTTTGAGTTTCTTCGAAATACGGACCTCGATGCACGAAGCTACTTCGACATCAGCCGCACCGCGTTCGAACAGAATCAATTTGGCGGAACCTTTGGAGGCCCCATTCGTCGAAATAAGGTTTTTTTCTTTGTGGATTACCAAGGCACTCGAAATAACATTGGGCAAGGCACAGGCGCAGTGCCAGTGCCCACACTTGCCGAGCGGAGCGGCGATTTTTCCGCAAGCGCTGCCAGCTTGATGACGGGCTCTGTACAAGGGGCCTATTGGGCCAACGTTCTGTCGGGCGAGTTGGGATATCCGGTCTCCAACGGGGAAAGTTATTACAGTCCAGGATGTACGACTTCAGCCGCGTGTGTGTTCCCAAACGGAAAGATTCCTACCTCAGCTTTTTCGGCGCCTGCAAACGCTCTGTTGCAGTACATCCCCAAGCCAAATGTGGGCGACGATCTGTTTGAGAGCAGTGCAAATACAGTTACCACTCAAGATGACCTGGGAAGCGCCAGAATCGATATCAATACACAAAAATGGGGAACCATCTCTGGCTACTATTTCATCGACGATCAGTCCATCGTCACACCGTTCGGCAACAACAACGTGCCCGGATTCCCAACTGCGAATGGTGGCCGTTCACAGCTCTTCACGCTAGGAGTTACCAAGGCTCTCAGCGCTGCATCTTTGAATGAATTTCACCTGGCATTGAATCGGCACATATACCACAACGGATTGCCGCTGGGCGGTTTCGGCAGCCTGTCTAGCTTCGGTTTCAACGAAAATCAACCAGGTGGCATTTACCCGGCTGCCGGTCCACTGAGCGGAGTCCCGACTATCGGCCTCAACAATTTTCAAATTGGCCTGCCAGATGTCGCCTACGTCCGTTATGAAACTTCGCCTTCCGTGAACGATAACTTTGCAAGAACGTGGGGCAAACACACGTTGAAGTTTGGTGGCCAGTACATTTTTACCGACTTCCACGAACCTATGAACCTAGTGCTTGGAAACGGACTCTTCGCATTCTATGGCACGGAAACAGGCATTGACTTCGCTGACTTCCTGATTGGAGCACCGTCGTCCTTATCGCAGGAAGGTGGGTTTAATGTCGATAACCGCCATAACTACGGGGGTGCTTTTGCCCAGGACAGTTGGCACGCACGGTCAAACCTTACCTTAAACTTTGGTTTACGCTGGGATGTGCTGCAGCCTTGGTATGAAAAAGATGACCAGACCTCCACGATGGTAGCAGGTGTGCAGTCCACGGTTCATCCGGGGGCTCCAACCGGATACCTGTTCCCAGGCGATACCGTTCCTGGATATGGCAAGATTCCTCGTACAATTTCACGAACTCGTTATGACCACTTTGTGCCACGATTCGGATTCGCCTGGTCGCCTTCAACCAGCGGGTTTCTCAGCAAATTGCTGGGCGGCCCAGGCAAGTCCAGCATCCGAGGCGGCTTCGGGATGTTCTACAACAATATTGAGGGAGCCCAGGTTCTCACCCAGACTGGGTTGGCGCCCTTTGACACTTTTTACTATGCTCCGTTGCCGCCCGTGTTCGCCTCTCCATACACGAATCGGCTGGATGGCGGAACCCATCAACCTTTCCCATTCAGCACGCAAAACTATGACTGGTCACTGGAGCTTCCACTCGGCGGCTATCCCGTTCCACCGATCAATCAACGAATACCGTACACAGAGACATACAACCTGACACTGCAACGGCAATTCGTGAAGAATACGTTGCTGACAGTCAGTTATGTGGGCAATCAGGATCACCATCTACTAGCGCAGATTGCGAATAATCCAGGCAATCCCGCGCTGTGTCTGAGCTTGAGTCAGCCAAGCGAAGTTGCTCCCGGTAGTCCAACCTGCGGCCCTAATCTCGAAAGCGCGGTCTTCACGAGAGCGGATGGAACCGTGGTCAACGGAACGCGCGGTCCTTTTGGGCCGAATTTCGTGGAAAATACCTGGTTTGCCACTGCTACAAATTCAGCTTACAACTCGTTACAGGTCAGCTTGCGCCACGACACCAAAACGCTGAGTGTTGTGGTGGGATACACATACAGCAAGGCCTTTGACAACACATCCGCCATTAATGGCAGGGAACCAAACCCCGTCGACCCAGCAATCAGTCGAGGCCTTTCCAGCTTTGACATTACCCACAATTTTGTCGTTAGCTACAGCTACCTGTTGCCATTTGACAAGCTGGCTGGAGACCATTGGCGATTGTTGACCTCAGACTGGAAGCTGGTGGGGATCACGCACTTCAGTACCGGATTTCCGATCCAGCTGTACGAATCTGACGACCACTCCCTTCTGGGCAATGCCGGTAGTGCCGATACTCCGGATTTTCTCGGCGGTAGCTTGAATTTTCAGAATCCCCGGAAGGCGAATGCCAATACGGGTATCCCATACTTCAATACTGCCCTGTTTGTACCCTCAGCCATCGGTAGCGAAGGCAGCGCCAACAGGGCGTTCTTTCACGGCCCCGGAGTTGACAACTACGATATGGCACTGCTAAAGGACACCAAGCTCGGGGAACAGCGGATCCTCGAGTTTCGATTCGAGTTCTTCAACGTGTTCAATCATGCACAATTCCTAAACCCGGGGGACACCAATGTAGATGCTGGTCCTACGTCATTCGGGATTATCAACGCGGCAGGGCCTGGCCGTATTGGTCAAGTCGCGATAAAGTTTGCGTTCTAAAGGGTGACTCCGGACATTGCCGGATTCATGTTCGTCGAAACCTAGTGGCCTGGGGAAGCAAACGCCGGATCGCCCTAGTGTAAGGCCAAGAAGAATGCGATGGCAAAGATCTCACGTCGGTCCTTTACCCTCCTAACATCCGGCAGCATTCTCGCCGGCCCCAAGCTGCTGACAGACCTGCTCGCTTCCTCCCCGGTTCCGGCTGCCGCGGATGCAAGTGGCCGCACCATTTTTCCGTATGGCACGCACGTTTACCGCGAGCCCCACCTGCCCTTAGAGCAGTTCCGCCATGATTTCCCCGTCCTGAAACGTCTCGGCTTCAACATGATCAAGATCCAGGAAGTGTGGGGCTACGACGAAGTGCACGAGGGACAGATCGACCTGTCAAACGTGTCGCAAGTCGTATCCGATGCGCGCCAGAACGGACTCCGGGTGTACTTCGGCGTCACCATGGAGAATCCGCCCATGTGGCTGTGGAATAAGTTTCCTGATGCAACCATGGTTTACGAGAACGGCGAGCCGCACAATGATCCCACGCCCTACGTACTGCCGGCTGATGGCAAGCCGGGACCATGCTGGTATCACCCTGAGGCGCGCGCCGCCGCCATCCGGTTTGTCGAGGCGGTTGGCCGGGAAATCGGTAAGTATGACAACATTGAGGTATGGAACGTCTTCCAAGAGATCGGCCTGTGGCCACCGCGGCCCGGTCATCTCGGCCTCTGCTACTGTCACAACACGCTGCCGGCTTTTCGCGAATGGCTGCGCACGCGCTATGCTTCGCTCCTGCAATTAAATGACACTTGGCGATCCGCTTACGGTGACTGGGAGGAAGTTGCGCCTCCGCGTTCGTCGCCTAGGGTTCCCCCCACGATTGACTGGCGCTACTTCATGGATGACGTCTATCTGTCCTTTGTCCTGAAATGGAAGACTGACGCATTTCGCCGCAGCGATCCCCTGCGCCGTCCTATCCTGGCGCACGTCGACGCAGTCATCCCCGGAGGCACGCGCGAGTGGCGCTACGCCGAACAGCTCGACGTGCTGGGTTCGTCCTGCTATCCGGGGTGGGACGGCGGACCGCAAGGCTGGGACTCCGATCATGGCTCCGCGGAGAAGCCGTTGACCGCGGCCGTCCAGGCCAGCCGCGAAGTACAAGCCATCCTCATGCACTTCGACTACCTCCGCTCCTCGAAACGCAATGGAGAAATCTGGACGGCGGAGTTGCAGGGTGGGCCCATCACGGAAGGCCTCAATCGTCGCCGCGTGCCGAGCGCCGAAGACATCCGGCGCTGGGTGCTGAGTTGCTTGGCGGCAGGGTCTCGTGGAATCTGTTTCTGGAATCATCGCCCGGAAATCTTCTGGGAAGAGGGTTACGGCTTTAGCCTGCTCGACTGGGGATCGGACACTTCCGCGCGCGCCGAGGAAGCGGGCCGGCTGTCCCGAGCACTCAACGCCCACGCCGACCTTTTCGCTGCCGGTGAATGCCCGCAGCCCGCGGTGGCAATGGTCGTGGACGAAGATTTGTACCACTGGGCCGAGGCCTCACTCCACTGGGCCGAGGGCTCGATCGCCGTCCTCAAGCATTTGCAGTACACCATCACCGGCATGTGGAGGTCACTCTGGAGAGAAGGCATCCCTGCTGGCTTCATCGAGTCGGCCGCCATTCCCCCTGACGCTTCGACACTCAAGGCGCTGATGTTGCCTTTCCCCATAGTCCTAGGGCCGACTGAGATCGAGGCTCTGACCGCCTATGTTCGCCGCGGGGGCACTTTAATTTCCGAAGCGTGCCCAGGACGCTTCAGTAATTACGGCATGGGGTTCGCCGGCGCGATGGCACCCGGGGTAGCGGAACTCTTCGGTGCCAAGCATCAGGGCGTTTTCTTGATTCGCGAGCCCGGCAACGGCGGCAAATGGACTAATCAAGAATTGGGCCTGAGCGACTCGTGTGACTATGCGGACCTTTCCGGTTCCGAAGCATTCGCCGGGCGCAGTGTGTTCCCAGCCTTCTATCTGCAGACCCTCACCTTGACCACAGCTAAGCCGTTGCTGATGTATGGCAGCGAAGTGGCCGGCTCCGTGAACCGGTTCGGTCAGGGCAAAGCCTATCTTGCTGGCACTTTGCTCGGACATGCGGGGCCTGCCTACAACGATTGGCGCAATGGCAACTTCTTGAAGGTCCTCCTGGGCGAGGCAGGAGTTGTCGCCGATCAGGCTGGCCGTCTGAATCGGCGGCGGCGTACGTTGGGAAACCGCGCCGCATGGTTCTTCTTCAACCCCACGGAAACATCGGTCGTGGAGACCGTATCGCTCGAAGGATTCAAAACTGCCAGCGACCTGCTCGAAGAAGAATTACCCATTGCCGGTGGGGCGATCCACCTTAAAGTAAGACCGCTTGATGTTCGTTGCATTCTGCTCGGAAGCTGATTTGGTCAGCCCCTGAGCCGGGATAATAATTGAAGACCGGGGTCAAGTCGCCGGTGTCACAGCTGTTCTTAGCCAGTTTCTTGCCATGAAGCAACAGTAAGAAGCTGTAACAAAACCTATCCGGTTGCACGCTGCGTGGTAGCTTAGAACCTCTGCCTCTCGAACGGAGTTTCCATGGCCACGCCCCTTCTTCCCGATGCCTTGTGGAATTTGATTGAACCGTTTCTCACGACTCCAAAGACCAAACCTCAAGGTGGAAGACCGCGCTTGTCAGATCGCGCTTGTCCCCAGGGCGTCTTGTTCGTTCTGCGAAGCGGGATTGCTTGGCGGATGCTGCCACAGGAGATGAACTGCGGTTCGGGGATGAGTTGCTGGCGAAGATTGCGCGACTGGCAAGAGGCGGGCATCTGGCAATTGATCCACTTCGTTTTGCTCGACTGGCTGGCGCGTTGTGGACAGATCGACTGGTCACGGGCAGTCGTCGACGGCAGTTCTGTGCGAGCGGTTTTTGGGGGCTTCAAACAGGTCCCAACCCCACCGACCGAGCGAAACTCGGCAGCAAGCGTCATCTGATTTGCGACGGACGCGGAATTCCGCTGGTCGTTCAGCTCACCGGGGCAAACCGTAACGACTCGCAGCAAGCACTCTCGCTGGTTGACGCGATCCCGCTCTTGCAGGGAGAGCGTGGGCGTCCCCGCCATCGGCCTGATTGCGTGTTGGGTGACCGTGGTTATGACGCAGAGGCAATCCGGCAAGGTCTGCGTGCCCGCCGCATCATACCTTGGCTCGCGAAGCGCAATACAGAACATGGCAGCGGGCTGGGCCGATGGCGCTGGGTCGTTGAACGGAGCTTTGCCTGGCTCAATCAGTTTCGCCGACTACGCATCCGTTATGAGAAACGAACCGACATTCATGAAGCGTTCCTAGCGTTGGGTTGCATCCTGATCTGCTGGAGGTTTCTGGACGGACAAGCCATTCTCACTTTGACCGACGACGAACCGGCAACTTAGCCCCTTGGGCATTCTGCGACAGTTGGAACCACAGAGTCTCTCCCACGCGCGAGAACGTGAGGTTGAGCGTCCCGGTGCTGGCAGATCCTCCGCCGAGGGGTGTCGCGCTTACGCCCGCGGGCAGCGAGATGCTGTCCGGTCCCGCAGCCGCAGCGTGGATAACGAGAAGGTTCCCGTCGGTACTTATGGTGTCGCCCGCAGTGCTCCAGATATGAACTCCGGTCGTTTGCAAGATTGCTCGCAGCGCGTCGGGGCTCCAGCCTAGGTCGGTCATGGACATCCCGAACTCACCAATAAAGACCGACTCAAAATTGCCGACTTTCTTCCGTGCCGACGAGACCTGGTTGTCTGAGCGGTAGTGACCCAGGACCTCGGCGCTCGGGTCGGTTACAAACAGGCGTGGGGAAAGCACATTCACGGTGCTATAGCCCCAAGTGTAGCCTGCCATCAGACCGCCACCGTCGGTCCACCCTAGTCCGTCCGATTGGATAACTTGAATTCCGGTGAGCTTGGACACGCGGGTAACGTCGGCGCCGTTCGGCCCAAGAAAGCCGGGAGCATATTGCCAGATTGCCGTCGCCCCTTCGGCATTCAGCCGAGATTGAATCTGAGTAATTTGATCGTCGGTAAGATAGTTCGTGTTCGCGAAGATGTACACCGGGCTGGAAGGCTCGGTGCCGTCGAGGAAGTCGTCGAGGGTGTAAACGCCATAAGCGACTCCACTCCTGGCGAGCTCGATGCGTAGGAGACCCCGCTGACCGTTCGTGACATCCGCGTCGTTCTTTTGAAACATTATAGAGGTGCGATCGATGATCAGGGCAACGTCGGGCCGGTATGGCTGCGGGTTGGCATACAGTTGAGTGTAGAGCGGCACACCGTAATCGGACATAGGAGACCACACGGCTGGGTCATTGAAGGCTCCGTTTTCACTGAGATCCATCCACCAGGTCCCTGCCCGGTGAATGAGAGCGCTCGCCAAGTCACGTTGAAGGACATCAACGGTTTGCGTAAGGTCTGAGGTGGGCGGGTAGGAGCCGTCTAGTGGAGGAAATATGCTGGTAGCAGATAGATACGTACTGAGGTCCTCCTCAGTGAACCAAAGCTTCCCATGAGCGACGACCGTCTCGATCGTAATATCCACTCCCCCGGCGCCACCCACCACACCCGCTGCAGTACCGTAATCAAATTTACTGAAAGCGGCGCAAAAGAAATCAATATTCGGGGAAGCCAGGAGCCGGTCAAACCTCAGATGGCCGTTATAGCTGGTGGGCAAATCGAGCAGGTACCCGTTATAGAACCCGATTAGTCGCTTGCCACCCGTCTGCGTTCGGAACAGATTCGCGACGTCCAGGATTCTCTGCGAGTAGAGATCTGAGGTAAAGGCCGAGTAGTCCACCCAATCCTGTTCCTGCGGGAGCTGGTAGAACGCGTAGATCGGGGGTGGCGGAGTAACGACAACGAGCGTCTGAATCGGGAACCGCCCCGGTTGCGGCGGTGGAACCTGCGCGGTGGCGATGGTAACGGGCATGCCCCAGGCTGCGCTCAGCGCCGCGTCCGTCCCGTACTTGTTCTGCAGCCAGGTTTGAAATTTCTGCGTGTTCACCGGGCTGTAATCAGGCCCGTGGACGATTTCGCACGGAAACCACTCGCCACACCCTGGAGGACCGAGAATGTTATATCCCAGAAGGTGAGCAGCGTAGGAACTGTTCTCCAAGTGTTGAAAGAGATGGGGCACGCTCGTCAGGAAACCGTTAAAGAAGATGTCAGAGGCGAGGGATATGTTGCCAGGGGGAGCGAACTGAAAATTCGGAGACTTAGTGTAGTCAGCCGCAGTCGGGGCAACCGGGGGTTTCCAGCCAGGCCCGGGCGCCCCGTCTACTCTGAGCAGCAGGATAGCTTGCGGATCCGCCTTGATCAGGTTGTCCATAACCTGATCGATGTAGGAGAAATCGAGCGGAGCCTGGCCTTGGTTGTCCCAAGGCCAGGCATGGAGGCTCATTTGAAACAGATGGATCCCTCGCGCCGCTGCGTCCTGAACTTGCGGGGCTAGATACTGTACTCGGTCCAGAAAGTTTTCCTGATCCATGAACATGAGTGGGGGTGCTGGCTTGCCGTTGATGATCAAACGCGTCATGCCGTTGACCTTATCGATGTGCGCTTCGCTAACGCCGTTGAAGCCGGGAATCTGCTGGACCGTGATCGAAGCGGAAGCCGATTTCGTCGAATCAGCAACGGAAGTGGCGGTCAGGGTCACGCTGAGATTGCTAGCCGGCAGAGTGACGGGAACCGTATACGTCGCCGGAGCGCCGCTCGCAGTAGATGTAGGAGAGACGGTGCCGCAAGGTATCGAGGAGCAGGATACCGCCCAGCTAACTCCTCTGTTGCTGCCGTCGTTGTTGACGGTGGCAGTGAGCTGCGTCGTTCCTCCCCACTGCACTGTGACGGTTGCCGGTGTAATCGCCACGTCGATCGGCGCCTGGCTGCTCCCACCGCCGCCGCCCCCGCATCCGACACTGCCAGCTGCAACAACCACGGCGATCAGGATTCCGGGAAGCCGCGTGCGATTTCTTGGCGCCATAACGCGCCTCCTGTTCGGACTTGAGAATTCTAGGCTCCTGACAACAAATGTTTCTCTTTTCTTGGCGACCGCAGAGTCTCGGCGGCGTACACTATTGGACCGTGACTGTTATCTGGGCCATGTGCTGGATCGTACCCGAGGCACCTGTGACTGTAACCGTGTAATTCGTCGGCTGTTGAACGACATTATTGCTGCTACCATTACCGCACGCTGGCTGCAGAAGGACAAGCAGCAGGAGAAGGGCGGCGAGTACCCAATACCGGCGCCGCTGTTTTTTCGATCCGCCAACGAGGGAGATTCCAAACATCAACGGAAGCCAGAAAGCATACAGCGACTTGCTGAGCCGCTGATGACCTACGGGGTCTAGCGTTGCCGCTGCTGCAGGCGCTGTGATGGTCAAAGTCGAAGTGACAGATTTTGCACCGGGCGTCACCGACACCGGAGAAAGCCCGCACGTCGGCACCGGCGACGGTCCCTTGATTGCGCACGTGAGTTGAAC
>Ga0187819_10000607_pt1 | contig 18018 bp, 16 predicted proteins | sample NC_wetland_sal_i_15_FD_132411 | JGI IMG/M metagenome (GOLD analysis project Ga0187819, IMG submission 132411) | Wetland sediment microbial communities from Neuse River Estuary, North Carolina, USA - SO4_4 | ecosystem: Environmental > Aquatic > Freshwater > Wetlands > Sediment | place: USA...
ATGCTTCTCGCCGCCAAGAATCCTCAGGCAAATCCCCAGCAGTACCTGCACGGCCTTGCGGAGCGGCATAGCAGCCGGGAACTCAACATCGGCGCCGAACTCTACGACCTCTGGCTGGACAGCCTTCTCGCAGCCGTTAAGGAATTCGACACTAACAATAGCGCTGAAGTCCAGGAGGCCTGGGAGAAGGTCATGATGGTGGGAATCTCTTACCTGCTGTCGCGCTATTGAACTCGCTCTACCTGACCGCTCTCACTTCCGCTACCAGCACACTAGGGTTGCTGCTTCTCGCGTTCCGCAGCATGCGGAGAATTTCGGCTTGACGGAAACCGGCGTGCCGGAACTCATCCAGGAAGGCATCTCCCCCCTTGGCGCCGGCGATTCACGCAAACCAGTTGTCTGCATTGCGTTGTTCAGGCGGCAAAGGCGCCGAAAGAATCAGCTCCGCCGAATAGGCTACGCCGCCACACCGCACCACCCGGGCCAACTCGCGGAAGATGCACTCCCTGGCGGGGTTCAGGTTGAAGATGCCGTTCACCAGGGCAACGTCGATCGAACCCTTTGGAAGCGGCAGCCGCTCAGCATCCGCGCGGCAAAAAACGACATTCTGCATGCGTGCCCGCGAGACCGCCCGCTTCGCGTGTTCGAGCATTACGAGGCTGAAATCCACGCCGGCTACCCTCCCTTTGGCCCCGGTGCGCCGGCCCGCGATCATGGAATCCAGTCCCGCGCCACACCCCAGGTCGAGGACCACGGCGCCCACCGGAATCTCGCCCGCAAGCGAAATGTTCGAGACTCCGGCAAACCTGTCCACGCAATCATCCGGGAAGTCCTTCAACACGTCGGCGGAGTACCCTATACTTTCGGCGAAAGCACGCCCAACGGGAAAAGGATGAGGATCAAAAGGTCTCGATGCAGCGGCAGAGTAAGCCTCGCGGACACCTTCTCGGATACTGAGCGCCATGCGAAGCAGTCAGCGCGAGGCTGGGGTCTGGGTGTCCATCGCCTAAGCGGCTGCGTGTGCGGCTCTGCGCCAGGCGCCTTCGTACCCGCGCACCATATGAATCACCAGTTCATCGAAGAAGCGGCCCACGCGGTCCTCGAGCTCTTCTTCGGCGTATAGTTCCACGGAATCCATCTTGAGCCCTTGCTCCTTCACGAAATCGATCATCTTGTTCTTGATGATGCACAGAGCGCGGACGGATTCGTGCAGCGGGATCGCCTCCTCGTGACGGGTTCTCCCGAGGATCTCGTACTCTCTGGCCAACTCCTCTTGTCTTGCCTCAGCCAGCCATTTTCCCAAGTGGCCCAGGATCCGGCGGCCCCTTTCTCGTAGCTCCAGGTCGTCCAACTTGTGGATGTGACTCAGTTCCGGCTGCCGGCGGATCTCATGCAGAATGCGCGTAGCGATCTCGTCTTGGTGCGACTCGATCAGATGGATGAGCCTCGCAGATAGCATAGTGCCCTCCGCTCCTATGCTAGCCCCCTTGCCTGCCTTTGCCAATCCATTCGAAAGACTAGCAGTACTCACCGTTTGACCTCCCCGGATGCCCGTCCAACCCCGGGTTTTGGCCGAAGGCTGTAGAATGGTTCAATATAGGACATTTGCAGTCGTAATTTAACTGGTTGACCTGTATAGGGATGTCCATGTTATACTGATGTTGGACTGCAAAGGTCCTATATTCAATGTTAAAGCTAACCAAGAAGGCCGACTATGGCCTGATCGCGGTCAAGCATTTGGCCGCGGTGGGTAACGGAGCGACGTCCAGTGCCAAGGAGATTGCCGACACGTACGGCATCCCGTTGCCTTTGTTAGCGAAGATTTTGCAGAAGCTGACCAAGACCGGGCTGTTGCTTTCGGTACCTGGGTCGAGCGGCGGCTACAGGCTGGCTAGGCAGCCGGAGAGAATCAGCGCGCTCGAAGTGATTCATGCGATCGACGGGCCGATCATTCTGACGACTTGCTTCACGGCGCATGGGCGCTGCGACCAATCGGAAAAGTGCACCGTGCGGGAACCTTTGCGCAAGGTGCACGAGGCCATCATTCACCTGCTCGACCGCATCACGATTTCGGAGATGGCTGGCGACGGCAATCCCTGTCTGCCCGAGCCGGCGGGTAAAACGCCGCTCCGAGCCGAAGCGCTCGAGCCACTACATGTTCTGTGAGGGAAGTTGATGAAAACGCCAATTTATTTTGATAATCACGCAACGACGCCCACCGATCCGCGGGTGGTGGAAGCCATGCTGCCGTATTTCACCGTGAAATTCGGCAACGCGGCCAGCCGCAATCACAGCTTCGGTTGGGAGGCAGAGAAGGCCGTCGATAGCGCCCGCAAACAAATCGCAGATTTGATCGGCGCTACGTCGAAAGAAATCATTTTCACTAGCGGCGCCACGGAATCCGACAACCTGGCGATCAAAGGCGTAGCCGAGATGTATGCCGAAAAGGGCAATCACATCATCACGGCTGCCACGGAACACAAGGCCGTGCTCGACACCTGTAAGAAGCTGGAAAAGCACGGCTACCGCGTGACTTACCTGCCGGTAAAAGCCGATGGCCTGGTGGATCTCGACATGCTGCGCGAGTCGATCACTGACAAGACCATCCTGATTACGCTGATGTACGCCAACAACGAAATCGGCGTGATCCACCCCGTGCGGGAGATCGGCAAGATCGCGCACGAGAAGGGGGTGCTGTTCCATACCGATGGCGTGCAGGCGGTGGGCAAAGTTCCGGTAGACGTGATTAAGGACAACATCGACCTGATGTCCATGAGTGCGCACAAGATTTACGGTCCCAAAGGCGTAGGCGCGCTTTACGTCCGGCGCAAGAGCCCGCGCGTGCAGATCACGGCGCAGATGGATGGCGGAGGCCACGAACGCGGCATGCGCTCGGGCACATTAAACGTTCCGGGAATCGTAGGTATGGGCGAGGCCTGCGCCATCTGCCAGCGCGAGATGCCCGAGGAATCCAGGCGCCTGTCGCATCTGCGCGACAAACTGCGCAGCAAGTTCGAAACCGAGCTAGACGAAGTATTCATCAACGGCTCGATGGAGCACCGGCTGCCCCACAACCTGAACATCAGCTTCGCGTACGTGGAAGGTGAATCGCTGTTGATGGGTATCAACGATGTAGCGGTTTCAAGCGGCTCCGCCTGCACGTCGGCAACGCTGGAGCCGAGTTACGTGCTCAAGGCGCTGGGAGTGGGAGACGACCTGGCGCATACTTCGATTCGTTTCGGCCTGGGCCGTTTCAACACGGAAGAGGAAGTGGATTACGTGGGCGCGCGGGTCATCGACGTGGTGCGGAAACTGCGCGAGCTTTCCCCGCTTTATGAAATGGCGAAGGAAGGCGTGGATTTGAGCAAAGTTCAATGGGCGGCCGAGTAAGGATGCCGCCGAAGATAAAATAAGAGGGAGAGGCAATGGCTTATTCAGACAAGGTTCTCGATCATTACAACCATCCGCGGAACGTCGGGTCGCTGGACAAGAACGATCCCAACGTGGGCACGGGCATGGTGGGCGCGCCCGAGTGCGGCGACGTCATGAAGCTGCAGGTGAAGGTGGACGAAGCCACGGGCGTCATCGCCGACGCCAAGTTCAAAACCTTCGGCTGCGGCAGCGCGATCGCCAGCTCTTCGCTGGCCACCGAATGGTTGAGGGGCAAAACGGTTGACGAGGCGCTGGCCATCAAGAATACCGACATCGTCAACGAGCTAAGCCTGCCGCCAGTGAAGATTCACTGCTCGGTGCTGGCTGAAGATGCCATCAAGGCGGCCATTTCCGATTACAAGCGGAAGCAGGAGCAACGCAAGCCGGCCGAAGCGCGCGCGTAATGACGGAAACAGACCAAGTCGTGCAGTTGACGCCGGGCCCTGAGGCGCAGAAGCCCGAGCCGGTGATCCATGTTACTCCGAAGGCCATTGCCAAAATCCGGCAGGCGTTCGAGAAGCAGGGGGTCACCGGAGCGCTGCGCCTGGGTGTGCTGGGTGGCGGCTGCTCGGGCTTGAGCTATCAGTTCAAGTTCGACACCAAGGAGCGCCCCAGCGACAAGGTCTTCGAATTCGACGGCGTAAAGATTGTGGTCGATCCCAAGAGCCTGCTTTACCTGCACGGCATGACGCTCGACTACAAGGAATCCCTGATGCAGTCGGGCTTCGTGTTCGAGAATCCCAACGCGCAGAAAAGCTGCGGCTGCGGAACATCGTTTTCGGCGTAGGAAAGTTTCACCGCGGAGACGCCGAGGCGTCGAGAAAATCTCCGATGAATCCGGTTCCGTCCAATTATTACGACTTCTTTGGCCTGGAGCACAAGCTGGATCTCGATCTGCCGGATCTGGAGAAGCGCTTCTATGCGCTCAGCCGGCAGTATCATCCCGACCGCTACACGCTCAAGAGCCGGGAAGAACAGCAGTACGCGCTGGATGCCACGGCCATTCTGAACGACGCCTACCGCACGCTACGCGATCCGCTGGCGCGCGCCGAGTATCTGCTCAAAGAAAATGGGTTTGATATCGGCGAGCAAGGGTCGAAGAATGTTCCCACCGAATTGCTGGAAGAGGTATTCGAGTTGAATATGGCGCTCGAGGAGCTCCGCGGTGGCGACGAGTCAGCGCGGCCGGCGCTCGAAGAGGCACGGAAGAAGTTCGTGGCCATGCGAGACCAAATTGACTCTGACTTGCAAGCCCGCTTCGCCGAGTACGACCGCACACGCGACCGCGATGTGCTGGCGGACATTCGCGGAATGCTGAACCGCCGCCGCTATGTCCGGAATCTCGTAAATGAAGTGGAAAAGGAGCTGGCCGGAGCTGCCGCATGACGCCCATTCAGATTGATTTCGGCAAGCCGGAACGCGTCGTGGGCATCGACCTGGGCACAACCAACAGCCTGGTGGCTTACCTTGATTCCGCCCAACATCCCGTCGTTATTCCGGGCGAGGACGGTGACAAACTGGTGCCCAGCGTCGTCACGCTCACGAAAAAGGGTGACATTGTGGTTGGGAATAAAGCCCGCGCGGCGCTGATCGATGAACCCGACCGCACGGTCTATTCCATCAAACGCCTGATGGGGCGCGGTGTCGGGGATGTGCAGGACGAACTGAAACTATTTCCCTTCCGCATCGCGGAAGGCAGCGAATCGGTGATCCGTATTCTACTCGGCGAACGCACGTTCACGCCTCCGGAAATTTCCGCGTTCATTCTGCGCCAGCTCAAGAAAAACGCCGAGGCGTTTCTGGGTGAGCCGGTCACCAAGGCGGTCATCACCGTTCCTGCATATTTCAACGATGCCCAGCGCCAAGCCACCAAAGACGCCGGGCGTATCGCGGGCCTGGAGGTTCTGCGCCTGGTCAATGAGCCTACCGCGGCAGCTCTCGCGTACGGGCTCGACAAGCGCCGTGAAGGCATCGTCGCCGTTTACGACCTCGGCGGCGGCACTTTCGATATCTCGATTCTCAAGCTGCATGAGGGCATTTTCGAAGTGCTCGCCACCAACGGCGACACGCACCTGGGCGGCGACGACATCGACAACCGGCTGATCCACATTGCGCTCGAAGATGTTCGCACCGAATGGGGCAAGGACATCTCGCATTACGGAGACGCGGTGCAAGCGCTGCGGCGCGCCGTGATCGAAGCCAAAGAGCGGCTCTCGTTTGTGCCCTCGACCAAGATTGAGTTCGGCTACAAAGGGAAAAGATATCAGCGCGAGATCACCCGCGAACTCTTCGAAAAGTTGATCGCTGACATCGTCGACCGCACGCTCGGCCCGTGCCGCAATTGCATTAAAGACGCGGACGTCACGGTTGAGCAGATCGACGAAGTGGTCCTCGTCGGCGGCTCGACGCGCATACCCATGGTGCGAAACGCAGTGGAGACGCTGTTCCGCGCCAAGCCCCATACCGATCTGAATCCCGATGAAGTGGTTGCCCTGGGCGCCGCGGTACAGGCCGGGATACTCTCAGGCACGGTGGAGAATCAGCTTCTGCTGGATGTCACGCCTCTCTCGCTGGGCATCGAAACCATGGGCGGGGTCGTGTCGAAGCTCATCCACCGCAATTCAACCATTCCCGCAAGCGCCACGGAAACTTTTACTACTGCGGTCGACGGCCAGCGCAACGTCCTGATTCACGTGCTGCAAGGCGAGCGCGAGCTGGCCAAGGACAACCGGAGCCTGGCGCGTTTCGACCTCAAGGACATCGATCCGTTGCCCGCGGGCATGGCGCGCATCGAGGTTCGCTTTCTCATCGACGCCAACGGCATTCTGAATGTCACAGCGCGCGACGCGCGCACGGGGAAGGAGCAGTCCGTCGAGATCAAGCCGAGCTACGGCCTCACCGACGAGCAGGTGGAAGCCATGATTTCTGAATCCATCGACCGCGCGGAAGAGGATTTCCGCGCGCGCCAGGTGGCGGAAGCGCGCGTGGAGGCGGACCGCATCCTCGCCGCAGTCGACAAGGCCAAGCAGAACGACGCGTACCTCGATCTGACCGATCAGGAGCGCAGCGAAATCACACGGGCGCTCAATGAGCTCCTGGTGGTCTACCATGCCGACGATCACCTGTTGATCCGCGCCAAAATCGAGCAGTTGAACAACGCCACCATGAAGCTGGCCGAGAATATGATCAACACCGCCGTCTCGAGCGCGCTGAAAGGAACGAAGATTTGAGAGGGGGAGACTGGGAGACGAGGAGATGGGGAGACATTGTCTCCTTGTCTCCCCGTCCCCCAAGTCTCCCCGTCAGTTCAAGGAGCAGCCCATGCCAGGCTTAACGTGGGACCACACCGAAGACATCGCCTTGGCGCTCTACGAGGCGCATCCCGAGGCCGATCCGCTCAAAGTCCGGTTCACGGACATGCACAAATGGATCATCGAACTCGACGACTTCGGCGACGACCCGAAAAAGTCCACCGAAGGCAAACTAGAAGCGATTCAGATGGCCTGGTACGAGGAGTGGAAAGAGGGGCAGGAGTAGGATCGCGGCACAACTGTAGCCCAGACGGGTCCGGTTGCCTTTTCGGCGCCCTGCTAGCGATATAATCCGCGCGGGAGCCACTTCTGAATGCCACGATGCATTTTTCTAGACGCGGCGACGGCCGCGGTCTTCGCCCTGACCCTGTGCCATGCTCAAGATGCGGCGACGCTTCGTGTGGACACAACGCCGGGGCACGAGATCAATTCCTTCGATCCGGACAGCGCGCTGGGAAGCTCGATCGATGTCCTGTCCCGCACCGGGATCGATAAGGTTTACACTCCGAACATCGTGCAAGAGTCCCTTTCGGCCGCCTGGGGACCGATCACCTATCGCAACAACACCGAACTCCGCATGGCGGCCTGGCACTGGACCGAGAACGGAACCTGGAGCGACGCCGCGCACAAGAGCGGATATTTCACTGGCAGCACGGAACTCCGGGAACCGATTCGCTACATCCTTGCGTATGCGCTGCCGCACCGCGGCTTCTCGACCAGCGGCGACCGTCCCGTGCAAGGTCCCAACCTGATTTATTGGAAGAGCAATCCTTATCTCACGAGCAAATTCACGGGCGAAAGCGACTCGTTGCACCCGCAGTGGGTCGTGATGGATCTGCGCGCCGAGAAGCCAGTCAGCGCCGTTCGCATCGACTGGGCCAGCCCTTACGCCACAACGTATCGGGTGGAATATTGGGTGGGGAAAGACGCGCTCGATTTCGACGGCGGCCCGCGAGGCGAATGGAAGACCTTTCCGGCGGGCTCGAAGACGAATGCCAAGGGCGGCACTGTGACTCTGAAACTCGCCGAGGCGCCCGTTTTGACGCGGTTTCTGCGCATTCTCATGACGGAATCATCGAACACCTGTGATGTGCACGGGGCGGACGACGTGCGCAACTGCGCCGGCTATGCCATCGCGGAGATCCACGCCGGCAGCATCGATGCGAGCGGCGCCTTCAGTGACGTTGCGGACAGCGCGCGTGCGCCCGAGTATTGTTCCTCCTCGATCGATCCCTGGCATTCCGCGGCCGATGTCAACGCGACGGGGAGCTACCAGCACAGCGGCTTCGACATTTTCTTCACCAGCGGGTTGACCAATAATCTGCCGGCGATGATCCCGGTCACCTTACTGTACGGAACTCCGGACGATGCGGCTGCCCAAATTGCATACATCGAGAAGCGTGGCTATCCGATCAGTTATGTCGAAATGGGCGAGGAGCCCGACGGCAAGCACGCCATGCCCGAGGATTACGGCGCGCTGTATCTCCAGTGGGCTTCGGCCATTCACAAAGTCGATCCCAAACTCAAACTGGGCGGGCCGATTTTTGAAGGCGTCAACGAAGACATCCGGGTGTGGCCCGACGCTCAGGGCCGCACGTCCTGGATGGGGCGCTTCATTGACTACCTGAAGACCCATGGCCGGCTCTGGGATCTTGCGTTTGTCTCCTTCGAGCATTATCCTTTCGAACGCTGCGACATCACGTGGAAAACGCTCTACCAGGAGCCGAAATTGATGAAGCAGATTCTTCGCGTGTGGAGAGAAGACGGTGTGCCGAAAGACGCGCCCCTGATGGTGACCGAGAGCAGCGTGGCTGCCGGGCTCACCGGTCCCATGAGCACCATCTGGGGCGGGCTTTGGCTGGCTGACAGCATTGGCTCGTTTTTCGAAGGTGGTGGCGCAGCGTACTACCATTCGCCCATTCAGCCGCAGGGCGTTCAGAACACCTGCCTGGGGTACGCCTCCTGGTCGAATTTCGTTTCCGACCGGGATTACAACATCAGGGGCTACACGGCATTTTATTGGGCTGCGCACATGATCAACCTGGAATGGGTCGCGCACCGTTCCGGCGTCCACCAGATGTACCCCTCCTCGACCGGGATTCAGGACAGCGAGGGCAACGTGCTGGTTACCTCGTATGCGGTTCATCGTCCCGACGGAAACTGGTCTCTGATGCTGGTCAATCGCGACGAGACCAACGCGCATTCGATGCGGGTCGTGTTTGAGGATTCCAAGAGCAACCGCAGCGCGTCTTTTTCCGGGCCGGTCACTGTGGCCACGTTCGGCAGCGAGCAATATCTGTGGAAGAACGACGGGCCGAACAGTCACCCTGACCCGGAGGGGCCACCGGTGGCCCATATCGTAACGGGAAGCCCTGAAGCCGTGTTCACTCTGCCTAAAGCCTCGATTACGGTTCTACGCGGCAGGACCCGATGATCTCTATGACGCGGAAATTGCTTGCCGTAATTGCGGCCGGTATGCTTTCCCGCGTCGCTGCCCAGGAACGCCGCGTTGCGATCACGATCGACGACGGGCCCGTAGTCAACGAACTCAAAGACCTCGCGAATTTCCAGAGGATCTCGGCGGCGCTGATCGCGTCGCTCGTAGAGGAAAAAGTCCCGGCAACCATCTTCATCAACGAACGCCAGCTCAACGTGGAGGGGCAGCGGGACGGGCGCGCGGCGGTGCTCGCGCAATGGCTGGATGCGGGCTACGATCTCGGCAATCACACCTACTCGCACCCCAGTCTGAACAAGGTTCCGTTGCGGGAGTTCGAAGACAACATCATCAAAGGCGAAGTTGTCATGCGCCCGCTGATCGAGGAGCGGGGCCGCAAGCTGGTTTGGTTTCGTTTTCCGTTCCTGGAGTCGGGAACGACCGCGGAGGTTCACCAGAAGATCCTGGATTTTCTCTCAGAACGGCACTATCGCGTGGCGCCGGTGACGGTGGATTACAAGGACTACATTTTCGCGGGTGCCTATGCCCGCCGGTTGCGCGCCGGCGAGCCCGACGCCGCTGAGAAGATCCGGCAGGCTTATCTGGAATACGTGGACGCCGGGTTTGAGTCTGCGGAGAGAATCTCGCGCGAGCTGCTCGGCTACGAATTGCCGCAGATCCTGCTTGTTCATTGCAGCGAGCTGAATTCCGTCGCGCTGCGGGATTCGATCGCGCGCATGCGCAAGCGCGGATACAGCTTTGTGGCGCTGGAAGACGCCATGAAGGACCTGGCGTACCAGCGCCCTGATAACTTCACCGGTCCCGGCGGTTCCTGGCTGGAACATCTTGGAGAAGCGATGGGCAAGCCTGTGACGGAGGACATGGAGTCCGGCATCCCGCAGTGGATCCGCGAACGGCCGCGGCCGCAATGAACCGCCATTACGGCGGGCTGCTGCGCGTTCTTTCCGTCGCGTTCGGCGTCAGCTATCTGCTCGCGTTGCCCGCTTCGCCCTACGCGGCCAGCCCGGTGGTGAAAGGCCTGTCGATCGCGCTGCTCGCCGCGCTGGCCTGGCTCTCGAAACCAGTCCCCGGCCGCGGCTTGTTGCCGGCCGCGCTGGCCGCATCCTCAATCGGCGACGTCCTTCTCGATGTCGATCCCGAGCGATTGTTCGTAGCCGGGCTCTGCGCGTTCCTGGCGGCCCACATCCTCTACACGGTTCTGTTTGTGCGCAACGGCTCGGCAGATGCCGGGACGCCTCGCCGGGTCCTAGTGGCCAGTGTGCTGATATACGCGCTTGGGGTCTCGATCTGGATTGTTCCAAGCACCGGCGTGCTGGAGATCCCGGTAACTGTGTACATCGGCGTCATCGTCGCGATGGTAGCCATGGCGCTTCGGTCTCAATTTGGCTGGCGGGTCGTGGTTGGAGCGACCTTGTTTCTTGCGTCGGATTCGCTGCTCGCCATCGCCAAATTCAAGACCCACATACCGGCGCGCGATTACCTGGTCTGGGCGACATATTACGCGGCGCAATATCTGATCGCGACCGGCGTTCTCGGCCCTTCCTCCTCAGATGGTGGCCGCGCGTAGGATGTGGCCGCCTTTCCCGGGAGCGGAACCGGCGCGGCTGGGAAAGTAACGCGCGGCGATCTCTGGCGGCCCCAGGTCTTGGACCTCTAAAAACCCGAGGCCCATCAGCCTGGCGCGGAGTTTGTCCGGTTCAAAGTAATTCTTCCAGGGTTCGCCCAACTCGGCCACGTGCGCGGCGCGCCTGTCATGGCCGATGCGCATCTCCGGGGGAAACGAAGCCGGAGGATCGCTGTAGTCGAAAACGACGTGCGCGCCATTCGGCAGGCTCGCGATGAATTGGAGTGTGGACCATACGGCTTCTTCAGTCAGGTAAGGCACCACTCCAAGCCATGTGAAGAAAGTCTGTTGCGCGAGATCAAATCCCGCAGCCGCCAGACCCTCAGCCAAGGTCATCCGTTCGAAATCGACAGGAGCAAAGGTTAACCAGGCTGGCAAAGCGATGGCAGCGTCGGCGAGGCGACGGCGTTTCCATGCCTGCGTAGACGGATGGTCGACCTCGAAAATGCGCAGGCGGTCTCGCAACATGCCGCGATACGCATAAGTGTCCAGGCCCGCGCCGAGTACCACGAGCTGCCGGACACCACGCTTAACGGCGGCGGCCAACGCATCCTCGGCGAAGCGAGTCCGCACCGCGATGAACAGACGCATCTTTCGTCCGGCGGGATTCTCTTCAGCCTCTCGAGCGACGGTAGCGGCGTCCTCACCGAGGATGCGCAGAGCCAGTGGATCGGCGAAAATGCGGCCGTGTTCCAATACCTGATGAGCGGCCCGGTGAAAAGCTGCTCGCCGGGCCGTCCGGCTTGGCTCCCCGCTCTGCATTCATACCAAGTTTACGCAAGGTGGTACATTACGAGCTTGCATGCCGGCTAAGATACTGGCTGTCGCCGCGCACCCGGGCGACGCTTTCTTCACCATGGGAGCGAGCGTTGCTCAACACATCCATAACGGGGGTAGCGGCGCGTTGCTGAGTTTGTCTCTTGGTGAAAAAGGCCATCAAACCATCGCGCCCAAAGAATACGGCGAAATGCAGCGGGCCGCAGCGGAAAAGGCCGCGAAGCACCTCGGCGCTGAGGCCCTGTTCCTTACCTATCCGGATGGCGAGATTCCCGCGAACGACGAAGCCAACTTCGCGGTTTGCGATGTAATCCGCCAACAGAGGCCCGACATCATGGTCACGCACTGGTCGGGGAGTTGGCACAAGGACCACCAGAACACTTTCCTGATCGTGCGCGACGCGATCTTTTACGCCGGTCTCACCGCCGTGCCGCGCCAGCTCCCGGCGCACGATGTCCGAAAGCTGTTCTTTGCGGACAACTGGGAAGACGCGACGAACTACCAGCCCGATACGTTCCTCGACATTACTCCGGTCTACGACAAATGGGTGGAGGCGTGCGCCATGTTTCCCATGTGGAGAGGGGAAACGGGCCTCATCCGGTATAACGATTACTACCAAAGCCTGGCGGTGATGCGCGGGTGTCTTTCGGGATTCCGGTACGCCGTCGCGTTGATGTCCGATCCCAACCAGCGCACCACGCGCGTCAAATCGCTCGAATGAGACGGCTATTCGGCCAGCGTAGCTTCGATGCGGCGCGGATCGATCCGCCAGACCTTCTGGCCTTTGAGGTTGGTCAACCACACCGAGCCCAGGCCCACGCGGACGGCATCGCCGCCCTCACCGACGAACTGCTGAACGACTTTGTTAGAAGCCGGATCGATGCGCGAAAGCGGGAAGTCGAACGAGGTGACCCAAACGGAACCTTCACCTACCGCGATGTCGCCCCCCTCGCCGGGCACGCCGACCTCGATGGTAGCGATCACTTTGTTGGTTTTTGGATCCACACGTGAAACCGTTCCGTCGCCCTGATTCAAGGTCCAGATGGAGCCTTCGCCAATGGCCAGGAAGCGGGGCGCCGGGCCCACGGGAATCGTTTCGATCACCAGGTTGGTGTGCGGGTCCACCCGCGCCAGCAGGTTCTTCTCCGTGCTGGTGACCCACACCGCATCTTCGCCGAAGGCCGCGGCGTAGGATCCTGGCGGAAGGTAGGCTTCGGCGACGAGTTTGTTGGTCGCCGGGTCGAACCGTGCCAGAGTGCTCTTGGAGTCGGTCATCAACCAGATGCTGTCCGGCCCCGCCGCGATGGTGGCTTCCGAATCTGCGATAGCCGTGGGCATGGTGGCCACGATCTTGCCGGTCTTCAGATCGAGCCGTGCGATGTTCTGATCGCCGCAATTCGGAATCCAAAGGCTGCCGAACCCGAGGGCCAGCCCTGCACACGGTCCCTTACCCACCGGAACGACCTCGGCGATTTTGTTGGTTTTCGGATCGATGCGGGTGAGGCTGTCTTTGGGCTTATTGGAAATCCAGACGGATTCGTCGATGGCGATCCAGTCGGGAGCACCCGGCACTTCGAACACGGCATCGGGCTTCAGCCGGCTCATCGGAATCTGCACGCCGGGCGTTTTCACGCCGGTTTTCTGAGGCGGAGCAGCGGTGGCGCACAGGGCGGTTCGGGCGCCGGGTACTAGCCCAAAGAGTACCGCGAGCACAAGGCCCGGATAAGAGCACCTCACCACAGCATGATACCGCGCCCAAGTGCCGGATTCCGCCATAGAAAATTTCTATAATCCCAATTAAGCCTTGACAGGCTCTGACGGCTTTACGAACATTGGGTAATACTTAGACCTCCAGGGACAGGGCTCTTGTAATGCGCTCTCCGGGGTGGATGGCGCACGTCCCTATCCTGCTTCTAAGCGCTCACTCCTCGCCGAGTTAACTGCAACGTTGCTCTCTTGACGGGAATGCTTCCCGTACCGTTTCAAAGGAGATATTTGTGAAAAGGACGCTTTTCGCGGCCGTCGCCGCTGTTGCGTTGTTCTCGGCGGGCAACGCCTATTCGCAAGCGACCACCTCGCTGCGCGGCACCATTACGGATGCGCAGTCTGCCGTCATTCCGACCGCAATCGTTACGTTGACCAACGTGGAAAATGGTTCCTCACGTCAGTCGGTCACGAGTGCGGTGGGCGAGTATCAGTTTCTCCAGATCGCGCCGGGCACTTACAACATCACCGCGGAAAAGCCTGGATTCACGCGTGCGAGTAAGACGGGGGTTGTTCTGCAGGTCAACACCCCGGCGACGCTGGACTTGAGTATGGAGGTCGGCACAGCCAGTGAGTTAGTCAATGTTGAGGCCGAGTCTGTCTCCATCAATACGGTGGATGCTTCCGTCGGAAATGCATTTACCCAGACTCAGGTTCGCCAGTTGCCGCTGCAGACACGAAACGTCGTGGAGTTACTAAGTCTGCAGCCTGGTGTTACACCCACGGGTGAAGTTCTGGGATCACGGCGCGATCAAAACAACGTCACGCTTGACGGCGTGGACGTGAACGACAATCAGAACTCAGGGATTGCAGGAAGCGTTAACAACGGGCAGGGATCCAACGCCAACGGAGCGATGGCGGTGGCGGGATTCAATTCGGTCCTGCCCATCCCGCTCGATTCGGTGCAGGAGTTCCGCGTAACCGTGGCCGGACAGAGCGCCGACGAGGGGCATTCCGGCGGCGGCCAGGTGGTTCTGGTGACGAAGAGCGGCACCAACCAGTTGCACGGATCGGCTTATGAGTTTAACCGCAACACCGACACAACGGCGAACACCTGGTTCAACAACCAGAGCGGCGTCCCCACGCAGCCGCTGGTGCGCAATCAGTTCGGCGCCTCGCTTGGTGGAAGAATCGTCCGCGACCGTGTTTTTTACTTTTTCAACTACGAGCGGCGCCTGGACGCGAGCGGCAATTCCGTGGTGCGTGCCGTGCCAACCGAAAGTCTAAAGGCCGGCTACCTCACGTTACAGGACACGGGCGGGAATACTTATACACTGAGTTCAGCGCAAATCCAACAGATCGACCCGCTGCATATCGGAGTGAATTCCGGATATCTCAACATCATCAAGCAGTACCCGGTCGGGAACGACGCGCCGTACGGCGCGGACGCGGGCCTGAATTTCACGGGGCTACGCTTCAATGCTCCGGATCATCTGGACAATCGCGCCTATGTGGGCAAGATGGATTTTATCCTCGACAGCCAGGCCAAGCACACTCTTTCGGTGCGCGGAACGTTATCGAATGCCAACCAGGATAACCCGGTCGCGCTCCAGCAGTTTCCAGGACAGCAATCAGCGTCCGAGTTACTGAATAACAGCAAGGGTATGTCGGCGGTTTACACCGCCGTGCTGAAGCCGCAGTTGCTCAACGTGCTCACCGTCGGCTATACGCGTCTTGGACTGCAGACCTCCGGATCCGTCGGAGACGCATTCACGCTGGGTGACCTCGATCCTTTACAAAACTACAATGTCCGCGGCAGCGCGCGTATCATGCCCGTGACGAACCTCGTGGATAGCCTCACCTGGACCAAGGGCAAGCATACGATCAACACGGGATTGAATTTCCGCGTGATTCACAACGACCGCTCCTCTTACGCGAACTCATTTCCGGGTTATGGATTCAATACTTCCGTCGCGGTAGGACTCGGCGAGGACATTCAGACCGATGTAACTCAATTCATGGCGGAGAAGACGGGGAACGCGAACTTCCAACTAGCGAATCCCAATGCCGTCGCCGCCGCGATGGGCATTCTGCTGGGACTGGTGAACAACACAAGCATTACGTATCAGTTTGAACGCAATGGCTCCGTGCTGCCGCAGGGCCAGGCGCAAGTGCGAGATTTCGTGCTGAATGAATACGAAGGCTTCGTTTCGGACACCTATCACGTCCGGCGGGATCTCACGATGACTTTTGGTCTGCATTATCAAAACGACCCGCCGCCGTATGAGGCCAATGGCTTGCAGGTCGCTCCGACAATCGGGCTCGACCAGTATTTCGCACAGCGCAACTTTCTGCAAAGTCAAGGTGTGCCCAGTAATGCCATGCCGAACGCGATTGTGTCGTATGCGCTGAACGGTCCGGTGAACAACAAGCCGAGCTGGTATGGACCGGATAACAACAACTTTGCTCCGCGCTTCTCGCTGGCATACAGCCCGACCAACATGAGCGGCCTGGTGGGGAAAATATTCGGCGCGTCCGGTGTTTTTCGTATAGGTTATTCCATGGTCTACAACCGTTTTGGCAGCGACCTGATTACGGAGTTTGACCAGTTCGGCTCGCAGGGTCTGTCCACGACGCTGGGCAATCCGATCTCTTACAACTTCACCACGTCGCCGCGCTACAGCGGCAATGCTGCCCAGCAGCCCGCGGCTCCGCAAGGCGGCTTTCCCTACACGCCGCCAGACATCCACGCCATCGTAGGCGAGACATTGGGAATCTATCCGAATCTGAAGGCTCCGTATTCGAACATCCTGAACGCCAGCTTCGCCCGTGAGATTCCCGGCCATCTAACGCTGGAAGTGGGTTACATGGGCAACTTCTCGCGCAAGCTTCTGCTAGAGGGCGATATCTACACGCCGCTCGAGGGATTCAAAGATCCGGGCTCCGGCGAGACCTGGATTCAGAGTATGACGGCAATTCGCAACTTATATAACAGCGGAGTTACTCCCAATGCGGTGATGGCGAACCCGTCGCTGGTGCCGAATAACCCGTTCATACAGGATATGTTCCCCGCTATTGCGAATTACTACTTCAAAGGAAGCGCTTCTGCAAACTATTTCTACGGCATCTACGGCGTCTATGGCGGCAGCTATCTCGACATTCTACATGCTGCCGACCGGATACCCGGTGCCTTCACGTCGAATGGGACTTGTGCAAGCCGCTACGGGTGTTATACGTTCTTTGCGCCCCAAGGGAGTTCGTTGCCTACGTGGATGAATGCGGGCGATGCGAACTTCGACGCAGGCACGGTGTCGATCCGGCGCGCGTTTCGCAGCGGCCTGTCCTTTGATTTCAATTACACGCTTTCACACTCGATCGACAATGGATCGGCTGCGGAGGGCGCCGCGGCCCAAGACGGCGCCGTGATTCAGAATGTTTTTAATCCGAAAGAGTTCCGCGGCTCATCGGATTTTGACATCCGACACAATGTGAATGCCAACTTCGTGTACGAACTGCCGGTTGGAAAGGGCAAGCGGTTTGCCAATGGCGCGCCTGGATGGGTGAATGAGGTCATTGGCGGGTGGCAGGTCTCGAGTATCATCCGCGTGTACTCCGGCCTGCCTACTATCATTCAGGGCAGCCAGACCTGGAATACGAATTACTGGCAAAACTCGCTGGCGATCGCGACGGCGCCGTTCCATAGCGGCGTGGGTATTGACTCGCAGGGTAACCCGAGCCTTTTCTCGTCGCCGTCAGTGATCAGCTCCTTTGCGGACCAGTATCCGGGGCAGACCGGGACGAGGGCTATCCTCCGCCTGCCCGGCCAGAAGAACGTCGACCTGGCGCTGGCCAAGCGATTCGCGCTGCCCTGGGAGGGCCACAGTATCCAGTTCCGGGCCGAGGCTTTCAATGCGTTTAACAACGTCAACTTCATCCAGCCGAGCCTGGCTCTGTACAATGCGACCACCTTCGGCGAATTCAGCAATACGACGCCGCCCCGCGTAATGCAGTTTGCGCTGCGGTATGAGTTCTGACGGGCGAATTGGCGGGGAGGCGGAAAACGATTAAACTGGTTCGGAGGTACCGAGCGTTGCCAACCGGCCGAAAACTGCTCGCGGGGCTTCTGCTGGTTTTGCCCCTTGCCGCATCCGCCCAGACGGGAGGCGCCTCACCCGACTTTTTCGAGAGCAAGGTGCGGCCCATCCTCGCCACCAACTGCTACGCCTGCCATACGAATTCGCAACTCGGCGGCCTTCGCCTGGATTCACGCGCAGCCATGCTGAAGGGCGGGCAGACCGGCGCAGCCATCGTGCCCGGCGAACCGGACAAGAGCCTGCTCATCCAGGCCGTGCGCCAGACGGGCGAACTGAAGATGCCCAAAGGCGGCAAGCTCAAGAAGGAAGAGGTTGACGTCCTGGTCGAGTGGGTGCGAGCGGGCGCTGTGTGGCCTGAATCCGCGCCAGTAGCTGCCGCCAAGCCGGGAACCTATGTCATCCGTCCCGAGCAGCGCGCCTTCTGGTCGTTCCAGCCGATCCATGATCCGCCCGTCCCGGCGGTGAAAGATACGTCATGGCCTAAGACGGACATCGACCGCTTCGTCCTGGCGCGGCTGGAGAAAGAAGGTATGCCGCCTGTCCAGGCGGCCGACCGGCGCACGCTGCTGCGGCGCGTTACGCTCGATCTCACTGGGCTGCCGCCGACTTTCGAAGAGACGG
>Ga0187819_10000608_pt1 | contig 18011 bp, 20 predicted proteins | sample NC_wetland_sal_i_15_FD_132411 | JGI IMG/M metagenome (GOLD analysis project Ga0187819, IMG submission 132411) | Wetland sediment microbial communities from Neuse River Estuary, North Carolina, USA - SO4_4 | ecosystem: Environmental > Aquatic > Freshwater > Wetlands > Sediment | place: USA...
CGGCACACCGCCACGCCCATCGCTAAGTGGTGGGGAAACAAGACGCTCGCCAAGATCAACGCTAAGACGTGCGGCGAGTATGTCGCTTGGCGCGTCGCGCAAGGTGTCTCAGATCAGACGGCGCGGCATGATCTCAAGACGCTGAGGGCTGCGATCCGCTACTATCACGCGTCGGAGTATGGTCCTTTGCTTGCCATCCCGACTGTCACTGTGCCCGCGAGGAGGCCACAGAGACGGAACTACTGGCATTCTCGTAAAGAGGCAGTGGATCGCATCAGGGCGGCGCGGCGGCTCCGCTACGAACACATGATCCGCGCGCTCTTAATCGGTTATTACACTGGAACGCGTCCGGGCGCGATCCTGCGGCTCCACTGGTATCCAACGCCAGCGGGAGGTTGGTTTGATCTGGAGACGGAGACGCTGCATAGGAAGCCCGACAACGAACTGGAGACAAAGAAGCGCCAACCTCCGGCGCGCATCCACCGCCGCCTGATGTTCTTTCTCAAGAGGTGGAAAGCGGCAGACGAGGCTAGGGGTATCAACAACGTGATCCACTGGAGGGGAAAGCCCATCAAGAAGCTGCGCCGGAGCTGGAGGTCTGTCGCACGCGAGGCGGGAGCCGCACGCAAGGATGGGCCGCACATCATGCGCCACACGGCGGCGACTTGGTTGATGCAAGCCGGTGTTGATCCTTATGAGGCGGCTGGATACCTGGGGATGAGTGTCGAGACGTCGATGGACACGTATGGGCATCACCATCCGAGCTTTCAGGAGAACGCAGCTAGAGCGGCCGGCAGGAGAAAATAGCTCCGGTCCCAGGATGGTCCCTGAAACCCATGAACGCGAATGCAACGAATCGGCACCGGATGCCAGCGAATGGCAAGGATTGACGGGCCAAATAGGGTAGATCAGTTTCTTCGGGAGCAAGGGGTCGGGAGTTCGAATCTCCCCGCTCCGACCAGTCGTTTTGCGGCGGACCGCCCACCGGATGAGCAACGGCCTCAAGTTCAATACGGCGATGGACTTCGCCTACGGCGTGGCGGACACGATGACGCCTGGCGTTCAGCGCCTCGTTGCCAACAATGCCAGCCCACTCACCTTCAAAGGCACCAACACCTATCTCGTCGGCACGCATGCGCTGGCGGTTATCGATCCCGGCCCGGCTGATGAGGCGCACGTCGATGCGATCCTCAAGGCCACGGGCGGCCGTCCGATCACGCACATCCTCCTCACCCACGCGCACCGCGATCATGTCGACGGCCTTGAGGCACTCAAGGCAGCGACGGGCGCGACCGCGTATGGATTTCCGCGCGTTCCAACGGCGGCGGAGAATGGGGACGACGACTCCGCCTCCGAGTACGTCAACACGGCCTATGCGCCGGACGTGCCCCTGGCGCACGGCGACCGCGTCGAGGGCGAAGGCTGGGCGCTGTCGGCGCTGCATACGCCGGGGCACACGGCCGATCACTTGTGCTTCGCGCTCCAAGGCCGCGGCATCGTATTCTCGGGCGATCACGTGATGGCTTGGAACACTTCGGTCGTTGCACCGCCCGAAGGCCGCATGGCCGACTACCTGCGCTCGCTCGAGATCCTGCTCGAGCGCCGCGACGAGATGCTGCTGCCCGGACACGGAGGGCCGGTCGTCGAGCCACGACGCACGGTCAAGGCCTACCTCCTGCATCGCCGCTGGCGCGAGCAGGCGATCCTCGAGGCCGTGCGCAAGGGCGCCGACACCGTGCGCAAGCTCATGCCGGTAATCTACCGCGATCTCGACGAGGAAGTTGCCGGCGCGGCGAGGCTTTCGCTGCGCGCGCACCTCGAGCACCTCGTCGAGCGCGGGCTCATCACCTGCGCAGACGCCGCGGACGTCGATTGCGTTGCTGTTCCTCTTTGACGTCGTCCTTGCCCTTGGCGGCACCCTTGGTGTGCTCGGCCGGGATGACCGACTCCATGCGCACGACGATGTCTTTCAATAGCTGGCGCACGTGCTCGGCGTTGCTGCCCAGATCGAAGGAGCCGTAGCGCGAGGCCGAGCGCACGTCGATGCGCGCGCTCTCCTCATCGCCCGAGACCCGGATCACCAAGTCGTCGTAGATGCCCAGGATCAAGCTGCGGTCCATGATCTCGATAGTGCCGGGCCGGCCATTCTTGAGATCTGGCGCATCCTGGCCGACGACGTTCAGCTTCAGGTGACGGACGGCATCGCTCGCGACCTCGAAGGCCTCGTCGACCGTGCGATTGAGCTCGATCGCCTTGATGTCGGGATAAGCGGCGGATTGCGCCTTGGCAAAGGCAGCACCGCGATAGGCGACCGCATTCGCGCCCTTCGCCCTCAGCTTTGCGATCGCGACGAAGGCCGGCGGGTTCACCGCATCCGTCGTGACATCGTTGATCTTGGGCAGCGACTCGTACTGGGGCAGATAGATAAGCGGCCAGGCCAGCAGCCCGAGGCTCACGAGCATAGCAAAGACGATGCGCGGCGTGCCGGGCCGGCCCGTGCGCCAAATGCCGACGGTGGCGAACAGCGCAAACAGCAGCGAGAGCGCCGCCCCGGCGAAGGCGAGCACCGCCAGGTTGAACGCAACCGGCGAGGGCAGTCCGAACAGCCGATGCAGCAAAATCGCCGTCGCCAGAATGCCGACGGAGAAGACCGCGATGCGGCTCGTCCATCGCGCGAAGAACGATTGGCCCAGAGGCGGCGGCGGCCTCATGCGGATCGATGCCTCTCAAAAGGCGCCGGCATCGGAAGTTGCGGCGCTCCGTGCGATCCCTTGAACACCATCATGAACTCCAGCGCGCCTCTGCCGCTTCGCTGCTCTCCGCTAAGGGCGGAAGATAGCCGAGAATCGGACGAAATCGAGGGCCCTGCCCACAGAAAGCAGTGCCGCCTCATGCGTGCTGACAGCCGTTGCTGCCCTAGCGATCAGGGGTAGAGTCGCGATTTGATCCAGTTGTCTCCGGCTTTTTCGCGGCGGAACTGCACCCGCTCATGCAGCCGCGACAGCCGGCTATGCCAGAACTCGATCGCGAGCGGCGTTACGCGAAAGCCCGACCAGTGCGGCGGCCGCGGCACCTTGCCGATGTGGAAGCGGGCCGCCTCGACGGCGACCGCCTTCTCCAGCGCAAAGCGGCTCTCGAGGGGTCTCGACTGCTGCGACGCCCACGCCGCGATCTGCGCGCCGCGCGGGCGCGTCGCGAAGTAGGCGTCCGCCTCCTCCGGCGTCACTTGCGCGACCGTGCCGCGCACGCGCACCTGGCGATGCAGGCTTTTCCAGTAGAAATCGAGGGCAGCCTTGGGCGTCGCCAGCAGCTCCGTGCCTTTGGCGCTCTCGAAGTTCGTATAGAAGACGAAGCCGCGATCAGGCCGGCCCGCGGGATCGAGCCCCTTCAAGAGCACCATGCGCAGGTTCGGTTCCCCGCTACCATCGACAGTGGCGAGCGCCATGGCGTTCGGATCGTTTGGCTCGTGGCGCTCTGCATCCTTCAGCCAGCTTTCGAACAAGGCGAACGGCTCGGCCGCTTCGGCGAAATCGCCCGGAGGGTGCGCCTCGGTTGTGCCGGCGTTCGGATCGGCAGCTTGCTGGGTCAAAATCCCAACTCCTCGTTAACAGGCGCACCCTGAGACACCTCTTCAGTTCCTCTTAACCACGCTCATCCATACTGGCCTCAGTTCATGCCGTAGTGGCGGAACGTTGCGTCAGAGAGTCGGGTGAGGCGTCATGGGTGCGCATCCCTCCTTAGTTACCATTGTCGCTGTTGTCACCACCGCGTTTGTTCTGGTCTGCGCGATCTTTTTGGGTGCGCAGAGCGCCAGAGCCGAAGATCCCAAGTGGGACACGCGCATCTATCCTTCTCCTGTGGCAATACCGCCCCTTGAGCCCCCGCACCAACTCGACGTCAATGACGAGATCGCGGCGCTGGAGCGCATCCAATATGCCCTGTCCGAGGTCGGCGACGGCGCGACCTACGTCTGGCGCCGCTGGCATGGACAATTGTCCGGCATCGTACAGCCGACCTCATCCTTCAAGGACTCGGAAGGAAAGGTGTGCCGCCACATGGTGGTGCTGCTGACGACCGGAAAGCGCACCAAGAAGCAGGAAGGCATCGCCTGCCGTCTGCCGAGCGGCCGCTGGCAGCTCGATGGCTGACTTCCGAAGCTGACTCTACCCTTCGTCCGCCGCACCCGCCCGCGCCCGCTGCAGCAGGGCATCTGGACCCATTGGGCCTTTTGTGTAGGATGCGCGCCGACAGTAGGCGGCGAAGGGAAAAAATGGCCATGTTGGAGCCGGTGCCGAGCCCAGGGGTTGCGACGGGCAACCTGATGGCTGGCAAGAAGGGCCTCATCATGGGCGTGGCGAACAACCGCTCGATCGCCTGGGGCATTGCCAAGGCCGCCGCCGCCCAGGGCGCCGAGATTGCGCTGACCTACCAGGGCGATGCGATCAAGAAGCGTGTGGGGCCGCTTGCCGCCGACCTCGGCTCCCAGCTCATCCTGCCCTGCGACGTCATGGACGCGGGCTCCATGGATGCGGTGTTCGCCGAGCTGGGCCGCACCTGGGGCAAGCTCGACTTCCTGGTGCACGCCATCGCCTTTTCCGACAAGACCGAGCTCGACGGCCGCTACGTCGATACGAGCGAGAAGAACTTCACCCAGACCATGCTGGTGTCCTGCTACTCCTTCACCGCACTTGCCGCCCGCGCCGAGAAGCTGATGCCCTCCGGCGGCTCTATGCTGACGCTCACCTACTACGGCGCCGAAAAGGTGATGCCCCACTACAACGTGATGGGCGTCGCCAAGGCCGCGCTCGAGGCGAGCGTGCGCTACCTCGCGGCCGACCTCGGCAAGAAAGGCATCCGCGTCAACGCCATCTCGGCCGGCCCCATCAAGACGCTGGCCGCCTCCGGAATTGCCGACTTCCGCTATATCCTCCGGTGGAACGAGTACAACTCGGCCCTCCGGCGCACGGTGACCATCGAGGACGTGGGGGCCGCCGGCCTCTACCTCCTGTCGGATTTGTCGCGTGGCGTGACCGGCGAAGTGCATCACGTCGATGCCGGCTACCACGTCCAGGGCATGAAGAACGAGGACGCGCCCGACATATCCGTGGTGAAAGGCGAGGATGCGTGAGGCCGCTCACGCGACCGCGAGCGATGCGCCCCGACGTAACGATCTATTTCATCCGCCACGGCGAGACCGAGTGGAATGCCGAGGCCCGCTATCAAGGCCAGGCCGACATCCCCATGAACGCGCGGGGGCGCGAGCAGGCGAGGCGCAACGGGAGGTCCCTGCGTCCGCTGCTGCCTGAGATCGCCAACGCCGACTACGTCGCAAGCCCACTCGCCCGCGCGCGCAAGACCATGCAGATCGTGCGTACCGTCCTCGACCTGGCGCCGGACAATTTCCGCATCGATGACCGCCTGAAAGAGGCCCATTACGGCGACTGGCAGGGGACGCTCGCCGCCGATCTGCCGCGCGTCGACGCGGACGGGCTCACCGCACGCACGCGCGATCCCTTCCGCTGGCGGCCTCAGGGCGGGGAAAGCTACGAGGATCTCATGGCGCGCGCGGTGCCGTGGTTCAATTCGATCGAACGCGACACGGTCGTCGTGTCGCATGGCGGGGTGAGCCGAGTGCTGCGCGGCCACATCCTCGGCCTCGATCTCAAATCGGTGCCGCTCTTAGACGTGCCGCAGGACCGCGTGCTTCTGCTGCGGCACGACACTATCGATTGGCTCTGAAGCGCCGGCTCCGGCAAGAAGAGCCGGAGCAGCGGCTGCTCCGGCTCTCCCCAGTCTTCGTCGATCAGCCGCTCGATGCCGGTTGCTCAAGCCGTCAAGGAGCTGCCTTCATGTCGGGTCAAGCCGCAAGCGGCCGTCCCGCGACGCTCTACACGCTTGCGACACGCGACGGCGGCGATATGCCATGACGCTCAGAAACCGTGCTTTCGAACCCGTGATCCCAAGGCCTGAGCCTGTCGGCGACCGGTGGTTCTCCGCCAAGCGGCGGGGCTGCATGGGAGCGGTGCATCGAAGGATGCGCGCCCCCTCCTGCTGTCTCCTTGCAAACTCGTCGCGTTTCGCGACGCGATACTAGGGGCCAGATAAACTGCGTCGCTGAGCGTTGTCACGGGCTTTGCCGCGCCTGCCCCTTGCGAGCGTGCGCGTGCGCTCCTAAGACTGGCGCAACGGCCACGGTCGCATCCCGTCAGGTTGCAAGAGCTACCTGAGCGCCCCACCTAGAACCCTGATCCGGACCCCGCAAGAGCACGATGTCCCACAACACCTTCGGTCATCTCTTCCGCGTGACGACCTGGGGTGAGAGCCACGGGCCGGCGATCGGCTGCGTCGTCGACGGCTGCCCGCCGGGGATCCCGCTAGAGGCCCCCGACCTGCAGAAGTGCCTCGACAAGCGGCGCCCCGGCCAGTCGCGGTTCACGACCCAGCGGCAGGAGCCCGACACGGTCGAGATCCTGTCCGGCGTCTTCGAGGACAACACGGGCCGGCAGGTCACGACTGGGGCGCCGATCTCGCTCCTCATCCGCAACGTCGATCAGCGCTCCAAGGACTACAGCGACATCAAGGACAAGTTCCGCCCCGGCCACGCCGACTACACCTACTGGGCCAAGTACGGCATCCGCGACTACCGCGGCGGCGGACGCTCCTCGGCGCGCGAGACCGCGATGCGCGTCGCTGCCGGCGCCATCGCCCGCAAGGTGATCGGCGACGTCACCATCCGCGGTGCCCTGATCCAGATCGGCGCGAAAGCCGTCGATCGCTCGCTGTGGGACTGGGACGCGGTCGACGCCAACCCGTTCTTCTGCCCCGACGCCGCGGCCGCGGTTGCCTGGGCCGACTACCTCGACGAGGTGCGCAAGGCCGGCTCGTCCATCGGCGCCATCGTCGAGGTGATCGCGGAAGGCGTCCCCGCCGGCTGGGGCGCGCCGATCTACGGCAAGCTTGACCAGGACCTCGCCGCCGCCATGATGAGCATCAACGCGGTGAAGGGTGTCGAGGTCGGGGCCGGCATGGGCGCCGCCGAATTGACTGGCGAGGAGAACGCGGACGAGATCCGCATGGGCCCCGATGGCGAGCCGCGCTTCTTGACCAACCACGCCGGCGGCATCCTCGGCGGCATCTCCACCGGCCAACCGATCGTCTGCCGCTTTGCCGTGAAGCCGACCTCCTCGATCCTGACGCCGCGCAAGACCATCGATCGCGACGGCAACGAGACCGACGTTTTCACCAAGGGACGCCACGATCCCTGCGTGGGCATCCGCGCGGTGCCCATCGGGGAGGCGATGATGGCGCTCGTGCTGGCGGACCATTTCCTGCGCCACCGCGCCCAGTGCGGCTGACGCCGCCAGAGGCGCCGCCCGCGTGCGGGCCGGCGCGCACGGCCGGAAACTACATCCCTTCCGTCGCGTTCCTATCGTCTAATGGGCCTCCAATGGACTCCGTGAGGGGCCGCAATCGAAGGAGCAAACCGCCATGCAGTACCGCAAACTCGGGTCGTTGAAGCTTTCCGCGCTCGGCCTCGGCTGCATGGGCATGTCGGACTTCTACCTCGGCGGCAACGAGGCGGAATCGATCGCCACCATCCATCGGGCCATCGAGCTCGGCATCGACTTCCTCGACACCGCCGACATGTACGGCGTCGGCAAGAACGAGGAGCTGGTCGGCCGCGCCATCCGCGATCGCAGGGAGAAGGTCGTCCTCGCTACGAAGTTCGGCAACGTGCGCGGCAGCGACGGCGCCTTCCTCGGCGTCGACGGCAGCCCCACATACGTGCGCCGCTGCTGCGAGGCGAGCTTGAAGCGGCTAGGCGTCGATACGATCGACCTCTACTACCAGCACCGCGTCGACCCCAAGACGCCGATCGAGGAGACGGTCGGCGCCATGGCGCAGCTCGTGACGGAAGGCAAGGTCCGCTATCTCGGCCTCTCCGAGGCGGCCCCCGACACCATTCGCCGCGCGCACAAGGTGCACCCGATCACGGCGCTGCAGACCGAATACTCGTTGTGGAGCCGCGAGCCGGAGGAGGAGATCCTGCCCACGGTGCGCGAGCTCGGCATCGGCTTCGTCGCCTACAGCCCGTTGGGGCGCGGCTTTCTTACCGGCCAGATCAAGTCCCTCGACGATCTCGAGCCGGGCGACTACCGCCGCAACGCACCGCGCTTCCAGGGCGCGAACTTCCAGAAGAACCTCGATCTCGTGGCTACGATCTCCTCCATCGCCAAGGCGAAGCGGGCGACACCGGCGCAGCTCGCGCTCGCCTGGGTGCTGGCGCAGGGCGACGACATCGTGCCCATTCCCGGCACGAAGCGTCCGCGCTACGTGGCGGAGAACCTCGGCGCGCTTGCCGTGACGCTGTCGGCCGCCGATCTGAAGCGCATCGACGACGCATTTCCATTCGGCATCGCGGCGGGTGAGCGCTACACCGCCGCGGCGATGCAGGCGATAGATCGATGAGGAAGCATCGCGTGTACGGGTTATCAACCAACGCTGCCGATCTCTTAAACTCGTGCTAGCCAACGAACTACTGTTGAGTTATAGTTTACCAACTGACGCCCAAGAGAAATCTTGAGACTGTGACTGCGGTCCGAGCGGCTGCGCAGTATAGCTATTGGCAAAAATAGCGATGTACTGCGTGTCGTGCGCTCCGCGGGGGAAACGACCATGCCAATATTTCACCGCAGCGAGCTGGCGAAGCTTTTTGCCGCTTAGGTGCTGTTGCGCGTAGGGTGAGAGGCGACCGTGCTCAGAGTAGACGATCAACTGGATTTATCCGCGATCGCGCTGATTGCGAAGTCCCCGCCGGAAAAACCCGCTCTGCAACGCCACGACGCGGCACCCGCCATCGCCTTGGGCGCGCGCGATGGCTTCGTCGCCGAAACCGCGCTCAAGATCGATCAGTTGCAGGCGAGCGTCCGGCTTTTGACGCGTGACATCGGCCAGCTCTCCGGCAAGGTCGCCGAGCTGCAGGAGACCGCCGCGCAGGAGGACCGCAGCTACGCGTACCAGCAGACTGAGAAGCGCTCGCGCGATGCCAAGCTCGACGAGATGGTGCGCAGCTTTCGCGACCTCAAGGCGCGGCTTGACCGCATGGAAGCGCGCTCAAGCGGCGACTACCACGCCTACAACAGCTTCGAGGCGGTGAGCCGCAAGCTTGCAGAGATCGAGCGAGCGCAGGAAACGTCGAAGCCCAGCGGGCGCGGCAACATGATCCGCGCTTGCCTGCTTGCGGTCGCGATGCTCGCCGCCGCGGCCATCATCGGGCTGAGCCTCGTGCTCTCGGCCGGATCGGTCTAAGCGCGCCCCGCCTTCAATCGGACGGCTCCCTCGCCTCCGCGCGCGCTTCGGCCTGCACCGCCAGCGCCTGCTTGCCCTGCCAGCGCGTGCGCATCACCTCGCGCACGAACGCGCCCATCGCCGGCGAATGCCGCCGCCCGCGCACCGTCACCAGGTTCACCGTGCGCCAGAACTCCGGCTCCGTGATCGGACGCACCACGACGCCCGGATACTCCGCGCAGGAGCACGGCAGAAAGCCGTAGCCCATGCCGGCGGCGATCATGGCGAGGATCCAATCGTCGCGCTCGCTCTGATATACGGTCGGGCCGTCGATCGACCGCTCGGAGAACAGGCGGTCGGCGTAGCCGGTGAACTCGCAGTTGATGCGATCGAGATAGGCTTCGCCGTTGAGGTGCTCGCCCTTGATCACCTTCTTCATCGCCAACGCGTGGCTGCGGCAGACGGCGATCACCATCTGCTCCCTGAATAGCGGCATCACGTGCGTGCGCTCGTGCGGCGGCTCGCCGGGGAGGCAATAGATCGCGGCCTCGAGATCGCCCGCGAGCAGCGCCGTTTGCAATTGGCGCGCGTTGGCGTCGATGATGCGCAGTACGACGCTGGGGTAGCGCTCGCGGAAGTTCGTCACCAGCTCAACGAACTGGCTCGGCGCGATGGTGCACATGATGCCGAGCTTGAGCGTTGCCTCCTTCAAATTAAGGAAGTCGCGCGCCTTGCGCTTGGCGTCGAGCGACTCCTGCAACACCTGCTCCAGATGCGGCAGCGCGATGCGCCCGAGCTCGGTCAGGTGCGTGTGCGAGCGCTCGCGATTGAACAGCGGGCCGCCGAACTCGAGCTCCAAAAGCTTGATGGCGCGGATGAGCGAGGGCGCGCTGACGCTGCACTCCTGCGCCGCCTTGGTGAAGTTCAGGTGCTTCGCCGCCGCCAGAAAATAGCGGACCTGGTGCATCTCCATGCGCGCGCACTCGCCCTGCGATGAAGCTTTGAGCCTAACTGCCAGAACGCGCGGGGCGCTGGCAAGGGGCGCCGCACTAGCTTGGGGCTAACTAGTCGCGAGCCCTAGAGCACACCTGCCCGCAATACAAGTGACAGACCGCTCCCAACGCTCTGGAGCGGCGCTTTGCGCGCAAACTCAGGTATCCTCAAGGAGGCTTAGTATGTTCAGGAAATGGCTCGCTGCCGGTATTGCCGTCGCCGTGATGGCCGGCCCGGCGTTCGCCGGCTGCGAAGAGGAGTTCGATGCGCTCTCGAAGGCGATCAGCGGGCCGGTGACGATGGCTGCCGGCCACCGCGCCGCGATGATGCGCATGGCGGTGTCGGCTACGATCACTGCATGGCGGGCGACGCCAAGTCGTTTGCCGGCATCCGCGACCAGATCATGCAGCAGATTCACGATACCCTCGGCGGCCCAAACTGAGGCAACGGCGGCGCAAGATCACCGCAGGTGGCGGGCGAGGATCTTGCGCACCTCGGGCACGAGGTCCTTCTCGTCGACGGTGACCTGCGCAGGGCGCGCCTCCTTCCACGCCGCGTTGTCCTTGATGGCGTCCGCCGCCTTGGCGCCTTCGATCAGGTCCTTGAGCGTGACCTTGCCAGGGGCGCGCTCGTCCGGGCCCTGGATGACGACGCAAGGGCTGCCCCGTTTGTCGGCATATTCGAGCTGCTTGCCGAACTTCTTCGGGTTGCCGAGGTAAAGCTCGGCGCGGATGCCCGCGTCGCGCAGCATTTGCACTAGCTTCTGGTAGTCCGCGATGTGCTCCCTCTCCATCACCGTCACAACGACGGGGCCTTCGGCAGCCGCTGCTCTGTCGGGGTTGAGCGCATTGAGCGCGGCCTGCAGACGCGAGACGCCGACGGAGAATCCCGTCGCCGGCACCTTCTGCCCGGTGAAGCGGGCGACGAGGTCGTCGTAGCGCCCGCCGCCGCCGACCGAGCCGAAGCGGACGGGGCGCCCGTCTTCGTCCTTCACCTCGAAGGTCAGCTCGGCCTCAAACACCGGGCCGGTGTAGTACTCCAGGCCGCGGACGACCGACGGATCAATGCGGATGCGCCCATCGTCATAACCGGTGGATCGGATCAGCTTCCAGATCTGCCTGAGTTCCGAAAGTCCCTCTAGGCCAGTTGAAGACTGTAGCGCCTTCGTCGACATGCCGCCGAAAATTGCCTCGATACGGATGTTCTCGTGGACGCGAATATCATCAATGCTCGCACCATGCGACTTTCCGGGCACCCTATGAATTCGCAGCGCTTCTTCCGCCATGTTTGGTACTTCAAAGAGAACCATAACGTTGGCCGTTTGCTCCTCTGTCAGCCGGGCGCCAGTCGTGAAATCTCCTGATTCGTCGCGACGACCTTTTCCAAGGAGGAGCCGGACGGCTTCGAAACCTAGGCGATCAAACTTGTCGATGGCTCGCAGGACGGTTAGACGGCGAGACGCATTCTCGGTTCCGCCGAGCCCAACTGTTTCCATGACTCCATCAAGCACTTTGCGATTGCTCACCTTGATCACGTAGTCGCCGCGCTTGATCCCCAGCGCCTCCAGCGTGTCCGCCGCCAGCATGCACATCTCAGCATCCGCCGCGACGCTCTCGGCCCCGACCGTATCGGCGTCGAACTGCAGGAACTGGCGGTAGCGCCCCGGCCCCGGCTTCTCGTTGCGCCACACGTTGCCGACGGCATAGCGGCGGAACGGTTTGGGCAGCGTCTGATAATTCTGCGCCACGTAGCGCGCGAGCGGCGCCGTCAGGTCGTAGCGCAGCGACAGCCAGGGCTCGGCCCCGCTCGGCTCGCGCGTTTCCGGCGCCTCCTCCTGGAACGAGAACACGCCCTCGTTGGGCCTATCCTGGTCGGGCAGGAATTTGCCAAGTGCATCGGTGTACTCGAACGCCGGCGTCTCCAGTGGCTCGAAGCCGTAGCGCTCGTAGACGGCGCGGATCTTGGCCAGCATGTCCTGCTGCTGGCGCAGCTCGGCCGCCTCGATGTCGCGAAGCCCTTTGGGCAGGCGCGGCTCGGGACGCGCGTCTTTGCTCATCTTGGCCATGTGGAGGTGAGTTGCCCGGCGCGCGTAGCGCATGGATGATTCAAGGCGACGCTTATAGCGGATCACCGGCCGCGCGCAAATCCGCCCGCTCTACGCCGCGCGGCAAAGCAAAAGGGCAGGCCACTCTGGCCTGCCCTCCTGTCACAACGGAATGAGAACGGACTACTTGCTCTGCGCAGGCGCCTGCTCGGCCGGAAGATCGTCGGCCGCATTCGGCGACTTCATGTTCGGCACTTCCTTGCCGACGCGGTTCGTCGGCGGATGGATGCTTTCCGCCTTCGGCTCGCCGCTGGCGGCTCCCGACGAAGAGTCGTAGGGCGACGCCGCGTCGTTGGGGCCCTTCATGTTTGGCACCAGCTTGTCGAGCCGGTTGGTCGGCGGCTGCACCGTGCCCTGCGGCTTCGCAGAGTCGGCCGCGGGATACTGATCTTGCGCCAGGGCCGGCAGCGCCAAGCCCAGCACCATGCTCGAAACGATCATCAGATACTTCATCATGTCCTCCTTTGCGCCCTTCTCACTTCGGGGGCACCGGCGGCTAACGAGCATCCGGAAGGATCGTTGCGGGCCCTCACGAACGTGTGACCGGCAGCGATTGCGTAAAATGGCGGCCCGGCGATTGGCCGGGCCGCCAACGTTTGACGCAAGACGTGGCCGCCTTTTACGAGCGGGCCGGCTTCTTCCATTCTGGCGCCGACTGCAGGCTTTCCTTCGTGATGTTGGCCGTCACAACGAGATAGCCGTTGGCGTCGCGCGAGAAGGTGAGCTGGTCGTAGGGCAGCGAGACGTTCTTCTCACCCATGCCGAGGAAGCCGCCGACGCCGATGATCACGGCCGCGACCTTGCCGTCGCCGCCGATCGAGAGATCGTTGATGTCGCCCACGGTTTCGTTGGCGGGGTTCTTGACCTTCTGGTTGAGGAGGTCGGAGGCCGCGACTTCGCTGCCAAGACCAGCGAGCTTATCGGACGCCGAGCCCTTGTCTGCGCTCTTGTCGGAGATCGCCGCATCGGGGTCGACCGACGGCGCCGGCTCGGCCGCCGGAGCCGGGCCTGTGCTCGGAGCTGGGGCCGGAGCCGCTTTCTCAGCCGGAGCGGCCGGCGAGGCAGGATTGGGGGCGTCCTGCGCGAAAGCCGGCATGGCCATTAGCGCAACGAGCGAAGCTGCTATGCAAATCTTGTTCATGACCGTCACATCCTTTTTGTTCACAGACCTCTCCCTGGCACGGTCGCCCCCGACCGGCCTGCTGCCCAACTGGGCAACTGGCTTGGCAACGATTGAGTAACGATGCGGTTCCAGCGCACGTAAGGCCGCTAGGGCATCGGGCGGCTGATTTTCGGCAAGGCGGTCACCTGCGGCGGACGAAATTGCCGGCGCTTTGAACGCCGCATTGCCGCATCCCGCTGATGTTTGAAGATTTGTCTGCTTCCTGGGGAACAGCCGAATGCGCTCGGCGTTGGTACGTTAACAAAACCGTCTTGAGGGTTGGGGCACCTTCTGAATTTTGACTTGATTGTGGCATGCCCGATCCCCACGTCGTCATAAAGAAAGTGAGTGTGCGTTGATGCTGGCAGCAATCCCGTCCGAGGCGAGTGCCTCGCGCTTGCGAGAGGGCCGCGCGCGCGTTCGTGGACCGCGCTCGTCGCGTTCCCTCGCGCGCGGCGAAATTCTTTTTCAGACCGGCGACAAGCGCGGCAAGCTTTACCGCGTGGAGAGCGGCGCGCTGTGCCATTACCTCCGCTGGGAGGACGGCCGCCGCGAAATCGTCGAGTTTGCCTTCCCGGGCGACATCATAGGCTTCGGCCACCTTCAGTCGCACGTCTCAACCGCGCAGGCGATGGTGGAGACCACCATCAGTCTCGTCTCCGAGAAGGAGTTCGACGGTCTGCTCAAGACCGACGGGCAGCTTGCCGCGCGTTTTGCCGCGGCGGGAGACCGCGAGTTCGAGTATCTGCGGGAAGTTACGATGAAAACCGGAGAGGGCAAGCCGGTCGAGCGCGTCGCCTCGTTCCTGTCGGCCTTGTCGCACATGAGCGAGGTCGAGGGCCGCGATCCGACGCTTGTTGCCGACGAGATCACCTCGGGCGAGGTCGCCGAGCACCTCGACTTGACGCTCGATGTGCTCGTTGCCGCCCTGCGCGAGCTCGAACGCCGCGGAATGGTCGCGGCCGCGGGCAACGGGCGTCTGCGCATCTCCGACCTTCCCGCGCTGGAGAAGATCGGGGCGGCCTGATCAAGGTTATTTCGCGCGTATCGGCCGGCAGGTCGTGCCGAGGATGGCATCCTCCTTCGACCAGGGATGATCCTTGCCGCACAGCGGGCAGCGGACGGCCCGCGCCTCGACGTTGGGCAAAGCCTCGAAGCTTTCCTTATCGGTGTCGATGCCCACGGGCACCAGCTCATTCGTGGTCGGGCAGCGAATCAGAATCGCACCCATTGCAGTCTTCCCCCAGTCGGATCGGCGCATCCGCCGTTGACTGCGCGACGCTACGACAGCACGCTTGGACCATCGCTGGAAGCTTAACCAATAACCTGGCCGAAACATGGTCGCCCGCTGAAAATTCGTGCTTCTCGACGAGATGTACAGGCGGACCTGGCACTCGAAGAGACCAAGGAGACCGGCGCCAGGCGGTCGAGCACTACGAGATCACTCGCTACGGAACGCTGATGGCCTGGGGCGAGCTTTTGGGGTTCAACGACGCCGTCAAGCTGCTCGCGGCCAATTCGAAAGAGGAGCACACCGCCGATTCAATGCTCACCAAGATTGCGAAAGGCAAGTTGAACAAAGAGGCGGCATAACCATTGGAAGAGGCTAGGGTTCAGCCCTGGCTTCTCGCGGTTTCAGGCTCGACGCAGAGCTGAGGTTGAGCGACCGCAACGCCCGTTTTGTCCGAATTCCCGCCAGACCCAGCGTCCAGACCGCCCAGTCGCGCCAGCCCGCGCTGGCTTGATTCCGGCAGCGGGCCATCTTGCCCCGCATCCGCCGCCTCGCGCAGCCGGCGCCCAATCAACATCATCATCTCCATATTCCTTTCCGCCACGGCCAACATCCCGATCATTTGTCCCGATTTGCCGGGTGAACCCAAGAAAGCGGCGAAAGTTCCAGCCCGCGCCCCCGTTGCCGGCGAACGCGAAGGGCAGTCGCTGAACACAGCTAACCGGCCCTCTCGGATTGTACGGAAACGATATTCCGCCTCGGAATGTCGATGACCCAGCAGACACCGCCCGGCTCGAACCGCAACCATGCCTGCCCCCTCAACGCGCGGGCCGCGAGTTGCTCGAGTACAATCTGGCCGAAACCCTTGTGAACCGGTGCCATAACCTCCGGGCCGCCGGCTTCGATCCAATGCATCCGGAAGAGAGGGCCACCGGATCCATCGGCCACGCAGCCCCACATGACCTTGACCTGGCCCTCGGCCACCGAAAGGGCACCATACTTGGTCGCATTGGTCGACAGCTCGTGCACGGCAAGGCCGATGTTCTGCGCAGCCTCGGGGGTGACGATCATATTTTCTCCTTCGATCGCAATCTGGCTTGCGTGCCGGTCGAGATAATGCGCGAGCTGCGACCTCACGAGCTCGGCCACGCCGACCCCGTGCCAATCCCGCTGCACCAGAAGGTCATGCGCCGCGGCAAGTGCCTGCAGACGCCCTGAAAAGCGCACTTCGAAATCGTCAACCGTCCTGCTGCCCTGCCTGCTCTGACGGGCCATGGCCTGAATCACGGCTAGGAGGTTCTTGGAGCGGTGCGTGATCTCGCGCATCAAAAGATGAACATGCTCCTCCGCGCGCTTGCGCTCCGTGATGTCGCGAGCGGTGCCGGTCATGCGCACGGGCGTCCCGTCGCAGAAGTGTGCGCGCCCCTGCGAGCCGACCCAGCGCTCTACTCCGTCGCGCTTGCCGATGACACGGTGCTCGACGTCGTATTCGGCCGGGCTCGCATCCGGCTCCTGCGCCTTTTGGATAGCCGCGAGCGTCGGCTGGCGATCCTGCGGATGCAGTGCCGCCAGGTATGTGGCGATGGTGACGGGCTCGTCCGGGCCGAGGCCCCACAGCTCGCGCATGCGCTGGTCCCAAGTGAACGCGCCCGTGTTGAGGTCCCAGTCCCACGTGCCCGTGTCGGCGGAAGCCAGCGCTAGACGCAGCCGGTCCTCGCTCTCCCGCAGCGACTGCTCCATCGACTGCCGCGTCTTCGCTGCCTCGACCAGCGCGTCGCCGACGGAGCGGACCTCCAGGATGGAGGAGGAGACGGGCCGCACGAGATCGCCGCGTCCCAGCGCGCCTGCCCCGCTCACCAGTTGCCTTACGGGGTCCGCAATCCTGCGCCCGAGCAGGTAGGCGAGAAGCGCCGAAAGCAGCATGAAGCTCACGGCGAGGGCGACCACGAAGGCCAAGGAGCGGGTGACGCCCCGGTTCGCGATCGCCTCGGGCACGCTCGTGGAGACGAGCCAGCCGGACTGCTGCGAAAAGGCGCTCGCGCGCAGAACCGGAACGTTTTCGGTATCGGTCGTGTGCCAGATTCCGGCATGCTCCTTCGAGGCGTCCCACAATTCGAGCGGCCGCCCGACGAAGTTCCGGAAGTCTTGTGAGCGGGCGACGATGATGCCCTTGCGATCCGCAACCACCGCGACCCACCCCTTGTCGAGATTGGCACGCTTCAGGATCTCGAGAATGCGCTCGGGCGAGATCGACGCGCTGAGGACGTAAGCGATCTTGCTCCCTTTCTTGACGGGTACGCTGACAGAGTAGACCTGTGCCTTCGCCGCTTGGCCGAGGTAGAGGTCGGAGACCCGCGGCCTGCGCGTGTCGATCACGTCGCGCCAATCGTTGCCGGACAATTCTGGTAGCGGCTCACCCCACGCGACGCGCGCATTGAGCAGCTGCTTGCCAGATGGTCCGGTGAGAAAGAAGTGGTCGCCGCCGACCTCTTGGGCCGCCATCGCCTGGCCGTAAAACGCCTTGAGGTCGCCATCGGAGAGGGAAGGCGAAGAGGACAGGGCCTTGAGGGTTGTAGTTGTGCTGGCGAGCTCGCGATCGATACTTGCGGCAAGCGAATGCACCCGCTCTTTGATCTCGCGGTCGAGTCCCTCACGCTCAAGCGCCGCAGAGCGCACGATCATTAGCCCGCTGAAAACCAGCGCCGGCACCATCAGCGCCAGGCTGTAGATCAGGAATTGCGCCTGAATTGAAAAGGTGTGGGGGCGAAACCGCTCCAACATCGACGGTCTTCTGCTGCTTTGGGTTGCGGCGAGCCCCTCCCTGGGGGCCGCTCCGGGCGACTGGCCTTAACGCCTCAATAACCGTCAGGTTCCCCGGCGACCCGATGGGCGCATGCCCTGGGCTAGCCTAGCTCGGGGCGGAACCATTTCGGTACGCCCCCGTTTTCCGGCCACCTGTAACAAGGAGGACGTCAGATGAACTGGGATCGTGTCAGCGGTAACTGGAAGCAGATGAAGGGCAAGATCAAGGAGCAGTGGGGCAAGCTGACGGACGATGAGATCGAGCAGATCGCAGGCAACCGCGAGCGGCTCGAAGGCAAGATCCAGGAGCGCTACGGCATCGCCAAGGACCAGGTCAGGAAGCAGGTCGACGAGGCGACCCGCAGCTGGTAGCCGGCTTCACTCAGCCCGGCTTTGCTCCCCTCAAGCCGGCCTGACGCAGTGGGGCCCCC
>Ga0187819_10000609_pt1 | contig 17995 bp, 13 predicted proteins | sample NC_wetland_sal_i_15_FD_132411 | JGI IMG/M metagenome (GOLD analysis project Ga0187819, IMG submission 132411) | Wetland sediment microbial communities from Neuse River Estuary, North Carolina, USA - SO4_4 | ecosystem: Environmental > Aquatic > Freshwater > Wetlands > Sediment | place: USA...
CCCCGAGAGTGCGTGCGTCAATCCTGCCCCGGGAACCACGTTCACCACGGCAAGCTGGCCTGAGGACCGGGCAACTCCATCGGCCATAAAGGAAGCGCTCTGCTCGTCGGTGACAAGAATCGGACGCACCTTCGCGGAAAGAGCCAGCGAGTCGTAAAGCTCGATATTGTGTGTGCCGGGAATCCCGAAGGCAAACGCGATGCCTTCGTCTTCCAGCGCACGCACCACCATCTCGCTGCCGGTCACCATTGTCATAGCAGTGCGTGCGCGTCCTTGCGGATTGTCTCCGCCACCCGATCCGCCAACGCCATGATCGTAAGATAGGGATTGATCTCCAGCGAATTGGGAAACAGGCTCGAATCCGCTACAAACAGCCAGGGAATTCCATGCACGCGGCCAAAGCCGTCTGTGACCGAATCCGCTGGACCGCGGCCCATGGCACAACCTCCCTGCAGGTGCGCAGCCGATATGGAGATCTTTCCGGGCTTGAAGTCAGGGTGCTCCGCGATTAGATTGAGCCGCTCGGCGTCCGTCCGTTCGATCGTGGCGCACCCCGCGACAGGCAGGTGCACTCGCACGGCTCCAGCGGCAAAGAAGATCTTGGCGGACACAATAGCCCCTTGCACCAGGCCCCGCATCACTTCCGGAGTACAACGGTAATGAACTACGGGACGGCCATCACCGTCTACGGTCACGCGATTGTGAGCATCCACCTCATCGCAAGCAAGCACAAGAATCATCTGGAGCCGCGGAAATGCACGCATAAAGCGGCTGTGTTCCTCTCCAAAACCGGTCATGGACTTGGCTGTGACAAAGGGGAAGTACATACAGGTTTCCAGCAGGAAGCGATCGCTCTTCGCAAATTGGTCCAGGTAGAAACTCTTGGGATGGCCCACAAAGTTGGTGATGGCCCGTTCGTGCTCCGCAATCATGATGAATGCGGGATGGCAGGTAAAGCCTTGTCCCAGACGTGGCAGCCTCGGTTCCAAGCCGGAACGCAGCAGCAGAGCGGGAGAATTGACTGCCCCGCCACAAACCACAATCACTTTGGCATCAATCTGGTAATCTCCCGCCTCCCACGGGGAAGGTTCGCCCTTCCCGCCCTGTGGTTTCGCATGGACCCGTGCAAAAATCGTCTTGTCGCCGATGCGCACTACTTCACAGCGCGTGATTACCTCCACCCCGTTTCGCTCGGCTCGCGGCAGTTGTACACGGTCGGTACCCTGTTTCGCCTGGTTCGGACAGCCCAGGTTGCAGAGGCTGGACCCGCGGCATCCCTTGAGATTCACCGGAAACTGTTGCGCACGATAGCCCAGCCGCCGGCACCCCTCCACAAAAAGCCGATTGTTCTCGTTGATCCATTTGTCTTCGAGAAAGTGGACGTTATTCTCAGTCATGAATTTTCGTGCCCGCTGTTCCACATCGGCGAAGGTGCAGTTGGGCACATTCCATCGCTGCAGAACGTGTTCGGGAGGCAGCAGCGACGTGCCCGTGTAGACCGCGGTCGAGCCACCGTAGGTGCTGCCGAATGCCAACGTCATGGTTCGCTCGGCATTCAGGAAGCCACCGCCATCCTCGTACAAAACCTGGGCCATCTCCAATTCGCGGCCTGTAAATTCTTCGGCGCGGAGTTTGGGGCCCTTTTCGAGCACGGCGATGCGTACGCCGTCCCGGCAAAGGGAAGACAATTCCTGGGCCACCGTGCCGCCACCTGCCCCGGAGCCGATGATCACCACATCGTAGCTGCGCCGCGTCATCGCCGCGCCTCCCAACCTCGAGGATCTGCCGCATACCCGATGGCCTGCACACTTTCCGGTCTCCCGTAATAGCCTAAAAGGGCGAGGGTACGCAGACCCCAGAATCCGCATCGGATAACTTCGACACGATGGTCCTGGAGATAACAGAGAATCTGCGTACGCTGCTCAGCGCGGATAGAAGTGAAGCGCTTACCATAGCGAAATACGGGTAGCCACTGGATTGTGCGAATGAACAGCCGAAGCTGGCGCTGCATGGCGCGGGGGCGATTTTGGAGAGTTGTCGCTACGAGCATCTCAAGCTCGCTCCAGCCTGGCTCACTCAACTCTCTTGCCTCTGGCACGACAGTAGAAACCACCGCCCGAAAGATCGAACGAACGGGCGACAACACCTTGATTGGGAGCTCCTCATCTCTGTTCTTCCTCATAATGCTTGGTTGGCGCGGACGCCTGACCTCATGAACTGAAACAAGAGCTGTGTGTCCACCCGTCCGGAAGCATACTAACGGTTTCTTCGCAGCAGTTCGAGAAAAGCTGCTGCAGCGGTCCTGCGCGATCCGCGATGTATACGAGCATGGCTGGGGCGATTCCTGGCGCTACTCTCAGGGCGGTATGCCCTAGCCATTTAGAACACGACTTCAAGAGCTGGCTCACCACCGCGAATGGCCCGCGAAGTCGGAAGGGTGAGAATCGTCACAGTATGGCGTGACGGCCGTCACGGTACGCGCTGCCGAAGCGGTGTGATAAGTGAACAATGTCCTTCGTGGCCACCGAACCGCAACGGCACTCCGGCAAATGCGCTTCTCGCTCGCCCGGAAGGCGCCTGCGCTGCAACGGCAATTTCTGCACCTCACAGCCACCTTCGAAGCGACGACGCGCAGGCAGGCGCAAACCCGCATCCCAACAAAACCATCTCGTCCACGATTGGTCGGAGATGGGGCCGCGCCGCGCCCAGTGGCCAGCCCACGTAATGATCGACGACGAGACATTGCGGGATGGCCTGCAGAGCCCGTCCGTCTTTGACCCACAAGTGGAAGCAAAGATCCGCATCCTTCACCTGATGGAACGCCTCGGAATCGAGACCGCGAACGTCGGCCTTCCCGGAGCAGGCTCACGCCAGCGCGAAGCCGCTGTGTCCCTGTGCCGCGAAATTTCCGAGCGGCGCCTGCGCATTCGCCCGAACTGTGCTGCGCGGACACTTCTGGTGGATATCGAACCGATTGCCGAAGTCATGCAGTTGACTGGCGTTTCCATTGAAGCGTGCTTATTCATCGGTTCCAGCCCTATCCGGCAGTATGCGGAAGAATGGGATCTCGCGCAGCTTCTCCGCCGCACCCATGAGGCCATCACCTTTGCCGTGCGCGAAGGCCTCAAGGTCATGTACGTTACCGAGGACACGGCGCGCTCTTCGCCCGCTCACCTCGGCGCACTGCTCCGCGCGGCGATCGAGGCTGGAGCGGAGCGGGTGTGCCTCTGCGACACCTGCGGCGCTACAACTCCCGATGGTGCTTACAATCTCGTGACCTGGGTCAGGGCAATGCTCGCCAAGTTACACGCTGGACCGGTGGGCATCGACTGGCACGGCCATCGTGATCGCGGACTGGCTCTTGCCAATAGCCTAGCCGCTATCGAAGCCGGGGCGTCACGGATCCACGGAACGGCACTTGGCATCGGCGAGCGCGTGGGCAACACACCGATTGAACAGTTGCTGGTCAATCTCAAACTTCTTGGCCTCCGAGATGATGATCTCACCTGCCTGCCAGAGTATGTTTTAGCGGTTTCTCAGGCCACGCATGTTCCTATTCCGGTCAACACACCCATTGTGGGCCGCGACGCCTTTCGCACTGCGACGGGGGTTCACGCTGCCGCAGTGATCAAAGCGCAAAAGAAGGGTCCGGAGTGGGTTGAGGACCTGGTATATTCCGGCGTTCCCGCCAGGTGGATTGGCCGCACACAGGAGATTGAGATCGGCCCAATGTCCGGGAACTCCAATGTGCATCACTATCTCGCAGCCCATGGCATTCCTGCCACGCCGGGACTCATCACGATAATTATGGAACATGCAAAGATGTGCGCCTATGTTCTGAGCGAGAAAGAAGTTCTCGAGCTCGTCCGTCTGGCCTCGACACCTCCAGGAACGTAACTTCCCGTTCTCTTCGGAAGGCCGTCAGGTCACCAAAACCTAAGGAAGGAGACAAACCCGACCCTCAGGTAGCCAAAGTGCCGAAGGCAGCTCCAATTTACCTACGGCCCACGATAGACCGCGGCTTGCGTTGTCCGCCGCTATGCGTCGGCTATCTTGAGAATGAGCTTGCCGACGTTCTCGCCTTTGAACAGCTTCAAGAATGTTTCCGGGAACGATTCCAGGCCCTCGACGATGTCCTCGCGGGATTTGAGTTTGCCGGCAGCCATCCAGCCAGCCATTTCGCGCGCGGCCTCGGCATAGCGGCTGGCGTAGTCCGTCACCACAAAGCCCCTCATGGTGGCGCGATTCACCAGCAGCGAGAGATAGTTGGACGGGCCTTTGATCGGTGTGGTGTTGTTGTACTGCGAGATGGCGCCACAGATGACAATACGGGCAGAGCGGGCCAATCGGCTGAGTGCTGCATCGAGGATATCGCCGCCCACGTTGTCAAAATAAATATCGATGCCTTTCGGGCAGTGCTTCTGCAGGGCCTTGCGGACGTCCTCTGCTTTGTAATCAATGGCGGCATCGAAGCCGAGGTCCTTCACCGTGTAGTCACACTTCCGCGCGCCGCCGGCGATGCCGATCGCGCGGCAGCCTTTGATTTTGGCTATCTGTCCCACCGCGGCACCCACGGCACCGGCAGCGCCTGAAATCACAACGGTCTCGCCCGGCTTGGGCTGGCCGACCTCGAGCAATCCGAAGTACGCGGTCATGCCGGGCATTCCGAGCGTGCTCAAGTAGACCGGCAGAGGCGCAGCCGAGGGATTTACTTTTGTGAGGGCGTTGCCGTTGGTTAGCGCGAATTCTTGAACTCCCAAGGGACCATACACGTAATCGCCCGCTGCGAACAGGGAGCTTCTGGACGCAAGAACACGGCCCACTGCCAGGGCCCTCATCACTTCGCCGATCGCCACCGGCGGGATATACGACCTCGCCTCATTCATCCAGCCGCGCATGGCCGGATCCAGGGAAACGTAAAGAACTCTTACGACGATCTCGTCTTCGCTCGGGTCGCGAACCGGCTCTTCCTTGTAAGCCCAATCGCTTCGCTTCGGCAAGCCTACGGGCCGAGCGGCGAGTTCGAATTTGTGATTGAGAAGGTTCATCCGCCTGAGGACTCAGCCATATACTGATAGTCGCTCATACATAATAGAGACTAACGCGTCTGCGATTGTATATAATCGCGCGCACGATGCCAAGCCAGCAGACGTTGTACAACGTGGCCGACCGTGTGGCCACCATCACTCTGAACCGGCCAGAGAAGCTGAATGCCTGGACCGCGGTCATGGAGCAAGAGGTCCGCTCCGCGATGGAGGAAGCCGAACGAGACGAAAACGTGCGCGTGATCGTGTTGACCGGGGCTGGCCGGGGATTTTGCGCCGGCGCCGATATGTCGCTCCTCAGCGCGGTGGCCGACCACGGCCTGGATGAAAGCACGCGCGAACGCGCCTTGCGGGCGTCGGGGAGGCGCGAAGGCGTCCGGGCGGACTTTGAGCAAAAGTACTCTTATTTCCCCGCAATTGGAAAGCCCGTGATTGCGGCCCTGAATGGCCCTGCTGTGGGGCTGGGCCTGGTTATCGCGCTCTACTGCGATCTGCGCTGGGCTTCGGACTCTGCGCGCTTCAGCACCACCTTTGCGCGACGCGGCCTGATCGCTGAGTACGGAATGGCCTGGATGCTGCCGCGCCTCGTGGGGCTGCCGAACGCACTCGACCTCTTATTTTCCGCGAAGACGATTGATGCGGCCGAAGCGCTGCGCATGGGACTGGTGAACCAGGTGTTTCCGCAGGAGGCTTTTTCCGATAAGGTACGCGAACACGCGCGCGACCTGGCGTCCAGCGTAAGCCCGCGCTCCTTGCGGGTGATCAAGCGACAGGTGTATGGCGCGATGTTTCAGACTCTCGCCGAGGCGTTTGAGATCTCAGAGACCGAGATGCTGGCGAGCTTGCAGAGCGAAGACTTCAGGGAGGGCGTCGCACACTTTCTCGAGAAACGCTCTCCCCGTTTCAGCGGCAGATGAGGGACTTTCGTGAACTTCGAGTTCAGCGACAAAGTGAAGGACCTGCAGCACCGGCTGCAAGCCTTTCTGGACCAGCACATTTATCCGAATGAGCAGCGCTTCTACGACGAGATCGAGAAGAATCGCTGGTCGCCCACGAAGATCGTCGAAGAGCTCAAGCCACAAGCCCGCGCTGCCGGCCTGTGGAACCTGTTCTTGCCGGACAGCGAGGAGGGTGCAGGGCTCACAAATCTGGAGTATGCGCCCCTTTGCGAGATGATGGGCCGCAGCGTGATGGCGCCGGAGGTGTTCAACTGCTCGGCGCCGGACACCGGCAATATGGAAGTGCTCGCCCGCTACGGCACAGCAGAGCAGAAAGAACAGTGGCTCAAGCCGCTGCTCGCGGGGAAAATCCGGTCGTGTTTCGCGATGACCGAACCCGAGGTAGCCTCGTCGGACGCCACGAACATCCGTGCGAGCATCGTGCGAGAGGGCCACGAGTACGTGATCAACGGACGGAAGTGGTGGGCTTCCGGAGCGGGCGACCCGCGTTGCAAGATCGCAATCTTCATGGGCAAGACAGAGCCCTCGGCTCCGCTGCACAAACAGCAATCCATGATCCTGGTGCCGATGGACGCGCGGGGAGTGAAGATAGAACGAATGCTGAGGGTGTTCGGATATGACCATGCACCGCATGGTCATGGGGAAATCACGTTTGAGAATGTGCGTGTCCCGGCTTCGAACATCCTGCTCGGCGAGGGACGCGGATTCGAGATCGCGCAAGGGCGGCTGGGGCCGGGTCGCATCCACCACTGCATGCGCTGCATGGGCGTGGCCGAACGAGCCCTGGAAACGATGTGCAAACGCGTGGAGTCGCGCGTGGCTTTCGGCAAACCGCTCTCCGAGCAGGGGACCATCCGCGCTGGCATCGCCATTTCGCGCATGGAGATCGAGCAAGCCCGCCTGCTGATCCTCAAAGCCGCTTACATGATGGACAGGGCTGGGAATAAGGCGGCGCGCTCCGAGATCGCTATGATCAAAGTCGTCGCGCCGAATGTAACCCTGCGAGTACTGGATCGTGCCATCCAGGCGCACGGGGGCGCGGGAGTTTCGCAAGACACGTTCCTGGCCAGCGCCTGGGCGGATGTGCGGACACTTCGTCTGGCCGATGGCCCGGACGAAGTTCACACGGAATCGATCGCAAAACAGGAACTCAAACGATGGGGCAAGCCTAAGGCGCCCTCGTCGCCCTGATCCTCGCCCCAGGCGATTCACGCCGATTTCTTTCAGGGGAGATTCCCATGCCGCCAGTCGTTTTGGAAACACCGCAAGCGTTGAATGATTTCGTGGGCCGGGAAATGGCCCTGACGGAATGGCTCACCATGACGCAGGACCGTATTGACGGGTTCGCGGAAGCCACCGAAGACCGCCAGTGGATCCATGTGGATCCCGGACGCGCGCAAAGAGAATCGCCGTACGGCACAACGATTGCGCACGGCTTCCTGACGCTTTCCCTGCTTAGCCATTTTCTGAAGCAGGCCATCCAGATCCGGAGCGGCGTCCGCATGGCGATCAACTACGGCCTGAATCGTGTCCGCTTTCCTTCTCCGGTGCGCGCGGATTCTCAGATTCGTGCCCGCGTGAGTCTCTTATCCTTGAAGGAAATCCCCGGGGCAGTGGAAGCCACCTTTTCGATCACCGTGGAAGCTCAGGGCACGGAGAAGCCGTGCTGCGTGGCGGATTGGATTGTGCGTTACTATTTCTAGCAACAAAAACCGCCTCGCCACGGACCGATCGCGAAGCCCGACAAAAATAAGCGACCTTCAAACCGACTCCCGTTCAAAACCACGCAAAGACGCGCGCAGTAGAATCCGAATCACTTCGGGCATCGAGGCAAAGCGCGGGTCCTTTGTCAGTCCCCGGTGATAGCGGTAATAGATCTGCTGGACAATTACAGCGACCTTGAATCGAGCGAAGGCCAGATAGAAGACCATGCCGGACACGTCGCGGCCGGTGGTCCGTGCGTAGCGCTCCACGAGCTCGGCGCGCGTTAGGCTTCCGGGATGAGTCGAAGGGCACCAGCGAATGTTCTGTAACTCGTCTGGATCCTGCGGATCGACCCAATAGGCCAGTGCGGTGCCCAGATCCGTGAGGGGATCACCGATCGTAGCCATCTCCCAGTCCAGGACGCCCACAATCCTGGTGATCTCGACAGGGTCCAGCACCAGGTTGTCGTACTTGTAGTCATTATGAATGAGCGTGGCGTCGCTTGTTGCTGGCATGCGTTCTTTGAGCTGTGCGGAAATGCTCGCGACTTCCGGGAAATCGTGAGTCTGAGACCCAAAGTAGCGCTCGATCCAACCTCGCACCTGGCGCTCGAGATACCCTCGTGGCTTGCCGAGATCGGCCAGCCCGATCGCCGCGTAGTCCAGGGCATGCAGCCGTGCGAGATTATCCACGAACGATTCGCTCAGCCGCCGGGCCGTCCCGGCCGTAAACGGCAACCCCGCGGGTGGGTCTCTGCGGATGATAATTCCGCGAATCGGTTCCATGAGGTAGAAGGGCGCGCCCAAGACGGACTCGTCCTCGCAATGTAAGAGGACTTTCGGTGCCGCGGGGTACGCGGGATGCACCTTCGACAGCACGCGATATTCCCGGCCCATATCATGCGCCGTCTTGACCTTGCTGCCGAAGGGTGGGCGGCGCAACACCATTTCCCGGTGGCCGAGATGCACGAGGTAGGTGAGGTTGGAATGACCGCTGGGGAATTGCTCGGCGGTAAGGGGCCCGGCGCTGCCCGGAAAATGGCGGAGCAAATAGTGTTCGAGGCGGGCCAGGTCGAGCTCTTCCCCGGCTCTCACGGCGCTCGGATGGTCCCGAAAGTCGGTCATGAATTTCCCCGAATAGCTCCAGCGATCCGCCAGCAAGGCCGCGTCATCGAAAAGCGGGAACGCGTTGTACGGACTGAGAGTCTTGCAATCGCTGGAGCGGTCAGGGCCGTCACGCGGTCGCGAGGTGTTTTTCGCTGAACTCTTCGAAAGTCTTGCCCTGCTCCGCCAGCTCCTTGAGCAGCGGCGCAGGCTGCCAGATTTCACCGTGCTGGTCTGCGAGCTGCCGGATGCGATCATAGACCTTTTTCAGGCCGACACTGTCGGCATACCACATCGGGCCGCCGCGGTAGGAGGGAAATCCGTAGCCATTGAGATAGATAATGTCGATATCCACGGCGCGCAGCGCAATGCCTTCTTCCAGAACACGCGCGCCCTCATTCACCAGCGCATAGATGCAGCGCTCGACGATCTCTTCGTTGGTGATCTTACGCTGGGGGATGCCGGCTTCGGCGGCCCACCGGTGGACCAGATCTGTAACTTCCGGATCCGGGATAGCGCGCCGGTTTTCGTCGTACTTGTACCATCCGGCGCTGGTCTTCTGGCCGTAGCGGCCGAGTTCACACAGCCGATCTTCGGCAAGCGGCTGGCGTACGCCGGGCTGTTGCAGGTGGCGATATTCCTTGCGGATGCGCCAGCCGACATCGAGACCTGCGAGGTCGCCGGTCGCGAGCGGACCCATGGCCATGCCAAACTCGCTCAGGGCATTGTCCACGGCCTCGATGCTTGCCCCCTCTTCCACCAGGAACTGCGCTTCGCGGCGATACGGATGGAACATGCGGTTGCCGACAAAGCCGCGGCAATTGCCCACGAGCACCCCGACCTTGCCCAGCTTTTTCGAGAGCTGCATGCAGGTGGCGATCACATTCTTGCCCGTCGCCTTGCCGCGCACCAGCTCCAGCAGGCGCATGACGTTTGCCGGACTGAAGAAATGCGTGCCGATAACGAATTCCGGCCGGGAGGTTGCCAACGCGATCTCATCGATGTTGAGAGTGGAGGTATTGCTGGCCAGAATGGCGCCCGGCTTGCCCACGCGATCGAGTTCGCCAAACACCTGCTTCTTGAGGGCCATGCCTTCGAACACCGCCTCGACGATCAGGTCGGCTTTGGCAAAGCCTTCGTAGCCCAGCACCGGCTGAATCAGCCTCAGCCGTTCCTCCACGGATTGCTGCGTCATGCGGCCGCGCTTCACCGAACCCGCATAATTCTTCCGAATCGTTGCCATGCCACGGTCGAGCGCACCCTGTTCCACGTCTGTGAGCAGCACCGGGAAGCCTGCATTCGCAAACACCATGGCAATGCCGCTGCCCATCGTTCCGGCGCCGACGACCGCAGCGCTCTTTACCGGGATGACCGGTGTTTCCCTCGGAACATCCGGAATCTTGCCGACCTCCCGCTCGCCAAAGAAAACGTGAATGAGGGCCTTCGATTGATCGGAGTACAGGCATTCCTTGAACAATTCCCGCTCCAGTTTGCAGCCATCCTCGAACGGCAACTTTGTCGCGGCTTCCACCGCGTCAATCGCCGCGAGCGGCGCCCTCAGGTGGCGCTGCTTCTTGCGTGCGGTTTCTCGCGCGGCGGCAAAGATAGGAGCATTCTGCTCCGGCGTGCCGAGCTTTTCGCCGCGCTCGCGAGTCTTCCGGGCCGGCTTCCCGGCGATCTCTCGCGCGAAAGCGACGGCGCCCGCCAGCAGGTCGCCTTCGATCAGCCGGTCGACGATGCCGCAATGCAACGCGTCCTGCGCCGAGATCGGATCGCCTCCGGCGCACATCTCGACGGCTCTTGCCACACCGGCGAGCCGAGGCAGGCGCTGTGTGCCCGCTGCGCCCGGAATGATTCCGAGCTTCACTTCCGGCTGGCCCACTTGCGCGCTCGCCACGGCCACGCGGTAGTGGCCGGCCATGGCCAGCTCCAATCCGCCGCCGAGAGCGGTTCCATGAATCGCCATGACCACCGGCGTGCGGCAATCTTCAATGCGCAGCAGCAGCGCCGGCAATTCCAATGCGCCCTGAGTCTTGCCGGAAGTGATCTTGCCGAATTCCTTGATGTCCGCGCCCGCGACAAAGGTGCGCCCGTTTCCGATGAGCACCGCAGCCTTGGCGTCGCCGTCTTTCTGGATCTTTTCGATGGCTTCGGAGATGCCTTCCGGAACGCCGGGACTCAACGCATTCACCGGCGGATTGTTGATGGTGATGACGGCAATTCCCTTGTCGATCGCGAGATCCACCAGTTCGCTCATGGCAGCCGGCCCTCCCTCATTGATCTCTTATGCGCTTTTGGCCGATGCAGCTCCGGCGTCGATCACGAGGCGAGCGATTCGCTCGCGATGGAAAGTCGCGCCGCCGAACGCCGTCTCAGACGCTTTTGCGCGCCGGTAATAAAGATGAACGTCGTTCTCCCACGTGAATCCCATGCCGCCATGGACCTGAATCCCCCGGTTGCCTACGGTACGGCAGGCATCGCTCGCGTACATCTTGGCGATCGAGACGGCCACTGCGGCGTCCGGCGCGCTCTCCTCGAGCGCCCATGCGGCGTAGTAGGCTGCCGAACGCGCGCTTTCCGTCTCCAGGTACATGTCCGCGCACTGATGCTGCACGGCCTGGAAAGAACCGATCGGTTTGCCGAACTGCTTCCGCATCTTTGCGTAATCGACGGTCATGTCGAGCGTGCGCTGCATTCCGCCGACCATCTCGGCGACCAGAGCGGCGGTGGCCACATCGAGCCCCCGCGACAGGCCGGCCGCGTCGCCGAGCCTTTCTGCCGGCGTGTTCTCGAATCGCACCGAATAGAGCTTGCGCGTGAGATCCATCCCCGCCATCGGGTTGATTCTGATTCCCGGCGCCCCCGCATCCACCGCAAAAACGCCGCCGGACGCCACGACGATGATGGAGTCCGCCACCGCGGCATCGGGCGCGAATAATTTTTCTCCCGTGAGCGTTCCGTTCACGAGAGCGATTTGAGCGTCCATTGGATCCCAGCTTGCGCCGGCCTCCAGCAAGGCCACGGTGGAGCGCGCCTCGCCCGAGCAGATCGGAGCGAGATATTTCTGCTTCTGTTCGGGGCTGGCGACGGCATCAATCACGGAGCCGGCCAGCGCGACAGTGGAGAAAAACGGCCCCGGCAAGAGCGCTCGCCCGGCCTCTTCCATCAACAGAATGAGTTCAACTTTCCCAAGGCCCACGCCGCCGTATTCTTCGGGAAAGATGATGCCCGTATAGTCCTGCTCCGCCATCTTGGCCCACAAGGCTGCGTCGTATGCAGTTTCCGTTTCCATGAGGCGCCGGACTTCGCCCATGGGGCACTCGCCCGCAAAAAACTTGCGCGCATTGTCCTTGAGCATCTGCTGGCTCTCGCTCAATCCGAATTCCATTGTGTCTCCGTCTAGTAGCTCTTCGGCAGGCCCAGCACAAAATGCCCGATGATGCTGCGTTGCACTTCCGATGTGCCTGCTTCGATCGTGTTCCCCCGCGTCCGAAGATAGCCGTAAGACCAGATGCCATGATCCACGGCGCGGCTATCGCCGCTGAGCAGTTGGCCATATGGGCCGAGCAATTCCTGCGCCACCTGCTGAACACGCTGGTTCAGTTCGCTCCAGAAAATCTTCTGGATGGATCCTTCGGGGCCGGGAACCCCGCTAGCTGTGATCCGGCTGAAGGCGCGCAACTGATTCCAGCGCATGATTTCAATTTCTGCGTAGCACTGCGCTAGCTTCTGACGCATCAGCGGGTCCTGGGCGGCCGGGCGCCCGTTCCCTGGAAAGATGCGCGAGAGCTCGATGAGCCGATTGATGTTGCGCTTGAACAGGGGATGGAGGCGCGCGCCATACGAGCCGCGCTCGTACATCAGCGTGCTCACGGCCACGTTCCATCCGTCATTGACCTTGCCAAGAAGGTTTCCCGCCGGCACCCGCACATCGCGGAAGAAAAGCTCGTTGAATTCGCTTTCCCCCGTCATCTGGCGCAGGGGTCGGACTTCGACGCCCGGCGACTTCATATCCACCAACAGGACGGTCAGGCCCTTGTGTTTGGGGACGTTTGGGTCCGTGCGAACCACCAGTTCGCACCAATCTCCCACCCAACCGTAGCTGGTCCATACCTTCTGGCCGTTGACGACGTAATGATCTCCCTCCAGGCGAGCCTCCGTTTGCAGGCTCGCCAGGTCCGAGCCGGCATTCGGTTCGGAAAAGCCCTGACACCAGATCTCCTCGGCGCTCAGGATTTTGGGGATGAAGCGTTTCTTTTGCTGTTCTGTGCCGAAAGCGATGATGGTAGGGCCGATCAGTCCCAGGCCCAGCGCGTTGGCCATCGGCGGCGCTTCGGCCCGTGCCATTTCCTCCCAGAAGATGGCCTGTTGCATCAGGCTCGCGCCGCGGCCTCCGTATTCCTTTGGCCAGGAAACAGCGGCCCAGCCGCCTTCCTGGAGCGTCCGTTGCCAGGCCCGCAAATAGGGGAAGGAGACCTCGATAGGTTTTTCCCTCCACTCGTTCCAGTCCTTCGGAACATGAACCGCAAGCCAAGCGCGCAGGTCGTCGCGGAACTGCCGTTCTCCAGCGGTCAGATTCAAGTCCACTCGGGAATCTCCTTTCTCTCGCGCGCCGCGTTTGGTGCTTTTCGCTCGCTTTGGGTTCGGAGCAAACGCCGCTCTACTCCGGGAAACGCTTTCCTTTCTGCGCCGCCCATTCCGGCTGGATCGTTTCCTGGCCTTGCCAGTATTTCTTGCGCAGATCCTTTTTCAGGATTTTCCCGGTCCCGGTCTTCGGCAAACTCTCGCAGAATTCCACGGAATGCGGACATTTGTAATGCGCCAGGCGCGCACGGCAGAATTCGATCAACTCGATCTCGCCTGCATGCGCCCCGGGCCTCAGGACCACGAGCGCCCTCGGCACTTCGCCCCACTTTTCGTCCGGCACAGGAATTACCGCGGCCTCCAGAACCGCGGGATGGGCAACGATGGTCTTTTCTACTTCGAGCGAAGAGATGTTTTCACCGCCGCTGACGATGATGTCTTTCTTGCGGTCCACAATCAGCAGGTACCCGTCTTCGTTGAGGGTGGCCATATCGCCGGTATGGAACCACCCGCCGCGCAGGGCCTCGGCGGTCGCTTCGGGTTGGTTCCAGTAGCCTTTCATCACCCCGTCGCTCCGCGTGATGATTTCTCCCACGCTCTTGCCGTCCCGCGGGACATCCATGCCACGATCGTCCACCACGCGCATTTCGACTCCGGGGTCGGGAAATCCGGTCATGGCCTGGCGGGCGTATTTCTGCTCACCTTCCAGTTCGAATCCGTGCTTGACCACGGAGTGCGAGAGCGCGGGCGAGGTTTCCGTGAGGCCGTAGCCGGAGACGCAATTGACGCCCAGTTTTTCCTCCACTTCGCGCACCAGGGTTGGGGAAGATGCTGCCCCGCCGATGATGATTTTCTCCAGGCTGCTCAAATCGTGTTTCAGCCGATCCGGCGAATTGACCAGGGCGATGGCCATCGCGGGCACCAGGCACATGGTGTAAACGCGCTCCTGTTCGATCAGCTTGAAGATTTGCGCGCAGTCGAAGCGCCGGAGCATCACGTGCTTCCCGCCGATGAGCGCCAGGATGTGCGCCACGCCCCAGCCATTGGCGTGAAACAGCGGAATCGTATGAAGCTGGGCGAAGTCCCGCGTGGCGTCAAAAGTCAGGCAAACTTGCAAGGCATGCAGATAAACATTTCTGTGCGTCAGCATGACGCCTTTGGGATTGGCGCTGGTGCCGCTGGTGTAGAAAAGCTCGGCTACGTCATCCTCGTCAATTTCCATGATGTCTGCCCGGCAAGGCCTCGCTGCCGCGAGAAGATCCTCATAACTGTGAGGAGATAGCCAGTCGGCTTGAGAAGGACCATCGAGAAGGAAAAAGGACTGGACCGTCGAGAGCTCGTTGCGAAAACGCTCGGCGAGGTTGAGGAACTCCTTCTCCAGAAAGAGCACTTTCGCCCCGGAATCATTCAAAATGTAAGCGAGCTCCTGCGCGGCCAGCCGCACGTTCAGCGGAAGCAGCACCGCGCCGGCTTCGAGGACACCGTAGTAGGCTTCCAGCAGCCGGTGGCAATTCATGCTGAGAAACGCCACGCGGTCACCCGGCTGGGCGCCGGCATTCTTCAGCGCGCCGCCCAGCCGCGCCGCGCGCTCTGCAAATTCCGCGTAGGTGAATCGCTGGCTTTCGCAGACCACTGCGGTGCGGTAGGCATATTGCTGTTCCGCATAGCGCAAACACCGGAGAGGCGTGAGGGGAATATTCATGGCCTGGCCCGCCTGGCTAGGCGGTCTGCCCTCCATCCACTACCAGCACATGGCCGGTGACGAAATCCGAAGCGCCGGACGACAGGAAGACAGCCGCCCCCTTCAAATCCTGATCGCCTCCGAACCGGCCCAAGGGGATCCTCTTGAGGAAGGCTTCCTTGTTGCGCTCGATGACGACTTGAGACATGTGCGTGGGGAACCATCCCGGCGCAATGGCATTTACCTGGATGTTGTGCATACCCCATTTGCAGGCCAGGTCTTTGGTGAAAGCGATCACGCCCCCCTTGCTCGCGTGATAGCCGATGGCCTGAAATTCCGGCGGCGCGCCGCGGAGGCCGGCGACCGAAGCGATATTGATGATCTTTCCGCGACGCTGCCCGATCATGATCTTACCCACCGCCTGGGAGAACAGGAAGGTTCCCGTCAAATTGGTCTCAATCACCTTGTTCCAGTGCTCGAGCCGCATTTCTTCGACGGGCGCGCCCCAGGATGTACCGGCGTTGTTGATCAGGATGTCGATTCGGCCGAATCGCGTCGCCGTTGCCTCCACAACACCCTGCACGTCGCCGGGATTCTTGACGTCGCAGCCCAGAGCCATTGTCTTGACGCCGAGGTGCCTCAATTCCTCGGCTGCCTGCTCACAGCGTTCCTTCTTGCGGGCGCACAGCACCAGGTTGGCGCCCATTTCGCCCAGACCCTCAGCCATCTGTCGTCCGAGACCGATGGAACCGCCGGTGATGATGGCCACGCGTCCCGATAGATTGAAAAGCTCTTTGACGGACACCGGCTGCGCCGCTTCCTTCAAAGTCTTCTACTCCTTCCGGGAGAACCCAGCCGGCGCCGGGTCGCCCAGGTTCTCCTGGCCCGGCTTTCCAGCCGGAGATGAGGCAAAGATGGGTTCATTCAAGCTACCCGATCGAACCAAGCGGACACGAGGGGGAACGCATCGTGCCGGATAGAAAACTTCTCGCCCCGGTCGATCGCCGCGTCTCTAGAAAATGAGCCGCAGGCCAAGCTGGATTTGACGCTTCGGAAAAGCCGAAGTGAATGCCAGCGGCGTGCTTGGATAGACCGTGGTGTAGTTGGGCTTGATCCCGTGCACGTTGAATGTCGTGTTCCCGTCTCCGCCCAGCGCCGCGGGAAGGCCGAACAATGGGCTCACTTCGTTGTTGACGCTGGCGTAGTTCGTCCGGTTGGCGATGTTGAATCCCTCCGCCGTGAACCGGACGGAAGCCTTCTCGCCGACTTTGTGCTGCCAGCTCAGGCGCATGTCGAAGTCAATGTAATTGGGCCCAAGCCCTGAATCACGGCCGGCCCCCAGGGGACGCTCATTCGTCGTGTGGTTGTCCCCATTCACCTCGCCACCGGCCAGCAGGTTGAAGGGAAGTCCGCTGTGGTAGTTGAAGATCGGGGCCAGTTCGAATCCGGAAAGGAAGGGGTTCTTCCACGGGCTATCGAAAACACCGGCGATCACCACCTTGTTCCTCTCGTCGAATTCCGAAAGGGCCCGGTCGAGGCCGAGGTTCGTCGGATCCTGCGGCCCGAAGTCGGTGTTGTAATCGGTGGAGGTGTCGAATCCCTTGCTGTAGGTGTAATTCCCGAACAGCGTGAAGTGATCGCTGAACCGTTTTTTCACTTCGAGAATCAGCCCTTCGTAAAGTGACGACGCTGCGTCGGTGTATTGGTTGTTCTGGACAATCAGCGGATTTACAAAGCATTTGTAAGGGTTCGCCGGGCTGAGAAGGGTCGGCGCGCACGGTTGTCCCTCCAAGCCAAAGAGCGGGTCAGATCCAGGAAATAGATTCCAGTTCTTGTACGTATACATTTTTCCGTTAGCCAGAGGGATCGTACTCGTCGGCGTGGTCGGCAGCAGGTTCGTGTCGATCGCCACCGGGAGCCGGAGCGTGTGGGTGTAAATCCCGCTTACCCCAATCGAGAACCCCGGGGTGATTTCGCGTTCAATTCCGATCGACGCTTGCTGCGAGTAGGGCGGCTTGTAGCCGGGCTGGGCGGTGAAGATCACCTGCTCACCTGCCGACAGTGGACCGCTATTCGCCACGCCCACCCCGAACTGGGCCACGCCGGTGGGGCCTGCGGGCGTGATGCAGGCGTTATTTCCAGGGGTTGGAGTCGTGCACTGGATCACGCCCTCAGCGAATAATGTCTGGTAAATGACCGCGGAGCTTTCCACACCCGGGATACCGGGCGGTGGAAATGCAAGGGGAACGGCATAAATGGAAATGAATCGCGTACACGGGCTATTGCCGGTTGGTGCGCTGATCGGGGTGCCGGGAGGAAAAGGAGGAATGTCGTACCCGCACGCCGCCGAAACATTGTTCACCTGGTTTGGAACCGACGGCCCGCCAGTCTGGTTCTCCACGCTGGTGCGGTTCTTGTTCAGAACGCCAAGGCTCAAATCTACTTGGGGAATCACCGCGTCAATCGGCCCGTAGAAGATCCCGTATCCCGCGCGCACCACCGTCTTGTGATCCTTGAACGGATCCCAGGCGAAGGAAATGCGCGGGCCCACATCGCCATAGTAGGTAGTCAGCGGGTTGAACTGATTGTCGATTTCATACCGCACGCCGTAGTTCAGCGTGAAGTTCGAGGTCACCTTCCACGAATCCTGGAGGTAGAGCCCCGTCTGCGGCCGCGTATACGCCGGGTAATCCGGGTTGCCGAAGCCCTGCTGATAGAATAGCGGCAGCCCAAACGACGCCGATTGCAAAGATGTCAGCAGCGTGGGAAACGGAAGGGTCGGGTCCGTGATGAAAGCCGAGGCGGGGAGAGGGCTGAACACGAAGCGACCCGGCATGTACGTGTGCGATTCCGTGTGATTCCCGCGCAGCAATTCCACACCGCCGAACTTGATGGTGTGTTTCCCGCGGAGCAGGGTCA
>Ga0187819_10000610_pt1 | contig 17995 bp, 17 predicted proteins | sample NC_wetland_sal_i_15_FD_132411 | JGI IMG/M metagenome (GOLD analysis project Ga0187819, IMG submission 132411) | Wetland sediment microbial communities from Neuse River Estuary, North Carolina, USA - SO4_4 | ecosystem: Environmental > Aquatic > Freshwater > Wetlands > Sediment | place: USA...
CGGGATGGCCACCATGTCCGGGCGCGGCGTCATCACCTCGCGCACGCGCTTGTCGCCGAACTCCATCACCTGCTCGATCAGCTTCGCGTCCTGCGGCTCCAGGATTCCCTGGCTCTCTCCCGCCTCCACCAGCGCCTCCAGGCCTTCCTGCTCCGCCGCGGCCTCGCTCTGCTTCTCGTCGTGCAGGTGCGCCACGGAAACGCCCGCTTCCAGCAGCGTCCGGATCGGCCACACCACGAACGACAGCAGCCGAAGCACCGGCACCAATGGCGAGAGCCATCGCCCGGTGCTGTGCGTGAGCAGCAGGTAGGGGATCAGGTGCATGAAGAAAAACACTTCGCAAACGGGCAGCACGATTTCCTGGAGCGCGCTCTCAAGGAGCGTGTTAACCGATCGCGATGCCAGCAGGATCGTGAGCGAGGCCACCAGCACGAGCAGCAGGTGGGAGAGCAGACGAAAGCTGAGCGCGGCAGCCTGCCGCTCCATTTTCAGCCGCGGCTCGATCTCCGCTTCGAACACGTCCAGGTTGTCGCGCACTCCGCCGGTGGTCATGCGGCTGAGCTGCAAATACACGCGGTCCACGTACGAGACGACGGTCAGGGCTCCGCATAGGCCCAAGATGCCGACGATGGCGAGCCAAGGTTGCATGGTTCAGCCGATCCCCAGACGGCGGCGCAGCCGGAGCTCCCTGCGCTCCATTTCGCCCTGATCCGTCTCGTGGTCGTACCCGGCCAGGTGCAGCACCCCGTGCAGGATCAGCACGCGCAGTTCTTCCGGCACGCTGCGGCCCAGCGTCCGCGCGTTTCGCCGCGCCACCGCCGGTGAAATCGCAATGTCCCCGAGATGAAAGGTAGAGCCGGCCTTTAGGCCTGCGAGTCTGAGCGCGCCGGCAGACTTTCCCGCGCCCGCGCCTCCATTCCTGTCCGTAGCCGGGAACGAGAGCACATCCGTCGCGCCGCTCTTTCCGCGATACCTCCGGTTGAGCCGCGCGATCTCCGCGTCGCTCACCAGGCACACGGCCACGCCCGCCCCCCGCGGCAGCACGAGTTCACAAGCGCGCGTCAGGAATGTGCGCAGCAGACGCGGGCGCACCCCCACCTCGCGCTGGCGGTTCACCACCACCCGCTCCCCGGGGAGCCTGCGGGCCGGGGCGGGACGTGATGGGGCGCGTCTACTTCGTGGGCGGTCGCCGGTCATTTTCGTCGCGAGGCCGTGGGACCGCGGGGCCGGGCGATCGGCTCGCGCTCCCCGCGCCTCCCTCAAACGATTCGTATGCTTTGATGATTTGCTGCACCAGATTGTGCCGCACCACGTCGCGCTCGTTGAAGTGCACGAAGGCGATCTCGGGAATTTTCCCGCACACTTCCATGGCTTCCACGAGTCCCGAGCGGCGCTCCGCCGGCAGGTCAATCTGCGTTATGTCGCCCGTGATGACGGCCTTCGAATTGAAGCCCAGCCGGGTGAGGAACATTTTCATTTGCTCGCTGGTGGTGTTCTGCGCCTCGTCCAGGATGACGAACGAATCGTTCAGCGTCCGCCCGCGCATGAACGCCAGCGGCGCCACCTCGATAATGCCCTGCTCCAGGTAGCGTTCCAGTTTGTCGGCCTCCAGCATGTCGTAGAGCGCGTCGTAGAGCGGCCTCATGTACGGATCGATTTTCTGCTGCAGCGTCCCGGGAAGAAATCCCAGCCGCTCCCCCGCCTCCACCGCCGGTCGCGCCAGGATGATCCGCGACACCTCTTTCGTCAGCAGCCCGGAGACGGCCATGGCCACGGCCAGATATGTTTTCCCCGTGCCGCCCGGCCCGATGGCGAACACCATGTCGTACTTCTCGATGCACTCCATGTAGCGCCGCTGGTTGGGCGTCTTCGCCGAGACGCTTTTCTTCCCGAACACGCGATGCCGCGGCGGCCGCGCCACTTCGCGCAGCGACACCTGAGGCTCCGCCGCCGCCGCCCGCAGCAGCGATTTCACCTCGCCGCTGGAAAACACGCGGCCCTCGCGGATCAACGCGTTGTAGTCTTCCAGCAGGCGCGCGGCGCGGCCCACCGTCTCCTCTTCCCCTTCGATTTCCAGCGTCCTGTCGCCCAGGTGCGTCGAGACGCGGAAGGTGCTCTCAAACAGGCGCAGGTTCTCATCCAGCGCGCCGAATAGCGGCTCGATTCCCCCCTCCAGTGGAATGGATCGTTTCATCGCGCGCCCGCCTGCCTCGGGCGGAAGGCGGGGCGGAGACGCTCAGACGTGCGTGGCATGGATGAATCCAGCCTAGCCCACCCCGGCGGCAGAATCAAGAATGCTGCGCAGCACATCGGGGATCTCAAAGACCGCACGGTTCTGGAGCGCCGCAATCCGCCTCCGGCAAGCAGCGAACATTTCCGCCTCGAGCAGGCTCCCAGCGGCGCCGGCGACTCCGCGCCAGTTTCTCACCACCAGGCCCAGGCCTTTTTCGCGCACCCAATCCGCGTTATAGCACTCCTGCGGCAGCGTCCGCGCGTTCCGCTCCACGATCACCGGCAGGCCCATGGCCAGCGCTTCCGAAATGCTCCCCGGGCCGGGTTTCCCGAGAAAAAAGTCCGAAACCTTCATGTAGTAAGGCACCTCTTTCGTGAAGCCCTCCACAAATCGCGGCATGCGGCGCGGTCTGCCGCTGAGCGCCCGGGCCAGCCGTTCGTTTTTCCCGCAGATGAAAATGAGCTGCACCGGCAGGCTCGAACTCTCGATCCGGTCCGCGATTTCCCGCATCGCCTTTGCCCCGTAGCCGCCAAACAGCACCAATCCCGTCATGCGCTCGGGCTCAAGGCCCAGCCGCCTGCGCTCCGCCGGGCGATCCACCCGCCCGGCCTCGTAGAATTTCGAATTCAGGATCATGCCCGACGTGCGGAAAATCCGGTTCTCCGCATGGCCCGCCACGCGCGCCTGTTCCACGGCGCGTTCCGTGCCGCAAATAAAGTACTGCTCCTGCCTTTCAATCCAGAAGTGCGGTGGAAAATCCGCCAGGTCGGTGAGCAACGTAACGAATGGCCGCCCCGGCAGCGCCTTCCGAAGGCTTTCGCCTAGCGCGCGGTTGAAGTGCGGGATAAACGACACGACCATCTCCGGCCGGCTCTCCCGCCAGTACTGCGCCAGCCGCCGCACCAGCAACGGATGGTAGAGCCGGATAGTGGCTTGCAGCACCCGCATGATCTGCGTGCTGCCCAGCGTCCAGCCGTGCCGCAGCATCTGGTTGTACACGTCCTGCATGCGCACCCGCGTGAGCCCGCGCACAAAGTCGAGCGCGTCGAGGTGCTCCTGCAAGTTGAAGAGCTGGACTTCCCAGGGACGCTTTTGGGAATCAATGACGGCCTTCAGGGAGGTGGCCGCGCTGCGATGCCCGCCGCCGGCGTCGAAATAGACGAATTCTATTTTCTGCATCCACGCGAACTTCTAACACCTCTGCGAGTTAGCCCGCATTACAGCCCTGTGAACGCGACCAGAGAGTGCTGAAAGAGTTATCGTTAGCCGCTTTTTTTCCCACAGTCATCGCCGCGTAATACGCCTTTCCTATCCTCCCCTCATGAGATGCGACCTCCACGTGCACTCCTTCCACTCCGGGATGTGTGAGGTGCCCGGGCTATCCCGCGTATGCCGGGAGAGCTACAGCGCTCCGGCCCAAGTCTATGCCGCGCTCCGGAGTCGCGGAATGGATCTCGTCACTCTCACCGACCACGATTCGATTGACGGAGCCGAACCACTGCGCCGCTTCCCGCGCTTCTTCCTCAGCGAAGAGGTCACCTGCCGGATGCCCAGCGGCACGCTGGCGCACATCGGCGTCTACGACATTTCCGAACGCCAGCACCTCGAGATCCAGCGCCGGCGCAACGACCTCGCTGCCCTGCTCGCCTATTTCGCCGACCAGCGCCTGTTTTTCAGCGTGAACCACCTCTTCTCCGGCCTGACGGGCCGCCGCGCACTCGAGGATTTCGACTGCTTCGAATCGCTGTTCCCTGCCTACGAGACGCGTAACGGCCAGATGCTGCCCGGCCATAACCAGTCCGCGGAAGAAGTGGCGCGCCGCCTGGGAAAAGCTGCCGTCGGCGGCAGCGACGCCCATGCCCTGGCCTCGGCGGGAACGGCCTACACCGTGGTGCCGGGCGCGCGCAATAAATCCGAATTTCTGCGCGGCCTGCGCGCCGGGCGCGGCGTCGCCGCGGGCGAGCATGGAGGCTATACAAAGCTCACCCGCGACGTTTTCGCCATCGTCGGGGCCATGATCCACCACAACCCCTGGACCTCGCTCCTGCTCCCGCTCGCCCCGGCGATCCCGTTCTACACGATGGCTGTGATGCTCCAGGAGGCCGTGTTCGCGCGTCGTTGGAGTGCGCTCGCCGGCCGGCGGCAACGCGGGCGGCCGCGCACCTCGCGCCAGTCCGGCGGCCGGGCGCGATTCCGCCCCGTGGAGGCGCTGGCATGGCGATAGCGCACGCAGTGCTGAGCTACATAGGCAGGCGCGACCTGCGGCTCATGCGTCGTGTGAATCGCTGGCGCGCCCCGCGCTGGGTGCGCATCGCTTCCGTGTGGGCCACGCGGATGGGCGACGGCTGGCTGTGGTATGCCCTGGCGCCCATGGTGCTGGCTTTCGGCGGCGACCTGCGTTACCGCGCCCTGGCCACCGCCAGTTTTGCCGTGCTCGCCGGCATTCTGCTGTTCATGAGCGTGAAGCGCGTCAGCCGCCGCCCGCGCCCCTGCCAGCAGGAACCTCACTGCTGGGCCACCATCCTGCCGCCCGATCAGTTTTCGTTCCCGTCGGGGCACACCATCACGGCGTTTGCGATTGCCGTGTCGCTGGGCCATCTCTATCCGCACGCCGCGGCCTGCCTGCTCCTGGTCGCGTCCATCATCGGCGCCTCGCGTGTGCTGCTGGGCATGCACTTCCTGAGCGACGTGGTCGCCGGAGCGATGTTCGGCGCGGGCATCGGCTACGCCTCTTTCTTCCTCTTCGCCTTTTTCTAATCGAGCGGTATGCTAACCGCGGTATTGCGGAGCCGCTGCGCCGCAAGCCACACACTTGGAGGCACCCTATGGCCCCAGCGCCCGTCCTGAAAGCCACCAGCGCGCAGGCGGAAACCTTTGCCGGAGTCACCTACCACGTAGACGGCGAACTGGTCCCCGCCCTCACCGTCGAGATCTCGTCGGTGCCCGTATACTTCGAGCACCACATCCTGCTGTGGAAGGACCCCCGCACCAGCATCGGCATCAAAGCCCTCGCCGGCGCGTTCAAACGCGTGCTCTCCGGCATGCCCGTGTTCATGACCGAAGCGCACGGTCCGGGCCGCATCGCCTTCAGCCGTGACGGCGCCGGCCACGTCTTCGGCATGCACCTGAAGCAGGGGGAATCGCTCGACGTGCGCGAGCACCAGTTCCTGGCGGCCACCGACCAGCTCGACTACACCTTCACTCGCGTAAAGGGCGTCGCCAATATGTTCCTGGGCGGTACCGGCTTCTTCATCGACACCTTCTCGGCGCACAAAGGCGAGGGCATCGTCTGGCTGCACGGCTATGGAAATGTGTTCGAGGTCGTGCTGAACGTCGGCGAATCGATTGACATCGAACCCGGGGGCTGGATTTACAAGGACCGCAGCGTGCAAATGGACACGCAATTCCAGAAGATCTCCACCGGCCTATTCGCCAGCGGCGGCCAGCTCGTCTGGAACCGCTTCACGGGACCGGGCCGCATCGGCCTCCAGTCCATGTATCTCCACTTCGAGAGTTCCGAATAAGGCGCGTCCAGGCCCGCGGCGGACCCGGCGGCTATTGAATGACGACGATAACCTTGGCGTTGTGTATGCTGCCGTTTGCCGTGGCGCTCACCAGGACGCTGTATATGCCAGGGGGCGCTGGGGTCTTGCTCGGAGGCGGCGGTGGTGGAACGATCCCACTGCCACCCCCGCCACAACCGTTGAGGAGCAGCAACAAGGACAAGACGCAGAAACCATATCCCCATCGCAATCGGGCGGGAGTTCGGCGCGGGGCCCGGCGAGCCGTGAGAAGAATCGCTGGGGCAAGCACGGCAAAAACGCCGGCCGGTAGCTGAGGGGAATGATCCATCCGCGTCGGGAGACTCGCGACCGTAGCGAGAGTGTACGCGTTAATCGTGAGCGTCACCGTGGTGGTTCCGCTGACCGTGGGCATCGACGGATTCACACTGCACCCGATGCTCCCGGAGGAAGGGGCGCAGGACAACGGTAGCGGCATGCTGAAGCCGCCGATGGCATTCAGGATGAGAGGGATGCTGCCGGATTGGCCGGAGGGAATCACGATGCGCGAAACACCGAGCGAGAGAGAGAACGCACTGAGATCCACGTTGACGGTGGCAGGGGCACTGGTTGAAGGATTGTAAACACCATCCCCGCTGTAGACAGCCACTACTTGATTGCTTCCATTCGAAAACGTGAGAGCGGGCACGGGGCCAGATGGGCTGGCCGCAGACGTCGCCGGACCTGTTGCCACTAAGTTGCCGGGCAGAGCGGAATCGTTCACATAGAACACCACCGATCCAGTCGGGGTTGGCCCAGTCCCGGACGCACTCTGCACCGTGGCCGTCAAATTGGTGCTCTGCGACCGGCTGATACTTGCCGGAGACACCGAAAGCGTGGTGGTCGACGCGGATCGAGCGGAAGGCGCCACTACGATGGGGCTGGGATATGTGGCAGTTGCCGATGTCCAATTGCTGTCGCCCATGTAATTTACGCTGAGGGTGAAGGAGCCCGCGGCCTGCAGGTTCGTAAATGTCGCTGCGGCGATGCTGCGAGAAAGCTGGCCATTGTTGGAGGCGGCGAGCGGCGCCGTGATCGTGGTGGTTCCGAGCGTCACACTGACGTTTCCTGAAGGTGGCGCACCGAACCCTGTCCCAAGAACCACGCTTACTAAGAGATTGCCGCCGGCCGGGACGGAAGGCTCGACAAACGGGATATGGATATTCGGGTTCCCTTTTCCAATGGTGAAAGTGAACGGACCGGCGGTCGAGGCTTGATAGCTGGGATCGCCCGCATAGCTGAGCGTAATGGCATGAGTGCCGACGGAAAGGTTGATCGGAGAAGTTTCTGCCAGTCCCTGAGCATTCAATGGCGCTTCCACTGAATTGGCGCCGTCCGTAAACGTCATTTCGCCGGTGGCGAGACCAGGGATTTCGTAGCCGTTCATGCCGTACGGTTCGCCAGAAAAAACCCACGGGACACCGTAAGTACCTTGCGCGCCGCTGTTGATTACCTCGCTGGAACCTTCGGCTTGAAAAAGGATGGTGCTCGGCTCAGGAGTCACTGTGACGCTCACCGGAGCAGACCGACTCGGGCCGAACACACCGTCACCACCGTATTCGGCGTTCACCTGGTAGGTCCCGCCGGGGAGGAAACCAACTGTTTCACTGGCAATTCCATTGGAAAGCGGGATCGCTCCGCTCCGTTGGAGGGGCAGAGCGCTCGTGGTGCTGATGCCGACGGCGCCCGTAGGGGTGCCGGAGCCGGACGAGGCCGCGACGCTTGCCGTAAACGTCACCAGAGTGCCGTGAACGAAGGACGTTGGAGCCAGGGTAAGCGTGGTAGTCGTAGGCGAGAATGAGATCTTGTTCCACTCCGTGACCATCGCGTTCGCATCCACCGAACCAAGTCCACTGGCAAGATCGTAGCCTGCGCCTGCGGGATATTCCTGCAATGAATATCGCCCGTCACCATCCGGGTCCAGCGAGCAGTCCGGCGTCCCCTGCTGGCAAAGCACGTTGTTCGTGCCCATCGTCAGGTCGTGAAAGACCGCAGGCTGCTGCCGGGCCAGCGCATATAGGGTGAAATTGGCTTGGCCCTGCCGCCCGTACTTTTGATTGACCAGCGCCATGAGTCCGGCCATCGCGGGCGAGGACGCAGAAGTGCCTCCGACCAGGGACACTTGGGTCGGGCTGCCGGGCGTCGCTGCGCAATCTCCTGGTTCCGCACAGATGGCATAGGCGCTCAAATTCGAGCGGCCCGCGGCGAACAGGGATACGTCCGGCAGATCGCGCACGCCATCGTTCGGCACTCCCGGGCCAACCTGCCAGATTGGCTTGGCGTACCCGGCCACACACAACGTCTGGCCGGAATTGCCGATGGTGGAATCACTACAACTGCTCGCACCGCCTCCGCCGCCGATGATGGATTCGGGAAACATCAAGATGTTCATTCCGAATGGCTCGTCCCAGGGCTGCTCAGGAATCGGCGCTTTCAGCGAGCCGTTGCTCCCGTCGTTTGTCTGGTTCCAAAAAGGAGTCGCGCTGGATGGGCCGTTGGCGTAATTGGGATAAAAGAAGTCGGTGCCCCCCACCGCGACGTTCCAGGGTGTGGATGCGATTCCGTTGACGGCCAGGCCTTGGGTCGCCGCCCGCTCAGATTCAAAATCGCAACCTGCGGAGCCGGTATCACCGGTAGAGACGAACACCGTCTGCCCTTGGGCGGCGGCCTGCTCCCAGAGTCCGGACCAGAGCTGGTTGCCGTTGGGGGTGAGCGCGGACTCGCATTCTCCAGCGCTCAAATTCAGAACGGCTGCCTGGTTATCCTCAATGGCCCGGATCGTCGCCAGAACGAGCGGATCCTGCACCTGGCTGCCATCCGAGATGTAGAGATTGACGGTGGCGTTGGGCGCCACAGCGCCGCCGAGTTCCAGATCGAGATACGCTTCGAGGTCAGAGTCGGGCAACGGACCGATTCCAGGATCACTGCCATCAATGACAACCTGAGGGGGATTACTGGAAAGGCCGAAAAGCTGCCGGTACGCGTTGACCAGACTCACATCAATGTTCGACCCACCGATGATGCCAATGGTCTGGCCGGAGCCGTTGACTCCCGACGCATACAGCGGAGCGACATCGTATTGCGTCGCGAAATCTTCCGGAGCAATCGCAAAAAAGCCAGTACTGCCTCCGGGGTTGGTGAACAGCGGCGTTGCTTTGCCCGTGGAGCGCGAATACGAGGCTGGCCCCACAGATCGAACGTAAGACTGGAGCCGGAAATTGTCGATCGGCGAAACGCCGCGAACGAGAGGAGCGATTGCTTCGGGAATCCTCAGCTCGGCGGCGTTCGCATAATGGACCTCGCCATTCACTCTGTACTGGTGAATCTCGGAGTGCAAAGCCTCGCGAACGTTCGCCGCTGTCCCGGAAAACTCGATGAGGCTCTTCGCCTTTGACACCCCAGCCACCCGAAAGCCGTGTGAAGAAAGCCATCTCACTGCAGCTTGGATATCGGAATCGGCAGGTCCGAAAAGCTCGCCGAATCGCTCCGGACTAACCCATTTGTGGTAGGTGAGCGAGGCCGGGTAATGCACGTCAACCAGAAATTGGCGGAGTGCCGCCTCGCGTTCCGCCGGGCGATTAAGCATCAAGAGCATGCGATTGGCTGCGAACGAATCGGGGACGGCGCCCTGGTCGAAGCGGGCCCGAGCGAGCGGGTTTACCGTCCCGCGCAGCGTGACGGTCTTCGATTCGTCGATCGCCTGCGTCACGAGAGGACTTGGCGGACCCTGGGCTGCGGCTGTCAAACAGAATACGAGGCCTTCCGACAGTAGCCAAAGAAGGGACGCGCACGCGAAAACTCTTTGCACCGACTTCATCAGCAGGGCCTCACCGCACCCACGAACCCAATACAGGATGGAATGGCTCACGCGAGGTCGCCGGCTCGCAATTCAAAGGCCGACCCCTGCGAGGCAGGAGACAAGTTATAAGTAATCGCTAGTGGAGTAAACGGTAAAAGTGCGACCGTCGGAACCGGAGTGGCACCGGCTACACTGCCGGTGCAGGCCCCGCCGCCGGCACAGCCCGTCCCTGCGCCCAGGCCCGGATGGCGGCGATGTCCTCCCGCCGCGTGACCGAGAGCGGCACGGTGTGCGCCAGCTCGCCCTGCAGGATGCCGGTGGAAAGCTGCTCTTTGTGCGCGAACGCTGTGTACAACGCAGACACGATGGCCTGCTCGATTTCCGCCCCGCTGAAGCCTTCCGACGACGCCGCCAGCGCACCCAGATCGAACTGCCGCGGGTCCCGCCCGCGTTTTTTCAGATGCAGCGCGAAGATCGCCGAGCGTTCCGCAGGGGCCGGCAGGTCCACGAAGAAAATTTCGTCGAACCGGCCTTTGCGCAGGAATTCCGGCGGAAGTTTCGAGATGTCGTTGGAGGTTGCGGTGAGGAACACGCCCCCGTGGTGCTCCTGCATCCAGGTCAGGAAGGTCCCGAGCAGCCGCTGGGAAACGCCCCCGTCCGCCTCCGAGCTTCCCACCGCAAAGCCCTTTTCGATTTCATCAATCCACAGCACCAGCGGCGCCATGCACGTAGCCTTCTCCAGCACTCCGCGCAGCCGCTTTTCCGATTCGCCCATGAATTTGTCGTACAGCGTTCCGGCATCGAGACGTGCGAGCTGCACGCTCCATTCCCCCGCCACCGCGCGGGCGCACAGGCTCTTCCCGCAACCCTGCACCCCGGTGATCAGAACGCCGCGGGGCGGCTCCAGCCCGAATTTTTGGCCTTCCGGTGTGAGCGCGGCCCGGCGCTCCAGCAGCCACGCGCGCAGCCCGGCCAGTCCGGCCACGTCCCCGAACGACGCATCCACGGCCTCAAGATCGAGCACGCCGTCCCGGCCCAGCGCCTTGCATTTCTCCTCGAGCACGCGCGAGGCCAGCTTCCCGTCCGCGCATGCGCCGCCGATCACGCTTTTTCGCAGGATGGCGCGCGCCTGCTCCAGCGTCGTTCCCGAGAGCGCCTGCGCCACCCGGTTCTGCGCCGCGGGATCGAGCGGGCAGGCCACACCGTCTTGCGTGGCCACCTCCGCCAGCGTTTCATGCAGAGCGTCGAGCAGGGTTGCCTGGTCCGGAAGTGCCAGGTGAAATTGCCCCACCTGGTCCGCCAGTTCGGGGGGAATCGGCAGCGTGGCGCCGCACAGGATGATGGCTCGCCGCGCCCCCTTGAATTTTGCCGCCACGTCCCGCAACAGCCGGATCAGCACGTCGTCTTTCAGCATGTGCGCCCCATCTTTGAACAAATAGATGGCGTCGCCGTGCATCAACCCGATGTTCGCCAGGCACTTGGCGGGATCTTCGGTTCCGTAGAGGCCCGCGTGCGTCCCCTGGAGCACCAGGCCGGTCGTCATGCTCCAGACAAACAGCGGAAGCTGCAATTCGCCGGCAATCGCACTAACCAGCGCTTCCAACCGATCTTCCTCCGGCGTCTCTGCGGCAATCAGTGGAATATGGGAGTGCACGAGCAGACGGAGATCGTCGCGCAACGTGCCGGCCGAGGTGCTCGTGGTGGCGCTCATGCTCGGATGCTTTCGCGCTAGTGTAGCGAGATTCCGCGCCGCCGCAAAGACGTTCTCCTGCTGCTGGTTCGCAGCACGGCAATGGGACCTCCGCCTACGCTTCGTCCATTTGGAAATTGGCTTGCCGTTGGCGCTGGAACAATTCGGTGTGATGATTAGTCCAGCGGAACACCGGGGTACCGGCTGCATGCCCTATTCGTACGTGATTGACAAGGATCGGCGATTGGTCATCTCCACCGTCTGGGGCGAGATCACCCTGGAGACCATCACGGGACACCAGACTGCCCTGGCCCATGACCCGGCTTTCGATCCCCAGTTCCGTCAACTCGCGGACTTTACCGGCGTCACAAAAGTCCTGCTCAACTCGGATGAGATTCGAACCGCGGCCACGCGCCGGGTCTTTTCATCCGGGTCGCGCCGGGCGATCGTCACCGCAACTCCTGAAGTTTTCGGCTTAGCACGAATGTTTGCGACCTATCTGGAGCTGTATGGAGGCGCACTGGATTTGCAGGTGTTCACCGACAAAGAGGAGGCTCTGCACTGGCTTCTCGAGGGGCGTGATCGGCGCTGAACGGTGCCCGTGCGTGTTTGCCGCGCGATCAGAACATGCTGCGGCTCACCCGCAAATGAAATTGTGGCGGCTCGAGGCGCGAAGCCGAGACGGTATTTCATAAACGGCGTCCGAAAAGACATCCCTTTCGCGGTCTCTGTGTTCCGACGAGTATTGTCGGGAAGCCCCTGCGGTGGACAGCTGGAGCGCAGGCAGTATTGATGAGTCAGGTTCGACTCACCGGGAACGGACCAGCGCTGCCTAGCGCTGTGTTATAAGTCTTGCACATGACCAACATCCGCCAAGGGTCTATCCATCTGGTGCGCATCGCCGGGATTGACTTGTTCTTGCACTGGTCCTGGTTCCTGGTGGCGGCGTATGAAATCCAGGAAGGGGCCCAAAGGTATTCCTCCCTGACCTGGAACGTCCTCGAGTATCTGGCGCTGTTCCTCATTGTCACGTTGCATGAGTATGGTCACGCGCTGGCTTGCCGCCAGGTGGGAGGGACGTCGAATCAAATCGTGCTATGGCCCCTCGGCGGAGTGGCCTACGTAAACCCGCCGCCGCGTCCTGGCGCAACACTGTGGAGTCTCGCGGCGGGCCCGCTGGTGAATGTGGCGCTCGTGCCGGTCCTTTTGGTGTTGGGCACGCTGAGCCGGTCATCGGGGTGGGCGGCGGCGATGCCCGATGCCCACGCGTTGCTACGAGCGATCTGGGTCATCAACCTGGGCCTGCTGATTTTCAACCTGCTGCCCATCTATCCTTTGGATGGCGGCCAGATTCTTCGCTCCCTGCTCTGGTATTGGCTGGGACGCGCCCGCAGCTTGATGGTGGCCACGATGGTCGGCTTCGTAGGCGTGGCCGGGCTCATCCTGCTGGCCGTGTGGATTCACTCTGTCTGGGTTGGGGTTATCTGCGTCTTCATCCTCATGAATTGCTGGTCTGGACTGCGACAGGCGCAAGCGCTGTCGCACTTGGCGAGATTGCCGCGCCACGCGGGGTTTGCCTGCCCATCGTGCAAAACCGCGCCGCCTGTGGGAGAGCTTTGGAGGTGCCCGCAGTGTGGCAAGCCGTTCGACACGTTCCAAACGCATGCCGTGTGTCCGCACTGCGCGGCCCAGTTTGCCCTGACCCGGTGTGTGGACTGTGGCGCATTGCATCCCCTGAGCGAGTGGATGGCTCCCGCCGTCGTGCCCTCGCTGCCCTAACTGCGTCTTCTGCCAATTCGCGGATGGGTTCCCGCTGGAATTGACTTCGCTGGGTGCGTCCGATAGCCTAGATAGTTTGAACAAAGCTCAAAAGGAGCACTAGATGGCGCAGGCTACAGCCAAAAAGCAAAAGAAACGGAAGAAGTCCGTGTTGAAGCGCATCCGGCAGACCATCCGGCGTACGGAAGTGAATCGCGCCAACCGCAGCCGCGTGCGCACGGCCATGAAGGTATTGCGAAGTGCCATCGCCGCCGGCGACGCTCCCGCCGCCAAAAAGTTGCTCGGGGAAACCCTTTCGGCCATCGACCGAGCCATCCGCATCGGCGCGCTGAAAGAAAACACCGCCAACCGGTACAAATCCAACCTGGCGCTCGCCGTGAATGCCCTGCAGTCGCCGGCCTGACCGAAGCCATCGGAGCATCCTGCCGTGCCTGCCCGCCGTGGTGGGGCGGGACGGTGCCCCGCCCACCGCTACCGAGCCTGTCTCGCTGCTTGAATTTCACTTTGGATTTCCTTCACCACGCCCCGGTCAGCTCCGCGATCAGAAATTCCAGCACAGCGCGCGGCGCGCGATTCCCGGATTTCAGTTTCGAGTCGGCCTCGGCCAGCGCCTGAATCCCCCGCAGCAGCCGCTCCCGCGGCACTGCGCGTGATTGCCGCTGGGCCAGTTCCACCATTTCGGGACGCATGCGAAGTTTACCCGCCGCGGCGTACTGATTCGTGCCCGGCGGCAGCTCCTGCGCCTCGATCAGCTTCCGGTACATCCAGGCCATCGCGCCGACCAGAGCACAGGCTCTTCCCCTTCGCGCAGCAGGCTGTCCAGGAATGCCAGCGCGCGCCCGCGTTCGCCCGTCGCCAGTATTTCCGCGAGCTGCCACACGGAATAGCGTTTCGCCGCGGGCACCAAGGCGGCCACGTCAGCGGAAGTGATGCGCTTTCCGTCGCCCGCATAGGCCGCGAGTTTGTCCACTTCCGGCGCGATGCGCTCCAGCCCGCCGTCCAGGCAGTCCGCGAGCTGCGCCGCCGCTTCGAGCTCGATCGAGACGCCAGCGCGCCGCGCCATCTCCACGATGACGGGAATAGATTGCTGCGTTTTGCGCGGCCCGTCGTCCCCCAGGTCCAGTGAGACGATGGCGGCCTTCTCGGCAAGTAGCTTGGAGAGCTTGGTGCGCTGGTCGAGCGACGCGGCTTCGAGCACCAGTACGGTGAACGGGGCGGGGTCCTCCAGGTATGCAGCCAGCCGCTCCCGCGCGACCTCTCGTGCCGCTTCGTCCAATTCCTCGAGCGCCTCCAGGTCCAGCGCAAACAGGATTTGGCGCGAGGCGAGCATGGGATAGCTCTGGGCCATTGCCAGGATGTGGTCGAGCCCTTCGTCGTGCAGCGACACGCGGACAACCGCCCATTCCGGCGCGCCTTCCGGGAAGCACGCGGCCACGATTCCCTTCCGGCTGAGATCACGCAGGTAGGCGTCCTCGCCCGCCAGCACCACGCACCCCACCCGCCCCTTCCGCGACGCCCCGGGCGGCGCAGCGAGCAACTGGAACAGGCGCTCGGGAGTGATCTCCGGCATCAGAATTTCTCCAGCACTGCGGAAACCAGCGTGCGCGCAAGATCGCGCGACATCCGGTCGAGGGACGGGCCTTCCTCCTGAAAGAAGCTGGGAATGTCGGTGGAGATTTCGTACTCGTTGCGGAATACGAATTTCGCGTTCTGGTAAACGACCTTTCCGGACGCCCGGTCCACCATGCGCACGCGAAGGCTCACCGAGACGAGCATCATCGTGGCCCTGGTGGTGACTGGATCGAACAGGACCGGGGTGGTCTGTAGCGAGGTGATCTCCCCTTCCAGCACCGCGTCCGCGTCCTTCGCCTCCGGCACCACCCGGTATTTCGTGCGCGAGATCATTTCACGCACCAGCGCCTGAGTGAACCGTTGCTCCACACGGTAGCTGGATGTCCGGTTCTTCAGCGCCGGGATGGCGATGACCTTCCACTCTTGCGGGAGCGCATTGCCGCGCCCGGCCACATGGTAACCGCAGGAGGTAATGACAACAGACGGGAGGACAGCGAGAGTGAAAACCACGAGGAGAGGAGCGCGGGCGCAGCCTGCGGCCGTTCGGCACGGAGACATGGCAGGAGCCGCTGTCCCGGCAGTTCCCTTCCCGCCGCGATTATTTGCCGGCGGCACAAATCCGCTCCGCAATGCGAACTGCGTTGTGGGCCGCCAGCCGCACATTGTCCACCACGCCCCAAATCCACCAAACCATGGGCAGGTTCGCGTCCGTCCGCAGCGTGACGCTGATTTCCGTCGAGCCTGCGGCGCTGGCGTTGGAGGGCGATTCCTCGGTGACCCCCACGCCCGCCGCCGCCAGTGCGGCATGGATCGCGTCACCCGCGAGCGGGCCATCGAACTCCACGTACACGTTGAACGCCGCGCCGTAAAAGACCGGCGCCTGAATCACCTGGATGGCGGGCATGGGCGCGCGGTAGCCCAGATAGTCGGAGACGCCGCGGGCGATGCGCGCGCGCACGTCGTCCAGCCGTTCGCGCGAGGATTCTCCGTAGCGGTCCAGAAGATTGAAGGCCACCTGCGCGTCGTAGACGTCGCGGGCGATGGGCTGGAACGAGAGCAGGCTCGCCGTCTGCGCTTCGAGTTCCTGGATGCCGGCCTGGTCGCGTTCCGAGACGGGATGGAAGAACGTGGCGGCGATCCGGCGCACGGGGAGAAACCGGAGCGCAATCGACAGCGTCGCTGCGACAATCACGGCTGCGCCCGGCGAGCGAAAAAGATTCCGGGGCGACGTGCGGCTGGCGCCCAGCGCCGCGTCGAGCGAGGGGATGGAGGGCACCGCCGCGCGCACTCCGGCGAGTCCTCCGGAAAGGTCGATCACGGCCGCGCCGGCGCGCTCCGCCTCCGCCCAGTGCCGCGCGGTGAACTCCTCGATCCCCGCGAAGAACGCCAGCCGCGAGCCCTCAAAGCTTCCGGGCACGAGGGCGTGGATCAACGCCGGCTCGCCGCCGGCCTCCCTCACCGTCCCCTCGAGTGCCGCGTCGTCCAGCAGGCGCAGCTCGTGATGCGGAAGCGCGCTGGAAGAAAACAGTTCGGTGATCTCTCTGCCGAGAAGCGAGGAGGCCCCGGCAAGGGTAATGCGCAGCGGGCGCACGGAAGGAGCGGTCATCGGCCGGCGGGCGTCTCCAGGGATCGGGCCGACGCGCGCAGGTGCACCGCGCGATACAGCCAGTGCACCGGCCCGGAGAGCGTGTACGCGGTGGTCGCCGTGAGCAACACCTGCTCCGAATAGAAGTAGCCCAGCACGAACAGCAACGCGAGCAGCACCACGAGCAAAGGCGGCTGGCGCACGTTCCACTTCAGGTCCTTAAATCCATAAAACCGAAGTTTGCTCACCATGAGCACCGCGAGCACCGCCACCAGCAGCAGCCAGGCCGCCCCCAGCCTCATGTCGTCCAGAGGGAACTTTTTCGCGTGCACCATGGCCGCGATCATCGCCGCAGCGCCTGGAGTGGGCATGCCGACAAAGTAGCGGTTATTGGTCCCGGGAAGCATGCCCTGGATGTTGAACCGCGCGAGCCGCCACGCAGTGCACAGGACGTAGCCGAGCGTGACGATCCAGCCCATGAGGAGCACGTGTTTGGCCAGCCCGTCGTTCTCCGAAAGCCCGTGCAGGCCCCAGACAAACGCCAGGATCGCCGGGGCCACGCCGAAACTGATTACGTCCGCCAGCGAGTCGAACTGTTTGCCGAATTCGGAATCGCCGCCGATGAGCCGCGCCACCCGCCCGTCGAGCGAATCGAACAGAATGGCCAGTCCGATGGCCTTCGCGGCATTGTCGAAATCCTGGGAGGTACCCCGCAGCGTCATCAAGACCGCGTAGTATCCGCAGAGCAGATTGCCGACGGTGAACAGACTGGGCAGCAGATAGACGCCGCGCCGGAAGCGCGAGCCGGTGCGATGGGTCGCCGAGGGATGCCCGTCGCTCATTTCCACCTCGCCAGGATGCTGGCCCCGCCGCGCACTGTGTCGCCGGGACGCACGGCAATTTGCGCCGCGGCCGGCAGCCACACGTCCACGCGCGAGCCGAAGCGAATCATGCCCACGCGGTCGCCCATCTCCACCACGTCACCCCGCGCCTTCCAGAACAGGATGCGGCGGGCGATCAGCCCGGCAATCTGTTTGAAGACTAGCTCGCCGCGCGGCGATTGCATGCGAATCACGTTCTGCTCGTTCTCCGCCGAGGCCCGTTCAAAGAGCGCGCCGTGAAAGCTGCCGCGGCGGTAGTCCACTGCGGCGATGGTGCCGGAAACGGGCGCGCGGTTCACGTGCACGTCGAAGATCGAAAGAAAAATGCTCACCCGCTGCCCCGGCCGGCCATCGAGCTCCTCCGGCGTCACTACCATTACCCGGCCATCGGCTGGAGAGACCACAGCATCGGCGTCCTTGGGGATCTCGCGCTCCGGGTCGCGGAAAAAATACAGCACAAACAGCGCCAACAGGACGAAAACCGCGGCCAAAGCATCGAGCCACCAACTCGCGCCGAAATACCACGCCCACGCCGCGATGGCCAGCGCAGCGACAAACGGTCCCGCAGCGAATTTGTATCCCTCAGCGACCATTCCGAGCCGTCCGTGCAGAGCACGTCCATACCTCACCTATATTGTACCCGAGGACTGGCCCCGGGGCTGGTGGAGCGGTCGGAAGAGGCATGGGGGAAGTGGGAAGTGATGAGTGACGAGTGGCGAGGGAGGAACAGAGGTAAGGAAGTAGGGAGGTAAGGAAGTAGGGAGGTAAGGAGTTGGGGAGGTGGCGAGCACGAGGCGGGAGGAATGTGCAGGGACGGAGACGGATGGTGCCATTCCTCCACGCAGAACCGTTCGGGAGGCGCAGCGCGCGGCTGGAGGAGAAGAGCTGGAACTGCC
>Ga0187819_10000611_pt1 | contig 17966 bp, 15 predicted proteins | sample NC_wetland_sal_i_15_FD_132411 | JGI IMG/M metagenome (GOLD analysis project Ga0187819, IMG submission 132411) | Wetland sediment microbial communities from Neuse River Estuary, North Carolina, USA - SO4_4 | ecosystem: Environmental > Aquatic > Freshwater > Wetlands > Sediment | place: USA...
ACAAAGCCGATTTTGCGGGCGCTGAAAAGAGCTTCGAGACTGTCGCCGCCGCGGTGCCGCTGAGCGAAGTGATCAACGATCTGGGAGCCGCTCAATCCCGGCTGCGCAACCCCTCCGCGCTCGAAAACTTTCGCCGCGCTCTCGAAGGCGATACCACCGACCCGGATTATCATTTCAACGTGGGATACATTCTTTGGAAACAAGGCGACTTCGCCCGGGCTGCCGAGAGCTTCCGGGCGCTGCTGGACCGTAAGCCCGAAGATGCCGAGGGGGTGGTGTTCCTGGGACGGTGCCTGAAGAAAGAAGGCGCGCGCGCCGGGGATCCGCGGAGTGAGGGCCGCGAGCGCCTCAAACTCAATTTCGAAGAGACGGCGTACCGCCAGCTAAAGGCCGAGTTGGAGTCCAAACACTGAAACCGGCGGCAACTCGGGACAACCTTTGATGCGCTCCGTCATATACACTCTGTTCGGGGCGTCGTTCACCGTGGCAACGGCGTCGGCTTTGGGCGCGCTGGTTCTTCGCAGACTTTCTCTTTCGCTCGATGCCCTAGAGGAGCGGCTGTTCGCCTTCATCGCCGGCTCGGCTTGTTTGAGCACCATCGTGCTGGCGCTCGGCAGTGTGCGCCTCGCGCGAAAGAGCGTATTCCTGCTGCTCGGCCTGGTCGTCATTTTGGCCGCACTGCGCCCCGCCGCTCGCCACCAGCGCGCGGAACCGTTCCCACCGCTGCCACGAACGTGGAGCTGGCTGTTCACGCTCGTCTTCGTGGTCTTGACGGCGGTGTACCTGGTCTGGGCCTTGGCGCCGCATATGATTCCGGACGCGCCGACGCATCGCCTGTCTTTGATGGATCAGGCGCATGGATTCATCCGGGACAGCGCGCCGGCGAACTGGTCGCAAGGATTCGAGTGGCTCTCCCTTTTCGCCTTCGCTCTCGGCCGGCGCCAGGCTGTTGCCGCGGTTGGTTTGAGCCTTCTGGTCTCGTTGGCGTTCCTGCTGGTCAGTTACGGACGGCGGCTGGGGCATGCCCAACTGGGCATCGGCGCCGCGATTCTGACTTACGCGGGCTTCCTGGCCACCCATCACGACCTGGCGGCGTGGAGCAGCTCTGGTAACGCCGTCGTCCTGTTCGCGCTGTTGTACGTGCTTCACCTTTGGGAGCAGCAGGGCTCGCGAGCGTTGCTGATCCTCGCCGGAATCCTGGCCGGGTTCAGTTACGCCGCGAACTACACCGCCATCGGGGCACTGCCTGCCGCGCTGGCATTCATCGCCTGGACGGTGCGGAGGAAGCGCTTGCCGGTGCTTCCAGCGGGCCAGGCCTTCTTTGTTCCAGCGCTCGTGTTCACGCTGCCCTGGATGATGAAGGACGCGCTCCTCGGCTTCCAGTCGGGCATCGCAGGCGCCGGGTGGCTCATGCCGGTTTTGCCGTTTGCTTCCCTGGCCTTGCTCGTCGTGATTTCGCAGTTACCCCGGCTGCGGAGCCTGACCCAGTCGCCTGTGGTGAAACCGTATTCCACGCGGCTGGCGAAAGTTCGCTGGTACGTGTGGGTCCTCATCGCAGCGTGCTGTATCTGGTTCGCTCCATATGTCAACAGGCCGGCTTTCGTAAGCGACTACTTTCGGCTCGAGCAGGCCTGGGAGGAACGTTGGCCGGTGGAGAGCCAAAAGCGCGGCATCGAAGGACTGGCGCCGTACCTGTGCCGGATCGGCGTTCTGCGCCCGGTGCGGCTTCAGGTCGAGCCCGGTGTCAGCTTCCGGCTCGATCCGCGGGATTTGATCGGCAGCTCCATCTTGAGAAGCGGGGCCTGGCAGCCGGAGATCTGGGATTCGATGTCTCCCGTTCTCTCCCAGGGCGGCGTTTTCCTTGACGTCGGAGCGCATATCGGCTATTTCTCCATGAAAGCGGCGGTGCGAGTAGGCAAGACCGGGCATGTGGTGGCATTCGAGCCCAATCCCGAGACTCTGAAGTTGCTCCGTGAAAATGTGGCTGCCAACCAGGCTGAGAATGTGATCGTCGAGCCGATCGCGTGCACCGATCACGAGCAGATGCTGACCTTGTATGCAGCCGCCAGCAGTAACACCGGCGCATCGTCGCTGGCCCGCGAGAACGCGAACATCTCAGCCGAGGAACCTCCCCGGCCGTACCCCGTGCGCGGCCGGCCCATCGATGACGTAGTGCGCGAGCTGAACCTGACGCGCGTCGACGCCATCAAGATCGACGTGGAGGGAGCCGAGGTGGGGGTGCTCCGGGGAACCGTGAATACTCTGAGGCGTTTTCATCCAAAAGTGGTGATTGAAGTGGTAGCGCGGCAACTCGCCAGCTTCCAAACCACGCCGGAAGACCTGAGCGCTGTGCTCCGGGGAGCGGGATACAACCGGGTGAAGCCGGTCGACCCCACGGACTTTGAATGGACCGCTGAAGCCCCGGGCTCTTCGGTGGGGCGCGATGGAGAGCCACGCCCGCCTCGCTGAATCTTTCTAAACTGAACCCCCGCTTCCGCCGATAGAAGATCAGACGGCTCTGAGTGGCCGCCGGTGGGACCACGGGTGTGAAAGCGCTGATTGCGGAAGACAATGCGGGATTTCGAACCGTGCTGGAGCGCATGCTGCGCAAATGGGGCTATGAGGTCGTAGCGGCTTCCAACGGTTTAGAAGCGTGGGCCGTGCTCCAGGCTCCTGATCCTCCAAGGCTTGCGATTCTCGATTGGATGATGCCCGGGCTCGACGGCGTGGAGGTTTGCCGCCGCGTACGCGAAGCGAACCGCGAACCGTACATCTACATTCTCCTGCTCACCGCCAAAGACACGGCCGAAGAACTGGTGGAGGGGATGGAAGCGGGCGCCGATGATTATCTCCGCAAGCCGGTCGACAGCCATGAGCTGCGCGTTCGGGTGCGAGCCGGGCGGCGGATTCTGGATTTGCAGGAGGAAGTGGTCCGCGGGCGGGAAGCCTTGCGCAAGCTGGCCACTTGCGATCCCCTCACCGGGCTTTGGAACCGCAATGCTCTGTTCGATATCCTCTCGCGCGAATTGAAACGCGCGAAACGGGAATCCAGCCCGATCTCGCTCCTCATGGCGGATCTCGATCACTTTAAGCAGGTCAACGACACACTAGGCCATGCCGCCGGCGATGCGGTGTTGCAGGAAGCGGCGCGAAGAATGACGGGTTGTGTCCGTCCCTATGACGCGGTGTGCCGCTACGGCGGTGAAGAGTTTCTGATCGTGCTGCCAGGATGTGATCTGGCCGACGCTACCCTGCGCGCCGAAGAAATCCGCTCGGCTATGGCCGCGTCGCCGTTCCAAATCGCGGAAAGCAACCTCAACATCACCTGCAGCCTGGGCGTGGCGGCCTCGTCCGGCAGCGCCGGCCTGGATGCCTGCGGGCTCACGCGCGAGGCCGACGAAGCCCTCTACAGCGCCAAGCACAACGGCCGCAACCGCGTCGAGACTTTCGCTCCACAAATCGTCGCCACGCGCTGAGCCCGGACTGGCCTTCGGGCACTCGTGTTAGCCTTACAGTTTGCGGAACGTCATTGCGCCGTGGGGCGGGGCGCGCCGGGGCCACACAGGTGCCGTTCTCATGGCCGCGCCCGCAATCCTCGTTGTCCTCCTCTTTACGGGCTGCGGGTATATCGGCGAGCCTATGCCGCCCGCCCTTCAAATCCCCCAACGCGTCAGCGATTTATCAGCCACCGAGCGAGGCGGGCGAATCGTCGTCGAATTCACTCGGCCCAAGCTCACTACAGACAATCTCGATATCCGAAAGACGGTTCGGATGGAGCTGCGCGTCGGATTGGCCAGCAGCCCGTTCGATATCGAGGCCTGGGAGGCTAGCGGAAAAGGGTTCAGCGACATCCCGGCGGATGAAGCCGCCGTGCAATACGTGCTGCCCGCCGGCGAGTGGATCGGGAAAAATGTTGTCATCGCCGTTAAGGTTTTTAGTGAGAAGGGCCGCACCGCAGGGTGGTCGAACCTGTTCACCCTGTCCGTAATCCCGCCTCTGGCCACGCCCGCGCATGTGAAACCTGCGGACGTGCGGGAGGGCGTCCGCCTGACGTGGCAGGGGGACGCACCGCATTACCGGGTGTACCGTCGCGCAGCCGGGGAATCGAACCGTGTGACGATTGGGGAAACCGAGAAGCCCGAATATCTCGACACGAAGACGGAATATGGAACTCCATACCACTATTCAGTTGAGGCGTTTCGCACCGGAGGGGACATTCACGCTTTCAGTGAAACCACTGCCGAGGTCACGATCACCACGAAGGATACGTATGCGCCGCCCGTGCCCGTGGGGCTGGTCGCGGTGCCTTCGATCGGCAGCATCGAGCTGCTGTGGGACCGCAGCGTGGCCCCCGACCTGGCGGGGTACCGCATCTACCGGGCGGCGGGAGATGGTCCGCTGGAAAAACTAGCGGAAACCGGTGCAGCGCCCAGTTACAGCGATCGCGCCGTCGAGTCCGGTAAAACCTACCGGTACGCTGCTAGTGCGTTCGACAAGATCGGAAACGAGAGCGAAAAGTCGGCGCCAGTAATGGTCATCGCGCAGTAGGACACGCCGCAAGCAGCCGTGCGGGGGGTCTCAGAACGCCCACCGCCACAGGCTGGCGCCCGCCGTATAACCCGCGCCCACGGCAGCGAACAGAACCAGATCGCCTTTCTTGAGCCGGCCGCTCTCGATGGCGTCGCGGGTGGCCAGCGGGATGGTGCCTCCCGTCGTGTTGCCGTAGTGGTCGATGTTCAGAATCACCTTGTCGCAATCCAGGCCCAGGCGGTCCGCCGTGGCGGTGATGATGCGGCGGTTGGCCTGGTGCGGAATCAGGACCACGTCTTTGGCCGCCACGCCGTTGCGCTCCAGCAGGCCTTTGCAGACTTCGTACATCTTGCGCACGGCGTACTTGAATACCTGCTGGCCGTCCTGATGAACGTAGTGCAGCCGTTGCGCGACGGTTTCGCTGGATGCGGGCAGACGGCTTCCGCCTGCGGGCATTTTGAGATAGTCGCCGCCTGAGCCGTCGATCTCGCCCAGGAAATCGATAAAGCCGAGATGCGGATCGTCATCGGCGGCCAGCGGTTCGAGCAGCATGGCGCCGGCTCCGTCGCCGAACAAGATGCAGGTATTGCGATCGGTGTAATCAATGATGCGGCTCATGGTGTCGGAGCCGATGACCAGCACCTTCTTGTGCGTTCCCGAAGCCACCAGATGCGCGCCCGTGGTCAAACCGTAAAGGAAACCGGAGCAGGCGGCAATCAGGTCGAACCCCCAGGCCCGCCGGGCGCCCAGTTGGTCTTGCACCAGGCAAGCGGTGGAAGGGAAGAACATATCGGGCGTGACGGTGCAGACCAGAATGACATCCAGATCCGAAGCCTCGATGCCGCGCAACTCGAGTGCCCGGCGGGCCGCTGCCACCGCCAGATCCGAAGTCGCAACCGCGGCGTCTGCAATGTGCCGCTCGGAGATGCCGGTGCGTTCCAGAATCCACTGGTTGCTGGTTTCCACCATCTTTTCCAGGTCGTGGTTGGTGAGCACACGCTCGGGTACGTAGCAGCCGAGTGCGCTGATTTTGACTCTAAGCACGGATCCTCGCCGATGAAAGAAGGTGCAATTGACCTTGATATGTTAAATTCGAAAGAAATGCAAGTGCGCAAGGGGGAGGTGGGGGAGGATCAACCCGCTTTCGCTCTCCAGAGCACGCTGTTTTTTGAAACCCCCGCGGAGATCTACTCGCGGGTTTTCCGCAATCTGAAGCCGCGCACCCGACCGCCCGAGGTGCGCGTCGAATTCTGCCCCTTTGCCAACGCCGACAGCTTTATCCGCCTGACGGAAGCCGGACTGCGTGTGCGCATTGCGGACGTACTGGAAGGGGCTCCCGCGCCCGTTATGGAAGCGCTGGCGTACATTCTGCTCAGCAAGCTGTTTCGCCGGACGGTTCCCCGCCTCTATGCGCATCGCTACCGGCTCTACCTGAATCGCCGCGATATGCGGCGCCAGATGCACCTGATCCGGCAGATTCGGGGGCGCAAATTCGTTTCCGGCCCAACCGGCGCTCACCATAATCTCGAGCAGATCTTCGAAGATCTGAACGCCCGTTTTTTCCACGGCCTGATGGCGCGTCCTCTGCTCGGCTGGAGCCGCCGCGCTTCGCGCTCCATGCTGGGACATTTCGACCCTTCGCACAACGCCATCATCATTAGCCGCATTTTCGATACGCCGGGAATCCCGCGGTTGGCGCTGGAGTATGTGGTGTTTCACGAAATGCTGCACTTGCGCTATCCGGTGGACCATAACGGCGCGCGGCGCAGGGTGCATACGCGGGAGTTTCGCGCAGCCGAGAAAGCCTTCCCTTCCTTGCACCAGGCGAAAGAAATTCTAAAAAGGCTCTAAAACAAAAAAAAGGGCGGGTGCTGAGCACCCGCCCTTCTGGGAAGGCAATTTCAGGCGGCTGAAGCGGCTGGCTGCGCGGCCGTTGCCAGGACTTGCAGTTGCATCCGCATTGCATCGAGGGCCTCGACCAGTCCGCGAACGTCGATTTGCGGTGCGCTCACGCCGAAGTTATACAGCATCACCCTGGCCTCGAGCGACATCAGGTTCATACTGAACAGCAGCCGCTGTTTCAGCAGGAGGCCCGCCAACTCGGACTTGTCCACTGTCGCGTGCACCATCAGGAGCTTGAGCGCGTTGGAAACCCGCGTGAAGTCCCGTCCTAGACAGCGCGCGTAGCCGCGAAAAAGCTCCACCCGCTTGGCACGCAGACGCCGCGCCATCCGGCGGCTATAGCCCGGTTCAGATTCGAGAAAGCGATAGTCCCCTGCATCCAGCAGCCGTTCCATCGGCTTGTAGCGGGACGCCACATGGTTGATGTCCCAGTCGGCCGGCATGACCGCCTTCCCGCCACGGGAAGACAACCTCGTGAATAAAACCGCAAACACGACACCAAGCAGAACAAATACGCCCGTAACCGAAAGCAATATTACGTTCATAGTCGAAGGGTGCTCCAACACGCCGAATCGAGAATATCGAAGTTACAGCCAAAATGCAATGGAATTTTCAACGAGAAAACTGAGCAATATCTTCATCTCCCATTCGGGAGACAGGCCCAGTACTACCGTTCACTACAAGTGCAATATTTGCAAAGGGTTATGAGCGATATCCATCTGACTCCCACAAAAGGGTGGGGTTGCTCACCGCGAGCGGCCGGGCTGCGGGATTGCGTCCCTCGAGTGCGCCACGAACATAGTCGCTACCCAAAGTTAACAGGTAGCTTACCCGTGACGTTATCCACTTAAAAACGTCTTTTTGCATTAACGGAACAACCGGCGCCGTCCTGTTCTGCTCTGCATTAAAACGCGGTTTGCCAGCCGGCTCGGGAAGTTGTTGTACAATAAGGGCGATCTTAAAGGCTTGGAGAGACCCCAGCGCGGAAATGAACTTTGATCGCAGCGCCGCCGCCGATTTGTGGCGCAATACGCTATCCCAGATCCCCACGACTTTCGGACGCCTGATCTACCTCGCCTCGCTACGCGACCAAAACACCGGCACCTACCGTCACCACGGCCTGGCTCAGTTATTTGACGAAGAGCAAGCGGACCTGACCATGCGACAAAGCCACAGCCAGGTGTTTTCCGAGTGGCTGTGTTTCAATCTGCAGCAGCAGAAAAAGGATCTGGAAGGGTATTTGGAGGAATTACACGAGGATAAGAAGACCATTCTGGCTACCTGGATCCGCCTGGCTCCCTACCGCAGCTACATGCCCGCCAATGCGCGCGAAGTAGAGCGCAACCTGTTTATTACCGACCTGGAAACGGTTCTCGAGCTGCTCAGGTACGACTACGCCGTCGCTTCCCCTGATCCAGACGCATAGCCACACCCACCACCTGGCCCAGCACGTCGATTTCGTTGGGGTAATTAAACACCTCGGGATAGCACATGGAGGCGGGATGTGGCTGCAATACCAGTTGGTTTTCCTGCAGCGTGCACCAGCAACAAGCGAATCCCTTGCGATGCTCGAAGAAGTAAATGGGCCGTTCATATTCGTTGGCCCAGCCCGTATTCACGATCTTGCGGTGGGCGTCGTCGATCAAAATCAGGGAACTGGGTTGGATCAGCGGATACATGGTCCAGTCCTCCGATCCGACGAAAGCATACCGGTAGTTCTTCAGATCCAGATTATTCAGTAAGGATAGCGGGAGCCGGCCCCAGCGTTGGATCATCCGGCTCAAGAAGGTGGTGCGGCGCAGGTCGATTCCGGGGTCGAGAGCCAGGGGCATCTGCGTATCGCCGTACCAGTTGGGCCCGAATCCGATCAAATGGGTGCGCTGCATCTCAATGGCGCCGGCATCCGCAGCCAGGTTGGACACATTGACGCCGTACCAATCCAAGACCTCGTTGAGGTCCAGACGGTAAATGGTGCAAAGGGAATACAAGCGATAAATGGTGGGCACCGTGCCCTTGTTTTCGATGTCGGAAAGGCGGCTCAGCGCGATGGAGAACTCATCGTTGTTGTGGCGTGCGGCGATCTGGTTGCTGGCTTCCTCGACATCCCGGTATCGGAGATTTAATCGTTCGCGAGCCCGCTTCAGCTTCTGTCCAGCTTCTTCCATGCTATGATTCCGTCTCTGGGCGCTGGCGGCCGATGCCGATCCATCGATCATTTGATCCGTTGGGGGAATTATAGCCGCCACAACCTCAACCGGCAAGCATTTGACGAGCTATCTGTTCTGAATTCAGAACACAATTTCAGCCGAGGATGCGAATTTGAAAATTGTAGTGGGAGTCTCGGGCGCGAGCGGAGCGATTTATGGCATCCGCCTGCTGGAAAAACTCCGGCTGGAATCCGGTGTGGAGGTGCATTTAATTCTCACGCGATCAGGTGAGAAAACCTTGTTCCTCGAGACCGGAAGAAAGGCGGCAGAATTAAAGTCGCTGGCGCATTGCAGTTACGCCCTCGAAGATATTTCAGGCAGGCTGGCCAGCGGTTCGTTCCGCACCGACGGGATGGTGATCGCGCCCTGCTCGATACACACCATGTCGGCGATTGCCGCCGGCGTCAGCTCCAATCTTCTGATTCGCGCCGCCGACGTGACCTTGAAAGAGCGCCGGCCGCTGATTCTAATGGTGCGCGAAAGCCCGCTCCACCTTGGGCACCTGCGCACCCTGGTGGCGCTGGCGGAGATGGGCGCCATCATCGCTCCGCCGGCGCCCGCCTTCTATCACCACCCCACTACCATTCAGGACCTGGTGGACCACAGCGTGGACCGTGTCCTCGATCTGCTCGGCCTTCCCAGCCAGAGCGCGCGGCGATGGGACGGCGCGGTGACGCACGAATGAAGCGCACCGCGCGGCGCCGCCGGCAGCTCGTGGCCTTCCAGGGAGAGCGCGGAGCGTTCAGTGAGGAGGCGGCGCGCAAGCTGCTGGGAGCCGCCATCGAGGTGCTGCCGTGCCAGCGCTTCGAGGACGTGTTTCAGGCGCTCCATCAGAAAAAAGTCCAGGCCGCGGTCATTCCCATCGAAAATACGCTCCACGGCTCCGTGCACGAGAATTACGATCATCTGCTGCACTTCGATTTGCCCATCGTGGGGGAGACGAGTGTACGCATCGTTCACAACCTCATCGCGCCGCCTGGTGTACCGTTCGGAAAGATCCGGCGCGTCTTCTCGCATCCGGTGGCGATCAACCAGTGCCTCGATTTCTTCGCCAGGAATCCCCAGTTGGAACGCGTGCCGTTTTACGACACCGCGGGAAGCGTCAAGATGGTGATGGAAGAAAGCCTGAAGGACGCGGGCGCCATTGCCTCGGCTGTCGCCGCCGAGATCTACGCCGGCAGGATTTTGCGCCGCTCGATTGAAGACGACCGCCAAAACTTCACCCGGTTCTTCGCTCTGCGCCGGCCGCAAGAGGCCCGCCGGACGCCCATCCAGGCGGGGCGGGGCGGGCGTTGGAAAACCACCGTGGTTTTTTCCACGCGAAACGTGCCGGGTGCGCTGTTCCGTGCCCTCAGTGCGTTTGCTTTGCGCGATCTGAATCTCACCAAGATCGAATCCCGGCCTCTGCGCGGCAAGCCGTGGGAGTATTTGTTCTATCTCGACTTTATCGGCCGTGTGGATGAGCCGGCTTGCCGGAACGCTTTGGGCCATCTGGGCGAACTGGCGGACATGCTGCGCGTATTGGGCTGTTATCCGCGAGGTGACTAGCAAGGTACCGAACTGCACCCTTCACGCATCTAACAAGGTATGGACGTAGAAGAGAAAATTGCAGAGAAGGCCCCCGAACTCCAGCTTGCGGAGCCTCTCGAAGAGCTGCCCATCCTGACGGTGCGCGACACCGTCTTGTTTCCGCACGCTCTGCTGCCCATCAAGGTGGGCCGCCCGAGTTCCATGGCGCTGGTCGCGGCTCTCGGCGAAAACCGTCTGCTCGGCGTGGTTTCACAGCTCAACGCTCACGAAGATGCGCCGGGACCGGCCGACCTCTACGAAGTGGGCACGGTGGCCATGATCCACAAAGTGGTGCGCATGAAGGAAGGGGCGCTGCTGTTTTGCGAAGGTGTCGCTCGCATGCGCACCGCGGGCTACACCGCAACCGAGCCCTATCTGCGCGCCCGCATCGAACGGCTGCCGGAGCTGGAGCCCGAACCGACCCCCGAACTGGAGGCCCTGCGCCGCAACGTGGTCGGGATTTTCCAGCAGATCGTGGCCGCGTCGCCGAATCTCTCGGACGAACTGTCCGCCGCGGCCGGCGACACCCAGGAGTTCGGAGCTTTAGCCGACCTGATCGCCGGAATTCTCCCCGGGCTCAGCCACCCCGAGCGCCAGGCCGTACTCGAGCAGGTGGATGTCCGGACGCGCCTGGCGTTCGTTCACAAACATCTGGCCCGCGAACTGGAGTTGATCGAGCTGCGCAACAAGATTCAATCCCAAGTGCAAGGCCAGCTCTCGCAATCGCAGCGCGAGTTCTATCTGCGCGAGCAGTTGAAGGCCATCCGCAAGGAACTGGGCGAAGGCGAAGAGGGCAGCCAGGAGATCGAAGAGCTGCGGGAGAAGCTGGAAGCCGCCGGCATGACCGAAGAAGTCAAGGCCGAGGCCATGAAGGAGCTAAACCGGCTGGGCCGCATTTCCCCGATGTCCCCGGAATACAGTGTCACGCGCACGTACCTGGAATGGATGGTGAGCCTGCCCTGGAGTATTACATCGGCCGAGCCCGTCAACGTGCAACGCGCCGCCGAGATTCTGAACCAGGACCACTACGATCTGGAAAAGGTCAAGGAACGCATCCTGGATTTTCTGGCCGTCCTGCAACTCAAACCCGTGCTGAAAGGTCCCATCCTGTGCTTTGTGGGACCACCGGGAGTGGGCAAGACCTCCCTGGGAAAATCCATCGCCCGCGCCGTCGGCCGGAAATTCGCCCGTATTTCGATGGGCGGAATGCATGATGAAGCGGAAATTCGCGGTCATCGGCGCACCTATATCGGAGCCTTGCCCGGGCAAATTATCCATGCGCTTCGGCGCACGGGTACCAGAGATCCGGTATTCATGCTGGATGAAGTGGACAAATTGGGCCGTGATTTTCGGGGCGATCCGGCTTCGGCGCTGCTCGAAGTGCTGGATCCGGAGCAGAACTCTACGTTTCGTGACAACTACCTGGACGTTCCCTTCGACTTATCCAAGGTTCTGTTCATCACCACGGCCAACATGCTGGACACCGTTCCCGAGGCTCTGCGCGACCGCATGGAGATCATCGAGCTGCAGGGCTACACCGAGCACGAGAAGGTGATCATCGCGTTCCGCTACTTGATTCCGCGCCAGATGAAGGAAAACGGCCTCGAGAACGAAAACAGCGTGCAATTCACGGATGAAGCGGTGCGCTTTCTGATTCGCCGGTACACACGCGAGGCCGGCGTGCGCAGCCTGGAGCGGGAGATCGGCACGATTTGCCGTAAGCGCGCGCGGCGTATTGCGGAGGGCAAGCCCAATGACGCCGCCGAAATCACGCCGGAGCGCGTCGAGGAATTCCTGGGCGCACCGCGTTTCCGCCCCGATGTGGAGGTGGAGGAGCGCACGCGGCGGCCCGGAGTGGCCGTGGGGCTGGCGTGGACGCCGGTGGGCGGTGATGTGCTCTTCGTCGAAGCCGGCCGTATGCCGGGCGGCAGCAAAGGGCTCATCATGACCGGACAGTTGGGATCCGTGATGCAAGAGTCCGTGCAGGCCGCGCTCACGTGGGTGCGCGCCAACGCCAAGCACTATGGCATCGACCCCGAGCTGTTCAAGTCGAGTGACATCCACGTGCACGTGCCGGCGGGCGCGATTCCCAAGGACGGGCCTTCGGCGGGCGTCACCATGGCGGCGGCACTGGTTTCCATGTTGACCGAGCGATGCATCCGGCCGAATCTGGCCATGACCGGCGAGATCACGCTCACCGGCCAGGTGCTGCCCGTCGGCGGCATCAAGGAAAAAGTGCTGGCCGCGAAACGCAGCGGCGTGCGCGAAGTGATTCTGCCGTTTGAGAACGAAGTCAACGTGAAAGAGGACCTGAAGAGCGAGCAGATCGGCGACATGAAGATCGATTACGTGCGCACAGCCGATGAGGTGATGGAACTGGCGCTCCAGCCGCATGCGGATACCACCGAGCCGCTGGCGCATTTCGGAGAGGCCCTGAACTGAGCCCGGACGGCTTAGTTTCTCGCGGTGCTCACCACCTGCCCATCAATAACCACGCCGGTCGAGTGCGTTGTGTATTCGAACGGGTCACCGTCATAGAGAGCGAGGTCGCCGTCCTTGCCCGATTCGAGCGAGCCCACGCGGTCCCAAACGCCGATGATTTTCGCCGCGCTCGAAGTGATGCTGGCCAGCGCCTCTTCGAAGCTGAGGCCGTTGGCAGCGGCGATGGCAGCTTCGAACAGGATGACGCGCGTCTTTGGCACGTAACCTTCGAAACCGCTTTGCAGCGCGAATGGGATACCCGCATCCCGCAGCTTGGTAGCCGTAATCATGCTCAGGTTTTCGGTTTCACCGTCGGCACGGTACATCGTCGGATGCAGGATCACGGGATACCCCGAAGCTTTGATTTCCGGCAAGACCAGGTACGCCTCAGCGGCGCCGTCAAGAACGATTTTCAGATGAAATTCCTGGCCCAGGCGGATGGTGGACAGAATGTCGTTAGCGCGATGCACCGTCACCAGCAGCGGCACCTCGCCTTTGACGATGCGGGCCATCATCTCGGTGCGCAGATCGCGCGCGGGTGGCTCCTTGTCTTTGTCTTTTTCGCTGGCCGGCTTCTCGCGCTTTTTGGAATATTCCTGCGCCTTGATGAACTCTTCACGAAGCATGGCGATCATCTTGGCGCGAGTGCCCGGGGATTTGCCGGCTTCGGCGCGCGCTCCCTCGCCCAGCGTCGCTGCCACCATCGCCAGCGGCACGATGGTAGCCTGCTCCACGTTGTCATAGGCCGTTTTGGCGATCATGGTCTGGCCGGAAACCAGCGCACCGGGACCGTGCCCGGTGTGAATGGTGGTCACCCCGAGCCCGCGAAGGTAGCCCACCAGGCGCTCCCGGCCATCGTACGCATCGATGGCGCGAAGCTCGGGCTGGATGGGGGCTGATTTTTCCAGCATGTCCTGATCGTGCGGCTGATTGAGATAACCGCTCAGCCCAACCGTCGAGTGCGCGTCCACCAGCCCCGGCGTAACCACCTTGGCGCGAAGCAGCTTGTAATCGGAGGGAATCGAGATTTGTGAAGCCGGGCCCACGCGCTCGATTTTGCTGCCGCGCACCAGAACCACCCCGTCGGTAATGGGCGCGCCGGACATGGTGTAGATCTTGTCGCCGCGCACGGCTAGCTGAGCTACGAGGAGCGCCGGCGCGGCCCCGAAGGCAAGCCCGGCGAGAATCAATCCATGGCGCCGCATGCTATTCCCCTTCCTCCTCCTTCTCCTCGTCTTCAAACGACATATCGTCCTGATCGTGACTCGCGCCGTAACCGCCCACCGCGTAAAGGTAGTCCTTGGGATCGGAGCGGTCGAAGACTTTGACGCCTTCCACCCAGGTTTCCAGAACGTGGGTGTAGACGCTGAGCGGATCGCCCGATAGCAGGATGAAGTCGGCGTCCTTGCCGGCTTCGAGCGAACCAATGCGATCCTGCAACTCGAGGATGCGGGCGTTCGCCATGGTGAGACCGTACAGAGCCTTGTCGCGCGACATCCCGGCGCGGACGGCCAGAGCCGCGCTGCGCAAAAACAGACGCGAGTCCGTGATGGGATCGTCGGTGTGAAAGCCGACCAACACGCCGGCTTTTTCCAGCGCCGCGCCGCTCGTGAAGCTGACATCTTTGGCCTCGATCTTCCCACCCGGACTGTCAATCACAATCAGAGACACCGGCACGTGGGCCGCGGCGATCTGGTCGGCCACCATCCACGCGTCGCTCACATGATGCAGGACCACTTTGAAGTGGAATTCGTTTGCCAGGCGAATCACGGTGAGAATATCATCGTGACGGTGGGTGTGAAACTGCACCACCCGCTTGCCATCGAGCACCTCGACCAGCGCCTCCAGGTTCAGATCGCGCGGCGGCAACTTCGACGCGTCGCCCGCCGCCTTGCGGATCTTGTCGCGGTACTCTTCGGCCTTCACGTACTGCTCGCGCACCAGCGCGGCGGATTTGGCGCGAGTGCCGGGAAACGGCGGCTGCCGCCGCGAGTTGGTCCCGTTGGCCATTTTCATGCCGCCCGCGATGCGTCCGTCAGGGAGATGAATCAGCAGATCGTCAATGGTGCGGCCGTCCTTCAACTTCAGATACAACGTCTGCCCGCTCAGCAGGTGCCCCGAGCCCGGCATCACGTTCGCGGTAGTGATCCCGCCCGCTTGCGCTTTCTGGATCCGCGCGTTGCGGACGTTCACCGCGTCCAGCACGCGGACATCCGGCTGGATCGGCGCGCTGCCATCGCCGCCGGCCGGCGAGCCGATATGGCTGTGCGAGTCGATGAGGCCCGGCATGAGAATCTTGCCCGAACCGTCGATGCGCCGGGCGTTGTCCGGGATCTTGGTGGAAGCGGCCGGGCCGACGCCGACGATCTTGCCGCCCTCGACCACCAACACGCCGTTGTCGAATTCCGGACCGGTGATGGGGATCACGTGCGCGCCCACCACGGCCACCGGCGTCTGTTGTGCGGCTAAAATCGGCGCGAGGCCCACCAGGAGGATGAACCGATTGGCAAGGGTCATGTAATGTTTGAGACTATCATCCTTTTGCAGACTCTTTCATGGCGTGCCTGTCCCCTGTTGCATGAGCCGGCGCCGCCATTCTCATCCTCGCGGGTGTCGCCATGCAACTGTAGCGCGTCGGGGACTGGCTCCACCGTCCCTAATCGAGCTGCCCACAAACTACCAGCCCGGCTCGTCGTGGACGGTGGTGCCTGTCCCCTCTGGCAAGAGCCCTCGGCGTCATTTTCATGCTCGCGCGTGCCGCCCCTCGACGACATGACGCTCAACTGTCCCCTCTCGCATGATCCTGACCGGCTATTTCTTCGCGCCGTTCTGCAAGATCGAACTCCACATATCAGCTCGTCGCCGCCTCGTGCCAAAATCTAACTTGACAACCGAGTTCCGCAAAGCCACTCTCCCCCGCGAGCTCAGAGCCCTCATGGCCTTCGACCGCAAAGCTTTCCCTCGTTCCGACCTGTTCGACGCCGCCGCCTGGAAGTCGTATGAATCGTACTGGATGGTGGTCGACGGCGTCAAAGTAGGTTGCTGTGCTTTCGAAAAGCACGTGGATTTTCAGGAGGACATCCGCGAAGACGGCGAGAACCCGCGGCGGAAAGGTTCGCTGTACATCAGCAGCACCGCCATTCTCCCAGGATTCCAGGGCCAAGGCTTCGGCGCGCTGCTCAAGTCCTGGGAAATCACATACGCCCGCTCTCACGGTTTCACCCGAATCGTCACCAATACGCGAAGCCGCAATCTGCCGATGATCCGGCTCAATCGGAGATTCGGATTCCGCGTGATTCGAACTACTCCCAACTATTATTCGGACCCGGCGGACGCGACCGTGGTCATGGAGCTTCGGCTGCCAAAGAAGCGAACCTGATATGCGAATCTACGCCGCCCTCGAAGCCGCCGTTCTGCTGCTGCATTTGCTGTGGATCGCGTGGATTCTGCTGGGCTGGACTCTCACGCGCGGCCGCCCCATGCTCGCGTGGCTGCACATCGCATCGCTCGTCTGGGGAATTGCCGTAGAACTCGGTCCGTGGCCGTGCCCTTTGACGCTGGCCGAGCAGTGGCTCGAAGCCCGATCCGGCGCAACACCTTACCATCAGGGCTTCCTGGTCCATTACCTCGACAAACTGATCTACCCCGACCTTCCGGAAGCCGTGGTGGGCTGGACGGGCGCGGCCATTTGCGCGGCTATCCTAGCCATCTACTATTTCCGAGTCCGTCGTCGGAAAGTCATCCAATCGTAACCGGAATTTCATCCCAATCTAACATCGTTTCCCTACCATTAGGGTCGATCAAGTTCAGTCGCAGTCCTAAGACCCTCACCACATGAGGTGTGCGGCCAAAGGGGGGTACTATCATGCGCAGGTGTCTTCAGTCGATTTGTCTATCTGCTCTGTGCGGCATGCTGTGGCTTACGGCAGTTGATGCACAGGAACGTAAAGGCAGCATAACGGGATCGGTTACGGATTCCGCCAAGGCGATCCTGCAAGGGGCGCGCTTGGAACTCCAACCGCTCCGGATCACTGCTGTATCCGATAACACCGGTCAATTCAGCATGACTGACCTGCCTCCGGGCAGCTACACGTTGAAGATTTCATTTGTCGGAATGGCGGATTTCTCCAAAAATGTGACCGTGACAGCCGGTCAAGTCACGCGCGTGGATGCCGCGATGGAAGTGGCATCCCAGACCGATTCGATCACCGTAACGGCCGCGCCGGTGCATGGCGAAGCGGAGGCCATCAATCGGGAGCGGACGGCCGAGAATATTCTTCAGGTAATGCCGGCCGACATCATCACCAGCCTGCCTAACGCCAACGTCGCCGACGCCATCGGACGCCTTCCCGGCGTCAGCCTCGAGCGCGACGAGGGCGAGGGAAAATACGTTCAAGTTCGCGGGACGCAGCCTTACTACAACAACGTAACCATCGACGGTGTCAATGTTCCTTCACCGGAAGCCGGAGTGCGCCAGGTCAAGCTGGACACCATTGGGGCGGACCTGGTGGAGTCGGTGGAGGTCAACAAGACTCTAACTGCCAACATGGACGCCGATGGCATCGGCGGCTCGGTAAATTTGCGGACCAAAACCGCCGGCGACCAGCCCATGATTTCGCTGTTTGGCTTAGGCGGGTACACGCCCATTCAGAACGGACGCGGCGTGGACCTGTTCGGCGGGACGGTGAGCCAACGCTTCGGGAAAGAAAAACGGCTGGGAGTCATCTTCGGAGGCACGTATGACTACAACGGCCGGGGCATCGATGACGTGGAACCGGCCCCGGAGACCATCCAATGCAGTCCCGGCAATTGCGGCAATCCGAGCGCGAACGCCCCCTACTACGGGACGTACAACACCGAGGACATCCGCCTATACACTTACGATCGATCGCGCTATGGTTTTAGCGGCGCCGTCGATTACAAGCTAGGGGACAGTTCCAGCCTCTATATCCGCGGTCTCTACTCTCATTTCAATAACTTTGGCGACCGCTGGGTAATCACTCCAACCATCAACAGCTACACAACATCGCCAACCCAAGGCGGCCCGGACGGCACCATGTCCTACAACGCCGAAATCCGGCGTCCGCTCGACGTGATCGGAAGCCTGGTGGCTGGCGGTACGCATAATTTCGGTAGCTCCTATTTTAACTGGACCGTTTCAGCGGCCCGCTCGGCGGAGGACCAACACGGATACTCGGGAGCCCAGTTTCTTCCGAGCGCTAATTCTCCGCTCAATGCCGTCCAGTTCGCCGTGGATAGAAGCGATCCTTATCGGCC
>Ga0187819_10000612_pt1 | contig 17951 bp, 9 predicted proteins | sample NC_wetland_sal_i_15_FD_132411 | JGI IMG/M metagenome (GOLD analysis project Ga0187819, IMG submission 132411) | Wetland sediment microbial communities from Neuse River Estuary, North Carolina, USA - SO4_4 | ecosystem: Environmental > Aquatic > Freshwater > Wetlands > Sediment | place: USA: North...
CATACAATAGCGAAATCCCACGCGCTCCACGAACGAGAGGCCGTCTGGAAGCTCCAAGCGAACCTCCACGCGAGGGATACCATCCTGCGCTGCCGGATACGAGGAAGCTGCACGGCGCGTGGGATACTCGTAGATGTTGGCTCCATTGATCTTCACCCCACAGCGCGCCAGCAAACGGATCACATCGTCCATAACCCGCTTGAGAGCCTCCACATGCTCTGGTATGGTGCTTTGGGAATAGGCAGGCGGCTCAAGCGTTGCCTCTTCCTCGCGCTTACCCCAACGGTGCAAGACAGGTGCGTGACCGTCCGCCCCGAAGAGCCCGCCCAGGAACTCGCGAACAACTGTGAGAGGGCAGGTTTCATCAAATACGAATGCCGGGAGCGTCGACGCCTGCTGAATGCGCCGCCCAGTGCGCACGCCCGGCAGCGTGCTGATGGCGTCAGTGAGCGGCTTCGGCAGCACGATGGTCCACTTCCTCCGATCATAGCGCGTTGCCGCAGGACGATAGCCGGTAAGCAACTCAACATCGTCGAGAACCGCCTCGCGATCCATAGCCTGCCCAACGTGCATCCGGCCCTGCCCCAAGAAACTGATCGAGCCATCGCTAAGCAGATGGCCAAGCAGGCGCGCGAATGCCAGTGTGCGCAGACGTTCATGCGATGTGTCCATCGTGAACGTCAGGTTGCCCACATGCAGCGCGTAACCGGCTTCGTCGTCACCAGGCTCGTCTAACGGGGCCTCAAGGCCAACCACGACGCGATCCTGGCCCAGCACGAGCTGGTCAGCGCGCACCCAGCGGCCGTCTGTGCAGAGGATCTCATGATCAGGAGTGCAGACCAACGTGCGCCCGTCTTGCAGGACAAGCGAGACGCACTCGCGCTCACCCTGAACCATCATCTCGGCCTGCGTCGCTGTGCCCAGCCTGCCGTCTTCAGTGGGAGCGAGCAGCGTGGCTCCGCCAGCGCCCGGAATCTGCTCGATGCGCCGCGCGGTTCCGTTGGCAAGCAATACCGGCGTTCCCTCAGCAATGCAGGTGGTGCAACCAAAGCCCACCAGGTGGAAGCGCAGCGCCTCCAGGTATGGCAGCAAATCCGCATTGTTCAGATAGTCGATGACGGCCCGCGAGCCCGGCGCAAGGCTGGTTTTGACGGTGGGTTTGACGGAGAGGCCACGCTCCACAGCATGCTTCGCCAGCAAACCGGCAGCCACCATTACGGAAGGGTTGGAAGTATTGGTACAGCTTGTGATGGCGGCGATGGCAACAGAACCATCTGTGATGTGCGTCTGCGTATCACCTATGGTCACCAGGACATCTTTGAGATGCCCGTTGCCACGACCACTACCATGGCCATAAGCCAGTTCCTTCTCCTCATCCTCTTTCTGAACAACAGGGTCAGGGTTGGGTTGTCCCCCTTCAGTTCCAAGGCGGATTAGAGCATCCTCCGTGACTCTGTTTTCTACTAATGGCCTGAAGCGGTCAGCGAAAGCGGCACGGAATACCTGGCTGAGATTTTGCATGGGAACACGGTCCTGCGGGCGACGTGGTCCGGCAAGACTCGGTTCGATAGTGCCAAGGTCGAGCTCGAGCAAGTCGTCGAACCGAGGCTCGGGCGCATCGTCAGTGCGGAAGAGTCCCTGTGCCTTCGTGTAGCTCTCGACCAGGTCAACCAACTGCGGGCTGCGCCCGGTACTGCGCAGGTAGAGCAGCGTCTCGGCATCAACCGGGAAGAGTGTCGCGGTTGCACCAAATTCGGGGGACATATTCGAGATGGTAGCGCGGTCTGCCAGGGTCAAATAACTGAGGCCAGGACCTGTAAACTCGACAAACTTGCTAACGACGCCACGTTTGCGCAGCATCTGCGTGACGGTCAGTACAAGATCAGTGGCGGTCGACCCCCCCGGTAGCGAACCGGTGAGGCGTACGCCAATGACCTCTGGAGTGAGCAGGTACAATGGCTGACCAAGCAACACCGCCTCTGCCTCTATACCGCCGACGCCCCAGCCGAGAACACCCAGACCATTAATCATGGTGGTGTGAGAGTCGGTGCCGACGAGCGTATCAGGGAAGGCAACAAGCTCGCCATCCTCTTGCTTCGTCATTACAACGGAGGCCAGGTACTCCAGGTTCACCTGGTGGACAATGCCGGTGCCTGGTGGCACGACACGAAAATTGTGAAACGCTTGCTGTCCCCAACGCAGCAAAGCGTAGCGTTCGCTGTTACGCTCATACTCACGCTCAACGTTACGGGCAAATGCGAGCGTAGAGCCGAACATGTCCACCTGGACAGAGTGATCGATGACCAGATCGGCGGGAACCAATGGATTGATCTTCTGTGGGTTGCCTCCCATGCGAGCAACAGCGGAGCGCATGGCGGCAAGGTCCGCCACCGCAGGCACACCGGTAAAGTCTTGCAACAGGACGCGGGCTGGCAGAAAGGGGTACTCTGCTTCGGACTTCGATGCCTGCCCGGGAACCCAGCATGCCAGTGACACAACATCGTCCTCGTTGACGAGTTCACCACCGGCATGACGCAGCGCATTCTCTAACAAAATCTTGACGGTAAACGGCAATCGCTGCAGGTTAAGGCCTTGCAAACTACGTTCGCTGAGCGACTCCAAGCGATAATAGCTAACTGTGCCCAGGGCATTTGCCAATTTCGTACGTGCGCCGAAGATATCATTGTGAGCTGTCATAACACCATCCTCTTGTAAATCTCTTGTGGAGCAAGTTACCAAAATCTGTTACTGCCCATTATATGACATTTCCAGATCACCTCTCGATCATACCTGAGTAACCTGCTACGTATGTATCACTGGGAGGTACCTACAATGACCTTTCATATTTTAAACCCAATTGTATTGTGTAATAAATAGATTAAAAAGTTAATAGCAGGAAGGACTGAAATGTTGTACGACCCGATTCGCAAGCTATCCACGCTCTATTCCCGCAATGGGACGCTCATGAGAATTATTGTAGCTGTTTTATGTACAGTCATCGTCGGCAGTTTTCTTGCTGCCTGCGGCTCGACAGCCTCAGCAGCGCAATCGACACCAACGCCTAAACAGGCACCAACCCTTGCGCCGACTCCGACGATCACTCTTGTGCCAACGACTAAGCCGACTCCTCCTCCAGCACCCGCGTCGCAACAGACACCTGCAATAGTACAGGCATCGGCCCCACCGGCACCAGTATCGACATCGTCCCCGCCTGCACCTACAGGAGCGCCAGCAATTCTGGGCCTGCGGCCATTGTCGATGAGTATCGTCGGGCATCTCGACTGTCAGAAAAACGGAGCATACGTCTGCTTCGCACGCGTACTTTCCAGAACGAACGCTCAAAGTAATCTACACTGGTTTGCATTTACAAATGTACCAGGACATATTACTTTCAGTCCGCAAAGTGGGGTGCTTGCCCCCGGACAGAGTGTGCTGGTGACGATCACAGTACCATTCAATGCCTGCACACCAGGTTTATTCTTCTTCCGAGGGCCAATCAATACGCACACAATCACCTGGGCTTGCTAATAGCATAGTCTGCAATAGAGCCAGAAACAACATGATGAGACGTCTGTGTCTAAAAACTCACAAAATCTTTTTGCCTAACGCAGAGAGTATCAGTTCAACTGCGAGCTGCGCCGTAGTATTCTGGCGGTCAAGAATGGGATTCACCTCCACCACATCCATGGAAATAAGACGATGGGTGTCAGAAATCATCTCCATTACCAGGTGCGCCTCGCGATAGCTGAGACCTCCTCGTACGGGCGTACCAACGCCCGGGGCTTCTTGTGGATCCAGGGCATCCATATCAAGACTGAGATGGATGGGGTTGTCATGGGGACTAACAACAGCCAGGGCTTCGCGTATGATGGCGGAGATACCACGCTGATCAATGTCGGACATCGTGAAGACATGAATGTGCTGTGAGCGCAGCAGGCTCTGCTCTTCCCTATCCAGAGAGCGAGCACCAACGATAGCAATGGTGGCGGTCGAAAGTTTCGGACTCCATCCGCCTAAATGCGTGAGTCGTTCATTGCCTAGACCAGCGAGGGCAGCCAAAATCATACCGTGAATGTTGCCAGAGGGGGTTGTCTCCTCGGTGTTGAAGTCGGCGTGTGCATCAATCCAAAGGACACCTATGTCTTTGTGCACACGCGCAACCCCGCTTATTGAACCAAGCGCAATGCTATGGTCGCCTCCTAATACGAGAGGAAACTCACCTTTTTGTAGGGCTTCTGTAACGAGGATGGCTAGCTCTTCTGATGCATGGACAATCGGTTCAAGGTATTTCAAGCGAGGATGGCCTTCTGGCTTGCTTTCGGGTTGGGCAACACTGATGTTTCCCTGATCGTGAACAACATAACCAAGGTTCTGTAATGAGTCTTTAAGACCAGCGTAACGGAGAGCACTCGCTCCGATATCAACACCACGCCGATCGGCACCCAGGTCCATGGGTACTCCAAGAACACACACTTGCATACATGTACCTCCTGTTCCGCGTGCGGATGACATTGGGCGACAATAGGAAAGAAAAGAGGAAGAGGTTTCTCTTACTATGACACTATCACCCCATCCGCGATCAGTTGTGACAGAGCTTTCTGTGCAGCCTGAGGAGTTGCCACGCGGAACGCAACACCCTGCATGCTCTGTATGACCGGATCAAGGTAAGGCTTCAACTTGGGGTCATGCTGGTTGCGCAAAACATACGAAGCCGTCTCCACCATCCAGGGCGTCACCTCTCCAGCCATGAGTAAGCGGAGCACCGGTCCCACGCTCTGCCTGCCAAAATGAACGAGACCCTTGGCTCCCATCCAGGCTATTGAATGGTCTGTGTCACCGAGCGCACGCACCAACACCGCTAGAGCACGCAGATCGCGAATATCTCCCAGGGCACGTACACTATGCCAGCGCATCCACGACGAACCACTCGCGCTCGTTTCTACGAGCATCGGTACCGCTGCCGGCCCCAGTCGCACCAGTGAGGAGAAAATCTGGCTCCCTAACTGCTCATCAGCATTTTGCAGCGCGGTAAGCAAAGGCGCGACCGCCGATGGATCCCCCACACGTCCCAGAGCTTTGGCAGCTTGCAAGCGTATAGCCGGTACAGGATCGTGCAGGGCTTCGACCAGGACAGGGGTCGCAGTCGGGCTTCCCAGCAAGCCTAGTATGCTTGCCGCATTCTCTCGTATAGCAGGCCGACTATCATGCATCACTGACAATAACACACGTTCAGCCCGTATGCTGTCTATACCTGAACCCGGTAGGAAGAGCGTCCTCAGGCGAGTTCTGGCGTATGCGGAGCGCAGCGGCACAGGTACAACGAACGGCTTACCCGCCCATGTTGTCCCCATAGCGATAAATTCCAGCAAATGTCGTGCTAAACGATCATCGTCAAGCGAAGCGACCGCAACTATTGCACGCGGATCATTCTCTATAATCCAGTACAAAAGACGCCAGGCTGCACCACGCCGACCGGCAGCCGCGTCCGCAGCCAGTATCTGTGGTGGAGTGATACCTACGGGTGGAGCGACATCCGCAGGGGTTTGTTCGAGCGGCGTGGTATCACCCGAGGTTGCCATGTTCGTTTGAGAAGAATCAGAGAGTGCCATCTTCAAAGCTCCTTTGAGATCTGTCATGCTGAGCGAAACGAAGCATCTCTGTGCCCAGCCAGACAGATCCTTCGCTGCGCTCAGGGTGACACGGTGTGTCAGAGATGATGCATTGCCTTGAATAACCGCTCAGACGTGATTGGAAGCTGTGTCACGCGCACTCCTACAGCGTCGAAGATCGCATTCGCTATCGTCGCGCCTACCGGCACCACCGGAGGTTCGCCCACACCCTTCGCTCCAAAGGGGCCAAGGCCGGAAGGGACCTCAACGAGAATGGGAGTAATATGCGGAACATCCTCACTATGAGGCAGCGCATAGTCCATCAGGTTGGACGTCAGCAACTGACCATTCTCATCGTAGACGAAGCCCTCGAAAAGCGCCCAGCCAAGGCCCTGCGTGACTCCCCCGTGAATCTGCCCCTCGACCGCCGCCGGATTGATTGCAAAGCCGACATCTTGCACGGCAACATAGTCGAGTACACGCACCTCACCCGTCTCAGGATCGACGGCCACCTTCGCGATATGCACGGTGAACATTGGCGAACTTTCTTTAATAGCAGCACGCCCTCGTCCGTACACCGGCTCGTACTGCCCGGCGAACTGCATCGATGCAGATGCAATTTTCGCCAACTCCACACTCTTCCCCGGTGTACCACGCACGACCACCTTATCACCTTCAATCTCCAGGTCCGCCACCGCAGCTTCCAACATCTCTGCGGCAATCGCTAGAATCTGGTTGCGTGCATCCGTCGCCGCCGCAAGGACGGCAGGTCCCATCGAGTAGGTGGTCTTGCTGCCGCCCGTGCCTCCACTGTAAGGCATGGTATCGGTGTTGTCGTGTGCTACATTCACCGCTGCGGGCGCTACACCAAGCCCTTCAGCGGCGATGAGCGCCAGCGAGGTGTCTGAGCCGGTGAGATCAACGGTGCCGACAACTACCGTGACCGTGCCATCGGATTCCAGGCGACAGGCTGCGGCAGTAGGTTCGGTGCCACCGGGCCAACTACCGGCCGCTACACCTATGCCAATCTTCCAATCTTTCAACTCGTCAGGGATAGTACGCTGTTCTGCACGTTTCGCCCACAGAGGATGCTGTTGCGCTTGCTCTATGCACTCAAGCAGCCCAATTCGCGGCCATGAGCGATGGTCTACAGTACGATCGCCTTCTTTGTTGCCATTTTTCAGGCGGAAGGCAATCGGATCCATCCCTAACGCATGACACAATTCGTCTGCCGCAGATTCGAGGGCAAACGTAGCCTGCGGCGCATTCGGAGCGCGATAGGCTCCGGTACTCACCTTGTTTGTCAGCACTTCATAGCAGCGAAAGTCATAGTTTGGGCAACGATAGGTGCTGCCGAGAATTATACCACCCAGAACTATAAAGGCAGCAGAGTAGGCTCCTGTATCAAAGATGATCCTCGCCTGCATTGCCACCAATGTGCCGTCACGCTTCGCACCGAGCTTGACTGTGATCACTGATAGTGGTGCAGGATTGCCCGCCAGGAAATCTTCGCTGCGCGTGTAGGCCAGGCGTACCGGTCTACGTGAGGTAGCAGCGGCGGCGGCAGCCAGTGGTTCAATCAGGCCAAATTTGCCGCCGAAGGCACCTCCCAGGGGAACAGATTCCACATGCACCTGCCGTTCAGGAATATCGAGAGCCTGAGCTACATCCGAACGAACGGCGAACATCCCCTGTGAACTGGGCCAGACGGTCAATTGCCGACCTGATGCGCTGGGTACAACCATAATTGACTGCGGCTCTATATAGGACTGATGCACAAAACTGGTTGTGTAGGTTCGCTCGACCACTACCTCAGCCTCGCTCCACCCTGCCTCAATATCACCGGCGTGGAGATGTACTTTGTCACTGACATTTTGCGACAGTCGTTCGGTATCTTCCTCTTTCGGTTCCGTTTCTGAGACGGCGGCATGTGCACCCCCCCCGGGTATACCGGAGTCTTGCTCTCCTTTGTGCAGGTGCGCTAGCGGCGACCCAGGCTGCATCGCGGCGATGGGGTCTACAACAGCGGGCAATACTTCATACTCGACATCGACAGCGGCAACACCATCTTCAGCAGCTTCCTCCGTCTCCGCCAATACAATAGCAACGGGATGTCCAGACCACAATACCTCGTCTTCTGCCAGGGGTGATTGGGTACGTGAAGCACTGCCTCGTTTCGCCATACCCAACGTCTTACTGGTATAGACAGCTTTCACCCCTGGTATTTCCATGGCATCGGAAGTGTCAATGCTGACGATGCGTGCATGGGCATACGGGCTGAGTACCAGCCGGGCATGCAGCATACCCGCAACCGAGATATCGCCCGCATAGCGAGCTCGTCCGGTCAACTTATCGGGGGCATCCTGCCGACGTGTTGCTTTGCCAACCATCGTATAGTGTGTGGTCTTGTCAATCATTTGTGCCATAGGAAAAACAGCTCCTGATCAAATAACTCGTTCGTACATTACGGTAGAAGTGTAGCACAAATTCGGGTGCTCTGTCAGGACCTGTAGGAGCGGGCGTGGTGTGGGGACGCAGTCTGGGGAACAGAGACCCTGCCTTGGGGCAGGCAACGCCTTGTTGGCCTTTTCTCCTCATAGATGTAGACCCATGTGGTAGGATATAGGTAGAAATTGACATCCTCTGCCCCCTAAAGGAGGCAGACTCCTTCCCTCGCAGGAAGGGTTTCCTGGTTCACCGAGTCCTGCCTGAGCGGGCATGTGCCCTCCCAGGCCTTACAGTCTCTCCGCAGGCTGACACCGCGAGCCCCGCGGCCAACACGTTTTTTGCAGCATTGATATCACGGTCGAGGAGCAAATTATGTTTTTTCTTGACATAGGACCAGATGCTTCGCAAATCATCGGGCTATTGACAACACTCTTCTGGGTGTGGATGCTCATTGACTGCATTAGAAATAACAGGTTAACCCATAAAGGACTTTGGGTTTTGTTTATACTTTTCACACACGGTCTCGGTGCCCTCGTCTACTTTTTTACCAGAGGTCCCTGGCTATGGATCTATCAATGGGCACAGAGACCTGCTCCGATCTACCAAGCTCCACCACCAGTACGAGAATCATTTCCTTCGTATGAGCAGGGGTACCAGGGCCAAGCCCAGACCGAGCATCAGGACCCGGCCCCCAGGTTTGAAGAGCAACTGTATAAGCAGCCGTCGTATTCTCCGCCATCCTTGCAGCCTCAATATGAGGAACCGCAAATAGCCTATCCAGAGGAGCCTCCTCTACAACAGCATTGACCTACACGGAGCTTAGAGCGCTTAAGAGGGGAAGATCGGTCTGGCGATACTTTATATCACATAAGTACAATGGCAGATTTCCGATGTACTTAAGTAGCTATTCAGGGGGATGAATAGCAGTCGTTCTCAGTTGTTTGATTAGACCTGTCTGTCGCTTTTTCTGCAGTCGGCGTTCACGGCCAGCTGCGCTCGGCCGCGTTGGAATGCGTGGAGTTCGTCGGCGCTGCAATTTCTCGAGGCGCTCTGCCATGCGCTCAAAAGCCATTTCGCGGTTCGCATACTGCGACCGCCGCTCGGTGGCCGTTACCGTAATTCCACTCGGGCGATGGATCAAGCGCACGCCGGTCTCAACCTTGTTACGATGTTGCCCACCAGGCCCACTGGCAATAATGAAATCTACTTCGCAATCGCGTTCCAACGAAGCGCGATCTGTTGGATATTGTTCCGTCGCAATTACCTCCTGCTAAAGACTACATTACCATGGTCGCGCAAGAGGAGTCGATAGGGTACCTCCTATACTGATAACGAGAGCACAGCCCGCCTCACCAAGAATGCAACGAAGCGCTTGCACCTGTTCAGGCTGGAACCAGCTAGGATCGCGAAACTCGAATGCCGCCCGGCGATCACGCGGTAAAGAGGCAATAAACTGCTCAAGCCGTGGTACATTGGCTCGCCAGAGAGGAGGAAGCTGGTAGAGAAAAGGGCCAAGATGCTCCCCCAACCCTTTCGCCGCACTATCGAGCCGTTGCACACCTTCTTCCGCATGTTGCAGTTTCCTCATATGTGTAATATAGCGACTCGCTTTCACTTCAAAAAGGAAGCCAGGGTAGTGCTGTACCTGCTCGCCCCAAGTTTGAAACTGAGCATAGGTATGCAATGGTCTTAGATGCCGCTCAACGTTTCTCATCGGTTGAGCAGTTCTCAGTGTAGCTCGGCTTCCGGTGATTACGGCATTTGGTCCTATGCAGACTTGATCTACTCATCTTCAGTAGCATGAATATTAGTCGATCTGCATAAAGTAGAAAGTGACCATACCCAGCGAAGCCCACAAACAAAAGTGAAATACGCCAGCGAAGGACCAAATGTATGGATACTGACGACAGCAAAGTTGACAACAAACCATCCAACTGTCACCAGCTTCTGATCGTTGCAGCAATAATCGCAGTTCTTGCAGTGCTCACAGTTTGGATAGTGCTAGGATTCCTTGCAGCGTCCCCAATAGAATCATTAGAAAAAGCGGGTGCTCCTGTGTCTTGTAACAGTATCCAACGTGATATTGACAATGATAAGAGTCAGATCCAAATCTTACAAACACTGGAAGCTGGCACAAGCAACTTCGCACAAAAGGCCGAAATCCATACATCGATAGCGGGGATACAACAAGATGTAGCCGCTCTTCAGACACAAACCACGCTAGACACATGTCCTTAACAGAACGTAGCGATCTATCGCTTGCTGCCTGTCTCCCCTTTGCTTCACGTAAAAAATCCCATCACCACCCGTTTATCCGTTAAAATGCGAGCATTGCGAACGATTAAATACTGCGATATGATATAGTAGATGAGATAACCACAGGGTACTTTGCTAGGGGCTAGATGTGTTTCAGACTATTGCGTCATGTGGGGGACCTGGCGGGGCTTTCCACCGCCAGGCTCAGGAATGGGAGTATTGGTGATGGCAGATCGCACTGGACAACAACTGGGAAACTATCGCCTCGTTCGCCTGCTGGGACACGGAGGGTTTGCAGAAGTCTATCTCGGTGAGCACCGCTATCTTAAAAGCTATGCCGCCCTCAAAGTCCTGCGCACCGCCCTCAAGGGCAAAGATATCGATAAGTTCATCTCCGAGGCACAAACCCTGGTTCGTCTGAGACACCCAAACATTGTGCGTGTCCTCGAATTCGCCGTGGACCGGGGCACACCGGTACTCGTGATGGACTATGCCCCAGGAGGTACACTGCGCAAGCAACACCCGCGAGGTTCGTGGCTGTCGCTCACAACGACTGTTACCTACGTCAAACAGGTAGCAGCAGCCCTGCAATATGCTCATAACAATAATCTCATCCATCGCGATGTAAAGCCGGAGAACATGCTGCTTGGCCCTGACCAGCAAATCCTCCTCAGCGATTTTGGTATCGCCGTGCTCTCCTCGTCGCCTGAATTGCTCACGGCTCAGGGAACCAGGATGACCGGCACCATACCCTATACCGCACCTGAGCAACTGCAAGGAAAACCTACGTTTGCCAGCGACCAGTATTCTCTCGCAATCGTGGTCTACGAATGGCTTTGCGGGAGGCGTCCTTTCGAAGGAAGCCATTGGGAGATTATCGAACAACACCTTTCCACTCCTCCGCCACCTTTGCACGAGCGCTTTCCTGAACTACCTGCCGAAGTGGAAGCCGTGGTACTGAGAGCACTGGCAAAGGAGCCACAGCAGCGCTTCGCCAGCGTCCAAGCCTTTGCGCGTGCATTAGAACGTGCCGCTCAGGTAAGCGGCCTTGATCTCGATGATGATGCCCAGGTCACTGCCGCACTCAAGGAGAAAACTCCTTACCAGGTGAGCACCCGTCCCGATCAGACGACCCACAGGATTTTTCTCTCCGCTTCTTCTGCCGACGAGGCCTTCGTTACAAAGCTGAAAGCTGATCTGGAGAAGCGTGGGATGCTTATCTGGAATAGCCAATCAGACAGCACACTCAAAACGCTCAGTCAGGAAGACACGACCAGACAGGGGCTTCGCGCGGCGCGTTTGGCATTAGTCGTGCTCTCACCCTATACCCCCTTCTCACAAATAGTCAAAGAGCACCTGCGCATAGCCAGTATGTATGAGCGAAGGTTGGTGTTCGTTTGGGCCGAGGGCGATGATATCTCAGCAGTCCTTCCTGAAGAATGGGGCAAAACGACTTCGATTGACCTGATTGATGCACGCGAGGCAAGCTACGAGCGTGCGCTCGATGAGATCATAGCCTCAGCCTCTCTCGCAGAAGAAACCACAGCACCCCTTCCACCATCTCCCTTGCCTTCAGAGATGCAAGCCGAACCGCGCAACCCGTACAAGGGACTGCGTGCATTTACAAAAGACGATGCCTCTGACTTCTTTGGACGGGACGGATTGATTCAGGAACTGACGGAAAGCCTGAGGAGTATGCTTGGGTCAGGACGACCACGATTGCTGGCAGTACTTGGGCCAAGTGGGTCGGGCAAGTCAAGTGTAGTGATGGCAGGTTTACTCCCACGATTGCAGAAGGGAGCACTCCCTGGAAGTGCAGGGTGGGTGTATCTGTCGCCAATGGTGCCGGGGAAACGCCCTCTCGAATCTCTGCTACTTTCACTCGCACCTCTCTTGCCAGAAATTGAAATGCGCTCCGCAAGCTCCGCTGAGAATTTGAAGTCCGTGCGCGAGGGCCTGGAAGACGAAGCAGGCCGTGGCTTGTACCTGTTAACCACCCGACTGGTGAAACAACCGGGGACCAAAGTCGTGCTCATGGTAGACCAGTTTGAAGAATTGTTCACCCAGACGACGAGTGAAGAGGATCGGCGCCACTTCATCAACCTGCTGGTCAAGGCAGTAACGGAGCTACATAGCCCGGTTATAGTAATCTTAACCCTGCGAGCCGACTTCTATGATCGACCCCTATCCTATCCGGCATTGGGACGTCTGATCCAGAATCGTCACCGCGTCGTGCTGCCAATGGAGCTACAAGACCTGCGAGCGGTCATCGAGCAGCCAGCAGCATTGCCCGATGTTCAACTGACGTTCGAGGGGAATCTAGTCGGTGACCTGCTATTCGAGACACAGGGACAGGCCGGGGCATTGCCACTGCTACAATTCACGCTGGACCAGTTATTCCAGCGCCGCGATGGCCACTGGTTGACACAGCAGGCCTACCAGGAAATCGGCGGGGTGAAGGGTGCATTGGCAAAACATGCCGAGTCCACCTATGCATCCTTGCCTTCAAACGAGCATCGCAGACTGGCAAGAGCTCTATTCCTGCGTTTGATTGATCCTGGCATGACCGAGCAAGACACCACACGCCGTCGTGCATCCCTTGCAGAACTTGTGCTGCCCAATCCCCAGCAAACGAGCATCATCCAGGAGGTCGCCAACACCTTCATTGCTGCTCGCCTGCTTACCACCAATGAGATTGCCGGGACCATGACAATTGAAGTAAGCCATGAAGCCCTTATTCGTGAATGGACACGTCTTGCAGAGTGGCTGCGTGAGGCCCGTGAAGACATAGCCCTCCAGCAGGCCGTCAGCACTGATGCAGCCGAGTGGATACGTCGTGGCAATCCAGCCGATCGACTCTACCGGGGCACACAACTCATCGAGGCGCAAGCATGGGCAGAGCGCAACGTACCGAGCACAAACGAAGTGGCCTTTATCCAGGCCGGTCTGGCAGAACGCCAGCAGCAGGAGGCAACAGAACTGAGCCGCCAGGGGCGCGAATTGAACTTGCAACGCCGGGCGGTAAATCGTTTACGCTTGCTTGTTAGCGCGCTCTCCATCTTCTCTATCATAGTAATCGTGTTAGCCTCAGTAGCTGGAGTAAATTTCCTGAACGCTCAAGCCCAGCAGAAACAGGCTACCTTACAAGCGCAGATCGCCTCCTCGCGCGCATTCGCAGCACAAGCAAACTACGCGCTGACGCAAAACCAGGTTGATAAAGCCTTGCTGCTAAGTGTCAAAGCTACTCAGACATCTAATACGTTTGATGCCCGTGATAGCCTCCTCAACGCCTTAGAGTACAGCCCACGTCTTCTCAGCATACTACGAGCGCTTTCGGCGGTGAACCAGGTCGTGTTCCGTCCCGATAGCCAGACTCTCGTCTCTATTGGAAGCAGTGACGAAGCCTTTGGCAGTGGTGGTGAGGTCACCTTCTGGGACATGAAGACCTGGAAAGGCCTTACCGTCCATCTCGATTTTCGCGGCAATATTCCGGCCTTACCTAACTGGGTACTCAGCCCTAACGGACAGATGGTAGTCGGTGCAAGTGACCAGGGCTTATGGCTGTGGAATGCTACGACAGGAGCAAAAATTACGCAATTGGAGCCAGCGAACCAGAGTTCCGACCTCACTCTCGCAGACATTACTCCTATCGCCTTTAGCCCTGATGGAACTCTGCTTGCATCGGGCCGGTGCAGTAAGTATGATGCTGCCAGTAACTGTACGCAAGGCCGCCTCCTGCTGTGGAATCTGGCAGCTCAACCACCGACCAGTCAACAGCTCGTCAGCGGGCCCGCACTCTTCACTCGCCTTGCTTTCAGTCCAGATGGAAAAACGCTGTTGGCCAGTTCAGAAGGGTTGGGATCAGACAGTGGGCATAGCAGTCTCCAACTTTGGGATGTCCCCTCCAGTAAAGCACTGAATTCTCACTTCGTCGACTGCAAGGGAAGCATCGGAACTTTTGCCCTGAGCCCCGATGGCAAGACATTAGCAGCAAGCAATACGAACACATCCATCTGCTTATGGGATGTAGCATCGGGACTTTTGAAAGCTCCCTCGCCTCTCCCGGCATCCCCATTGACCACAAAGGATGAAGTAAAGAATCTTGCGTTCAGCCCAGACGGGATGATCCTGGCCTCATCAGGCAGCACAAACAATTCAGTGCAGCTCTGGGATACCACCACAGGGTTTACCGCAGATGCGCCCCTGCTTGGTCATAGCGATGTTATCACCAGTCTTGCCTTCAGTCCGGACGGCAAGACGCTCGCATCGAGTGATATCAGCGGCGCGATTCTCCTGTGGAATATGGCAACGAAAGGCCTCATCGAACAAACGCTTAACTACCAAAATCGTGTAAGGAGTGCCATCTTTAGCCCCGATGGCAAGCTCATCGTGGCAGGTGATGACCAGGGCAATATCGTGCTCCAGGACGCAGCCACGGGCAACGTGCTCGCTACGCTGGATGCGACACAGAATCCGCTTAACCCAGGAAACACCACTCTTGATGGCACCCCACTCACGATTGAAAGCCTTGCGTTCAGCCCGGATAAGCGCATACTCGCAGCCGGTAGATTTGATGGCATGATTTTCTTGTGGGATGCCGCAACGAAGCACCTCATCACACATTTTCGCGATGAACCACATTTACGAGAGATCATCTTCAGTCCAGATGGTCTCAACCTGGCAGCAAGCTACGACACTGGCTCCATTTTGCTCTGGGATGTCGCTACAGGGCATGTTCTGCATCGGCTGATGCATTCTCCACTTAACAGTCGAACAGCCTCCACGATCGCTTTTAGTCCCGATGGGAAGATGCTCGCATCCGGTGCTGACAATGAGGTCATCTTCTGGGATGTCGCCACGGGCAAGCAGGTTGGCCAGCTGTTGACAGGACACCAGACCACAATTGAAAGCGTAGCCTTCAGTCCTGATGGACATACGTTAGCTTCGATTGACGACATGAGCCAGGTCATGCTATGGGACGTGAACATGAACATGATGAAGCCTCTACTAAACCAGCCCCTGGTGAACACTGACTCTGTTACGGACACAGGAGTGGAGTTTCAAACAGGACTGACGTTTAGCCCGGATGGGAAGATGCTAGCTGCCGGTGGCTACCAGTTCGCGATCATATGGAACCTGGCGCTTACGAAACCTGAACGTATTGCCCAGGCATTCCGTATACCTGTGAACGATCCTCTGAATCCGGGCGCGCACGAGTTCGCGTATGTCAGAGGCGTCTCGTTCAGTCCTGGTGGGCAGCAGGTCCTCATCATCTCGGACACCTCTTCAGCAAACTACGCCGTCACATCGTTGGACATTGATCAGGCTTCGTGGCAATCTGCTGCATGTAGCATTGTGAATCGCAACTTCACATTGGGCGAGTGGCAGCAGTTTGTAGGAGACGAGCCCTATCAGAAAGTGTGCGCCAATTTCCCGGTCGACAGTTCTGTGACTCAAGATGAGCTTACGCGAGCGCACGCTGAGGTTCTAGCAGGAAAAACGGGAGACGCACAGATCCTTTATAAGCAAGCAGTGCAAGAGGCAGCGCTCGTCGACGATGATTTTCTCAATAACAATGTGTGCTTTGCCGGAGGCACCGATCAATTTGCCAGCTTGGTCCTGTCAGCATGCAACAGGGCCGTCTCTCTCAATCCATATAACGGGCAATACTATGATAGCCGCGCAGTGGCACGCGCCTTAACTGGAGACAGACAAGGAGCCATCGCTGATTTCAAATTCTATATGCAATGGGCAACAAACCAATATCTGAACGCGCAAGGAGTAAGCGCAATTGTGCAGGCACAATATAAACATTATGTAGATGAACGAAACGGGTGGATTCAGAAACTGCAAGCAGGACAGAATCCCTTTGATATCAGGGCCTTGCAGGCACTGCGCGCGGAATCCGGTATCGACCAGTAACCTACCGGGCCGTAGGGGGCGGTAGGGACGTATACCTGCCCCCCAGGCAGGATGCCTTGCGTCCGTCCGTGCCTGCGCCCTGCTCACAAACAGCCAAGGCCTTGTTTTTTCTGTACAAGGACATCAATCTCCTGCTGCAACTGCTCTATCTGCTGCTGGATTTGAGCAGCCCTCGCAGCATTTTTTGTGCGGGATTTCTGTATTCGCAGTGTCCGAAGCTCGTAAAGATCATCGTCAATGTTTGCCTGGATTTCGGCACAGCTTCTTTCCTCACCAGCCATATATACGGCTCCTTCCTTGACATCTTGTCTTGACACCTTCCCTCCTCTATCTTTGCACATTTTTATGGTAGGGGCAAGTGTAGGGGCCGATTTATCGGCCCTGGCTTCCCAGGTATGCACTTGCTTTCATATTAGGAGTCCATGTGCTAGGATATTGTGAGGATAGGTAACCTAGCAGAGGAGCAACATATCATGCCAGAAATCGACAGCGATCACGTCTTCGGGTTTGACACACTGTCCGTGCATGCAGGTCAGCGGCCCGACCCCGCTACCGGCGCACGAGCAGTCCCCATCTACCAGACCACCTCCTATATCTTCGATGACACCGACCATGCCGCGCATCTTTTTGCTTTACAACGATTCGGCAATATCTATACGCGCATCATGAACCCCACAACTGCCGTCTTTGAGGAGCGCATCGCCGCACTGGAAGGTGGCACGGGCGCACTGGCAACTGCTTCCGGCATGGCAGCGCAAATGGCTACAATAATGACCTTGTTGCGTCCTGGCGATGAGATTGTCTCCTCCAGCAGCCTCTATGGCGGCACACACACCCAATTCGACCTTACCCTCCGCACCTGGGGTATCAACACCATTTTCGTCGACAGCACGAATCCCGAAAACTATCGTCGTGCTCTGACGCCTGGCACACGCGCCCTCTACGGTGAAACCATCGGCAACCCACGTGGGGATGTGCTGGATTTACGGGCAGTCGCAGACATCGCCCACGAGGCAGGTATACCACTGGTTATTGATAATACCTTCGCTACCCCCTACCTGTGTCGCCCATTTGAGCATGGAGCTGACATCATCGTACATTCTGCCACCAAGTTCATCGGCGGACACGGCACCTCCATTGCAGGTGTACTGGTCGAGTCCGGCAAGTTCCCCTGGGATAACGGCAACTTCCCCCACATCGTGGATCCTTCGCCTGGCTATCATGGGGTACGCTTTTATGAGACGTTCGGCGATTTCGCTTTCGCTATGAAGGCCAGAGTGGAGACGGTCCGAGACACCGGCGGCTGCATTAGCCCTTTCAACGCTTTTCTGCTGCTACAGGGGTTGGAGACACTCTCGCTGCGTATGGAACGGCATTGTCAGAATGCGCTCCAGGTTGCACAGTTTTTGCAGGAGCATCCCGCCGTCAGTTGGGTGCATTACCCTGGCCTCCCTGATGACCCTTCGTACGAGATAGCTCAACGCTATCTACCTCGTGGCGCTGGCTCTATCTTCACCTTCGGTGTCAAAGGCGGTTACGAAGCCGGGAAATCTGTCATTAACCATGTGCGCCTCTTCTCCCATCTTGCTAATGTCGGCGATGCTCGCAGCCTGATTATTCATCCTGCCAGCACGACACACCAGCAGCTTTCGCAGGACGACCAGTTAGCAGGAGGCGTTACCCCTGACCTCATCCGTCTTTCGGTAGGTCTGGAGA
>Ga0187819_10000613_pt1 | contig 17947 bp, 12 predicted proteins | sample NC_wetland_sal_i_15_FD_132411 | JGI IMG/M metagenome (GOLD analysis project Ga0187819, IMG submission 132411) | Wetland sediment microbial communities from Neuse River Estuary, North Carolina, USA - SO4_4 | ecosystem: Environmental > Aquatic > Freshwater > Wetlands > Sediment | place: USA...
CGATGACTGCAGTCGCCGTCACCGGTCCGATGCCAGGGATGGCCACCAGTCGTTGGCAGGCTTCGTTTTCGCAAGCAGTCTTCTTGATCAGCGCATCGGCTTCGTCGATCCGCAGATCCAAGTGATCGAGCTCCAGCTTCAGTTGCGCCAGCAGCATGCGCACTGCGCCCGATAGTTTCGCGTCGGCGTCTTCCAGGATCCCGGGCAATGCTGCACCGACATGACACCGTCCTTTCCGGAGAGTAATGCCACGTTCGAGTAGCAAGCTACGAATCTGGTTGATGACTGCCGTGCGACGCATCACCCAGCGCTCGCGCACCCGGTGCAGGGACTGCAGATCCAGCTGGTCATCGGTCTTGATCGGCACGAAGCGCATCGTGGGTCGTGAGACAGCCTCCGCGATCGCCTCGGCATCGATGTAGTCACTCTTGTTCGTCTTCACGTAGGGCTTCACATACTGCGCTGGAATCAGCCGCGCCTCATGTCCTTGTTCCCGCAGGGCTCGACCAAGAAAATGCGCACCTCCGCAGGCTTCCATGCCAATCAACTCGACGTGTACGTTGGCGGTGAAGCGCAGCAGCTGTGTACGTGAGAACTTCTTGCGCACCACGACCTCGCCGTGCAGGTTAAGCCCTACCAGATGAAAAACTGTCTTACCAAGATCAATGCCGATGGTGTGTAGTTTCATAGGACGCCTCCTCCACAAGCCTCTCACACACAAGCTGCTAGCTCGGTAAAAGCGGCGGACCATCCCATTAGGTGTGATTGCCGTGGGTCCAGCCAAGCGTGTCCAGCCACACAAAGCTATCGGACAGCGCGTACTGCAACTGCTGCGGAAAAGGTCCGAAGGCAAAGCTTCCGAATTGCAATCTGTAAATATTGGGGTCGCCGTTGGCCGTCGGCAGGTTGATCCCCACATCCGTGTTGGTCACCGGTGGTATGTTGTTCAACTTGTCGCTGATGATGTTGATCCCGAAGCGAAACTCGTTCACCAGATTATTCGAGAACAAGTGTGTTTCGGTAATGCTGCCGACCCGGTTGTGCAGCGGGATGTCCAAGGGAAAATTCAGGTTGTTCGGCGTAGGCAGTCCGCCGGTTTGCACCTGAAACGAATCCCCGCCGAATGGTTGGAAGGTATCCGAATCCGCCCAGAAAAAGCGGAACGCCACGCGATCCTTGTTGGAATTGAATTCGTGATCCCAGTTTCCCGTGAATTGATCGTCGCTGAATTTGCCCGGATGGCTCACGATAAACGAGCCGGTACTCAACGTGGAAACACAAGTACCCGTCGCGGGGTTGAGGGTCTGCGTCACTCCTGGAGTACCGGCCACGGCAGGAAACAGATATCCGCCGGCACCGCCTCCGAATTGATTGCTCTTCGTGTTCAAAAGCGCCAGGGCCACCGGATCGATTTGGCTGGCCGTAATCGTCAGCGCCGGGCAACCTGGGGATGCCGGCGTGCTGAACGCCTGCGCCAGGGACGCCGCCGAGCGGTCTGCGGGCAGCACCGGGATGCTCGTGTTGATGAAGGTTCCCGGTGAGTCGCCGCTCCTCTGCCGCGTGCCCTGATAGTTCACGTAAAAATATCCGAGCTTTGCCGACGGATCGACCTTTCCGCCAAAATCACCTCCGAAAATATTCTGCTGGATCACCGGCCGCGGAGCGCCCGCCGCATTCAGGAAAAAATCGTTGGCGTCCAGTACCGTATTGCGAAAATATTCCCACACGTCGCCGTGATACTGCGCTGTACCCGTCTTCAGCGTGGCGTTGATGTTGCCTCCGCCGTTCCGCCCTTGGGTTGCGTCGTACAAGCTCGTACTGACCTTGAATTGATCGATGGCATCCGGATTCGGTAGCGGCGTGTACGTCAGCTCTCCAAAGGCGTAGTCCGCAACGGAAATGCCGTCGATTAAGTAGTTGTTGTTGTCTTCCCGCCCGCCATTCACGTGGATGAATACCGTCCCACGCCCCAGTTGCGACGCGTTGTTCAGGTCCGACGATGCGCCCGCCGAGAGCGTCAAGATCTGCTGAAAATTCCGCGTCGCCAGCGGCAGAGTCGTGATGGTCGCTGAGCCCACCGACTCTCCGGTGGTCGCGTCGGCTGTGTTGATCTGGGTAACCTCCGAACGCACCTCCACGGTTTGTTCCGCGGAGCTCACTTTCAGCGTCGCAGTCATGCGCGTGGTTTCCGTGATCGCCACCACGATCCCCGGAAATCTCGTGGTCGCAAATCCGTCCGCGCTCACTTCCACCGTGTAGCTGCCCACTGGCAGCAGACTCGCCGTGAATATTCCCGATGCGTCGGTGACCACCGCGCGCATCATTTCGCTGGTTGCCTCACTCGTGACTCTCACCCTGGCCCCGGAAACTACCGCGCCCGACGCATCCTGCACCGTCCCGCTGATCGCGCCGCTAGCTCCGCCCTGCGCGAAGGCCAGCGAGCTGAAACAAAGCATCACAACCAATGCAAAAAAATACCGTAGTTTAGACACATCTACCCCTTCCCTGCCGATAACGTTTGAATGGCAAGACCCACCCGAGCGGCAGCCTATCAAAGGTTTTAATCCATGTACATCCTCGATAAATCGATTCTATGAATCAACAAAGCAGTCCGGGCGCGCGGCCCGCCGCAACCATCCCTATCGCCACTCTCACGATTAGCTCTGCATCGCAAACATCGCTATAATCTCGCCCGCATCCATCCACCAGAGGCATCCGATGTCGACAGACTCCTCGCCAACGTCCCACCGCGGCTTCCGCGTGCACACTTATCGCTCCGAGCATGCTGTCGTCGTCGAGTGCCATGGCAAGCTTACGCTGGAGCACGCCCCGCAACTCCGCAACAAGATCCGCACCTTGATTCTCGACGAGAAACGCATCGTCCTCGACCTCAAGGAAGTCCCCTTCATGGACAGCTCCGGCCTCGGCACTCTCGTCACTCTCTATGTTTCCGGACGCACCCGCGGCTGCAAGCTCGAACTCGTCAACGTCAGCGCCGCCCTGCGCACGCTCCTCGGTATGACCAACCTCCTATCCCTTTTCGAGCAGGCCGGCCGCTACGGCGGCAAGTTCCCCTAGCCAATCGCCTCGGGTTCTGCCAGCAGGTTTTTTCCCGAGGGTCCATCTAACGTTTTCGTGCGTAATTCAGTCATATACTTCAATATCAGTCTGGGAGGCTCACCCATGTCGATCTTTCAAGACATCCGGTACGCGCTCCGCCTCTTGCTGAAGAGCCGTGTGTCCACCACTGTCGCGGTGCTGTCCCTGGCTCTCGGTATCGGTGCAACCACGGCAATTTTCAGCGTGGTCTATGCCGTTTTGGTTGATCCGTATCCTTACGTGGGGGCGGACCGCATTGGGTTTCCGCACCTGATGAATCGCAAGGGCGACCAGGGCACTGTCGACTACACCATGACGGAGTATCTCGAGCTGCAGGCTCGCGCTAAGAGCGTCGAGAGCATGATCGCCCTGAACCGCCGCAATGTGGTGATGACCGAGGCGGGCCTCCCGGAGGTCGTCGTCCAGGAGGACTTCTCTCCCAACGCGTTCGAGTTTTTCGGCGTTCCGCCTCTCTTCGGCCGCACGTTCTCCCCACAGGATGCGGGCGGTGAATCGAAGGTCGAACCGGTAGCGGTGCTGAGTTACTCGTTCTGGGAACGCCATTTCTCCGGCCGGCGGGACGTCCTCGGGCAGCAAATCCGCCTCAACGACGAGTTCTTTACCGTCGTCGGCGTACTTCCGGTGCGTTTTACCTGGCACGATTCCGACGTCTACGTTCCGATGGAACTCCGCCCCAGCACCGAGCGCGTCGGGCTGGTGATTAAGGTAAAGCCCGGCATCCCCAAGGAACAGGTAAACGCCGAGTTCCAAAGCTTCCACGAAAAATTTTTGAAAGAAAGTCCCACGTTCTACTTTCCCGAACCTCCCTTCCGCACCGAGTTCATGTCGGTCAACGAAGGGATCCTCGGCAAGTTCGCCAATACGCTTTTGGCGCTGCTGGCCGCGGTGGGATTCCTGCTGCTGATCGCGTGCGCCAACGTCGCGAACCTGTTGCTGGCGCGAGCCAGCGCGCGGCAAGGCGAAATCGCGGTGCGCGTCGCCTTGGGCGCCGGTCGCAAGCGTGTGATCCAACAACTCCTGACCGAAAGCGTGATCCTCTCCGTGACTGGCGGGGCGCTGGGCGTGGCCCTTGCGTATGGCGGAGTGAAGGCAGTCGTTGCGCTCATGCCGGAATACTCGGTGCCACACGAAGCCCTCATTGCCATCAATGTCCCGGTGCTGTGTTTCGCCGTGGCGGTTTCCCTGCTGACCGGCATTTTGTTCGGCCTCGCACCGGCTCTACAGCTTTCCAGCCAGAATCAGGCGGCGTTTCTCAAGGCCGCAGGGCGGGATTCCGGTGCAGGCACGGCCGGGCACCGCTTGCGCGATGTCCTGATCGTTTCTGAGGTCACCCTTTCGCTCGTCCTCCTCACTGGCGCCGCGCTGGCCACCGCCGGCATGCTCGAACTCAGCAAACAGAAACTCGGCTATCAGCCTAAGGGCGTTCTCACGATGTACGTCCCAGTCCCTGCCGCCCGCTATCCCCAATGGAGCCAGCGCCGCGCCTTTTTCGCCGATGTCATCGAACATTTGGGCAAGCTTCCGGGTGTGGAGTCCGTAGCCGCCACGTGCACTGGAGTACCACCCTATTTCGGCGGCGACTCGAAATTCGATATCGACGGACTACCGCCGCCCGCCACACAGATTCGCTTCAACCTGGTGAGCGAGGGCTATTTCAAAACGATTGGCATTCCGCTTCTGAAGGGCCGTTATTTCGATGCCGCCGACGTGACGCGGGCAACTCCGGTCGCTGTGGTCACCGAAGATCTGGTGCAGAAATACTTTCCCCCCGGTCAAGATCCGATCGGCAGGCAGATTCGCCTCGATTTGTTCACCGGCACGTTGCCGCCCGGCTTTGTGAAACCTCCCCAAAGCTCGAATGGATTCCAGATCATCGGAATCTCCGGTTCCGCGCGGAACTCCGGGCTGCGCGACGTGCCGGAGCCCGCCGTGTACCTACCCTTTACGAGCCTGTTTCCGCCCGGAATGACGTTCGCTATTCGCACCACCAAGCCGGACCCGCTCGCTCTTTCCAATGGCGCCCGCGAAGCTGTCAGTTCAGTGGATCCCGGTCAGCCCATCGCGCATGTCCGCACCCTGGAAGACATCCTGAGCACGGCTGTCGCCTACCCCCGATTTGCGACGTTTCTGTTTGGGATTTTCGGCGCCATCGGCTTGACCCTGGCATGCACCGGAATCTTCAGCGTGGTCTCGTACGCCGTGTCCCAACGCACGCGGGAATTTGGCATCCGCATGGCGTTGGGCGCCACTCCCGGCAACGTGCTGACATTAATACTCGGGTCGACAGGCCGCGTGCTCGTCATCGGTTTCGTGCTCGGAGTGATTCTGAGCGTGGTGTCGAGTCGCGCGCTGGCCGGCAAACTCGAGGGCATCGGCGTCGCGAGCCCGTCCATGCTCGTGGCCATCGCCAGCATCTTGGCCGTGGCAGCTCTCTTGGCCTGCGCCGTCCCAGCCCGCTCCGCCACCAAGGTCCAGCCAGTGGATGCCTTGCGCCACGAATAGATTCCCGGCGTTGTGACAATTGCGTTCTGTAGGCGCAGGGACTTGTTTACCCTGTCGCCCTCGGTCCTGCTTGCCAACTGCTGCCTCCTTGCTGCAAGCTACCGCCGCTTTCTGGGGGGACATCATGCGTAAGCTAATTTTCGGCATTTTTCTCTTGTGGCTGCTGGCCTTCGGCCAAGCTCAGGCTCAAACGCCGCCAGCCCTGATCGTGATACGCGCCGGCGTCCTGATCGACGGCGCCAGCGACGCGCCGCGTAAGAATCAGCTCATCTTCGTTCGCGGTGATCGCATCGAGAAGATCGCTGACGCTTCTTCGGCGCAGGTTCCCGCTGGAGCTACCGTCATCGATCTTTCCTCCTCCACGGTGCTTCCCGGACTGATCGATTCCCACACCCATATCTTCTTGTTCGGCGAGGACCCGGCCAAAGGCGGATACGACGCTAACATCCTGAGTGCCGGCATCGCCCTGCGCGCCGCGCGTGCCACCTTCGCCGTCCGCCGCGCGCTCGAGCAAGGATTTACGACCCTGCGCGACGTCGAAACCGAAGGCGCAGGCTACGGTGACGTCGAAATCAAACAGGCCATCGCCGAAGGCACCATTCCCGGGCCGCGCCTATTCTGCGCGACGCGCGCCATTTCCACTACCGGAGGCTACAACCTGGAAGGCTACGCGCCCGAGCTTGACATGCCCAAGGGCGCGCAAATCATCGACGGCCCCGTGCAAGCCCGCAAGGCCGCGCGCGAACAGCTCGACCACGGCGCCGACTGGATCAAGGTGTACATGACGCATCGCTCATGGACCAATAAGCAGGGCAACCTCGTCTCGCAACCCACGCTGACCGTGGAAGAACTAAAAGCCATCGTGGATGAAGCGCACGGCTGGCAAAAGAAGGTCGCCTGTCATGCCTACAACGGAATCGGCTTGCAGCGCGCTCTCGATGGCGGCTGCGACTCCATCGAGCACGGCCTAGAAATCACCGACGCGCAAATCGCGCAAATGGCCCGCCAGGGCACCTGGTATTGCCCTACACTGGCCGTCTATTACACCGACTGGGCGCCGGCCGACACGCCCGCCGGCAGGCGCGATCGCGCGCGCGCCGCTTTGCACGAAGTCTCGTTTAGGAAGGCGCTGGCAGCCCATTTGAAGATCGTCTTCGGTACCGACATCGGCGGCATTCCTTGGACCGAGCCGATCGCTCAAGAGTTTTCGCGCATGGTTGGATTCGGCATGTCTCCGATGAATGCGATTCAGTCCGGGACCTCGCGCGCCTCCGAGATGCTGGACATGAAAGGCGAGATTGGCGTCCTCGCCCCCGGCGCCTACGCCGATGTGATCGCCGTCTCCGGGGACCCGCTAAAAGATGTCAGCCTGCTCGAACACGTCCGCTTCGTCATGCACGACGGCTCCGTCTTCAAAAACGAGGCCGCCAAATGAGCACAAAAAAGTCCCGTGGCACACCCATTTCTGGCTGTGCGCCCCAAACAACGACACCCGATCCAGCCGCACGCCGACTGTTGACCGCCTCACCCCTCGACCTTCACACCCTTCCAGAAAGCGACCCGATCCTTGATTGCAGCCGCCGCCGGCTTCGGCTGTGGGTAGTACCACGCCGCGTTGTCATTCTTCATGCCGTCCACTTCCACGTGGTAGTAGTGCGCCGTCCCCTTCCACGGGCATTCCGTGGTGTGGCTGCTCGGCTTCAAAAACTCCCTCTTTACTGCCTCCGCGGGAAAATACTGGTGCCCCTCCACAACCGCGCAGGCATTGCTCTCCGCGATCACTTTGCCGCCCCAGGTTGCCTTTGCCATCTTCGATCTCCCCGTCCTAATCGCAAGTTTCGACGATCCGGCGCTCCGCTCCGCCAGTATTGTACACAGGATTTAGATGCATTTGCCCGCCCGGCGATCCTTGCATTCGTACGCGGTTTGCTACAATCTACCGCGCAGAACTGGAGGGTCGTCCATGGCTGAACAAAATTTCGCCAATCACACCAAGTTTTTCCCGCTGTTTCACTTTTTTGTTTTGCCGGTGTTGCTCATCAACTTCGGCTGGTCGATCTACCGCCTGAAGACATGGGCCTATTCCTTCGACGGATTTCTTGCCGTAGTGGTTGCCGCCGCGCTGCTCGCCGGGTTCCTCAGCGCGCGAATGTTTGCGCTCACTGTGCAAGACCGCGTGATCCGTTTGGAAGAGCGCATTCGCTACGCCCGGCTGCTGCCCGCCGATCTGCAGCCCCGGATCGGAGAGTTCACCCTGGACCAGATCATATCGCTGCGTTTCGCCAGCGACGCGGAGCTGCCCGCGCTGGCACGCAAAGTGCTCGACGAAAAAATGACGCAACGCAAGGCCATCAAGCAGCTGGTGAAAAACTGGAAGCCCGACTACCTGCGGGCTTGAAGTTTCCGCGGTGGCACAGATTTCCATCTGTGCCTCGACAATCGCGTAGCGCAGCACCCTTAGAGCCTGAACCACGCGAGTTCAGCGCGCCGCTTGAGCCAATGCAACCGCGCCTTCGATTTCGGCGATGTCCTGCGGTGTCAGCTTGAGCTCCCCCGCCGTCATCACGCCTTCGGCTTGTTTCGCGTTTCGCGCGCCGACAATCGCCCCGGTGACGGCTGGGAACCGCAACGTCCACGCGATCGCCACCTCACCCGCTGAGCGCCGATAGCGGGCGCCGACCGTTTTCAGCCGCTCGACGAGCTCGAGATTCTTCGAGAGCCTAGGCTCGGTGAATTCCGGTTTGCCCTTGCGCCAATCATCGGCAGGAAGATTTTCGGCTCGCTCGCGGGTCATCGCGCCGGTCAACATTCCCGACAACATCGGCGAGTAATTGATGACGCCGATATTTTGCTGCTGGCAGTACGGAAGAACGTCGGCTTCGATTTTGCGCCGCAGCAGCGAATAGGGCGGCTGGTCGGAAGTCACCGGCGCGATTTTCTGTGCGCGCTTGAGCTGTTCGACATCGAAGTTGGAAACAGCGATCCAACGGACTTTTCCTTCCTTCTGCAGGGCGGCGAGGGTTTGCCAGGCTTCTTCGAGCTTGGGGCCGTTGTCCGGCGGAGGCCAGTGGATTTGGTAGAGGTCGATCACGTCCACTTGCAAGCGACGGAGACTTTCCTCGCATTCTTGGCGGATCGAGGCGGCATCGTGGACCGGGGTCACGCGGCCTTGCGCGTCCCAGCGCAGGACGCACTTCGTGAACAAGTAGGGGCGCGGGCCGCGCCAGTCTTTCAGCGCGCGTGCGACTACTTCTTCGGAACGCCCAAGACCATAAACGGCGGCAGTGTCGATCCAGTTCACGCCGAGCTCGAGCGCGCGGTGAATCGCGGAAATGGAGTCCGCGTCGTCCTGGGGGCCCCAACCAAAGTCATAGCCGGCGCCGCCAATGGCCCAAGCGCCGAATCCTACGGGGGTGATCTTCAAGTCTGAATTTCCCAGCCTGCGGGTTTGCATCATTCCTCCGAAATGTTTGTCTTATGCGGGGCGATTATTCTAAACCAGAACTTCGTTTGTTCGATGAGAAGAGCGGAGCGATGGTTAAACGGGATTTCGAAAATGCGGAAACACCCGTTCGAATTGAGTTCGGGAGGAAGGAACTCAAGCACTTGATTTGGTTGCCGAGGTGGGGCGCAGCCCTTCGAAGCTCAGGGTAAACATGCTGCGCCCCTACAAAGTGGGGGAGCGTGGACTGGGCCGGGATGTCGGATGAGCCTAATTGGCGGTGAAGGCGGCAGCTAGCGCTGCGGTTTCGCCGTCGGGGTTGGTTAGCACCAATTGTTGCGAACCGGGGGCCAGCGGAGGAGTGACGACGGTGAGAGTGTTCATGTCCTTGAAGGTCGCGGCGGCTTTTGTTCCGCCGATGGTTGCGGTCGTCCCGGTTTGAAACCCGCTGCCGCGAATCGTCAGGGTGGTGCCGCCCGCGGCGGGTCCGTTTGCTGGTGACACCGTGCCGATTCCCAGGGGCACGCTGGCGAGTTGCACAACCGTGAGAGCCGAAGTGGTGAGCGCAAAAATCCGCTGACCGTTTTCATCGACGGTGAGAAATTGGCCGTGGAGACCGTCGATGTCGGTGGAGAGCATTGTGAGCGGCTCAGGCAGAACGATCCGGAGACGGAGTTGTCCCGTGTGGGCGTCCATGATATCCACTCCGCCCTGAGTGCTGGCGGTGGACCGAGGTCCGGTCAGGAACGGTTGATAGACAAGGGCGCCGGTGGGATGCAGAGCGATGCCTGGGGCAGAAACGCGGTTTGGGACTTGCGCCAACCCGGGGACCGCGAAGGTATTCACGAGTGCAATCTGGAGAGCCGAGTCCACACTTCGAATTTCGATTGAGCCGTTCGCGACGGTTGCCAGGATGGTTCCATCGGCGGCAACTGCCGAGTCGCTCGTGGCTTCGGTTGCGTTGGACATCTGAAAATTGTTTGCCGTGGCGCCCCAGATGCCGAGGGGTCCGCCCGGCGGAGTAACAAAAGAGATAAAGACGCGATCGCCCGCAGCATCGGCTTGCAAGAGTGGTGCGCCGGTCAGATTGGCGACAGCGGTTTCCGGCGCGGTCTGAACGGTGGGCGGATTGACGGTGAGGTCGAGTTGCGAAAGGCACGTAGAGCAAATGCCGGAGGCAGTGGCTTCGGCACTCAGAGCCACAAAAATCGTTTGTGTACTGGTAGCCGCTACGCGCGTTGGGCCGTAACCAGTCGCGGCCAGCGACGCAGCGGTCGCGGGCGTGCTCGGTGAGTCCGGGTCGAAAAGATAGACATTTTGCGAGCCGAAATCCGCCGCGATGAGCTGTGAACCGTCCGGCGTCAAGGCCACGCCACGCACGTCGTCATTCGGGGGACAATAAAGCGTCAGGCCGGTGGTCTTGAAGGCCGCAGCCTGCAGATCGAAGATATCGATCTGAGCGGCTGCGCTCAAGTACAGGAACTGGCGTTTCTGATCGTAGGCCAGGAATTTGTACTGTGCGGCTTCGCCCTTCAGAGCAGTCGCGTAAACCTGCGCGGTGTAGCCGAGGGAGCTTTGAACCACCAGTGGAAAGCTGACGGAGTGAGAAAGCATACCGCTGGTGGCGGCGGCGGTAACCGTGAAGTTGCCGGTTGCGGCAGTGGGGGCGGCGCCAAGAACTACCGGCATGCTAGCGCCAAGCGTCACGTTGAAAGGACTCGCGGGATTGGAGACAACGCCTGCGGGTAAGCCGGCGTGGGATACTTGGACAGAACCGGTGAAGCCGTTTTCGGGGTTGGCGGCGATGTTCACGGGGGAGCTGGTGCTGCCTTGAGGGACGGAGATCGAGCTGGAGGAGAGAGTGAGGGAGAAGTCCGCGGACGAAGGGGGCGGGGCGGCGGTTTGCGCTGAGCCGCCGCAGCCGGAGGAAAAGAGAAAGGCAAGAATTAACACAGAGATCACAAAGAGCACAAAGGGCACAGAGAAAGAAGGAAAGCCTAGCGCAAAAACGCGGAAGGCAGATGCGACGGATGGTACGTACAGACAGTAGGACACGACCGGCGGGCGCGCGTTGGGACCGGGCACGTACGGACCTCGGGCTTCGCGGAGCGAAGCAGGGGTCACACGTTACAGAGCTAGAGATTTACTTATCAAGTTAATAAATATCACGACAGGGAGGGGAAAACGGAAAGCGGCGCAGGCTTTGCGCCCACGCCGCCGTTGCAAAATGGCCCGACGTCAAAAACGAGCGAGCTAGATCGTCTTGCCTGCCGCAGCGCCTGCTGGAGCAGAAGACTTCGCGAAAGCGCTGTGTGAAGAGTCCTTGTCGGCAGTCTTGTCGATCTCGATGGAGCCCTTGAAGTAGGCGCCATCCTCGATCATGATGCGCGAGGTGGTCAGGTCACCGTTCACCGAACCGTCTTTCTTGATCTCGATCCGGTCTTTCGCGCGAAGGTTGCCCTTCACGGTGCCATACACCACGACCTCGCGGGCAATGATGTCAGCGGTGACCTTGGCGGTGGCGCCGACGGTGAGCTTCCGCTCATCGAGCTGGATCAGTCCTTCGACCGAGCCGTCGATCAGCAGATCTTCACTGCCGGAGATCTCGCCCTTCACATGCAAGCTTGAACCGAGGCGCGCGCTGGAGCGGTCGCCGGTTGCACTCAATGGACGCATTGAATCAGTACTCATCGCGGGTTTTCCCTCCCAAGACGCCGGAACAGGTTTCGGCGGTTGATTGATTATTGGACTAGTTGGCTCCGGCTGCGCGGCTTGCGGCGTATCCGGTTTCTTGTTTCCCCACATCGGTCCCCCAAAGACAGCACCCCACGCAGTCTGCGGCTGGGGCACAGCAAACTCTAGACCCTGGCATTGCAGGCGGCAAATAAAGTGTGCGGGAATCGTTCCAGAAGGTTACTGGACCTTGGGACAGGTTTTCGCCTTCTGTTCGAAAGAGTGAAGTAAAGAAGTAAGGAAGTAATGAAGTAATGAGGTAAAGACGGGCGGGGCAAGCCCGCGCCTACAAATTCTCGGGCCATCGTCCGGGTAAACCGAGGCCCAATGCCTGCATTTCGTTACTTCGTTACTTCATTACCTCGTTGCTTCGCTTTTTCACGCCGTTGGTTTTTCGGGGACGGGTTGGGTGGCTAGAAAATCGGTGGCGAAGCGGGTGGAGTAGGAGTCGAGCAGTTCCTGGATGCGCTCGGCCCTGGGCGATTTGAGGACGAAGCCGGCGTGGTGGTATTTCGATACCCGATAGACGATTTCCGGATCCGTATATGCCGAGGTATCGGGATGCTCCTGCCGGGCGAGGCAGAGGATTACGCCCGCATGGTCCTGACGGATCGGCGGGAGCGTGTAGGGCTGTTTTCCGGCTCCGATTTCCAGGCGCGCCCACTCGCGCCATAGATTAATGTTGCTGGCGGCCTCGACCACATCCGCGATGTAGGCGCCGCCGACGCGCGCGGCGATTTCCAGGAAGTAGAACTTGCCGTCAGCGTGCGAACGGAGAAATTCGGCGTGGGTGACCCCGCGAACGGAGCCCAGGCCTTCGATCACCTGGCGGTTGACGTCGAACAGGGTCTTGGTGTCGGCGGCTTCGTGGGACAGCGTGCGGGTGGTGAAGACGCCGCCGTGATGTGAAACGTCGAGCGGCGGCGCGCCGTAGGCGTGAGCTTCGGCGAAGACGACTTCGCGCTCGGACACGACACTGTCCACGTGATAGACGCTGCCGGGGACGAACTGCTCGAGCAGATAGAAGGACTGCTTGTCGCCGAGCTGATCGAGCCACGGCCAGAGCTCGCCGGGGGCATGAATTTTCTTCATGCCGATCCCGGAGGCCTGCGAGCGGGGTTTCAGAAGCCAAGGCCCTGGAACGCGGTCCATAAATTCGCGGAGATTGTCGTAGTTGAGAACGTGGGCAAACTCGGGCACGAGGATGCCGATCTCTTTGGCACGGGCGCGCATGGCCAGCTTGTCGCGAAAATAGCGCACGGTGGTGAGCCCCATGCCTGGAATGCGCATGTGTTCGCGAAGGGCGGAAACATTTTCCATGTCAAATTCGTCGAGGGCGACGATGCGGTCGATGGGCTGGGAGCGGGCCATATAGCTGACCGTGTAGATCAAATGCTCCAGCGGCAGCTCTTCGGGCATGAAGAACATTTCGTCAATGGAGTCGCGGGGCCAGTCGCCGTTGCGAAATTTTTCCACGGTGAGCAGCAGGACGCGGCAGCCCAGCGCCTTGGCAGTGCGAAGGAACTCCTGCCCTTTTTCGTAGGAGCTGACGCAGAGGATGGTGAGGGGGCGGGATTGCGGCATGGGTGCTCCGTAGACTTCGAGCCAAGACGCAGTGGCCGGGCGGGCGGGGCCCTTTGAGGCTCAGGATAAACAAGCCCCGCCCCGACAAGAGGGCCGAGTCGCGCCAGGGGGGTTGCGACGAACGCGGATTATACTGTGGTATCAGCCGCGGGATACAGGAATTGCAGAACTCGGCCGATGCGCTGGGCCCAGGCGGCTTCGTTGTGCTGGCCGCCCTCAACGCGCTCGTAGTGAAGGTCCTCGCCCAAGCGCCATCCTTTTTTCACGAGAATGTCGCGAAATTGCTCGACGTCGGGCACGATGCGCGGGCCTTCCTTGGTGCCGATGTCGAGCCAAATGCTGGGACGCGGTTGGACTGGGGTGGCCGCGGCGAAACGAAGAATCACGCGCTGGTTCCACCAAACCGACGGCGAGAGGGCGGCGATTTTCCCGAACGTTTGCGGAAGCTTGAGGCCAAGATACAACGAGAGCAGGCCGCCGAGCGAGGATCCGCCAATGCCGGTGGAAGCCGGGTCGGAGAGGGCACGATATTGCTGGTGGATGAACGGCATCACCTCTTGCAGCAGGAATTTCGCGTAACGGTCGGCGCGGCCGCCGCCGAGCTTCGGCGCTTTGGTGGGCGTGTATTCGTGAACGCGAGATTTTCCGGTGTTGTAGAGGCCGACGATGATGAGCGGCTCGACGACACCGGTGGCAATCAGCTGATCGGCGGCTCCCTGGACATTCCAGTCGACGGCGGCAAAAGCGGTGGCGCGGTCGAAGAGGTTCTGGCCATCGTGCAAATAGAGGACCGGGAAACGCTGCCAGGGCTGGTCGTCGTAGCCGGGAGGCAGATAGACAATCAGATCGCGCTGGTTGCGCAGGAAGCGCGAGGGGAACCGCTCATGTTTGCGAAGCTGGCCGGCGCTCACGGGGCGATGGTCACCAGCAGGTCTTTGGCTTCGACGTGCTGCCCGGGCGCAACGAGGAGCTTTGTGATGCGGCCGGAAATGGGCGCGTAGATATTGGATTGCATCTTCATCGCTTCCAGAGTGAGCAATTTTGCGCCGCGCTCGACGGTGTGATTGGCCTGGACGGCAACGCCGGAGACGACACCGGCGGTGGGCGCGGCAACTTGTCCGGGGTCTGCGGGATCGGCTTTCGGATGCGCGCGTTCGACCACGCGCAGGGCGCGATCGCGGACGTTTACTTCGCGGGGCTGGCCGTTCAGCTCGAAGAACAACGTGCGCGTACCGTCGGGATGCCGATCGCTGACGGTGAGGAATTTGAGGATGATGGTTTTGCCGGACTCGATTTCGATGGTGATTTCTTCACCGGACTTCAAGCCGTAGAAGAACGGAGGCGTGGGCAGGACGCTGACATCGGCGTAGGCCTGGCGGAATTTGTCGTACTTGAGGAAGACGTCGGGATAGAGAAGATAGCTCAACAGGTCGTCGCGGTGGACGGGGTGTCCGACTTTTTTCTCGAGCGACTTCTGTTCGTCTTCAAACTTGGCGGGCTCCATGTTGGCGCTGGGTCTACCGCGCAGTGGGGCCGCGCCGCGCAGGATGATTTTCTGGAGCTTTTTCGGCCAACCGCCCGGCGGGACGCCCAGCACGCCGGAAAACATCTCGACGACGGAGTTGGGCAGAGATAGATCGTGCTTTTCGTCGAGTTTCAGCAGATCCTCCGGGCGCATTTGTTTCGCCATCAGGAATAGCGTCATGTCGCCGACGACTTTGCTCGACGGCGTGACCTTCACGATGTCGCCGAAGAGCTGGTTGACTTCGGCGTAGGTTTTTTCCACTTCGCGCCAGCGATGGCCCAGACCCATCGCTACGGCTTGCTCGCGCAGGTTGGTGTACTGGCCGCCGGGAATTTCGTGCTGATAGAGGCGGGCGGAGCCGGCTTTTGGGCTGGAGTCGAAGGGCAAATAATAGGTGCGCACGGTTTCCCAATAATCATCGCATTCGTTCAGCGTTTCGATGTCGAGTTGTGTGTCGCGGGGCGTGTGGCGCAGCGATTCAACGATGGAGTTGAGATTGGGCTGGCTGGTGCCGCCGCTCATCGCTGCGATCGCGGCATCGGCGACGTCAACGCCGGCTTCGGCGGCTTTCAGGACGGAAGCCGCGTTCAGGCCGCTGGTGTCGTGCGTGTGAAAGTGAATCGGGATGCCGATTTCTTCGCGAAGCGCGTGGACCAATTCGTAGGCGGCGTAGGGCTTGCACAGGCCGGCCATGTCTTTGATGGCCAGAAAATGCGCGCCGAGCTTTTCGAGTTGCTTGGCCATAGCAACGTAGTATTTCAGGGAATATTTCGGACGCGCTTCGTCGAGAATGTCGCCGGTATAGCACATGGCCGGTTCGCAGACGGCGCCGGTTTCGAGGGCGGCGTCGATGGAAACGCGCATGTTGTCAATGGAATTGAGCGAATCGAAGATGCGGAAAATGTCGATGCCCTGCGCGTGGGCTTCGCGGACGAATTCGCGGATCACGTTGTCCGGGTATGAAGCGTAGCCGACAGCGTTTGCGCCGCGCAGCAGCATCTGAAAACAAATGTTGGGGACGCGTTGGCGGAGCTGGCGGAGGCGCTGCCAGGGATCCTCGTGAAGAAAACGCAGCGAGGTGTCGAACGTCGCGCCGCCCCACATCTCGAGACTGAAGAGGTTCGGCAGCCGCCGGGCTACGGCCGTGGCGGTTGCCAGGAGGTCGTAGGTGCGGACCCGCGTGGCCATCAGCGACTGGTGGGCGTCGCGAAATGTGGTGTCGGTGATCAGCAGGCGCTTTTCTTTTCTCGCCCACGCGGCAAATTTGGCGGGGCCGAGCTTCAGTAAGAGCTGGCGCGAACCGGAGGGCGGCTCGATGCCCGGCACAGAAGCCACGATCGCGAATTCCAGCGCTTCGGGGACTTTCTTGCCTTTCACTTCCGGGTTGCCGTTGAGGATGACGTCGCCCAGGTACGAGAGCAGCTTGGTGGCGCGATCGCCGCGGTGCGGCAGGCGGAACAACTCCGGCGAATCGTCGAGAAATGAGGTGGTCAGCTCACCGGCGCGGAATCTCGGGTGATTGACGACGTTTTCGACGAAGGGGATGTTCGTGGTTACGCCACGAATGCGGAATTCACGCAGCGCGCGGTCCATGCGGCGGCAGGCTTCGGGCAAGTTTTTGCCCCAGGCGGTCACTTTGACCAAGAGCGAGTCGTAATACGCCGCGAGCACGGCACCGGCGTAGGCTGTGCCGCCATCGAGGCGAATCCCGAAGCCCGCGGGCGAACGATAGGTCGAGATTTTTCCGTAGTCGGGGGCGAAATTTCGTTCGGGGTCTTCGGTCGTGACGCGGCATTGCAGCGCCGAGCCGTACAGCGGCACGCTTTCCTGCTTCGGTAATGAGAGCCGCTCGTCGTGCAGCGCGTGACCTTGCGCGATCAGAATCTGCGCCTGTACCAGGTCGATGCCGGTGACCATTTCCGTGACCGTGTGCTCGACCTGAATTCGCGGGTTTACTTCAATGAAGTACCACTTCTGCGCATCCACGTCGTACAAAAACTCCACGGTGCCGGCGTTTCGGTAGTTCGCTTTGCGCCCTAGCCGGACCGCCGCTTCGCAGAGTTCATTGCGCACGCTCGACGGCAAATTCGCCGCGGGCGCCACCTCCACAACTTTCTGATGGCGGCGCTGCACCGAACAATCGCGTTCGTAGAGATGCAGCAGATTGCCGTGATGATCGGCGAGGATCTGAACCTCGAGATGCCGCGCTCGCGGAAGATATTTTTCCAGGAAGACCGAGGCGTCGCCGAAGGCCGACCGCGCCTCGCTCTGGGCTTCTTCCAGCCGGGCGTCGAGCTGCGCGGAGTCATGCACGACGCGCATGCCGCGGCCGCCTCCACCCATCGCGGCTTTCACGATCACCGGATAGCCGATTTCGTTCGCGATTTTGTGCGCTTCGCTGGCCGACTTAACGGGATCTTCAGCGCCCGGCAGCACTGGCACGCCCGCGGAGGCCGCCAGCCTGCGCGCGGCGGTTTTGTCGCCGAGGAGTTCCAACAACGCAGGTGTCGGCCCTATGAAGGTGATGCCCGCCTTTTCGCACGCCCGCGCGAGCGCCGGGTTCTCCGACAAAAATCCGTATCCAGGGTGAATGGCATCGACGCCTTTTTCTTTCGCGAGACCCACGATCCCCGCGATGTCGAGGTACGCTTCGACAGGTCCCTTGCCGGCGCCGACTTGATACGCCTCGTCTGCTTTGAAGCGGTGAAGTCCCAGCCGGTCCTCTTGGGAATAGATGCCGACGGTGCGCAATCCCAGCTCGGTCGCCGCGCGAAAGATACGAATGGCGATTTCGCTGCGGTTGGCCGCCAGCAGTTTTTGAATCGGTGTGGTCTTCTTCATTGCGAGAGCGATTAAAGGGTCGCGCAAAACTTCAGATTGTGTCATGAACCGCGCGCGGTGCAGCAGCAGTTTATTCGATGTCTTAGCTCCATAATTCTGTCACCCCTTAACGGCAACGTGAAAATGTCACCCTATGAGACAGGAGACATTCACGTTGAGTCAGAAGGAACTGCAAAGGGTGAGCGTGATCAGCGCATGCA
>Ga0187819_10000614_pt1 | contig 17942 bp, 14 predicted proteins | sample NC_wetland_sal_i_15_FD_132411 | JGI IMG/M metagenome (GOLD analysis project Ga0187819, IMG submission 132411) | Wetland sediment microbial communities from Neuse River Estuary, North Carolina, USA - SO4_4 | ecosystem: Environmental > Aquatic > Freshwater > Wetlands > Sediment | place: USA...
TACGGATTTCCCGGCCCCTCGTCTAAACCGGCAGCCGGGAACAATTTTCACGGAGGAACAAATGACCAGCAGAATCGCGGCACGGATCGGCGGGGGAATGCTGGCCGGCGTTTTCGCGCTGGCTGGCTCCGGTGCTGCGGCACCGCAGGAACCATCCGTTGCGCTCGAAGGTGCGCAGCAAAATTGCCAACGGGCGGCTGAACGGTTGGACGCCGCCCGTGCCCGCATGCAGGAAGCCCTCGCGGCGATCGAGGCGCGCGCGAGTGTGGCGCCGGAGATCGCGGCGCAGGTGAGCCAGCGCACTCTCGCCCGAATGGAGAGCGCGTTGGCCGCGGTCCGAACTGCGGTGAACCAGAACACCGTGGAGATCTACGAGAGCGATGCAGGGCCGGGATGGCTGGGCATCCGCATGGAGGAAGTCAGCTCCGAGCGAGCCAAGGAGTTGAAGCTTCCGGCCGTGCGCGGCGCGCTGGTCACCTACGTGGCAGAAGATTCCCCGGCGGCAAAAGCCGGGCTCAAAGTAAACGACGTCATCACCGAATTCGACGGGCAGCGCGTGGAAGGCACGATGGCGCTCGAGCGCCTGGTCCATGAAGTACCTGCGGGCCGCAGCGTCTCTCTGACCGTCTGGCGCGATGGCCACAGCCAGTCGCTGACCGTGGAAATCGCCTCGCGCCGCGCCGGGCATCCCGGCGAAAGGGATCGCGACTATTTCTATGCCATCACTCCTCGTCCCGACGTGGAAATCGCGCCCATCCCCCCCATTCCCCCGATCCCCGCCATTGAATTTGGCCCCCTCGATGGCTTCCGTATGTTTGGCGCGCCGCTTCTCGGGATTGACGCGGAAGATCTCTCCGGGCAGCTCGGCAACTATTTCGGCGCCCCCGATGGGCAGGGAATCCTGGTGCGCGAAGTGATGCCGGGCACCCCTGCGGAAAAGGCCGGCCTGAAGGCGGGAGACGTGATTCTCCGCGTGGACGGCAAGCGTGTGAAGAATTCCGAGGAACTCCGCTCCGTACTGCGCGAGAAATCGGCGAAGGCCGGCGAGGAGGCTGACTCGGATAAAGCCCCCGCTCCGAGCGTCGACCTCACCACTCTCCGCGCGGGGAAGGAGACGACGGTGCGCGTCGAACTGCAGTCTCCTGCCCGCAGGATGCGGCCCGTCCACCGCGTCGCGGTATAAGCAGTCGAGCGGAGCCCTAACCTGATTTTCTGATGAGGACTTCGCCCGGATAAGCCTCCGGGGAATCGCCGAGCGGGCAGTACGGGGGGCATCCCGCGACGGCGGGATCGTGCCCCTGCGGCGTGCCGCGATCCCCGCGGCTTCGCCCCTTCTCTTGCTACTTCGCGGGCAGGCGGACGATCACGGCCTTTGCCGAGGGCACTTCCAGCCGCATCAGCCGGCCATTGTCGCAATAGAGTTCGATTTCCAGGTCCGTGCTGCGCACGCGCAACACCTCGAGTTTTTGCCCGTCCACCACCTGCGGCCCGCCGTATTCAACGCTCACCGTGCCCGGCGTCAGGTCCTGGGGGATGAGCACATTGTAGGTCTTCGGCTCTTTGTGCTCCCAATCGTAGATTCGCGCCAGGACGGCATAGTGATGGTACATATTGTTGTCCAGGATGATCACGGGCGGAGATTGGAAGTTGAAATCCTGGGAATAGGGCGAGGCGCCTTCCATCCGCAGCTCCATTTTCGCTAACGTCCCTTCGAACACGATGGTGGCAGCCGCTTTTCGCGGGCTGGAAGCCGTCCAGTCATAGCGCAACGGCGCGCCGTCGGGCCGGAGTTCGAGTTTTCCGGTAACCTTCGCCTTCGCGCCGTTTTCACCGGCCACCTCGGCGGTGCCCCTGGCCGTCCACTCGCCGGCGATCGAGTGGATCTCGAACTCCTCGGTGCCCGCGGGATGCCCATCCACCTGGATTTGGAAAGTGCCGCGGTCTTCGACAAACACGGAGGGCGCGGCGGCCTCTTTTTTGTCTTTTCCTTTTTGAGATCCGTGAGCGGGGGTCCCGGCCGCTCCGGCGGCCGATGGAATTGCGGCGGCCATCGCACAGGCCAGCGCGAGCGCCGCCGCGGCAAAACCTTTCCTCTTCTCTCGGTTCATCGTCCCACCCGTTCCAGGCACCCGAGTTCCAGAATCCGCGCGATTACTTCTCGCGGCTCGCCGCCGCTCTCCACACGCGCGTCGGCCGAACGGTAGCTCGGCAGGCGTTGCTCGTAGAGCTGTCGCAAGCTCGACTCATCGCGGAATAGCGGCCGGTGCGTCATGGTGGCGCAGCGCCGGATCAATTCCTCGATGGGACAATCCAGCCACACCACCACGGCCGCGGCGCCCCGCAGCAATTCCTGATTTTGGGGTTGCGCAAACGTTCCACCACCAAGCGCCACCACCGCGGCTCCCCCCGCCTCCGCGAGCTCCCCCAGGATGCGCTCCAGCATCTCGTGTTCCAGGGCGCGAAAGGGAGGCTCCCCGTGGCGCTCGAAAAAATCGCGGATGGGGATTCCCGCGGCCTGCTCAATGCGCTCGTCGAGGTCCACAAAGCGGCACCCGGTCTGCGCGGCCAGCAGCCGGCCAACGGTGGACTTCCCGCTGCCCATGAATCCGGCCAGGCAGACCAAAGCGTCGCGCCGGCCCCGCGCGGTATTCTGTTCCTGCAATGTCACGTGTGAGAAGCGGGAGGCTGGTTGCCGATCCCGAAGCCCGAACGAACGGGATCGAGACTCGGGATCAGTCCCGCTTGCGAATGCGGATTTTACCACTGAATGAGGTCAGCTCCACGCGGGCCAGTCCGGTCCCCATGGTGCCCACGAAGCTGCTGCTCTCTCTCCGCCCGCCCAGGAAGTTGAAGGCGTGGTTTTCCGGCTTCAAACTCACCTGGTTTTCCAAGTTGCCTTTCCGGGAGTGCACGCTCAACTTCACGGAGTCTGTCTCGGAAAGCAGCAGTTCGATTGGCCCCGATGCGGTGGTCAGCCTGTAATTGCCGTTCGGAGAAAACGGCCCGTCGTAGAAGAGCTGGCCGGAAAAGGTCTGCGCGCGAAGGGACCGGGTGGTGGGCTGGACGAACCGCGCCCCGCCGGAAGTGGAAGCGAATTCGATGCGCCCCACGCAGCGCGTGCAGGTGAACGAGCCGTCCACGGTGTGCACGGTCAGGTCGCCCGAGACGTCGGTCAGTTCCACCTTGGAGAGCACGGTGTCCACGCTGATGTCCGCGTACACCTGCCGGATACTCACCGAGCCGCTGTCGTTTTTGATTTCCAGTTCCGTCTCTTCCGGCACAAAGATTTGGTAATTGGCCTGCAACTCGGCGGGAGAAATGTCGTCCCTAAGGACGTGTGTCAAAAGTTCGATGCGGTTGCCGTTCTGCACCGCGTCCACTTCCACGCCATCGCTGGAATGGTCCGCCAGGATTTCCACTTCCGAGCGCTGCCAGGACTTCACCACAATGGTGCCCTGGGCGTTTCTCAGAGTGACCATGGCGCGGCCGTCCACATTGAACCGTTTGTCCAGCCGGTGCGTGCCGCCCTCTCCGGACGCGGTCTCTGCCGCTCCGGCGGGGGGCGCCGCGGCCGCTGGCGCGGAGGCGGCCAGAAGCGCAATCGAACACAGGCCGAGGGTCCAGCCCGTTGCTCCAGATTTGAACGGGGCGATCATGTCAGTCTCCCAGGGCATCGCGTTCGGAAAGGGCGCTGAGTAAATCGGTCTTCTGCTGGTAGGCGGTTACCAGGTATTGCCGGGCCAACTCGTCGTTGGGATCCTCGTCCACTTTCCGCTGGCATTCGCCGATCAGATTGTTCACCAGCTCCAGGTTCTGGCGGTAGGAAGCCGCCACTTGAGGATCGCGGAGGCGCACCTCGCGGTTCGCTTCCGCTTCCGCGCTGGCGAGCTGGTCGTGGACTCGCGCAAAACTCCAGGTCGCGGAGGAACCTCCTCTGCTCGTCGAGATTCCCGGTGCGGGGGATTGCGGAATAAAAAGAAGCAGCGCGGCCAGGGCAGAAACGGCCGCCGTGGCCAGGGCCGTGCGTGGCGGCGCCGGGAAGTACGCCCGCACACGTTCCCCCAGGCTCTTGCGCGTGCGCAGCAGACCTTCCTCTTCCAGCCGGGCGTGCAGCGCGATCCACAGAGAAGCCGGGGGATCCACTTCGGGGAGCGTGGCGGCGGCGGAAGCAATCAATTCCAGGTCCGCGATCTTGGCGCTGCAGCGCGTGCACGTTTCAAAATGTTCAGCGGCTTCGGGCGCTCTTTCGCCTTCCATCCATGGGGTTGCGTAACGGTCGAATTCTTCGCACCGCATCACTGCCTACTCCCGCGAGCCCGTCTTTTCGCTCGCCTCCAACCGCTGCTGGCGCGCCCGGTCGCGCTCGAAATCCTGGAGGATCTCCCTCAGGCGCGTCCGGGCTTTGTGCAACTGCGACTTCGAATTCCCGATGGAGCAATCCATGATCCGCGCGATCTCGTTGTGCTCGTAGCCCTGCACGTCGTGAAGCAGGAACACCATCCGGTAGCCCGGCGGGAGTTCCACCAGGGCCCGCTCCAGCCGCACGCGATCCAGGGAACCTTCAATCAGCGGATCCTCGGCGCCCACGTCGCGCTTCGGGCCGCTGGACTCGTCGTCGGCGTCCGCGGGCTCGTCCAGCGACGTTTGCGGCAGCGTCTTCTTCCTCAGCCGCATGAGCACCACGTTCACCGACAACCGGTGCAGCCAGGTAGAAAACGCTGCGTCGCCGCGGAAGGTGTGGATCTTCCGGAAAAGCTGGAGGAAGGCCTCCTGAGTGAGATCCTCCGCCTCCGCCGGATTGCCTACCATCCGCAAGACCACCGAATAAACCCGCCGGCTATGCAGCCGGTACAGCCGCTCGAAAGCGTCCGGGTCGCCACCCTGCGCCCGGCGAATCGCTTCGGCTTCGGAAATTTCTCCTTCAGCAGATCGTCTTGGTCGGGCCACGGAACCCGTCCAGACGCATCCCGCAAGTTGGGATGCGCCTGCCTCCCTGGGAGTTGTCCTGGATCCGGCGCGCAGCGGTTAGACGTACGGACGTCCCCGGTGGCGGGAGGATTCCTCCTTGTCCTGCTCCTCGCCCAGCCATTCGCAGGACCGCTGTTCCACTCGCTGGCGCTGCTCCTCGAGTTCGCGCCGCAACTCCTCTACCTCTCCCGGCGCCAGAGTGGTCAGCAGACACTTTAGTAGAACCACGGTTTCCCGCAGGCACGTGTTCCAGTCGTCGTGCATGCGCTCGAGCTTCGCCCAGTCCGCCGGCGGCGAAAGGGAAACGCCGTCGGCGATTTCCCGCGCCGTGCCCAGGAAATCCGCGCGCACTTCATCCAGGATTTCCTCCACAGCGTGCAGCTTGTGGAACCAGCGCGATCTCGCGCTGAACAGCACGCGGTGCAGCAGCCCGTTCCAAAAGCACGACGACCGCGCCGCCTCCGTGCGAAACGTCTCCTCGTCCAGCGGCGTCACTTGCGGCAGCTTGCCGAAGTGCCGCGAGCGCCGTTGCATGGTCCCCAGCGCCCCGGACAGCAGTACCGCGTGCCGTTCGGCCAGTTCCCAGCACAGGCTGGCCGAAGCGCGCGCGCCGCGCAAGTCTCCCGCCTCCTGCCGCTGCAGCCCGTCGTCCAAGGCCATGCTCAGCACGGCGTACCCGGCTTCCAGCTCCCGCGCCGAAGGCCCGTACACCGCGGCCTTTTCCGCCGAGAGCCGTGCCAGCCACGTCGAGAGAATCGATGGCTTCCGCCGCGCGCCCAAGAAAGACCCCTCGTTTAGGGGCACCAGTATAGCAGCAGGCCGCCCGCCCCCGCCCCGGTTTCCTGTGCGCCACTGGGGCCTCACCGGGAGGCACGAGCAGCGAAATCCGGCGGCGGACCACGCATGGGGAGATCCCCTCCCTCATCCCTAATCCCTCTTTTAGTTCGGTTCAGGGCCCATCGCGGCCTCCAAGGTAGTCGTATTGCGGGTCATATTGCTTATCTCTGTCACCCTTTGGAGGGCAGCATTCCCGCCTCGCCCTAGGAGCAGAACGACCAGATACTCTATGTCCAATTACCAGGATGTCTAACTCCACCTGCGACTCTTAACGGACTGAAAATTTCCACAGCATGGCCTTAGTACTATTGACAAGCCAATCGCGCCGGCGTAAAAAGCGCCCGTCTGCGCCTGCCCAGCTTGACGTACCGCATTTGGAGGAGATCATGAAACGCGCCTCCCTCGTTTTCTTTCTTTCCCTTGCAATCTCCTCGGCCGCCGCGCCGCAAACTCCGCAGCCTGCCCAAACCACGCCCGCGCGCGACTCGCAGGCCGTCGCCATCCTCGGGCAGGCCGTTCGCGCCATGGGCAGCTCCGCGCCCTCCGATTCGACGGCCACCGGAACAATCACCCGAGTGGCCGGCTCGCTCACGGAGAACGGCACGATCACCATCCTCACCCGCGGCACAAGCCAGACTGCCGAGCAGATCAGCGTCCCGAGCGGCCAGACAGCCGTGATCTATTCAAACGGCCAGGCGATGGAGACCACTCCATCCGGCTCCTCGACGGCCGTGATGGAGCTTGCTGTCACCGATCAATGCCCGGACTTCCCGCTACCCTGGCTCGTCGCCGCGCTCAACAACTCGGACGAGTCCCTCCAGTACATCGGCCAGGAAACCCTCAATGGGGCAGCCGCCCTGCACGTCCAGGCGACGAACACGTTTGCCTCGCAACCCAAACTGCAAAAGCTGGCGGCCTTCTCCGTCCAGGACGTTTGGTTCGACGCCGCGTCAGGGCTCCCCGTGAAGCTGGCCTATACGCGCCAGGCGGGGGGCGGTGCCGTGCCCAGAATCCCCGTGCAAGTGTCATTTTCGAATTACTCAAACGTAGGCGGCGTCCTCTATCCGATGCAAGTCCAGAAGTCCTACAACGGGACACCGTCGCAGACGATCACCATCCAGAGCGTTTCGTTTAACACCGGCCTCACCGACGCGCAGTTCCCGGTGGAGTGAAGGAGAGCGAACATGCGGCGCTATTTCGTCTTGCTGGCGACCCTCTTGCTGCCGGTTTGCGTCTCCGCGCAGAACACCGGCCTCCCTCCTTTCAACTCGTTCAGCAAGGGCCAGTTCGACTCCATCAACAATCAGAACCTGAACGTCATCTTCGCCATTCCCATCATGTCCAGCCCGGGGCGCGGCCTGAACCTGAACTTCAGCGCCGTAAACAATTCCCTTATCTGGGTGCCCTCCAGCAACAACGCCTACTGGACGATTAGCCCCAACACCACCGGGAACCTGGGCTGGCAGCTCAATGCGCCCACCGGCCAGGCCAGCTACACCTACCACACGGTCAAGAGAAAGTGCGACCAGATCGGGGACTTTACCTATACGACTACGTACAGCGGCTACAAATATGTGGACGCGCTCGGCACCCCACATGCTTTCAGCTTGCTGTGGCAGTATGTCGAAAACGACTGCGTGCCGTCTTATACCTATTCCGGCACATATACGAGCTACGCCACCGATGGCAGCGGGTTCTACGCCACTGTCGACCAGTACGATGGCACCGCCCTCACAATATACAGCCCCTCGGGAATGCAGGTCAGCAGCACCGGGATGACCGATCCGAACGGCAACTATTTCAGCAGCGGAGTGGTAAGCGGGTCCGAGACTGATTGGGGCGACTCTGTTGGCCGGACCGCACTGAAGATCATCACCACCGGCACGCCCCCCACTCAGATTCAGTACAAGGTCCTCGACCCCACAGGTAGCTACCAAAATGACGTCGTCACCGTCACGATGACAGCAATGAATATCAAGACCAATTTCGGCTGCTCCGGCATCGTGGAGTACACAGGCACGGCCAGCCTGCCCACATCCATTGCCCTGCCAAATGGGCAGACCTACACCATCACCTACGAGCAGACGCCGCCGGGAAACACCGGCTACTACACCGGCCGCGTGGCAAAAGTCGTGCTGCCCACGGGCGGCTATTACGAGTATCAATACGGAACCACGAACGACGGCATCAACTGCGCCGACGGGTCCACGGTGAACCTGACCGAAACAGTGAGCGACGGCACGAACTCAGCCACCTGGACCTACGTCCGCAACACCACGAACCTGACAACCACGGTCACCACGCCGGCCCTCCCCGATACGCCCAACTCAAACGACACCGTTTACACGTTCAACAGCTCCGGCCAACTAACCTCGGTGAAAGTCTATAAGGAATCCCCCGGCGTCAACGCCTTGCGCACCGTCAATACTACCTGGGCCTCGAACGGGAGCCCCGCAACCCAGGTGACCATCCTGGAGGACGGCTCCACGCAGTCAAAAGTGGCCACAACCTATGATTCCAACGGCCTGCTGGGCTCCCTCTCGGAATACGATTGGGGCCCGGGCGCCCCCGGAAGCCTGCTGCGCACCACCACGTACACTTATCAGACCTCGTCTAATTACACCAACCTGAATCTCATCGGCCTGCTCACTTCGAAAGTCGTCAAGGATGGCAATGGCACCGTTCAATACCGCCAGGACACCACGTACGACGGCGTCGCCATCGCAGACTGCCCCTCCACCGTGCCGGGACACCTTCCCGGTTACGGCTGCAGCTACACGTACCGGGGTAACCCGACGACGGTCACCACTTACCTCAACCCAGCGGGCCCCTCGAACGGCGTGTACAAGGACTTCACTTACGACTCGATGGGCAATCTCCTTACCGCTCAGCTCAACTGCTGCCAGCAAAAGACCTGGAGTTACTCCGCCACAACGGAATATTCCGAGCCGGATAGCGTGACCAGCGGGAGTTCGCCCACGCTCACCACGTCTTTCACCTATAACCAGTACACGGGCCAGGTCCTGACGGCGACCGATCCGAACTATCTGGTCACCAACTATTCTTACGACTACCTGCGCCGTCCGACAAGGGTCTGGCAAACCAACGGCTCGACGACCGGGGCGAGCGTCACGTACGAATACTGGGACAGCACTTCCACAGCGAGCTCCCTCGCAACGATTGACAGCTCGAAATCCGTCCAGCAAATCGTCGCCCTCGACGGGCTGGGGCGACCGAATCTCTCCACCACGGAGGACGCCAGCAACAACGTGTACTCGAAGGTCAGCGTCCTCTACGATCTGCTCGGCAGGGCCTACCAGACGTCTAATCCATACACCGGCAGTTCGGGCTCCTACTATACGACCACCGCCTTCGACGTTCTGGGCAGGCCCACAAAGGTCACGGCGCCGGATGGATCGGTGACCACCTATTCCTATTCCGCCCAGTTCGTTACCACTGCGGACCCCGCCGGAATCCAGCGCGAAAGCAAATCCGACGCCGCGGGCCGACAGTCCATCGTCTACGAGCCAGACCCATCGAACGGCAACACACTTACCCTCCAAACCTCTTACACATACAATGTGCTCAACGAGTTGACTCAAGTCACTGAGGGATCGCAGACGCGCAGCTTCGTCTACGACGCGCTCGGCCGCCTTACCAGCTCTTCCATCCCCGAAATGTTGGTCAACTCCGTCCAGCACAGTACCAGCTTATTCTACGACCAGTGGGATAACATGACGTCGCGCACCGATGGCCGCGGCGTGGTCACCACCTATTCATACGACGGCCTGAATCGTCTGGCAGCCGTCGGCTACAGCGTCGGCTCCAGCGGCGTTACTGCGCCTGCAAACGTCTGCAAGGCCCCCGGCGCCTCCTCGAATAACGCCAGCATTTGCTTCACCTACGGCACTACCCCAGCGAGCTACAACAACGGCCTGCTCGTTAGCATGACAGACACTCTCGGCTCCGAGAATTACACGTACAATAGCCTGGAACAGTTGACCCAGCTCCAGAAGCTGATTAACGGCACGACCTACACGATGGGCTATTCCTCGAATCTGACGAACGAGTTGACCGGCATCACCTACCCCTCCGGCCGCGCCGTCAGCATGCCCGTGGACGCCATCGGCAGGCTTTCCTCCGTGAGCGATGCAAACACCACCTACGCGAGCGGCCTCGCCTACAACGCCGCGGGACAGTTGACCGGCCTGGGCTACGGCAACGGCCTGTGCGCCGGCTTTGGCTTTACCTCAGACACTCTGCTGCTGTCGAGCCTCAGCTATTTCGCCCCCACCACACCCGGAAACTGTGCGAGCGGGGCGAGTCAGACGCGCTTCGGCCTGAGCTATTCCTACCCCGCCTCGCCGAACAACAATGGGCAGATTACGGGCATCACAGACAACGTGGACAACGGCCGCACCGCCAGCTACCAGTTCGACGCGCTGTATCGCTTGACGCAGGCGGTCACCGTGGGCGACACGGCCTATCCCAAGTGGGGTCTGGCGATGACCTATGACCGCTACGGGAACCGCACAGCCCAGAGCGTCGCCACGACGAATCCGCCCAGTTGCGTTGCGCCGATTTGCCCCACAAACTCGGTGGCCGTGGATTCCTACAACCACATCACGACCTCGGGCTATGGCTACGACGCAAACGGCAACATGACCAACGACGGCGTGAACACGCTCACCTACGACGTGGAAAATCACGTCCTTACTGCCAGCGGCAGCCTCGGTTCCGGGAGCTACACTTACGACGGCAACGGCCTGCGCGTGCAGAAGTCGGTGACGGGCGGGAATACGACGGTGTACATTTTCTCTGGTTCGAAAGTGATCGCTGAGTACGACAACGGGGCAGCGCCCGCGTCACCCTCGCGCGAGTACATCTATTCCGGTGCGGCGCTTCTCGCCAAGATCGACTCGACCGGAACCAAGTATTACCATCAGGACCACCTGTCCAATCGCATGGTCACCGATTCAAGCGGCAACGACATCGCCGACATCGGCACCTTTCCCTACGGCGAGTCCTGGTACAACACCGCGGGCGACAAGTTGCTGTTCACCACCTACGAGCGCGACGCCGAATCCGGCAACGACTACGCGCAGGCACGTTCGTACGTGAACCGCCTCGCGCGCTTCTCCTCGCTCGACCCGCTCACGGGCTCGACAAGCGACCCGCAATCGCTCAACCGCTACAGCTACGTCCGCAACATGCCGGTGATGGCCGTTGATCCCAGCGGCATGTGGCCATGCGGCTCCCCGGTAGCCACAAACCTTCCCGACGACAGCGGGAACAAGGGAGCGGGCCACTTCTTATCGGATGCCAATTCGGAATTGGAGCTTGAGCCCCAGGGCCCCGGTTCGAAGACGGCCTGTGTCGACGGAACCGACCCCCCGACTGACGGCGGAGGCGATGGTCAGGGCGGGGGCGGCCTGGGCGGCCTTTTCCCCTCCGAATCGTTGGAGTGCGCTAATTGCGGGCCCAACGGCTTTGGCAACTCGGGCCTCGTGCTGCCGGGGTCCGGTCCTATGGGCCCGATAGTGATACCTGAGTTCGGCTGGTACCCCCAAACTGTGGAGGAATCAAGCTCCCTCGGCGACGGCGACGTCTTCTCCACTGTGTGGACCTACGGAATCATCGGTTACGAGATGTTCTCGTTCCCCGACCCCAACGGCGGCGGCGGCGGCCAGGGAAAGCTTACGGACAAAAACGGCGTGCCGTGCGACCAAAAGATTTTAGCCAGATTCAACGCCCAGTTCGCCACAAACGTCCCTCCGTCAAACACCACGGACCTAGGGGCTCAAGGGCTTGGTAATGTAACGGATAACATCAATATCTACTTTCCCCTTGGCAGCTTGCCCTCTGGCCTGATCCAGAACGACACGTATTACGGAGGCGGAGCACTTGGCCTTGGGTCGACCCTGCACGTCAAGCGGTTTTACGTGGGCCCCGACCCTCTGGCTCTGATTCCGGGGACGCTAGCCGATATCGCCCAGGTGCACCTCGACCAGGGCAACCCCACCGCGTTCCCGACCTTGCCGGGCGCAATCTCGCACCTGGCCTACGTACTTACGCACAGCGCGGGGCCTTGTCCCTGATCCTTTATGGCCTGAGGAGAAGTGATGCAAAGAGACACATGCATCAGGCGGATGGCGGCGTTGGCTGGGCTGTTCCTCGCCCTCGGCGCGAGCGCACAGGAGCCAAGCTACCGCCCAGAGGAGATATTCGTCCCCCAGACCTCCGAGTTCACGCAACACCACCCGCTCGCGGGTATTACCTCCTTCGATCTGTCGCCGGACGGAAAAACGCTCGCGGTGGAATTCGGCACCCAGGAACCGGACAAAACGATCGGCGCCTGGGTCGCGGTGTGGGACGTAAACCAGCAGCGCCTCATCGGGGCTAAACAGGTCGACCGGGACATTCCGTATATTGTCTGGTATAGGCGCAAGATTGGCTTCTCGCCCGACGGGCGGATGCTCCTCGTGCTGACGGGGCCGCGCCTGGTGGCCCTGAGCTTCCCGGAGCTGAAGATCCTCTATGCCTTCGAAGACCGGGTGCTGCCCGAAAATGCCCAAAATCAGATGTTCATCGAGGGTTTTGCGATAGCAGCCAATCGCCTGGCCATCCTGCGGCAGTACGACAACAACTCGGATCACAGTTATTCATTGGAGGTCAAGATTGTCGATCTTGATAGCGGCAGGGTCCTCGCCCGCTGGAGCAAGTCTGGCTACAGCCGGAGCATCTCCCTCTCGCCAGATGGCAATCTTCTAGCTCTCACAATAAATCCCGTGCCTTGGGGCGAGAGAAACATCCCTGCTGGAGAGAACAATGGGTTTATCGTGAAGCCGGATTCCGGCGAGATTGTGCGGGCCCTCAATTTGGGTTACGCCGCGGGCGACGCGGAATTCCTTCCCGGCGGCACGGAGTTGATAACCGTCCCGATTGACCACGGGGAAGCGCAATTCTATCCGCAAGATGCCGTGAAGGTCTGGAACGTCAAGACGGGGCAGGTGGAACGGAAACTCGGCTATCCGAAATATGGCGTCCGAGGCGCCATGTCGATCTCCGCCAACGGAGAGTGGGCGGCCGTGACCAACGTTTGGTTAAATCCCATGGACCTAAAATTTGACAGGGGACCCACCCGCGGATACGCCCGTCTCCTGGTTTGGAACCTCGCCAGTGGTAGGCTGGTGTATGATTCGGGCAACCTCGGCCGAGAGTACAACCTTGGTGGAGCACCCATCGATCTCCTCATGGGCGCAGGGCCACCAGCGGTTTTAGTGCGGATGTCCGCCTCGGGAAACAGGCTCGCCTTGGGGGGCGAACTAATCTCTGTCTATTCGGTCGAAACCGCTCGCCCCGGACCAGGCAGCTGATGGCACTGGTGAGCCGCCCCCTAATTCCGCCTCAGGCGATAAGCTGATGTTCACCACCTACGAACGCGACGCCGAATCCGGCAACGACTACGCGCAGGCGCGCTACAACGTGAACCGTCTCGCGCGCTTCTCCTCGCCAGACCCCATCCCCGGCAACATCAGCGACCCGCAATCGCTCAACCGCTACAGCTACGTCCGCAACATGCCGGTGATGGCCGTTGACCCGACCGGGATGTGCCCTGATGTAGCCACGAACCCTCCCGACGACGGCGAGAACAAGGGTGTGGACGGCTCCGGGAAGTATTTCGTCTCGGATGCGGAACCAGACCAGCCGCAGCAATGTGCGAGCGCCGTCGTCGGCGATGTCTACATCGACGGCGGATACGCCACCGGCGCAACTGGCTTGTACGGCGGCGCCGACGCGAACGATTCGGTTACGTTCAGTAGCGGCTGGGGGCCTCCCGGGGGCGGTTGGCAGCCCGATCCCAACAACCCGGGTGAATCTTACAACCCAAGCAACGATTGCTACACGGTTCGCGGGACCATACACTGCAACGCGGCGGGATACGCAGAGACGTACGGGGCACAGTCCGATGACCTCATCGCGTTCCTGCTTGGCGGCGGTGGCGGGGGCGGCGACCTTACAAAGAATTTCTCAGTACTGGCGAATTTCAAGTGTCTTTTCGCCGCAGCCGGATATGGCTTCGTAAGCTCTGAGCGGTCAGAATGGATAACGCAGCCTCCAAGCAGCTCCGATTTCGGGTTCGTTCCGTGGCCGTCGGCCCAAGCCGGCTACCACCAGGACATATGGAACGGACCAATACCCACAAACACCGTCGCACAAGCACACACCCATCCGAACGGCACCGGCCCCCAACCGACCCCAGGCGACCTGCAGAATATCGTCAACAATCCTAACGTTGGTGTGCCCGTTTACACCCTCTCTCAGCAGGGAATCTGGATGCAGGCACCTGGTATGAAGAACCCAGCGCAGGTTCAAGGTTTTAATTGGGCCAATCAAAAAGCCCTTCAGGGTGTCAAATGCAAGTGACGGACGTGCTTCGGGCGATCATCGCCGTTCTGGTTCTCGCACTGCCTTGTCCCAGCAACTTTCATCATCCAGGGACTTCCGAACCTCCTCGCCGGTCAGAAGACTGGTTAAATAACCACTATATATATGTAGTGAATATTCTTCTTCCCCCAGGCAACATTTTCGACTCAGGGTTTCCGAAAGACACCCAGTGGGTGGTTACAGTCCGGATACTGCCGGGGTTCGAGGCGCCAGAGTCAAAGCTGTCATTGAGCAAGAGGTATGACGGCACCGTTGTCGCAGTCCTAACGGCACCTCATGGAGACTCGATCATCAAGCAGATGAGGGCCCTCAGGCGAACGCACCCGGAGATGGACGAGGACACGATGGCCACTCGGATTAAACTTGAGCACCTTACGCTGGCATCAAAGCAAGCCCCTGAGCTCAAAAGGCTCGCGGAGGAGTTAGAGGCCACGCGCCTGGAGGCGACACTGCCTGACGAGCTCATCACGGACCCGACTCTGTATGAATTTTGGTCGAGCTCTCAGTGGGGCGCGCAAATGCACCTTAGAATGGATGGGTCTTCCTTCCAGCCCCAGCCTCACCCGTTGCTGGCATGGGCCCACGAATTCCACAGCATTGCTTTGAAATATCTAGCGCACGGGACGGTGACCGATCGTTGACACATAGTCTGCTCCCTGGCTCCGCGCACGGGATTATACGACGTCTTGACCGGTCCCCTATTTCTGTAGCACCCGCAAAGTTAGTCTTCGCCTGCTTTTTCACCTCCCAAGTCGCGTTCGGCCGCGTCCCGACCGGCGAATTCGCTTGGCGTCCTCTCTCCGAGAGCCATATGAGGACGACTCTCGTTGTATTCCCGCCTCCACGCCTCGATCTCCCTCCGCGCCGTCCTTCCGACACCCTACCTCGGTTCTCCGCATCCGTCCCGAACGGTTCTGCGGGACGCGTGCGGAGATTCCCCTTCCCGGCTGTTTCCCTTGGAGCTAACATTCTTCCATCCCCATGACCAACGACGGCGTGAACACGCTGACCTACGACGTGGAAAACCACACGCTCACCGCCAGCGGTGCCTACGGCTCGGGCAGCTACGTCTACGACGGCAACGGCCTGCGCGTCCAGAAAGCCGTGACCGGAGGGACCACCACGGTGTATATCTTCTCCGGGTCAAAAGTGATTGCGGAATATGACAACGGTGCTGCCCCCGCCTCACCCTCGCGCGAGTACATTTACTCGGGCGGGGCCCTGCTGGCCAAAGTGGACTCCTCCGGGACCAAGTACTACCACCAGGACCACCTCTCGAACCGCCTCGTCACCGACTCGAGCGGCAACTGGTACGCTGAAATGGGCACATTCCCCTACGGCGAGTCCTGGTACAACACCGCGGGCGACAAGTTGCTGTTCACCACCTACGAGCGCGACGCGGAATCAGGGAACGACTACGCCCAGGCCCGCTACAACGTGAACCGTCTCGCGCGCTTCTCCTCGCTCGACCCGCTCCCGGGCTCGACAAGCGACCCGCAATCGCTCAACCGCTACAGCTACGTCCGCAACATGCCGGTGATGGCCGTTGATCCTAGCGGGATGTGGCCGTGCGTAGCCACGAACCCTCCCGACGACGGCGAGAACAAGGGTGTGGACAGCTCCGGGAAGTATTTCGTCTCGGATGCGGAACCCGAGCCGCTGGGCACCATTTGTCTCGATGGAGTAGAAATAGACCTCAGCGGCGGCGGAGGCGATGGTCAGGGCGGGGGCGGCCTCAACGGCCTTGTGACCGCGGACTCGATCGGGAGCGTCTGGTCCAGCGGTTTCGGATTCGCGGTGCTGCCGACTGACTGGGGCTACGTCTTCCTTAGATCTCGCGGCTCCGTAGAGGACGGCTACTGGGTAGACGCGTACTACCTTGGCCTCCCCGGAGGCGGCGGTAGTCAATTTGCGAACTGCCTGAAGAAATATGGAAACGCCAACGCGAAAGCGAACTTGACGCCGACCACATATGCGGACGCGCAGGCTGCCGCAGCCGCATCGGGAATTAGCACGACTTCCCTCCTGGCCCTCTGGGATAACGAAAACAGCCTGCAAGACACCTTTCCTCCGGTCGGCCCCCATGGAGAAATTGGACCAATCCAGATCACTCCAGGTGCCGTCGCCGATCTCACGACGGCCGGGACTCTCCCCACCAATTATGCCTCCAACACCACTGCAAACCTGACGGCCGGTGGCTTATATTATTCTTATCTCATCAATCATTACCAAGTGCCAGCGAATCAGGCAGCAGCGGCCTACAATGGAGGTTCGGGAGGCTATTCCAAGCCCGGCCCTCAGGCATACCAGCAAGCCTTCAACCAAAAGCAGCAACTGTTTCAAAAGTTGGTCAACTGCTTGCAGTGAGGAGCCCATGAGCACCCGGATTGCGTCTGCCTTCTTGGTATTTGCCTTGGGGGCTCTCTCAGGGCCACCATCTGCGCAACGTCCCTCGCCCCCCCCTGCCCCGACGTATTACTTGGCTGTAGAGGCTCGCACCTGCGAACCAGATGACGTACATATCCACGGCGCCACAAACGTGCCTCCTCGCGCCGTCGTCGAGCTGACCGTCAACGATTTCAACGGCGACGCCTGGACGGAATACAGCCCTCTCGTATACGCGGCGGTGGATAGCCGAGGATTCTTCGACGCGAGTGTCCATCCGAAGAGCGGCTTGAAATTCCGCCACAACCTCTTGGTGCTGGCTACGTTTGCCCCCACCGTGGATCAGCAGCCGCAGGAAGTGCTGAGACTCGTCGGGCGAAAGGGGGAAAACCTCGCTGGGCTTTTGGGGGATCCTCAGTCCAAACAGTGGGACGGATACCGCGAGATGCTTTTGGTGAATCCACAAGCCGGGCAGTTGTCCGGGTGGCAGTATTACCTCGCGACAATCGCAAGAGTCCCCAACTGCGGTCCAGCGACCCCACCGAAATAATGTCCGGCAGCTCGACCTGACTATGGGACAGGGCGGCGGACAGTGTCCCGCACCCCCTGGCCCCACGTACGGGACCACATGACCGCAGTTGCCCTGTCCGTTTCCTTGACGCTTCTGCCGCGCGGCCCCTATACTCGCTGCGAATTGCTGAAGGGGAACAGCGCTTGCCCTTTGAACCGCTTGAGCAGTACCGGCAGAGGCAGAAAAATCTCGAGGAGATCGTAAAACTCGGGGAACAGGCCTATCCCCACCGCTTCGAGTTCACGCACACACCCGCGCAGCTTCTCACCGAATTCGAAGGCCGCAGCCACGACGAATTGGAAGCGCAAAAGCCCCCCGTGCGCACTGCGGGCCGCCTGGTGAGCTTGCGCGGGCACGGCAAGGCCGGTTTCGCACACCTGCTGGGGAGCGGCAAAACGATCCAGATTTACGTGAAGCTGGACGTGGTGGGCGAGCGCCCCTTCCAGCTCTTTCGCCTGCTGGATTTAGGCGATCTGGTGGGTGTCCAGGGCCACATGTTCCGCACGCGCACCGGCGAACTGAGCGTGTGGGTCACTTCGCTGCGGCTTCTGGCCAAAGCCCTGCTCCCGCTGCCGGAGAAATGGCACGGTCTGGTGGACGTGGAACTGCGCTTCCGCCAGCGCTACCTGGACCTGCTTTCCAACGAGCGCGTGCGCGAGATCTTCCTGAAGCGCGCGCGCATCATCCAGGAGATTCGCCGCTTCTTCGACGCCCGCGGCTACCTGGAAGTCGA
>Ga0187819_10000615_pt1 | contig 17926 bp, 14 predicted proteins | sample NC_wetland_sal_i_15_FD_132411 | JGI IMG/M metagenome (GOLD analysis project Ga0187819, IMG submission 132411) | Wetland sediment microbial communities from Neuse River Estuary, North Carolina, USA - SO4_4 | ecosystem: Environmental > Aquatic > Freshwater > Wetlands > Sediment | place: USA...
GCCGCCACATCCTGTCCTGGGACGACTACGACCGCTTCCGCCGGGTCCCGGCCGGCTTCGGCGAGGAGTTCGCCGAGTACGTCGGCCGCCCGCTGAGCTCGGTGCCGGATCCCTGCGGGGAGCACGAGAGCTGGGCCGAGCACTTCAAGGAGCCGCTGCGCGAGTCGCTGGACCGCCTGGGGGTCCAGGTCACCGAGATCAGCCAGACCGAGATGTACACCGGCGGGGCGTACGCGGCGCAGATCGTCACCGCGATGCGGCGCCGGGCCGACATCGACGCGGTCCTGGGCAGGTACCGCACCAGGCGCGCGGCCGACCCCGACCCTGACCCTGACGACGACGAGCCGCGGCCGGGAGCCTACTACCCGTTCCGGCCCTACTGCGCGGCGTGCGGGCGCGACGACACCACCGTGACGGGCTTCGACGACGAGACCACGGAGATCACCTACACCTGCGCGTGCGGCGTTCGGGAAGGCCCTACCCCCATCGCGCACGTGGCCGGGAAGCTGGTGTGGAAGGTCGACTGGCCCATGCGGTGGGCGTACGAGCAGGTGACGTTCGAGCCCGCGGGCGTAGACCACTCCACGCCCGGCTCCAGCTTCACGGTCGGCGCGGAGTTGGTGTCGGAGATTTTCGGGGGCGAGGCGCCGCTGCACTTCGCGTACTCCTTCGTCGGCACGACGGGGTCGGCGAAGATGAGCAGTTCCCGCGGCGGCGCGCCGACCCCCGCCGACGCGCTGGAGATCTTGGAGGCCCCGCTGGTGCGCTGGCTCTACGCGCGCCGGCGTCCCGAGCAGTCCATCACGCTGGCCTTCGACGCCGAGGTCGGCCGGGTCTACGACGAGTGGGACGCCCTGACGCGACGGGTCGCGGAGGGCAACGCCGACCCGGCCGCCCAGGCGATCTTCGCCCGCGCCTCCGGCCCGGCCGAGGGGCCGCTCCCGGTCACGCCGCGCCCGCTGCCCTTCCGCACCCTGGCCTCGGTCGCCGACATCACGGCCGGCGACCAGGCGCAGATCCTGCGGATCGTCCGGGACCTGACCGCCGACGACCCGGTCGACGACCTGGACGAGGTACGGCCACGGCTGGACTGCGCGCAGGCCTGGGTCGCCGGGTACGTCGCGCCGGAGGACCGGACCCAGGTCCGCGAGCACCCCGACCCGGTCCGGCTCGCCGCCCTGACCGACGAGGAGCGCGGCGCCCTCAAGCTGCTGATCGACGGCATGGCCGCCGACTGGTCCCTGGACGGCCTGACGACCTTGCTGTACGGCGTCCCCAAGCTGCAGCGCGGCCTGCCGATCTCCGCACCGCCCACGCCGGAGCTGAAGGCCGCCCAGCGCGAGTGGTTCATCCTGCTGTACCAGCTGCTGATCGCCAAGGACACCGGCCCGCGGTTGCCGACGCTGCTGCTGGCCCTCGGCCAGGACCGGGTGCGTTTCCTGCTCGGGGGGTAGCGTCAGGGGCCGGTCAGGAACTGGTCCATGATCCGGACCCCGGAGTCGAGGGCCGACAGCGGGATGCGCTCGTCGGTGCCGTGGAACATCGCGTAGTAGTCGTAGCCCTCGGGCAGCACCAGGGGCGTGAAGCCGTAGCAGGCCATCCCTAGCCGGGCAAAGGCCTTGGCGTCGGTGGCGCCGCTCATGCAGTAGGGCACGACGACCGAGCCCGGGTCCTCCGCGAGCAGCGCACGGGCCATAAGAGCCACGACCGGGGCGTCGAGCGGGGCCTCCAAGGAGACCCCCTCGTAGACGTACTCCCAGGCCACATCGGCTCCGATGAGCTCGCTCATGGTGGCCACGAACTCATCCCCGGCGCCGGGGAGGACCCGGCCGTCCACGTAGCCGATCGCCTCGTCGGGGATCACGTTGATCTTGTAGCCCGCCTGCACCATGGTCGGGTTGGCGCTGTTGCGAATCGTCCCGGCCACCAGGGCGGCCGCCGGGCCGAGCCCGGCCAGCAGTTCTTCGGCCCCAACGTCCCCGGACGGCGCCGCCCGGCCGGACGCCGCGGCGATGGCGTCGATCGCGGCGCGCACGGTGGGGATCAGCCTGACCGGCCAGTCGTAAGCCCCGATCCGCGCCATCGCGGCGCTCAGCCGGACCACCGCGTTCTCGGGATTGGGCTTGGCCCCGTGACCGGCCCGGCCCCGCGCCGTCAGCTTCATCCAGGCGGTACCCCGCTCGGCCGAGGCGACCGGGTAGAGCCGCTGGCCGTCCCCGGCGTGGAACGTGAACGCTCCCGACTCGCCGATCGCCTCGGTGCACCCGTCGAACAGCCCGGGATGCCGCTCCACCAGCCACTGTGATCCGAACGCCGTAGTGTCTTCCTCGTCCGCGGTGAACGCGAGCACCACGTCGCGCCGCGGGCGGCGGCCGGTGCGCGCCCACAGGCGGACCACCGCGAGCAGCACCGCATCCGCGTTCTTCATGTCGACCGCGCCCCGGCCCCATAGCACTCCGTCGCGGATCTCGCCGGAGAACGGGTGCACCGACCAGGACGCCGGGTCCGCCGGAACCACATCGAGGTGACCGTGCAGCAGCAGGGCCGGCTCACCCGGGTCGCTGCCGCTGACCCGCGCCACCACGTTCGCGCGCCCCGGCGCGGACTCGAGCAGCACCGGATCGGCGCCCGCCTCGGCCAGTCGCGCCGCGACGTACTCGGCGGCCGGGCGCTCGTTGGCGTCCCCGCCGCCCCGGTTCGTCGTATCGATCCTGATCAGGTCGGCGGCGAGTCGCGCCGCCTCCGCTCCGGCCTCGGTTAGCTGGTCCACGTCTGGCCAGCCTAGGGCACGCCGCGCCGACACGCCGCGGCCCGGATGTAGTTCACCTTCCATTAACGAAGCTGTTAACTGTGTGTCACCACGGGGGCGCGGGCGTGACCGTGGTTCTCGGGTTTGGAAGGGTGAATCGTTGAGCCAGGGTTACGGCCGTGTCGCCATGGTCAGCGCTGGCTCCCGCGGCATCGGCGCGGCCACGGTCTGCCGGCTGGCCGCGGACGGCTGGGACATCAGCTTCTGCCACTACGAGGACGAGCAGCGTGCCCTGGAGGTGGAAAAGGCCGCGTCCGAACTGGGCGTGCGGGTGCTCGCGCTGCAACTGGACGTGACCGACGGTGACGAGGTCACCTCCTGGGCGCGACAGGTCGAGGAGGAGTTCGGGCCGGTCGAGGCCGTGGTCAGCTGCGCCGGGATCACCAGGGACCAGCCGCTGACCCGGCTGGACGACGCCGACTGGCACCCGGTCGTCGACACCACCCTGGACGGGGTGTTCCACCTGTGCCGCGCCACCCTGTTCGCCATGATGAGACGGCAATCGGGCCGGATCGTCATGGTCTCCTCGGTATTCGGCGTGTACGCCCACGCCCCCTGGGGCGGCTATCCGGCGGCCAGGTCCGGGATCGTCGGGTTCACCAGGGAGCTGGCCGCCACGACCAGCCGGTTCGGCATCCGCGCCAACGCCATAGCCCCGGCCGTCACCGTGAAGGACACCACCGCCATCGTGCCCGAGTCGACCCGCAACACCCTGACCGAGACGATCATCCTGCGCCGCTTCGGCCGCGCCGCGGAGGTCGCGGACCGGGTCGCGTTCCTACTGTCCGACGAGGCCCGCGACCTCACCGGCCGGGTCCTGGAAGTGTCCGCCGACATCTCCCTGTGAGCCATATAGGGTGGCGCGCATACCACCGGTACAGCGGCGAGGGGGATCTGGTTGGCGCGCGAGCCTCTGCTGGAGAGCGACCCCAGGCAGGTCGGACGGTACCGGCTGTCTGCGCGGCTGGGCTCCGGCGGGATGGGCGTCGTGTACCTCGGCGCGGCCGAGGACGGCCGGCCGGTCGCGGTGAAGGTGCTGCGCCCCCAGCTGGCCGAAGACCGGGAGTTCCGGACCCGGTTCGGCCGGGAGGTGGCCGCGCTGGTCCGGGTCGAGGGCGTGTGCACGGTGCGGGTCATCGAGGCCGACACCACCTCCGCCCGGCCGTTCCTGGTCACCGAGTACGCCGACGGGCCGTCGCTCGCCGAGTACATCGAGGCCCGTGGCGCCCTCGACGCCCCGATGCTGTACGGCCTGGCCGTCGGGCTCGCGGAGGCGCTGACCGCGATCCACGGGGCCGGGATCGTGCACCGGGACCTCAAGCCGTCCAACGTGCTCCTGACCAGGACCGGCCCGAAGGTGATCGACTTCGGGATCGCCCAGGCCCAGGACGCGACCTCGCTGACCAGGCCGGGAGTGACCATCGGCTCGACCGGATTCCAGGCGCCCGAGCTGATCACGGGCGGGCGGAGCGGCATGGCGGTTGACATCTTCGCCTGGGGGGTGACCATCGTCTACGCGGCCAGCGGGCAGCCCCCCTTCGGCACCGGGACCCCCGAGTCCATCATGTTCCGGATCCTGCACGCCGCGCCCGACCTGATCTCGGTGCCGGCCGAGGTACGCCCGCTGGTCGCGGTGACCCTGGCCAAGGAGCCCGGGAACCGGCCCAGCGCGCGCGAACTGCTGGACAGCCTGACCAAGACGTCCGCCCAGCCCGTCCACGCCACCCAGACGATCCTCGCGCGGACCTGGACGGCGCCCGAGCCGGCCCCGCCCGCCCCGCCCGCCCGGACCCCGGCCGCCCCGCCCGCCCGGACCCCGGCCCCGGAGCCTATGGTGGAGCCGGCCTTCGAGCCGACGGCGGAGACCCCGATCCCCGCGGCCTTCCTGGCGACCCAGCCGCCCCGGCCCGGGCCGCGCCGGCCCCCGCAGAACTGGCCCCCCCAGCCGAGCCCGGTCAGCCGTCCCCCGAAGCGCGGTGGCCGCCGGCGCACGGGGATCGTCGCCCTGATCCTGGCGCTGGTGGTGGCCGCGGGCGGTACGGCGATCGGCCTCGCCCTGGCCGGACACCACAATAAGCCGAACGGCGGTGGCACGGGGGCCTCCACCACGGCGGGCACGCAAGCCGCCACCCGCACCGCGTCGGGCACGCCGGCCCCGGCGACGTTGCCGCTCCTGGTCGCGGGCAACTACCGCGGCAGCAAGCCGAAGGAGATCGACTTCAGCGCCGACGCCGGGAACATCGTGACGGGCATCACCTGGTCCTCCTGGACGGCCACGAGGGCGATTGGTTCCGGCACCTCCGACATCGACAGCTGCATCCCGAGCTGTGCCGCGGCGCCTACCGATCTCGTCACGACGATGCTCGTGCTCTCCCAGCCCGTGGACGGGCACTTCACGGTGATCTCGGAGGTGCGCAACAACACCACGCAGGCGTTCGTCTATCCCAACGCCTGGGCGCTGAACGCCTCCTGACTCAGGGCACCGAGCGGATCTTCCAGACCAGCGCCGAGCTGAGCACGACCAGCGCGGCGACCGTCAGGAACAGGGTCGGGTACCCGCCGAACCTGCTGACCAGCGGCGCGGCGATCGCCGGGCCCAGCACCGCGGGCGCGGACCCGGCGATGCTCAGGACGCCGAGGTCCTTGGCGCGACCGGCCGCGGACGGCAGCACCTGGGTCACCAGAGCCTGGTCCACCGACAGGTACACGCCGTACCCCAGGCCCAGGATCACGGCCGAGGAGATGGCCACCGGCCACGAGGGCCAGAACGCGAGCATGACCGCGGGCACCGCCATGACCAGGCCCGAGACCGTCACCGGGAGCTTGCGCCGGCCGGTGCGGTCCGAGATCATCCCGCCCGCGACCGTGGTCAGGACGACCCCGGCACTGTAAATGAGGACCAGGATGAGCAGGCCCTGCTCGGCGGTGTGCCCGGGGAACAGCCGTTGGTAGTGGATTCGGTCGCGCAGGAAGTACAGCAGGTACAAGATGGCCATCGCGTTGCCGAGGCTGATCGTGAACCGGGTCAGCCAGGCCCAGCCGAAATCGGGGTATTGCCGCGGGCTCAGCCAGAACGACGCGGCGAACGACCGCCACGCGAACGGCGGCCGGGCGGCCCGGGCTAGCGGCGGGTCCGGCGTGGTCAGCGCGAACGGCAGCGCGCAGGCCACGACGAGCGCGGCGATCAGCGCGTACCCGCCGTTACCCGTGACGGCCAGGCTGACCAGCGCGACGGCCAGCACCACGCCGATGATCTGCGGCATCCCGATCCAGCCCGACACCGCGCCGCGCTGCCGCACCGGCACGTGGTCGGGGACGCCCGCCGCGATGCTGGCCTGCATCGCGTTCAGGCCGACCTGGGCCAGGCTCCAGGCGATGATGACCCCGGCGATGGTGTGCTGGCCCGCCAGCAGGACCAGCGCGAGGGCGCCCGCCAGCGCGCCGCCCACCGTCCACGGGTGCCGCCGCCCGAGCCGTCCGGTCGTGCGGTCCGACAGCGCCCCGGCGAGCGGGTTGGCGATGAGCGCCGCGGCCGCGCCGACGCCGGTCACCCAGCCGAGCGCGGCGATCTTGCCCGCGGGCCCGGCGATCGCCTGGACCTGATCGGGCAGTAGCACCTCCAGCGGCCCGAAGTACCCGAGGTACAGCCCGAGGTTGGCGAGCGCGATGAACGCGACCCAGCGCGTCCCCACGTTCCGGGTCGGCTCCACGGCGGGGATAGGGAACGCACCTACGCGCGCTGCTGGGCTATAACGCCGCGGTACCACTCGTAGGACTTCTTGGGGGTGCGGGCCTGGGTGGCATGGTCGACGTAGACCAGGCCGAAGCGCTGGCTGAACCCCTGGTTCCACTCGAAGTTGTCGGCGAGCGTCCACAGGAAGTATCCGCGCACGTCGGCGCCGGCGCTCATCGCGTCGTGCAGGGCCCGCAGGTGGGCGTCCACGTAGTCGATCCGGAACTGGTCATCCACCGTGCCGTCGGCGGCCACCGCGTCCACGTTCGAGCAGCCGCTCTCGGTGATGTACACCGGCGGCAGCGCGGCGCCATAGCCGTAACGCTCGGCGAGCATCTGAAGAGTCTCGCTCAGGCCCTGCGGGACCACGGGCCAGCCGAACGCGGTGACGGGGTACCCGGTGATCGGCTCGAGCCGGAAGGGCAGCGGCGGCTCCGCCGGGGCGGCCACCGCGGTCGGCGCGTAGTAGTTGGCCCCGAGGCCGTCCAGCGGAGCCGAGATCACGGCCAGGTCTCCGTCGCGCACGCAGGCCAGCCCGCCCGTCTCGTCCCCGCCCAGTCCGTACGCGGAAAGGTCCGGGTAGCGCCCGAGCAGGACCGGGTCGGTAAACAGCCGGTTGTGCAGGTTGTCGTAGGCGCGCGCGGCCGCCTGGTCGGCCGGCGACTCCGATGACGGCCAGACGGGGGTGTAGTGATTGGTGATCATCACCTGGCGCGCGCCGGCCGCCCGCAGCGCGGCGGTGGCCAGGCCGTGCCCGAGCAACTGGTGGTGGGCGGTGGGCAGCGCGTCAACCATCAGCCTCCGCCCGGGCGCGTGCAGCCCGAACGCGTATCCGAGCGCGGTCACGATGAACGGCTCGTTGAGCGTGATCCACAGCCCGATCCGGTCGGCCAGCCGCCCGGCCACGATCGCGGCGTAGTCGGCGAACCGCTCCGCGGTCGCCCGGTTCATCCAGCCGCCCTCATCTTCCAGGGGCTGCGGCAGATCCCAGTGGTACAGGGTCGGCACCGGCGTGACACCGGCGGCGAGCAGCGCGTCGGTAAGCCGGTCGTAGTAATCGAGCCCAGCGCGGTTGGCCGCGCCCCGACCGTCCGGCTGGACCCGCGGCCAGGCGAACGAGAACCGGTACCCGGTGGCGCCGAGGCCGGCCAGCAACGCGACGTCCTCGCGCCAGCGGTGGTAGGAATCGGTGGCTACGTCACCGGTCGCGCCGTCGGCGATCGCCCCGGGCCGCCGGCAGAACGTGTCCCAGATCGAGGGGCCGCGGCCGTCCTCCGCGACCGCCCCCTCGATCTGGTACGACGCGGTGGACACTCCCCAGTAGAACCCGGCGGGGAACCGGGGCATCGGCTCGGTCATCAGGGCGTGAACACGGTCCGGCCGACGACCTCGCCGTCGGCTAGCCGCTGCACCCCGGCGGCGACCTCGTCCAGGCCCAGCCGCGAGCCGATCAGGGGGCGGATCGCGCCGTCGGCGGCCAGCTTGGACAGGCGCACGTGGCAGTCCTTGATGGCCTGCGGCTCCTTGGTCTGGTACAGGCCCCAGTGCAGGCCCACGATCGAGTAGTTCTTGATCAGCGCGTGGTTCAGCGCGGCCGAGGGGATCTGCCCGCTGGCGAAGCCGATGATCAGGATCCGGCCCTCGAACGCGATGCACTTGGTGGACCTGGTGTAGGTCTCGCCGCCCACCGGGTCGTAGATCACGTCGGCGCCCCGGCCGCCGGTGACCTCCTTGACCACCTCCACGAAGTCCTCGGAGAGCCGGTCGATCACCACGTCCGCGCCGAGGGCCCGCGCCGCCTCGGCCTTGGCCGGCCCGCCCACCACGCCGATGACCCGGGCGCCGGCCGCCTGGCCAAGCTGCACCGCGCCGCTGCCGACCCCGCCGGCCGCGGCGTGCACCAGCAGCGTCTCCCCGGCGGCCAGGTGCGCCCGCCGGTGCAGCCCGAACCACCCCGTCTGGTAGGTGATGAAGAAGGCCGCGGCCTCGTCGTCGTCCAGCGCGTCCGGGGCGGGCAGGACGGCGCCGGCGTGCATCAGGGCCAGCTCCGCGAAGGCCCCGTACGGCAGCGCCGACCCGCCGATCACCCGGTCACCGACGGCGACGCCGGTCACGCCGGGCCCGGCCGCGACGACCTCGCCGCACAGCTCGATGCCGGGGGTGAACGGCAGCGGCGGGCGGACCTGGTACAGGCCCCGGCACATGAGCACGTCGGGGAAGTTCGCGGCGGCCCCCCGCACCCGGACCAGCACCTGCCCGGGTCCGGGCTCCGGGTCGGGGACCTCGTCTAGCTGCAGCACGTCGCGCGGCTCGCCGAGCTCGTGCACCTGCCATGCCCTCACTGCGCGGCCTCCAGCCCCTCGACTTCCTCGATCCGCTGCTGCATGCGGTTCATCCCGCGCAGCCACTTGTCCGGGTCACTGGCCCGGAACTCGTAGTACCCCTGCACCTCCGGGTGCGGCAGGATGAGGAACCTGCCGTCCGCCAGGCCTGCCCACAGCGCGTCGGCGACCTGCTCGGGCTCGATCGCCGCCGCGGCCAGGACCACCTTCCCGGCCTCGCCCGAGGCTTCGAGCATCGACGTCCTGACCCCCTGCGGGCAGATGCAGTGCACGGTCAGCCCGCGGTGGGCGTAGGTCGCGGCGAGCCATTCCGCGTAGGCCTCGGCCGCGTGCTTGGTCACCGAGTACGTCGCGGACCCCAGCATGGTGAGCAGGCCGGCCGCCGAGGCGGTCACGACGAAGCAGCCGCGCCCGCGGTCCAGCCACGCGGGCAGCAGCTCCCGCGACGCCCGGACGTGCGCCATGAGGTTGATCTCCCAGGACCGCTGCCAGGTCTCCTCCGGGGCATCCGGCCCCTGCCCCGCGGCGATCCCGGCGTTGGAGCAGTAGATGTCGATCTCGCCGAGGTGCCCGCGGGCGGCCGCGATGAGATCGTGCACCCCCTGCTCGGTGGCCACGTCGCCCGGTGCGGCGTAACCGCCGATCTCCGCCGCGACGGCGGCCGCGGCCGAGGAATTGAGGTCATTGACGACCACCCGCGCGCCGCCGGCCGCGAGCCTGCGCGCCAGGGCGCGGCCGATCCCCGCGCCGCCGCCGGTGACGACCGCTCCCGATCCATCGATTACCCAGGGCATCCTCTGAGGTTATCGCGACCCGGTTTACGCTCGCGGTGGCACGTACCGGTAGCCGAACCCGCGGACCGCTTCGATCGCCGAGCCCGCCCCGCCGTCCTGGCCGAGCTTGCGGCGCAGCCGCAGGATGCAGAACTTCACCCGCTCGGGCCCGATCCCGAGCGGGTCGTTCCAGGCGAGTTCCAGCAGCTGATCGGGGGTCAGGGTCCGGCCGGGTTTCTTCACGAGGGAGGCCAGCAGGCGGAACTCGGTCGGGGTCAGCGCGACGGCTTCGTCGTCCACGATGACCTCGCGCGTGTCGAGCCTGACCAGCAGCTTGCTGTCCTGGTACACCTCGGCCTGCGGCTGGCCGGTTCTGGGCCGGCGCAGCAGGGCCTCGACCCGGGCGGCCAGCTCGCCGTTGCCGAACGGCTTGGTCAGGTAGTCGTCGGCCCCGCTGCGCAGCCCGCGTACCTTGTCGGCCTCGTTCCCGTGCGCGGTCAGCATCAGCACCGGGACGTCGCTCAGGTCCCTGATGCGCTCCAGGACCGCCCATCCGTCCAGCGACGGCAGCCCGATGTCGAGCACGACCAGGTCCGGGCGCGCCTCGTGGAAGGCGCGCAGGCCCTCCTTCCCGTCGGCCGAGTGGGCCACGTCGAACCCGCTCCTGGTCAACACGGTACGGATGCCGAGTGCGATGTCCCGCTCGTCCTCGATCACCAGGACCCGGCCCTTCCCGGTGCCCCCGGTCACGGTGCGGCCGGGAGGTAGACGCTGAACGTGCTGCCCAGGCCCAGGACGCTGTGCACCTCGACGCGCCCGCCGTGCATTTCCGCCAGGACCTTAACGATGGACAGGCCCAGCCCGATCCCCGGCAGCCCGGCGGTCCGCGCGTTGGAGCCGCGCACGAACCGGTTGAAGAGCTGGTCGGCCTCCGCAGGCGGGATTCCGATGCCCGAGTCCGCCACGTCGATGCGCCACGTCCGCCCCTCGCAGCTGGCGGTGACGCGGACCAGCCCGTTCCGGTGGGAGAACTTGATGGCGTTGGCGATCAGGTTATCGAGGACCTGCGTTAGCCGCTTCGGGTCCGCCTGCATGGGGGGTCCTTCCGCGGTGCTGACCACGATCGTGATCCCCTGCCTGGCCGCTCCGGGCGAGGCGCTTCGGACGGCCTCCGCGGTGACCTCTGGGATGGAGACCTCCTCCAGCTCCAGCGGCAGGGCCCCCGCCTCGACCCGGTCCAGCATGAGCAGGTCACCGATGAGCCTGTGCAGCCGGTCTGCGTTCCGCTCGATGATGTCGAGGAAGCGCACGCCCTCGGAGGTGAGCCCCTCGGCCTCCCCCTTGAGGAGCTCGCAGAAGGAGACGATCGAGGTCAGCGGCGTGCGCAGTTCGTGCGCCACGATGGCCAGGACCTGGTTCCTCGCGTCGTCGACCTTACGCAGCCTGGCGTTCTGCTCGCGCTCGGTGTCGAGCATCTGCTGGCGTTGTCGTTCCACTTCCGTGCGGTCTGACATGTCCCAGGACAGCCAGATTTCGCCGCGCCAGCGGCCGTCCACGAGTACCGGCCAGTAGTCGCAGTCGATGGTGCGCCCGTCGGCGCAGGCGAACTGCTCGCCGGAGACCGGCTGCCTGGCCCGGAGCACCTCCAGGTACCGCCGGGTGAACTTGGCGGGATCGGCGAACACGCGCTGGACGCGCCGCACGATCGAGACGGCGCGGGTCCCCACGAGCCGGTCTGGTGAGTCGATGCCGTACAAAGCGCCGAAGCTGCGGCTGACGTGCGTGATCAGGCCCTGCTCGTCGGTGATGAGCAGGCCCGGGATGGCCGAGGCGATCAGGCAGTTCAGGCGCTCGGTCTGGTCGGCCAGCGCGGCGTGGGAGCGCTCGATCTCGCTCAGGTCCCGCAGGAAGCCAGTGAAGAAGGCCTGCCCGTTGGCGGTGATCGGCACCGAGGTCAGCTCGACGGTCCGCTCCGTGCCGTCGGCCCGCAACGTGGCCGCTCGCATCTGGCCGCTGGGTTCTCCCTGGCCGCCGCTCCTCGTGAAGCGCTCGATGTTCTCGCGAAACCACGACCGGTACCGCTCCGGCACCAGGAGTTCGTCCACCTGCCGACCGAGCACGTCATCGCGCCGATAACCGGAGAGTTCCTCGGCGGCGCGGTTGAACTCCACCAACTGGCCGCGGTGGTCGGTGGCCAGGATGGCGGTGGGCGAGCCCTGGATCAGGGCCCGGGTGAGCGCCTGCCGCTCGGCGAGTTGGGCTAGGTCGTGGGCGTGGCGGATCTGGCTCGCGGCGATAGCGGCCAGGGCGTGCGCGGTGGAGCGGATCTCGGGGTTCCAGGTCGTTCCGTCACCGATAAGGGCCAGCGCGCACAGGCACTGACCGCCGACCGGCACCGAGTAGGCGAGCAGCAAGCTCACTGGCGAAGCGTCCGCCGATCCCTCGGCGGGCAGCTCAACCGGTCCGACCCCCGAACCCCAGCCCCCAGTCGGGTCGCGCTGCGCCAGAGACAGCGCGCCGATCCTGGCCAGCAGCGAGGGATCGGCGGACTCGGCTGGGTACGCCGCCAGGACGGTCGCCGGCTGCCCGCCCGACGGCTGGAAGGCCAGCGCGGCGCGCAAGCCGACGATGTCGACGAGCCGCTCGAGCACGGCGGGCAACGCGCCGAGCGCGGTGTCATCCCGCAGGATCTGCGTGACGGCGAATTCGAGGAGACCAGCCGCCGACCCGCCCTGGCGCACGCGGTTCACGACCAGCGCCGGGCTAGCCTGGCCACCAGGTCCCCTGGAAGCCCCGGAGTCTCCCGGTCCCCGAGAAGTGCCCATAACCCCCCTAATTGCGAGTTCCCTCTCGCGTCCCAGAGCCCTATCCTACGACACGGAAAGTGACCACCCTAACGCTATCGGTTACATCTCGGGATCGGGAGTCAACACGGGGTATGATCAACAGTGGTGGTTCCGGCCGCCCCTGGGTCCGCGGGCAGAGCTGCAAGCTCACCGGTTGCTTTAGCTCCATGGGACGGCGAGTCTTTCCCGCCCGACGTACGCGGACCCCGGGCGTGAGGGAAGGACTGCCATGCCCGGTGGGTCGCGTTCGCTGCCCAGTCGGCCCAGCCTGCGGTACCTCCGGCTCGAGGCGAAACGCCGCCTGGCCGCGGGCCAGTTCACCACCTTGCACGACGCGCAGACGGCCGTCGCCAGGGAGCACGGCCTGCCCAGCTGGGCCGCGCTCAAGCAGTACCTCAGCGCGCCGCCGGCGCGGGACACCGCGGACGAAGACGGCTACGCGCTGGCCCAGCTGCGCTGGGTGATCTCCCGTTTCGCAGGCGCCGGCGACCCGGGCTGGGCGCCCCCCGGCGAGCACGAGCTACGCGAGCACTTCACCGATCAGGTCCTGGCCGTCATCCCGCCGGGCACCCTCGTCGGCCAGATCGCCGCGGCGGCCGGCAACCTGCGCGGCGAGCTGACCGTCCTCGGGCAGAACCCGCTGGAGGCCATGGTCCGCCTGGCGGACGTCGAGTACCTCGTCGTGGTCGAGCCCGAGCCGCCGCACCGCGTGTCCGGGCTACGCGCGCTGCCGCTGGGCCGGCGGGTCCGCGACCCGCGGGTCATCCGCTCCGGGCCCGCCCCGACGCGCACCCTAGGCAGCAGCGTGCCCGCGGGGATCGAGGCGGCCGCCGAGGAGGCCTTCGCCGAGGCCGGCCTGGCCGCCCTCCTCCTGGCCGGAGGGACCCCCGGAAACCAGGACCCGTGGGTGCTCGCCACGGGCTGGGCGGACCTGGACCGCGGGCAGGTCCTGGACCCCGGTCACCGGTTCCCGGCGCCCGGCGTCACCTTCCTCGTGACCGCTACCGCCGTGCTGAGACTTATTGCCGAGGGCCGCGTCGGCCTTGGACTCGACACGCCCGCCAACGACCACTTGCGCACGGTCCGCCTGGCCGACGACACCGTCACCGTCAGGGACCTGCTCGCCCACACCGGCGGCGTCGATAACCCGGCCGAGCTGTACGCGGACGCCGTCCAGGACCTGGCCACGCTCATGGGCCCGGTCATCGGCTGCTCCGGCCCGCGCGGGGTGGCCCGGCCGAGTAACGGCGGCGTCGCCGTCCTCGGTCAGCTCATCGCCGACGTCACCGGAACGCCCTACGCGGACGCGGCCAGAGCCCTCGTCCTCGACCCGCTCGGCCTGCGCGACTCGACCTTTCCGGCCACCACGGCCGGAATCCCCCCCGCCGCGGTCACCTGCTACGCCCTGACCCTGGAGGGCGTGTTCCAGCCACTCCCGGCCCAGGTCTGCACGATCCAGGCCGCGGCCGGGCTCTGGTCCACGGGGGCCGATCTCGTGCGCCTGGGGCTCGGGTGGCCGGCGCTGCTGCCCGCGCCCCTCGCGCACGAGGCGCTCACCCCTCAGGTCTCGGGGGACCTTGAGGGACCAGTGACCGGCCTCGGCTGGCTCCTCAGCCCGCGGGGTGACCTCGCGATACACGCCGGGGCCGGCCCCGACGCGACCGCCACGCTGGGCCTGCGCATCCGTGACCACCGCACGCACGTCGTGCTGACCAGCCGGATGATCCCGGTCAACGCCATCGAGGCGCGCCTGCTGCGCGCCTGGACCAACGCTCACTAACGAGGGGAACCCCATGTACCAGCCTTACCCGACCGGCGCCCAGGAGCCGGCCCGCCAGCGCCCGCCCGTTCCGCCCTCGGTGGCCAACGCCGTCAGGGTCATGTACGCCGGCGCGCTCACCAGCCTGATCGGCATCGTCTTCGACGTCGTGACGGTCGGCGCCACCAAGACCGCCATCGAGAAGAAGTCACCGAACCTGACGGTGAGCCAGGTCAACGCGACCGGGCACGTCCTGATCATCTCCTTCGTCATCGGGGGCGTGATCGGCGCGGCCGTCTGGATCGTCCTGGCCCGGCTGTGCCAGGCCGGCAAGAACGGGGCGCGGATCACCGGGACGGCGCTGTTCGGCCTGGCCACCCTCGACACCCTGGTCGGCGCCGCGGTCGCCCCGCTCGCCGGCCTGGTCAGGATCTGGGCGCTCGTCGTCTGGCTGGTCGCCCTGACCGCGGTGGTCTTCCTCTGGCAGCGCAGCTCGAGCGCGTTCTTCAAGGGCACCGGGCCCTCATGATCGAGGTCGACCGGCTCGTCAAGCGCTTCGGCGCGGTGACGGCGGTGGACGGCCTGAGCTTCACCGTCCGCCCCGGCCACGTCACGGGCTTTCTTGGCCCGAACGGCGCTGGCAAGAGCACCACGATGCGCGTCATCCTGGGCCTGGACGCCCCGACCAGCGGCACGGCCCTGATCAACCGGCGCAGGTACGACACCCTGGTCCGCCCGCTGCGCGAGGTCGGCGCGCTGCTCGACGCGACCGCCCTGCACGGCGGGCGGACCGCCCGGGCCCACATCACCTCGATCGCGCGGAGCAACGGCATCGGGCGCCAGCGGGTGACGGAGGTCCTGCAGCTGACCGGCCTGGAGTCGGTGGCGGGCCGCCGGGTCGCGGGCTTCTCGCTCGGGATGAAGCAGCGCCTCGGCCTCGCCGTCGCGCTGCTCGGCGACCCCCCGGTGCTGATGTTCGACGAGCCGGTCAACGGCCTGGACACCGAGGGCATCGCCTGGATCCGCCAGTTCTTCAAGGCCCTGGCCGCCGACGGCCGCACGGTCCTGGTCTCCAGCCACCTGATGAGCGAGATGGCGCAGACCGCCGACCGGCTGATCGTCATCGGCCGCGGCCGCCTGCTCGCCGACACCACCACCGCCCAGCTGACCGAGTCCAGCGCCCGGAAGGACGTCCTGGTCCGCTCCCCGCGGGCCGCCGAGCTGGCCGGGCTCCTCACCGCCCGCGGCGCGACGCTAACCCGGGAGGACGACGGCGGGCTGGCCGTGACCGGCCTGGACGCCCCGGCCGTCGGCGACCTGGCCGCCGAGCACGGCATCGCCGTGCACGCCCTGATCCCGCGCACCGCCTCCCTGGAGGACGCCTACCTGGACCTGACCGGCGAGAGCGTCGACTTCCGCGCCGGCCCCAGCCCGGACGCCGGCCCCAGCCCGGACGCCAGCCCCAGCCCGGACGCCAGCCCCGGCCCCGAAGGAGTACGCGCCCGATGACCGCCCAGGTTCCCGTCGCCGTCCGGGCCCGCGACGTGCTCGCCTCGGAGTGGACCAAACTCCGCTCGGTCCGCTCGACCTACTGGACCCTGCTGGTCGCGGTGGTCACCCCCATCGGCCTGTCCGCCCTGGTCGCGGTCGCTCTGGCCAACGCGCCCGGCGGCGGCGCGCCGGTCGACCCGCTGCTGCCCGGCGTGCTCAGCCAGGAGTACGCCGTGCTGGCCATCGGGGTGCTCGGCGTGCTGGCCTTCAGCACCGAGTACAGCACCGGCCTGATCCGTACCACGTTCGCCGCCGTGCCGCGCCGCCGGGCGGTGCTCGCGGCCAAGGCGGCCGTCATCGGCGCGCTCGCCCTGGTCGCCGGCGAGCTGGTCGCGTTCGTCTCCTTCGCCCTGGTCCAGGCCGTGCTGTCCGGCCACCACCTCGGCGTGTCGCTGTCCCGGCCCGGCGTCCCGGGCGCGGTGCTGGCCTCCGGCCTGCTGCTGTTCGTGGTGGCCACCATGGGCCTGGGCCTGGGCGCGATCGTCCGGCACACCGCGGGCGGCATCGCCGCCCTGGTCGGCCTGATCTTCCTGCCCGCCATCCTCGGCCTGCTCCCCGCCCCGTGGGGCGGCCGGGTCGGCCGGTTCACCCTGCTCGACGCCGCGCGGCAGGTCACCGCGCTGCACCCGGCCACGAACCTGTTCGCCCCGGCCGCGAGCCTGCTGGTCCTGCTGGCCTGGCCCGCCCTGACCCTGCTGGCCGCCGCGCTGCTGATCACCCGCCGCGACGCCTGACCAATGCCGGTCCGTAACGCCACGGCGCGTTCGGCATAATTGAAAATTTTTACCGAACGGACGGGGGTTCACCTGCCGCCGCCACCGCGCCAGCATCCCGGGGCCGAACGGCCACCGGTTCCCCCGCCTCGGCCACCCCGCCCGCGTCCCGTGACCGACGCCCAGCGGCCGCTTAAGCGGTGCACAGGACCTCGCCGTGCGGGATTCCGAACCACCCGTCCTCATTGTCCGCCCAGCGCAGCCAGGCCCCGGCCAGCCGCTCCAGGTCCGCCCGCGTGGCCAGGCCGTGCTCGACGGCCCGGTCGCCGAACGGCGATTCGGTCAGCCGCTGCGCCCACAGCGTGCCCCACCACGGCCGGTCGGCGGGCCCGGTGTAGCACCACGCGCTGGCCGAGGCCACGACCTCGCCGAACCCGGCGGCGCGGGCCCAGGACAGCAGGCGCCGCCCGGCGTCCGGCTCGCCGCCCAGGGCCCGGGCCACGTCCCGGTACAGGGCCTGCCACTCGGCCAGCTCGGGGTCCTCGGGGAACCAGAACATGCCGCCGTAGTCGCCGTCGCGCGCGGCGACCAGCCCGCCGGGGCGGCACACCCGGCGCATCTCGGCCAGCGCCGCGACCGGGTCGGACAGGTGTTGCAGCACCTGGTGCGCGTGCACCACGTCGAACGTGCCGTCCCCGAAGGCCAGCCGGTACACGTCGCCGGTCTCGAACCGGACGTTGGCCTGGCCCCGGCGGTCGGCTTCGGCCCGGGCTTCGGTCAGCACGCCGGCCGCCGCGTCGATCCCGGTGACCTGGCCCCCGGGCACCCGGGCGGCCAGGTCCGCGGTGATCGTGCCCGGGCCGCAGCCGACGTCCAGTACACGCATGCCGGGCTGCAAGTGACCCAATAGGTACCCGGCCGAGTTCTCCGCGGTGCGCCACCGATGCGAGCGGAGCACGCTGTCGTGGTGGCCGTGCAGGTAAGTCTCGGCTGACGGCGGCATGCTGGGCCATCTCCTCCTCGTCGCCGAAGGTGGCGGGGATCTCCGCGGAGTCGGTCAGCCGCAGCTTGCGCCGGGCCCGCTGGTAGAACGTGGTACGGCCGAGGCGCACGACACGGGCGGCGCCGGGCCGCGGGACCAGCTCGATCCGGTCGCCCGGTTCGACGGTGGTGGCGGCGATGCCGTCGGCCTCGACCGCCAGCCTGCCGCTGCCCGGCAGGATGTCCAGCCCGAGCTGGTCATCGCACGAGATCACCAGCCCGCGGTTGTAGGCCGAGTGCGGCGCGACCGGCGTGACCACCAGGGCCTCCAGCCCCGGGCTGACGATCGGCCCGCCGGCCGAGAAGCTGTAGGCGGTCGAGCCGGTCGGCGTTGCGACCACGATCGCGTCGGCCGCGTA
>Ga0187819_10000616_pt1 | contig 17915 bp, 15 predicted proteins | sample NC_wetland_sal_i_15_FD_132411 | JGI IMG/M metagenome (GOLD analysis project Ga0187819, IMG submission 132411) | Wetland sediment microbial communities from Neuse River Estuary, North Carolina, USA - SO4_4 | ecosystem: Environmental > Aquatic > Freshwater > Wetlands > Sediment | place: USA...
CATCGAACCGCGCCGACTGCTGGTAGGTGTTCGACAGCAGGATCAACCGATGCATTTTCTTGATGCTCCAGCCGCTCTCGACAAAAGTGGCGGCCAGGTAATCGAGCAGGGCGGGATTCGCCGGCCGCTCGCCCATGACGCCGAAATCGCTGGGCGTTCCTACCAGTCCACGCCCGAAACGATAGTGCCAGATCCGGTTGACCATCACGCGCGCGGTGAGCGGATTGCCGGCCGAAGCCAGCCAGTTGGCCAGCGCCGTGCGGCGGCCTGTCGAATCGATGTTGGCCGGCGGATCAATCTGCGCCGGGCCGGGATCCAGGATGGACAGAAAACCCGGTTGAACCTCTTCCTTATAGGCGTTGTACACGCCCACGGCGAGAACATATGTCTTCGGCGATTCGCGGCCGTTATCAATCATCGCCTGGGCGACGGGCTCCGGAGCGGGCTTGATGCCATCGAATGCCGCGAGTTCCGCTTTTAGCGCGTTCCAGCGCGCGGCGGCATCGCCCTTGAGCTCGTGCGCGGCCTCCTGCTCGCTGTGATCGAGCTGGGCTTTGGCTTTGTAGTACATCTGCCACTGGATGGGCGTGCGCTCGGTTGGCGCGGTCGTTATGGCGCTTTGGATCTCGGGCGGAAATTTGTCGAAGTTCTCCCTGTAAAGCTTCTGCAGCTCGGGCTCGACCAGCTTGTGCATCGCCGCGCGGATGTCTCTGGTCTTCGCGTCCCATCGAGCGTACTGCTGTTCGTATGCATTTCTTTGTTCACCGAAGTCAAGGACCTCATGATCCTCGATTCGCGTGTTGGCGAAGAACGCCTGCAGACGGTAATAGTCCTTCTGCAAAATGGGATCAAACTTGTGATCGTGGCAGCGGGCGCACGCGAACGTGAGCCCAAGGAAGGTGGCGCCAACGGTATCGGTGATGTCGTTCAGAATCTCCTGGCGCCGCTCCATCAGCTTGCGCGCGTTGCTCTCATCGGGAAAGTGGCGATTGAATCCGGTGGCGATCAGCGCTGCGGCATCGTGCGGATAAAGCTCGTCGCCGGCAATTTGTTCCTTGATGAACCGGTCGTAAGGCTTGTCCTCATTGAAAGCGTCGATGACGTAATCGCGGTAGCGCCAGATATTGGGGCGCGTTTCATCGCTCTTGAAGCCTTCGCTGTCGGCGTAGCGGGCCAGGTCCAGCCAGTGGCGCGCCCATCGCTCGCCGTAACGCGGAGACGCCAGCAGGCGGTCCACGACCCTGGCGAAAGCGTCCGGGCCCGGATCGCTCACGAAGGCCTGAACCTCCTCCGGGGTGGGCACCAGGCCCGTGAGATCCAAAGTGGCCCTGCGAATCAGGGTGATGCGGTCGGCCGGGGGCGCAGGTGTAAGATGCTTCTCTTCGAGCTTCGCCAGGATGAATGCATCAATGTCATTCTTGACCCAGGTGCTATTCTTTGGTTGGGGGACAGCGGGCTTGATAACTTTCTGAAACGCCCACCAGCGCCGCTGTTGTGGAGTGAACGGCTTGGAAGCGTCAGCCGCTGCGAGGAACGAGGCGATGCCGGCCGCTGTCAAGGCACCCCACAGTCTCTTGCGACGCATGCGTCCCCTCCGCCGGACGGGATTGTCGCAATTATAACGTAGGCCAAGCCTTCCCCGCCTCGGTCCGTAGCCTAATGGGTCGCGATCATGTGCGAGTCCGTCTGGAACTTTCGGTAGTCTTTGTAAACAGTTTCCTCCTCGATCCGGAGTCTCTTGAAGAGGCCGAGGCGCGCAGAGGCAGAAATCCAGATCCGCTGGGGCAGCCAGACTTCGTCATTCACGCGCGTCATGTCGAAATGAAGGCGCGCGCCGGAATCGAGCCGCACCAGGAAGAGGCCCCAGGAAACCGGCGAGATGACCTCCGCCTCCAGCCTGGCCCAATGGAACGTCTTCTGGTCAATCCAGAGTTTCCCGCGGACGTGCGGAAGAATTTTGGCGTCCCGGCTGCGCGGTTGGTATCCCGGTCGGGGTGTTGCCTGGAGGACCCAAACGTCATGGCCGTCCACGCGGTCCGAGCCGAGCACGCGGAAGTCAAACGCGTCGCCGACCTCGCGCATTTCGTCCTGCTGGCGCTTCCGGCGCCTGTCGTACTCGCTGATGCGGCGCTCGCGCTGGGCGGGCGTCTCCTTCATGCGCTCGGCGATGCTCTTCTGCAGCTTGTCCTGTTCCTTTTTTTCTTCCGCGGGCGGGAGAGGATGATCGTCGCGCGCCACCAAACGGATGTACGGCGATCCCTCAAGCAGGGTGATGTCATAAGTTTTCACTTCTTTCGACTTCACACCGCCTCCGGCATCCATACGGCGCTCCTCTGTTCGCTGGAGGAAAGTGTAGTTGCGGGCGATTTTCCAATTCTGCTCGCTCGCTTCGAGCGACCGGCGGACGATCTCACGCGCATCGGGTCCCTGGGCGGCGGCGAACGCAACTGGAAGCAGTGCGATCACGATGCGCATGCCTCTCGGTACGCAGCAAAGCCACCTCAAGTTTCCGTCTCGGGGTCCGACTATGCATTTTTTTCTTGACATTCGTCCCGAAGAACCTTATATATGAATCACATTGCGATTTTCGTGATCGCAAAATTTGATGTTAGGGAGAATCAATCGATGAAGAACGCAACTAAGAAAGCTGCGAAGAAGAAAGCCGCCCCGAAGAAGAAAAAGTAGTCGGCGGCGTCCCGCAGAGGGACCCAAACAAGTTTGACTCGAGGCCCCGATTTTTCGGGGCCTTTTTGTTTTTGTCCCCATCTTTCCCCAGCGCCCTCACGGCTGCCCTACCTTCCTTTGCAGCAGCGTCCGGAACGTCTCTCCCATGCCGAACAGAAGCTGCTTCAACTGCAGGCTGCGTCTCGTGGCCTCGGCGGGCGAACCCGCATTCAGCACTCGGGCGAACTGATCCCCTTCTCCAGCGTCAATCAGAGTGCGCGCCAGCGGCTCGAAGGCCTCAGTCTCAAGACCGATCCGCTTTCCATGCTGCTCCAGCGCCGTGAAGCACACGTGCGCGGTGATGTCCTGCTCACCCGGATCCTTCAGTACGTCCTCCAGAGCCCGGTGATGCCGGTAGCTCAGCAGCGTCCCTCGGGGGAATCGCGGGAGTTCGGCCGCCGTGTAGCCGTAATCGATGCTCAGGACGTAACCCGCTTCCAGCCGGGCGGCGATCCGATCGAGCCAACCAAGCGCCTCCAGACCGGCTTCGAAGATCTGGCCATCGGAGAGGCGGCCGAGATATTTCTTTCGATAGCATTCCACATCCTCCGGTACCGGCCCGGCTTCCACCCAGGTGAAACCTTCGTCCGTACAACCGATCCGCATCTCGCGCGCGGCGCCCTCGCGCATGACCGCCACGTGGACGGGCAGCGCGTCGAAGAACTCATTGGAGAACACGACGCCGCGGATGCGATCGGGCAGAGATCCGCTTCCCAGGTCGATCGGAATGTACTGAAACTCGCGGAACGCTTCGGCCATTTCTCTTCTCCCGGCGCCCAACTCGACGACGGCGAAGTCTTCCGGGTTCCCCATCGAATTTCGCAGCATGCGGATGCGTTGCGCCATCAGAATCCCGAAGGCAGGCTGGATTTGCTCGGCCGTGTAGAAGTCTCCGCCGGCGCCGAACGGGTCTCGTTTCCGCCGATAGTAACCAAAGTCAGGGTGATAGAGTGCCGCCTCCATGAAACGGGCAAACGGCAGGGGGCCGCTCAAGCGAATCTCGTCACGAAGGATTTCCCCGAGCGGTGTCATGGCTCCCGGCTTTGCGGAGTCCGGATAAACATCTCCACCAGGTAGTCGTGCAGGCAATCATAGAGGTAACGTTGCAAGGTCCACGGGAACTGCGGGTGATCGATGTCGCGCGCATGGAGCGGCGCGTAATAGGTATGAAGCCCGAGCCGGTTGTCCTTGAGCGCAATCACCAGCTCGATGGAGCCGTTCTTTTGCCGGGCCGAGAAGTCGACCAGCGCGTGCTCGTAGCGGGCCAGCTCACCGCGGACCTTGGCCAGCGCCGAGCTGTCCTGTGTCTCCACGAACCTATGCTAGCTTGAAAACGGAGGATGCCTCTACCAGAAACCATCCGTGTGAAGCTCAGCTCGGAAGCCGCAGAATACATTTCGCTCACGCCAGTGGTGGTGCAGGAAATGCCGACGCGGGAACTGGTGGAGCATGTGCTCGCCATCACCGGGAAGGACGAGGCCCGAATCCAGGACCTTCTGCTGCGCGGAGCGCTGGTGAGCGGCGCGTCGCGATTCCGATGGACTGGGATGGAAGCCGATGCCGTGAGCCTCCGCGCTCTGCTGGCCAGCTTCCCTGATCCGGATCCCTCCCGCGTGTTCATGGCGAGCCATTGCGTCCGCGCCATTTTGCGGGGACCGCGCCAGCCCGTCGGAATTCCACGTGAGGCCGGCGCCCGCCGGAGTTTGCTCGACGGAGTCCTGCGGCGCGCCAGCTTTTGGGATGTGCTGATGGGCATCATGACACCCCGAGTTCCGCGCTACTGCGATTATTCTTACCGCGATCGCGCCGATATTTATCAGCTTGCACTCGACCCCACGGGCGCAAAACGCGTGCGCGAGGCTTCGCGCCTGATGCGCTACACGGCGCTGGAAGCCCAAATTAGAGGCGCGACGATCGAGTCCGTGGAGCTATATGTAGTACGAGAGGAGATTTTGCCCCGCCGATGAATCGTGCCCTTCTTGTTCTGCCGTTGCTGATTCCCCACGTTTTGCTGTGCCAGAAGCCGCATTTCGAAGAGCTGGTGCGCCATTTCGATTACGACCGGAATGCGCCGCTGGATCTGAAGGAGGCTGGAGAAGAGGATCGCGACGGTGTGAGCGTTCACGATATTTCCTATGCCGGCCCCCGAGGCCGGGTACCCGCTTACCTGGTGATTCCCGCGGGCCAGGGTCCGTTCGCCGCCGTACTTTTCGGCCACTGGATGATGCCGGGCTCACCCATGAGGAACCGCAAGGAGTTTCTCGACGAGGCAGTACTGATGGCGCGCTCCGGTGCGGCCGCGCTCCTGATCGACGCGCCGCAAGTGCGCCCGGGTTTCGTGGAAGACCAGGACCCGGTCAGTCCGCAAAGCGACTATGCGGCGCAACAGCAATTGATCGACTTCCGCCGCGGTCTGGACCTTTTGCTGGCTCGGCCGGATATCGATCCAAAGCGTATCGCTTACGTCGGGCACAGCTTCGACGCCCATGTGGGAGGGATTCTGGCCGGCGTCGAAAAGCGCATTCAATCCTTCGTGCTGATGGCCGGCTCCTTTGCCTCCGAAGAATACGTCATGGACCCGCTTAACGAGCAAATGGTCAAGATGCGCAAGCAGATTGGGGAGGAGAAGATCAGGGACTACTTGACCCGGTATGCCTGGGACGACCCCGTGCACTACATCGGCCACTCCTCTCCGGCATCCGTGTTCCTGCAGTTTGGATGGAGAGACGAGCCAATCTCGGAGAAACTCGCGCGCCACTACTACCACATGTTCGGCTCACCGAAGAAGATCGCATTCTATGAAGCCGGGCACAGCTTGAATAGCGCCGCGCGCATCGAGCGTGTGCAATGGCTCGTGGAGCGCCTCAGCCTGAAGCCGGTAGATGAGGCCGCGCTAAGCCAAATTCCCGAACTAAAGTAGTGGCCGGGCACGCCCGGCCAAGGGTGAAACTATCGATCGCAGGCCGGGCAATGCTCGGCCACTACAACGAGTTCGACAGCGCCTGTAGTGGCCAGGCAGGCCCGGCCAAGCGACCCTTTACAAGCTCGCCGTTCTCCGCTTGCGCAGCTCGTCCAGAGTGACCGCCAGGATGATCACTGCGCCGATGATGGCCTGCTGCAGGTAGGGCGACACTCCCAGCAGATCGCTGCCGTTCGATAACAGGCCCATGATGAACGCTCCGATAAGGGTTCCCACCACGCTGCCCTCACCGCCCTGCAAACTCCCGCCGCCGATGACCACCGCCGCGATGGCCTGCAGCTCATAGCCCTGGCCCGCCGTCGGTTGCCCGGTCATCAGGCGCGACGCTTCGATCATTCCGGCCAGCCCGGTCAGCATTCCGCCGAGGGCGTAAACGGCGGTGGTATGAAACTTCACCGGGATGCCGGCGTAGACGGAGGCCTCGCGATTGCTGCCGATCGCGAACGTGTAACGTCCCAGTCGCGTATGCTCCATTAGCACGTGCGTGGCCAGTGCGCACCCCACTAGAATCCACAACACGAATGGCACACCCAGCACATTCCCTTCGCCCAGGAACGAAAACTGCTGCGGAATGCGGTGCACCGGCAAACCGCCCGAGATCATCAGCGCGGTCCCGCGGAAAATACCCAGCGTACCCAGCGTCACAATGAAAGGCGCAATGCGGAGCTGAGTAATCATGAGGCCGTTCGCCAAGCCGCAGAGCAAACCCGTCACGACGCCCGTCAAAATACCGGCGGGAATCGAAAATCCCTTCTCCATCGCCATCGTGCCGAGCAGTCCGCCCATGGCGAGAATCGCGCCGACCGATAGATCGATGCCCCCGTTGATAATGATCATGGTCATACCCAGCGCCATGATGTTGATTACCGCCGTCTGCCGCACCACGCTCGAGAGATTCGTGTTGGTCAGGAAATGGGGAGAGGCAATGGCCAGCGCCACGAAAAGAACGATGAGGCTGAGGAACGGGAGCAGGCGTTGCAGCACGATGCGTTCTCGCCCGCGCCGGGCGGGCACGGGAGGCGCTTCGGTGCGCTCCACGGCAGGCTGGCTCATGGGCGCTCCTCGGAAACGGGCTGGGTCTCCAGCGCGGCGTAACGCATGATCTCTTCCTGCGTGGTGCGTCCCGGCAGTTCGCCGGTGATGCGGCCTTCGCGCATCACCAGGATCCGGTCGGCTACTTGAAGCAACTCGGCCATTTCCGAACTCACCATCAGAATGGCCGCGCCTTCGCGCGCCAGCTCGTCCATCAGGTTGAACACCTCAACCTTTGCGCCAACATCAATGCCGCGCGTCGGCTCATCGAAGAGGAAAACCTGCGCCTGGCGGAACAGCCACTTGGCGATCACCACCTTCTGCTGGTTGCCGCCGCTCAGTCGTCCAGCCAACTGCCAGGGCGAAGCGGCGCGGATGCGCAGCCGTCCTATAAAATCTTCGGCTGCGGCGTTCTGCGCACTGCCGTTCAAGAAACCGAAACGGCTGATGGATTTCACGCCGGCGAGCGTAATATTGTGCGCGATGGGCAAGCGCAGCACCAGCCCGGTGATCTGCCGGTCTTCCGTGACCAGGGCGAGGCCCGCCTTGACGGCTTCTTTGGGAGAGCCGATGGACATCTGCCGGCCGCCCATCCAAATGCCGCCCGTATCGATCGGGTCCACGCCAAAGAGCGCACGGCACAGCTCCGTGCGGCCCGCGCCGATCAGCCCCGCCATCCCCACAATCTCCCCGGCACGCAGCGAAAAGCAGATATCGCTGAGCTCTCCCTTCCGCGTCAGGTGCTCCACCCGCAACCGCTCTTCCCCGGGCGGCAGAGAAGTACGCTGGTACATCGCGGAAACTTCGCGGCCCACCATGTGCCGGATGATCCCGTCGGTCGTGAGGTCCGCGAGCGGCCCGGTGTGCACCGTTCTGCCGTCGCGCAAGATGGTGACGCGATCGCCAACCGATTCGAGTTCATCCAGTCGGTGCGTGATATAAATGACGCCCACCTTTCGCTCGCGCAGAGTCCGGACAATCCGGAATACTTCGGCCGCTTCCGAACCGGAAAGCGACGAGGTCGGTTCGTCGAAGATCACCAGGCTGGAGCCGTGCAGGATGGCGCGGCAGATTTCGACCAATTGCTTGCCCGCCGGCGTAAGCTTTTCCACCCGCCACTCCGCGCGCAGCGGAAAACCGTGCTCGGCAATCAACCGGCTGGCCGCATCCATCATGCGGCTTCGTCTCACCCAGCCGAATGGCAGGCGTTCCTCGCGGCCCAGGTAGAGGTTCTCCGCCACGGTCAAGTGGGGCGCCAGCAGCGATTCCTGATGAACCATCGAAATGCCGATGGCCGCGGCTTCGCTCGGCGTTTTGAGATGGACCTCGCGGCCCTGCCACATCATCTGGCCGGCATCACGCTCCACGATTCCGGCAATGATCTTCATGAGCGTGGACTTGCCCGCGCCGTTCTCACCCAGAAGAAGATGCACTTCGCCTGGCTCAACGGCCAGGTTGCCGTCGGCCAGCGCAGCTACGCCTCCGTACCGTTTCTCAATGTGATGGAGTTCCAGGAGCACGGGAAGCGAACCAGTGTACAACGGATTCGATCGGCTCGAGGGTATACAAGCGGGAGGGCCGAATCAGGCGTGGCAGCAGAACTCGGTGGTCCTCCCGCAAAAGGAGAAAGGTTCCAAGTGATCCCCATCACAGCCGCGCTCCCCACCGGCATGCTCGGTTGAAGCCTTGGCAACCAGGACCGTGAGACGCTATCTTCTCAGCTCCCCGCCCCTCCGTTTTCGAGAAAAGCGGTTCAATGCTTTGAAGCTCGTCCGCTACAGCGTCCTGCCTGGAGCCGACGCCTCGATGCAGCCTTTCGCTCGCTCACAGCGGCGGTTCGTTTCCAAACTACCGCTGCGAGGTCGACGTTCCCGGCCTGCCTCTTCGACGCCCCACTGGAACTTTCATCGAACCCGTTCGATCTATCCCTCCGCGGCTCCCTCCGGTTTGCCCCGGAGAGGGCGACTTCTACGCGATAGACCCGTTGCCCGACTTTGTTCCGGCGTTCTCGGCGGATGCTGAATCTCCACTCCCCGTGGAGGACGGTTTAGAATCCTCCTTGGATCGCAGCGTTCAATTCAGCACGCCGCTGAAAAGCTCACCTCATGACTCGCCCGATTTCCCTTCGCTCCCCTCAGACCGCTCACTTTCGGCGATCGGCCTTCGGATCATCGTTCCAGGTTCGCTACGTTTCACTCGGCTCAACTGTTCCGTGAACCCCTTGGAACCAAAGCCATGATGCCTTGAAACGCGTTTTGCGTCAAACAAAAAATCGTATGAAGAACCGTTTTCCTCAAGAATTTTCTGATGTGATTTCATGCGCTTAGAGGCGAGTGTCCGTGTACCACCAGTGGAAAAAGTTGCGGAGAAAAGTGGAAAAACCATGCCCAGCGGAAATTGTTCTGCGGTACCTTGCGATAAACCGGTACGGAGCGGTTTCTAGAGCGCTTCAGTCGCCTTCCGGCGCGTCGCCCAGATCTTCGGCGCGGTTTTCGAATTTGGTGAGATGGTGCAGAAAAACCAGGTCGACTTTGCCGATCGGCCCGTTGCGCTGCTTGGCTACAATCAGCTCGGCCAGGCCGCGCAAGTCTTCGCGATCGCGCTTGTAGACCTCTTCGCGGAAGATGAAAGCCACCAGGTCGGCGTCTTGCTCGATGGATCCCGACTCGCGCAGGTCGCTTAACTGCGGCCGGTGATCGCCCTGGCGGGTTTCGGGTGCGCGGCTAAGTTGCGAAAGCACCAGCATCGGAACGTTCAGTTCTTTGGAAAGCAGCTTCATGCCGCGTGAAATCGTGCTGATCTCTTGGTTGCGATTTTCGAAACGGCCGCGGCCGCTCATTAACTGCAGATAATCCACCACCACCAGTCCCAGCTTGCGCTGCTGCTGCAGCCGCCTGAGCCCGGCGTGCATTTCGATCAGGTTGATGCCCGCCGTATCATCGATGAATAGCGGAGCTTCCACCAGTTGCGTGGCGGCTGTCTGTAGCTTGCGGCGCTCGTCCTGGTTGAGGTAGCCGGCGCGAAATCGCTGGCTGTCTACGCGCGCGGTGGCGCACAACATGCGCGTCAGCAGCGATTCTTTCGACATCTCCAGCGAGAAAACGGCCACCGTCTGATTGAGCCGCGTGGCCACGTGCTGCGCGATGTTCAAAGCCAGCGCGGTCTTTCCCATGGAGGGTCGCGCCGCCAGAATAATCAACTCGCCGCCGTGCAGCCCGCCCGTCATCTCGTCCAGCTTGGCGTAGCCCGTGCTGATGCCTTTGATCCGTTTGCTTGGATCCAGGAAGGCGTTGAGCCCGCCCTGGTATTCGTCGATCACCTGCCTGGGGCTGGCCAGACTGGACTTGACGCGCGACTCGCCCAGCTTCAGCAGGCTCTCTTCCGCACCCGCAAGGATCTGCTCGGGATCCTCTTCGCCCACCAGGCACCGGTTCATCAGGTGCTGCGAAGTGAAGATGATCCGCCGCAGGATCGCTTTGTCTTTGACAATGCGGATGTAGCTGTCGAGGTTGAATATCTTCGGCAGGCCGTCGTCGAGCGAGACCAGGTAGCTCAGCCCGTCGCACGATTCCAGCTCGTTGTACCGCAACAGCTCGTTGGCGACGGTGACGCGGTCGATGCGTTCGCCGCGCCCGCTTAACTCTCCCATGCGCTGGAAGATGCGCCGGTGTTTTTCCAGGCTGAAGTCGTCCGCTTCGACCGTGCCCGCGACCTGAATGAACTGCGAATCATCCATCAGGATAGACCCGAGGACGAATCGCTCTGCATCCAGATTGCTGGGCAGTCCCTTTTCTAATGCCAGACCGGCGGACGACATGGCGCGCGTTGTCTTACCTTACTCCGGGTGAGATTCGGAATCCTGAAAATGTTGTGGCACTGTTTTGTGCGCATTACATTCTGCAAAATAGCCCGGGCCCAACTGAATCGTTGTGAATGCCCTAAACCATTCCCGCTCAGCGTGGCCCATGTTACGCGGCGCAACCTTTGCACAGATGTTCACATTTCATACACAGCAGCCAACAACAAAAACCACTTATTATGTTTTATACGAACCCGTTGGCTTTTGCTAGTTCTTCTCCTCTCTAAGCTTGTAAGTCATTGAAACAACAGATGAGTTTGGCCCACCCCTAAAAGGGCGTAACCGATTCGGAACGGTCCTGCGTGATCTTTGATACAATCTCTACGTCAGAATTTTGGATTGGCCGCCGGATCGGTCCGTCGAAACCGGCTCGGCGCGCAAGCGTCTTTATTTATACGGGTTGAGTTTTTGAAGGTGCTGCAGCTAGCGCGGAGTTCTGCTCTGCGCCATTGGCATTACGCGGCACCAGCCGGTGGGCGCACTCCTCCGAGCGTTCACCGGCTTTTTTTATTGCTTGCAGCCAAACTTAGCTGCGGCGCAGGATCATGGCCGAGTTCTTGCTGCCGAAAGCGATGCAATTGGCGACCGCGTACTCGATGTGCATGTGGCGCGGGCCGTCGGCGATGTAGTCCAGATCGCATTCCGGATCCGGCTCTTCCACATTCTTAGTAGGCGGAGCCACGCCGTCGCGCATAGCCAGCAGGGTGGTGGCAATGCCCGCCGCTCCGCATGCGCCCTGCGGATGTCCAATCAGGCTCTTCACCGACGAGCCCGCTACTTTGTACGCGTGCCCGTCCATGGCGAGCTTGATGGCTCGGGTCTCGATGCGGTCGTTCAGCTCCGTGGCGGTGCCGTGATAGTTGATGTACTGGACGGCATGCGGCGGCACCCCCGCCTCTTCGAGCGCCATCAAAATGGTTCGTGCCGGCTCCTCCCCGCACTCCTCCAGGCGCACACGGTGGTAGGCTTCGCAGGTGGAAGCGTAGCCAACGATCTCACCGTAGATGTGCGCCCCGCGCGCCAGCGCACGTTCCCGCTCCTCCAGAACGAAAAACCAGGCGCCTTCGCCCAGCACGAAGCCGTCTCGGTCGCGGGAGAAGGGCCGGGAAGCCCGCTGCGGCTCGGCATTCCAGCTCGCGGTGAGGATGCGCATCAGGATGAACCCGCGCAGGATGAGCGGAGCTATGGGCGCGTCCACGCCGCCCGAAACCATGGTGTCGATCACGCCTGCCTGAATGTTTCGATACGCATATCCGATGGCGTCCGTCGAGGAGGTGCAGCCGGTCGAAACGATGTGGCTCATCCCGCGAAAGCCGAAACGCATGGAGACTTCGCTGGCCAGAGTGCCGATCGTACCCGTGGGAATGGTGTAGACGCTGCACTGTTTCTGGTGGCCGCTGTAATAGAGCCGGTACTGCTCCTCGGTGAACTCCTGGCTGCCGCCCCCCGATCCTACGATGACGCCCACGGTGCGGAGTTGATCGCGCGTCATCCCGCGCGGCTCGATTCCCGCATCCCCCAGTGCCTCCTGAACGGCAGCCAGCGCCAGCGGCACCGCTCTCGAGACATGCGGACGATCTTTCGGCTGCACCCAATCGTGCTCGTCGAAGTCGACAACCTCGCCCGCCACCTGCACCAGGTGCGTGGACGGATCAAAGCGCGTGATGCGGCGCACGCCGCTCACGCCTTCGCGCGTGGCGCGCCAAAAATTCTCCCGGCCCAAACCATTTGGGCTGACTGCTCCAATACCCGTAACGACAACGCGTCGAGACATGTTGTTAAGATCAATAACGAAACGGCGCCATCCGCGTGACCCGTGCCGCCGGGGACAACCACGGCCCCGGCAACCCAGGCCTGCGACTGGGGAACTGCTTTGCCTTTTACCTTTCCGTCAGTATAGGCTGTTTTCATGCCTTCCGGGAACGGATGCCGTCCAAATTGGATTCTGGCGGTGGCGGGAATTGAGGCCGGCACCGTGGGGGCCCTGGTGCTGCTGGGCTATCTGGCGCTCGATTCGGCCTGGCACCGCCGCTCTATCTGGAGTGTTCCCAACCTCTTCGCCTCCACCTTCTACGGGGAATCGGCCTATCAGGCGGGCTTCGGAGCGCGCACCAGCGCCGGTGTGGCCCTGTTCCTGTTTCTCTACGGGGCTCTGGGCCTGTTGTTCGCACTGACGGTACGCGATCACGGCACCCGGATCCGCGTGCTGCTGGCGGGGTTGATTTACGGCACGGGCTGGTTTTTCTTGTCTTTCGATATCCTGTGGAGGCACGTGAATCCGCTGGTGGAACTCTACAGCCCCGACCGCGCCATGCTGGTGGGACATCTGCTCTACGGCGGCGCGCTGGGCCGGGCCTTTCCGGCATACTTGAAGTCCATTCGTGAGGAAGCAGTTCCCCCGGCCGCGGAGGTTCTCCCCGCGCTGCCGCCACCGACGGAAGGCGATAGCCCTACAGCAACCGGAAATTGACTTCGATCGTGGCTTTGACGGCCACCGGCTTACCATCCTTGGTCGCCGGCCGGAATCGCCAGTGCGAAACGGCATCCATCGCACTCTGGTCCAGACCCGGATCCAGGGCCTGCACGATCTGCAGGTTGTGCGCCCTGCCGTCCGGATGGACTTCCAGCTCCATCACCACCGTCCCCGCAATCTTCGCGGCTCGGGCGTCCGACGTATACGGCGGATCCACCTTGTAGAGAACCCTGGGCGCCATCACGCCCGCGTCCGAAACGCGGTAGACGTGAGGTCGTTGTGCATAAAGCGGGAACGTGCGGATGGCCAAGGCGCCCGCAGCCACCAGACACAGCGTGATGCTGGCAATGGATGCAATCAACCGGGACTTCTTCACGGAAACCTCCTCGAAAATCGATGAAATCCGCCGCGTCAGGTGATGCCTGGGCGAAAACGCCGCGGCTGGAACTAGAGAATCAGATTCGACACCCGCAAACACGAGCAGCGCTTCCACGTACGGCCCCCTTGCGCCCGTCAGCCGGATCACCATGCCATCGATGACTTGCTCGCGCGCCAGGCGGATTTCCGCGATCAGCCACCAGATCGCGGGATGAAACCACAGCGCCGCGCGAATGATTTCCTCGGCAACGTGGAAGGCCCAATCCCGGCGGCGGACGTGCAGGCATTCGTGACAGACGATCGCGCTTTGGAGCTGCGGCTCCAGGCGAAGCCAGCGCTCGGGAAGCAGAATCGTGGGGCGTAGTAGGCCGAATGTCACGGGCGCTGAGATTTCGGTGGATAAATACATCTTCGGTGGGGCCGCGGCGCCTGATAGTTGGATGACGGCGTGATGCGAATCCAGCGGCCGGGCTTCGCGGCGCCACCTGTACAATCTGGAATAACCCATCGCCAGCCAGATCAGGCGGGCGGCCACTCCGGCAATGAGGACCGCGCCCAAAAGCGGCAGAACAGGCATTGGCGCCGGGTGCGCCGAGGCGGCGCGCGCCACCGTGGCAGCAGAAATGGAAATTCCACCGATGCTCGCAGGCTCCGTGCTCCATGGTTCGAACACAGGCAGGAGCAAAATCACACCCAGTTGCGTCTGCCAGCACAACAGAGCGCCGCTCGGGGAACGCAAGCGGAACCCGCGGGCCACCAGCGCCGCCGCCATAGTGATGACCGCCACTTGCAGCCAAAAAGCGAGAAAATTGGCCAGCCAGAGATTCATGGGGACTTCCGCAACAGGCGCTGGATCTCTTCAAGGTCCTCGCGTGACAATCGCTTGTCCTCCACCAGATGCACCAAAAGCGGTTTAGCCGCGCCCTGAAACACGCGATCCACGAAATCCTTGACCATGCCGCTCAATACCTGCCGTCGCGGCTTGGCCGGCTGATACACATATGCCCGCTCGACCTGCTCTTTCTTGAGATGACCCTTCTGCTCCAGAATTTTCATCATGGTCATCACGCTGGTGTAGGCCACCTTGCGGCGCTGGCGCAGCGTCTCGTAAACATCCCGCACCGTGGCGCGTCCCTGGTTCCAGACCACGTGCATGATCTCCACCTCCGCCGCCGTGAGGGTCGTGGCCGGTCGCCTCATACTAAAAAATTAGTACTAGATTAATAGCATGTCAAGGGGGGGAGAGAAGCTTTTTACTTCGGCTCGGCGCTTTGCGCCGCCTGCTCTGCCGCGTGCAGATATTCCAGGCCCGAATGTTCATCCGCCGCGATGGGTATGACCGTGTTGAGGCGAGTGAGTTCCAGCACTTCCTGCACCCGGTGCTGCGGCCCCACAATCACGAAGCGCCCGCCCAGGGTGTTCTTCACCGTGGTGTACACGCCAACCAGAAACCCGATACCCGTGGAATCGATATAGGGGACGTCGCGAAAATCGGCCAGCACCTTGCGGCACCCGCAGCTTTTCAGTTCTTCCGTCTTGGAACGAAGGTAGGCTGCATCCAAACCGGTGGCGAACCGCCCTCTGGGGCGGAGAACGCAAACATCATCCGTGTGATCGAATTCGATGATCATCCGGCAGCCTCTGTCCTCTGGTATCGTACTACATGGAATGGCCGTCCCGAAACGCATCCTGATTGTGGACGATGACCCGGCTGTGCATGGGCAGCTTGTGGATGCTTTGCAAGCGCCCGACCGCCAGATCGACAGCGCCCACGATGGCCTTGACGGGCTCGCACACATCGAGGCCACGCCCTACGATCTGGTGCTCGCGGACTTGACTCTGCCGGGTCTGGACGGCCTCGCCCTGCTCCAGCGCACGCGGCAGTTGCGGCCTGCGGCCCGCGTCGTCGTCATTACCGACTCGTGGACGCCGGAGGACGTCGTACGCTCCATCCGCGAACAGGCGTTCGCCTATTTCAGCAAGCCCCTGGCCATGGGTGCGGTGGTAGACATCGCCGCCAGTGCGCTGCGAGGATCATCGCGCGATGACGATATCCAGTTGCTCTCCGGCCGGCCCGAATGGCTGGGAGTGCGAATGCGGTGCAAGATGGAAACCGCCGACCGCATTGTCCAGTTTCTGCGCGAGCTGCCGGCCGATCTCGGGCACACCGATCGCGAGAACATCGCCGCTGCCTTTCGGGAGATCCTGGTGAACGCCATCGAACACGGAGGCGGCTCCGATCCCAAGAAATGGGTTTATATCACCTACGTGCGGACCGCGCGGGAGATTCTGTATTACGTTCGCGACCCCGGCAAGGGATTTTCGCTGGGAGATCTGCCGCACGCCGCCATTTCGAATCCGGACGGCTCACCCACGGGGCACACGGAAGTTCGCGACCGCCTCGGCCTCCGTCCCGGTGGATTTGGAATCCTGCTTACCCGCCAGTTGGTGGATGAGCTGATCTACAACGAAGCCGGCAACGAAGCGCTACTGATCAAGCATCTGACTTAGCAGATTACTCATACCTGAGGGCCACCAGCGGATCGACTTTTGCCGCTCGCCGCGCGGGTATGTAGCTCGCAAGCCCGGCCACTAGGGTCAGCAGGATCGAAACGCCGGCAAACGCAAGCGGATCGCCCGGCTTGGTTCCATAGAGGGAGCTGCTCAACACACGGGTTGCGGTAAACGCCAGGGGCACGCCGACGGCGAGCCCCGCGCCGCACAGTAACAGCCCGTCTGTGACAACGAGTTTCAGCACTTCATCCGCCCTCGCGCCCAACGCCATGCGAATTCCGATCTCCCGTGTTCGCGCCGCCACCGAAAACGCCACCACGCCATAAAAACCGATTCCCGCCAGCAATAGCGCCACCGCGGCGAACACAGCCAGCAGAACCGTGCTGAAGCGCGTTCGGGAAGTTGCATCGGCGATCTGTTCGTCCATAGCCTTGACGCCGTAAACCGGCAGGTCTTTATCCAGGTCGTGAACCACCCGCACCACCGCCGAGGTCGCGGCCACAGGATTGCCCGTTGTGCGCACGGCCACGTTCGCCGTTTCGGCATATTGACGGAAGCTGACGTAAACATCGTTCTCCGGTGGTTTCTCGAGGCTGTCATAACGTACGTCGCCGACTATGCCGATCACCTCGGCTTCCTGTTGGCCAGTCTCCCAGGTCCTCAGCCAGACGTGCTTGCCGATTGGATTTTCGCGGGGCCATAGACTGCGCGCTGCGTTCTGATTCACCAGCAGGACCTTCGGCGCTTTGGCGCCATCGCGGTCATTAAAAACACGGCCGCTTTGTACCGGAATACGGAAAACCCGAAAGTAATCCGCACTAACGCTGTGCACGCCGACGGCAGCCCTGGTTCCATTCTCCGCCGCGAGATCCAGGGAGGTGTGGTCGAATTGGCCGCGCGCCGGAAGTGCATTAAAGATGGTTGCCGCCTGGACTCCCGGGATGGCCGCGATGTGCTCGAGAAGTTGCTCGTCAAACCGGATGTGGGCCGCCTCTGTATATTTCGCTCGGGGCAGCTCAATCTCGACAGTCAGAATGTGATCCGTAGCGGCGCCAAGACGCGTGCCCAGCAGCCGCGCGAAGCTTTCGATCATGAGCCCCGCGCCCGCGAGCAATACCATCGCCAGAGCCGTTTCGGCAACGATCAGCACACTTCGCGAATTCAAACCTCGCAGACCCCGGAACCCCTGCGACCACCCCCCGGTCACATTCTTCAACGCCTGATTAAGATCCAGCTTCGAGGCCTGAAGCGCCGGAAGCAGGCCGAATAACAAACCCGTCAGAGTCGAGACCGCCAGATTGAATGCCACCACCCATGCGTCGATACGAATCGATTCCGTACTCAGGGCGCGAACATAATGGGTCCATGCATCCTCCAAAGCCTCCGGGCGCAAAGCGGTCGCGAGGTCAATGCCATAAGCGGCGATGAAAACCCCTCCAAGGCCGCCTGCGAGCCCTAGAATCACGCTCTCGGTTAAGAATTGTCCAACCAGCGCCCGGCGGCTTGCGCCCACAGCCAGCCGCACGGCGACTTCTTTCTGGCGCGAAACGGCGCGGCCCAGCAGCAGATTCGCCACGTTCACGCAGGCAATGAGCAGCACTAATCCGACTGCCGCGAACATGACGAGCAACGATTTTTGAATCGCCGGATCGGATTTAGCTTCCGCCAGCGGTGTGGCTCGCACGCGCCACTCCTCCATCTTGCTTGGATGCGGGTCGGCTTTTTCCATCTCACGCCCCAGTGCATCCAGATCTGTGCCGGCTTGCGTCGCGGAAACGCCATGATCCGAGCGCGCCATGATGCGCAGCCAGAAGTTCCCGGCGTTGGTCAGGCGAGTCGGTACGTGGAGCAGCGAAGGCGACATCGTAACGGGTGCCCAAATATCGATGTCGCCCTATTGTCCTTTGAACTCCGGTGGCATCACACCGAGGACAGTGTAGGGTTGTTGGTTCAGA
>Ga0187819_10000617_pt1 | contig 17910 bp, 9 predicted proteins | sample NC_wetland_sal_i_15_FD_132411 | JGI IMG/M metagenome (GOLD analysis project Ga0187819, IMG submission 132411) | Wetland sediment microbial communities from Neuse River Estuary, North Carolina, USA - SO4_4 | ecosystem: Environmental > Aquatic > Freshwater > Wetlands > Sediment | place: USA: North...
CCGAACAGCCTCCGACTCAGATGGCGGGTGGCGCGTCCTTTCCGTCCGCGGAAAGGGTGCGGCCTTCGCAAGCCGCGCAGGCGTGAGCAGGGCGGAACTTCAACCCCACCCACCACCCCCAAATTCCCATTGACTTCCTATATACCATATGATATATAGCACAAGGGGTATCGCGCATGGACCGCGCCGGAGAATTCCGGGAGACGAAGCACGAACATCCTCTAACTCCCGCGAATTCTTGCGGTTGTGAACTACCTCCGCGATCGCAGGAAAATCCCAGTTCGCAACCCATCTATTTTCAACCGTTTGAAAGCTCCCTTTCTTCCGCAAACCCCTTTCACCGCTGCTCCAACTCATTTGTTTTCAAACGTTTGTGCAAGTCCCCTTCTGCAAGCCCTGTGTTTTCATGCCTTTGTGCAATTAAGTGGGGGGAGGGGGCGATATTCCGCTTCAAAGGCAGGCGAATGGCACTGTCTCTGAATGATTCCTGTCCTGTTTCTCGCCTGCGCGCCGAGAAGCGCGCCGCGCTATCCTGCCTGCGGCACCGGAAATGCGTCCGCCACTTGCAGCTTCCGCAGCTTCGACCGTTTCTTTTCCTGATGGGCCTGCATGCGGCGCAGGATGTCGTCGAGAATGCGCACCGCTTCCACCATGTACGGGCCTTTGTTCAGCATCACGCACTCCGCGCGCTCTCCCATGGCCGCATCGGTTATCTCCGAACGCGAAGGAATGCCGCTCTTGGCCAGCGATTCCAGCACCTGCGTGGCCCAAATCACCGGCATGCGCGCCGCCTCGCAAATCCACAGGATTTCTTCCTGCACCTCGGCCAGCCTCTGGAAGCCGCATTCCACGGCCAGGTCGCCGCGGGCGATCATCACCCCGATGGCGCGCATCTGCATGGCCGCCAGCAGGAGGCGGGGCAGGTTGTCGAATGCCTGGCGCGTCTCGATCTTCAGCACGATGCCCAGGTTCCCACCGTCCAGTTCCGCCAGGCGGGCCTGCAGTTCGCGGACGTCAGTCTCCGTGCGCACAAACGAGCAGCCCACGATGTCCGCGTGCTCGGCCACGAATCGCAGCACCTCCAGATCCCTTGCCGTCAGCGCTCCCACGCGCAGCGCGGTTTCCGGCACGTTGATCCCTTTCTCCGCTCCGAGCTTTTCTCCCGTGGGGCGTGCCTGGGTGATTTCCACGGTCACTTCCCGCGGCGAGACGCCGGTGATGATGCCGCCGATCTTTCCGTCGTCAAACCACACCGGCTCGCCCCGGCGGACGCACTCGAAGAATTCGGGCAGCGTGACGCCCACTCGGCCCGGGCTCACCAACTGCTTCTTCTTGTCGTACACCGCGGGCCGTCCGGGTTCGAGCGACTTGGTCAGCACCAGCAGGTCTCCCTGCTTCAAGCGCAGCATCTGCTCCAGCGGCGGAATCGGTCCGATCCGCGTGCTCAGCGGACGCGCGGATTTGCGCCGCGCGGCGTGTTTCGCCAGGATCAGTCCCGGGGCCAGGTAGGCGGTCTGCCGCGCCGCCGCCCAGCGGCTTTTTCCCACCGCCGCCGTAATGGTCATCGCGCGCCGCGCGCCGCGCGTGTCTTTGAACCGCACGCGGTCCCGTGGTTTCAGCCGTGCGAGCCAGCCCGCGGACACGGGCACGATGGCATCGCACGCCGCGGGAGGCGTTTCGGGCTGGTCCGCGGGCGTCAGCCAGATTCGCGCCGGCGTTTCCACGCGGCCAAACACATCGCGGCGCGGCCGGTATTTCAGCACCGCCGGGCCCGGCTCGATCGGCCCGGTCCGGAATTTCGGCCCGGCCAGGTCCATCTCCACCTTGCACGATTTTCCCGTTTCTTTTTCCGCCCGTCGCAGGTTGCGGATCATGCCCGACCAAGCTTCCACATCGTCGTGCGCGCAATTCACGCGCATGCAGTTCATGCCGTTCAGCACAAGATCACGGACCAGTGCATAATCTGTCGCCGCTTCACTGGGCATGGTCACCATGATGCGCACTTTGCGTCCTTCGGGGGCCGGGCCCAGCAGCGCATCCGTGTTTCCCTCCAGTTGGCTCTGCCCTTCCTTGAACCCTGCCATTTCTTCCGCCTCACCGGGCTCCGCCTGCTCCTTCCCGGCGAGCTGCGAGAGGACGCGAATCACCGTCTGCAATGCCGCAATCACGTGGGATTCCGTGCGCCCCAGCGACGAGAGGCCCAGCGACGCCAGCTCCTCCTGCAGGTGGCGGATGTCGTGCCGGCGCAGCGCCAGGTAGTGCGACAGGTTTCTCGCGCTCGTCCGGTGGGCGTGATGCAGGCCGGCCCCCTCGCGCAGGCTCGCGGCTTCCAGCGCCAGCATCTCCGACCGCAGCAAATTCAGCTGTTCGATCAGCTCCAGAAGTTGAACTCTGTTCCCGTTTCGCATGGCAGGAAACCAGCCTTAATCGTCCGGATTCACGGAGGAAGGAAGCGGAAGGAACCCCTCGGCCACCTACCAACAATACTCCCGCTTTGTTACTGCCATGTCAATTCGGCGGATATGGCGGCGAGCGCAGCGCGTTTCTTCCCCTCAGGCCAAATCACCGCAGCCGCGGCTCTCTCGGCGCGCTGGCCCGTCCGGCAACGGATTGGGTTGGAATTGGCGCGCGATTCTGATATGTATGCCCCGCGACCAGTGCCCGGAGTTGCCTCCCCAGTTATCGGGCATTGTGACGGATCTCCCGGCACGATGGCGCAAAGTCCGCCCGCGCCCGCGCGGCCGGGCAGAACACGAGGAACCACAGTGGCCGCACCCGCCCCATCCTCGCTGATCGATCTCTTCGTTACCCGCGCCACGGACGCCGCCGCAAGGGTCGAACGGATTCCGCGAAGCCCTGCTGACGTTCGCGCGGCGATTGCGCGGGCCACCGAGGGCGCGCGAACGCTGGTGATCGCCAGCGGCGAATTCGTTCCCGCCGACGTGTTCGTGGCCGCGCGCTCGCTGCCCGGCGTGATTGCAAGACCCTCCGACGACCAACTGGCCACGGCGGACGCCGGCGTCACGGAAGCATTCGCGGGCGTGGCGCGCACCGGTTCCATCTGTATCGCCATGGGCCCTCCTTTGCGCGCGGCAGCCAGCCTGTTGATGCCTCTGCACGTGGCGCTGCTCCCGGCCGAACGCATCGTGTTTCGTCCGCGGGAGCTCTTCGAACTGCAGGGGATCGGCGAGGAGGCCGTGCGGAGAAATCTGGTTTTCGTCACCGGGCCGAGCGCGACAGCGGACATGGGCCCGCTGGTCCGCGGCGTCCACGGGCCGCACCGTCTGCACATCCTGGTGCTGGAGTAGAAGAGATGGCATCGGCTGGAACATCACCGAACTCCTACGACACGCCCCGCGCCGTCGCCAACAAGAGCGACAAACGTACGCTCGCGCGCGCCATCCGCATGGCGCTGGGGATCGAAAGCGTGGCCGTGCGGCGGAATACGCAGAACTTCAACCGCAACCGCTACCTCGTGGCGGCCGAGGTGGACGACTACAACGCGCTCAAGGACGAAGCCCGCGCCATTAAAGAGCGCTCCATCTCCGACCTGCCCTACCTGGTGCGCACGCTGGAAGGCGCGGTGCGGGCTCGCGGCGGGCAGTTCTACCTGGCCGCGACCGCTGCCGATGCCTGCCGCTACATCCTGGGCGTCTGCCAGGCGCACAACGCGAAGCTGGTGGTGAAAGGCAAGAGCATCACGAGCGAAGAAATCCGCCTGAACCATACGCTGGAAGGAGCGGGCATCGAAGTGGCGGAAAGCGACCTGGCGGAATTCATCCTCCAGGTGGCCGACGAGCAGCCCTCGCACGGCGTGGCTCCCGCACTGCACTACACCACGGAGCGCATCGCCGCGCTCTTCAAACGGAAATTTTCCACCGATGCGAAGCTCGAAACGGGCGAGGAGCTGACGAAGTTCGCGCGCGAGCGCCTGCGCGAGAAATTCCTGCACGCCGACGTGGGCATCACCGGCGCCAACATCATCGCCGCGGAAACCGGCACCATCATGCTGGTGGAGAGCGAAGGGAACATCCGCATGACCTGCCTGCTGCCCCCCGTGCATGTCGCGATCGCGGGCGTGGAAAAGGTGATCCCCTCGCGGCAGGAAATCGGGCCGTTTATCGAGCTGCTGGCGCTCTCCGCCACCGGGCAGCGGCTGAGTTCCTACACCAGCATCATCAGCCCGCCGCTCGACGATCCCCCATTCGCCCTCTCCGGCCGCCCGCAGAAGCGCCGCGAGTTCCACCTGGTGCTCATCGACAACGGACGCATGAAGATGCGGCAGGACCCGGTGCTCCAGGAGACGCTCTACTGCATCCGCTGCAGCGCCTGCATGAATTCCTGCGCGAATTTCCAAACCGTGGGCGGACACGCCTTCGGGGGCGAGACGTATTCCGGCGGCATCGGCGGCGCCTGGGAGGCGGGAACCGGCCAGTTGGAAAACGCGCGCTTCTCCGACCTGTGCACCGGCTGCTCGCGCTGCGTTCCCAATTGCCCGGTGCGCATCGATATACCCTGGCTCAATGAGGTGCTGCGCGACCGGCTGAACCGCGCGAGCGCCGGCTCCCCGCTGGCCTCGCTCCTCGGCCTGGCCTCCATGGTCCGCGGCGACGACCGGCGGGCCTCGGCCCAGAAAATTTTCTTCGCCAATTATCACTGGTATGCCGGATGGGGCGCGCGCGCAGCCGGTTTCTCGAACCGCATGGCCCGCAGCCCGCTCGTGAGGCGCGCGATGCAGGCGCTCGTGGGAGTGGACAGCCGGCGCGCGCTGCCTCCCTTCCCGGCGCGCACGCTGGTGCGTGCCGCGCGCGAGGCTGGGGCGCACGCGCGGGCGGCATCGTCCCCGGGCCGCGCGGCAAAAGCTGTGCTTTTCGCCGACGTGTACACGAACTACGGGCCGGCCGAGCGTGGCCTGGCCACGCTGAAGGTCCTGCGCGCACTGGGCGCGGACTTGGTGGTGAGCGATGCGGTTCCCGAGGGCCGCGCGGCGCTCTCCCAGGGCATGATCGCCACGGCGCGGAAGCACGCGCGGCGCGCGGCCTCGCTGCTCTCCCCCTACATCGAAGAGGGCCGCGACGTCATTGTGGTCGAGCCGAGCGCGCTGGCCATGTTCCACCGCGACAACGACCATGTCCTCGTCGGCACGGAACGGTTCGAACTTCTCCGCACGCACACCTTCGAGCCGGTCGAATATGCTGTGCGCCTCATCGCAAAATCAGGCCGCACGGCGCGCGATGTTTTCGATGTGGAGCGTTCGCCCGTCGGCCGGCGCCTGTTCTATCACTCGCACTGCCAGCAGAAAACGCTGGGCTGCGCCGCGCCGACGGAGGCGCTGCTCCGCGAGATCGGCTTCGATGTGGCCACTTCTTCCGTAGAGTGCTGCGGCATGGCCGGCAGTTTTGGCTACAAGAAGGAATACTACGACCTGAGCATGGCCGTGGCCGCGGACCTGTTCGCGCAGGTGCAGGCCACGGAGGAGCCCGCCGCGGGCGGTCCCAGGGCGCTCCTGGCCAGCGGCACCTCCTGCACCGAGCAGCTCCAGGCCGGCCTCGGCCGCCCGGTCCTCCATCCCATCGAGCTACTCGCAGCGATTCTCAAAGTCTGAGACATCGGAAAGAACAATTCCGCCGGCGGGGAAGAGCGCAGGCAGGTTGCCGTTGTTGCAAACGCGTCGGCCGGGCTTTCGCTTCAGCCGAGCAGCGATTTTGGGGTGCACGCGCGGATGGAAGCGTCGAGGAGCTCGACCGTGTGGTGGACGGGAATGCGCCGGCCGGAACGCTCGAGCGCGGTGCGCAGTTGCAGCAGGCAGCCGGGGTTGCCGGAGGCCACCACGTCGGGCTTCAGGCCGGCGACGAACCCGGCTTTGCGGTCACCCAATTCCTGCGCGGTGTCCGGCTGAACCAGGTTGTAGATGCCCGCAGAGCCGCAGCAGATCTGCCCTTCGGGAATTTCCAGCAGCTCGAGCTGCGGGATGCGCGCGAGCAGGGCGCGCGGCTGCGTGCGGATGCTCTGCGCGTGCTGCAGGTGGCAGGCGTCGTGGTAAGCCACGCGAAGCGGCAGGGGGTTGCGCGGGGCGCGCGGCTCGAGCGTGGCCAGGAATTCCGACACGTCTTTGCACTTTGCAGCGAATTCCCGGGCGCGCCCGGCGTAGTGCGGATCGTCGCGGAGCAGGTAGCCGTACTCCTTCATGGTGGACCCGCAGCCTGCGGCATTCACGATGATGTCGTCCACCCGGGCGCTTTCGAACGCGTCAATGGTGCGCCGCGCCAGCGCCAGCGCCTGCTCTTCCTCTCCTCCGTGAACGAGCAGCGCGCCGCAGCAGGATTGCTCCTTCGGAGCGACCACCTCGCATCCCTCCGCGGCCAGCACGCGCGCCGTCGCTGCATTTACCTGCGGGAAAAACACGCGCTGCACGCAGCCGAGCAACAACCCTACGCGGCGCCGGCGCTCTCCCTGCGCGGGTGTGACCACCGCAAAATCCCCGCTGCCCTCAAGTCGCGGCAGCAGCGACTCCATCGAACGCAGGCGGTGGGGCAGCAGCTTGAGCAGACCGGTCTTTCGCGCCACAGCCTGCAGGCCTACTTTCTGATACACACGCAGCGGCAGCAGCATCGCGCGCAGCCGGCCGGGATTCGTGAACGTGCTGAGAACCATGCGGCGGTAGAGCCGCGCGGCGGCGGTGCGCTTGTAGTTCCTTTCGATCTGCGCGCGCGTGTCTTCGATCAGCTTCCCGAAGTCCACGCCGGAAGGGCATGCGGTCATGCAGGCCATACAGCCGAGGCAGGCGTCCAGATGGCCCACCCATTTGTCATTGAGCGTGGCCGCGCCATCCGCCGCCAGTTTCATCAGGTAAATGCGGCCGCGCGGCGAATCCATTTCCTCGCGCCAGAGCAGGTACGTGGGACAAACCGGCAGGCAGAATCCGCAGTGCACGCACTTATCAATGATCTCGTTTGCCGGCGCATGGTGCGCGTCGAAGGCGCTGGGCGCTGCCTGCACGGCGGGACGGGTTTCCGGTGCCGCGGCCATCAGATACCTCCGACGAAACGGCCGGGATTCAGAGTGCCCCGGGGATCCAATTGATTTTTCAGCCCCAGCATCAGCGGAAATGCGTCGCCGGGACTGCCCCAGGCGTCCATCGTGGCCATACCCGCAGGCCGGTGGGCGACGAACAAGGAGCCGGCGTCGCGCTCGAACTCCGCGCGCAGCGCAGAGAGCGCGGCATGGAGCCGATCCGCGCGCGGCGATTCCAGGCGCATCCAGCCGAGTCCGGTTCCCTGCACCACAATCTTCCACTGTATTCCGCCCTGATCCGCGAAGCGGCGGACGGTTTCGCAGGCCGCGGAAATCCGCGCAGGCAGCACGCTGAATTTGGCCAGCGCCGCCGATTCCGGCGAGGTCCACAACGCCTGCCGCGCCTGCCAGACGTCCATGGGCTCCTCCGTTTCCACGGCGATAGCCGCGAGTTTTCTGGCCGTGGCGCACTGCGCCTCGATTCCGGCCGCGGTGCCTTCAAAGCGGATGTCCACGGTGGCCTGCGCGTCATGGGCGAAGCGCGCCTGAAGACCGGTGTGCGCCAGCGACGAGTCCTGCATGGCCAGGATCAGTCGGTTGGCATCGGAAAAGCTCGCGGCGCGAAACGCGAGTGTGCGCCCGCCGCCGGGGGGCACCGGGTGCAGGCGGAACGCGGCCTGCGTGATGACCCCTAGGGTGCTCAGTGCTCCGGTGGCGAGTTTGGGCAAGTCGTAGCCCGCCACGTTTTTCACCACTTTTCCCCCGCTGTGCGCCAGGGTGCCATCGGGAAGGGCCAGCGTGACGCCGATGATCAGGTCGCGCAGCGCGCCGAAGCGCAGGCGCAACGCGCCGCTGTCGTTCGTAGAAAGAATGCCGCCCACGGTGGCGTGTTCCGGCCATAGCGGGTCCGTGGCGATGCGCTGGCCGTGCTGCCCGAGCGCCTGCTGGACTTTTGCGATTGTCGCGCCGGCCTGGACGATTGCCGTCAGGTCAGCCCAGGCGTGCTCCACGATGCTATCCAGGCGCGCTGTTGAAATCACCAGATCGAGCCGCGCCGGCGGATTCCCCCAGCCCAGTTTTGTGCCGCCGCCGCGCGGGGACACAGCCAGGCCGGCGTCGTTCGCCCAGCGCAGCGCCGCAGCGAGTTCCTTTTCGTCGCCGGGCTCCGCCACCATGCGCGGGGGGACGCCGGCAACCGCATCTCCGGGGCCGGCCGCGCGCACATGTTCCGCGCCGAGGAGCCCGCGCAGCTCATCCCACGCCACGTCCACGGCCGTGGCGCCCGCGCCCGAACTGGATTGTGCCGGCGCCATCAGAAGCGCTCCGCGATGCCGGCGACTTCGAGCGGATGCGGCTCGTAGCGGCCCGGCTTTTCTCCGCACAGCCTTGTGCGGGGAAATACTTTGTTGGGGTTGGAAAGCTGCAGCGGATCGAAGGCGCAGCGGACGAGCTGCATGGTCTCGAGGTCCGGCTCGCTGAACATCTTCGACATCATCTGCTTCTTCTCTTCGCCCACGCCGTGCTCTCCGGTGATCGAGCCCCCGGCCTCGATGCACATTTCGAGAATGCGGAGGGCGAGCTGCTCCGCGGCGTGTTCCTGGCCCTCGATGCGGCGGTCATAGAGCACCAGCGGATGGAGGTTTCCGTCGCCGGCGTGGAACACGTTGGCGACTCGAATGCCGGCCTCGGCGCTCAGCCGGTCGATTTCCTCCATGATGCGAGGCAGAGCGGTGCGCGGGATGACGCCGTCCTGGACAATATAGTTGGGCGAGATGCGGCCCACGGCGGCGAAAGCAGCCTTCCGGCCCTTCCAGAAGACGGCCCGCTCGGCTTCACTCTGCGCCACGCGGATCTCCGTGCCCCCGCATTTCGTGCAGATTTCATCCACCTGCTCCATCAGCGCGTCAACCTCCGCCGTGGGGCCGTCCAACTCCACCAGCAGCAGCCCGCCGCAATTGGGATAATTCGCGTGCACCGCGGCTTCGGCGGCCTGGATGGCCAGGTTGTCCATCATTTCGATGGCTGCGGGGACGATGCTCGCGCCGATGATGCCGCTCACCGCCGCGCCTGCTTCGCGAGTGGAGGGAAAAGCGGCCAGCAGCGTCTGGATGCACTCGGGCCGCTTCACGATCCGCAGGATGACTTTCGTAGTGACGCCGAGTGTTCCTTCCGATCCGACGAACACGCCGGACAGGTCATAGCCGGGCGCGTCGAGCGTTCTGCCTCCCAGATGCACCAGCGAACCATCCGGCAGCACCACCTCGACCCCCAGCACGTGCGTGGTGGTGAATCCATATTTCAGGCAATGCGCCCCGCCCGAATTTTCCGCCACGTTTCCGCCGATGCTGCACACGGACTGCGAGGAGGGGTCCGGCGCGTAGAAGTAGCCTTTCGGCGAGACGCGGACGGTCACATCCAGGTTGAGGACGCCCGGTTCGACGACCACGCGCGCGTTGGGAAAGTCCACCTCCAAGATGCGGTTCATGCGCGCCAGGCTGATGACGATGCCGTTCGCCACCGGCAGCGCGCCCCCGCTCAGTCCCGTGCCCGAGCCCCGGGCGACAAAGGGGATGCGCTCCCGATGGCACACGCGGACGATTTTCTGCACCTGCTCGGTGGAATCGGGCAGCAGAACCGCCTGCGGCATGACGCGGAAATTCGTCAGCCCGTCGCACTCGTACGTGTGGAGTTGCTCCGACGACGTGATCAGGCCGGGTTCGCCTACGATAGCGCGGAATTCCTGTAGGATGCGGGCGTCCACAGTTGGCTACCTCCGTAGCGGCACGGCACGGCCATGCAGCGTGGCCCGGGCCACGCCCGAGGAGTCTTCGGAAGCAGCCTGCTCTTTCAGTGCACGAAAGTCAAACCCTAGGGAATGGCTCCCTGAAATACATAGGCCTGCAGGAAAGCGATCAGTCCTATCACCGCTGCTCCCGCGACGGAATGCCACCACACGGTGCGGAAGATCGGCCCCAGTGCATGGGTGCGTTCGTAGGGATCGTCATAGCAGGCGGCACAAGCCACCATGATGGACTGGGGATCGATCATCTTTCCCATAACGCCGCCGGTAGAGTTTGTCGCCGAGATCAGGATCTCGTTCAAGTGCAACTGTTGGGCAGTGATGCGCTGCAGGCTGCCAAACAGGGCGTTTGAGGCCGTGTCGGAGCCGGTGAGGAACACCCCCAGCCAGCCCAAGTAGGCCGCGAATATGGGATACAGGAAGCCAGCGTGGGTGAACGCCAGACCGATCACCGCGTCAGTTCCGGAGTAGCGGGTCATGAATCCGAGGCCCAGCACCTGGGCGATGACCAGGATCGGGATCACAAGGCGACTGGCGGTTCGCCGGACGGCGTCGCCCCACTGCGCGGCACTCAACCCCAGGACGAGTCCGGACAACAATGCCGCCACGAACACGCCGGTCCCAGACGCCGACAGCCAGTTGATGTTGAACACGGCAGCCTCGGGCTTGGCGTTGACTGGCGCCACTGGCGGCACGCGCTGGACCAGGTTGTGAAGCGCGGGCATCTGCCACGTCGGCAGCGAGAGCTTGCCCGCAAACACACCGCCGAGGAGCGTAGTCTTGAACGTGATGCCCGAAAAAAGGTTGTTCAAGTGGGTCCGCCATCCCGGTATGCCCCATACGGCGCAGCAGACAATGAGGATGGCCCACGGCACCCAGGCATACGCAGTCTGGCCCGCGGTGTACTTGTACACCCACTTCGTCGCGTCCGTGGTCGCCGTCGCCGTACTCTTTCCGGCCTTGGCCAGTTCCTCACGCTCCGATCGTAGGAGGAATCGCGTCTTGGGGTGCCAGACGAAGCGCAGGAACAGGGCGGTGCAGATAACGGAGAAGACGCCCGCGACCACGTCCGTCATCAGGTGGAAGGCCAGCGTCGCGGACGCAAACCACTGTACGACAGCGAAGGAGAGGCCCGCGCACAACGCGCCGGGCCACACCTCCCAGGCCTCTCTCCAGGTGCCCCCCTCCATCAGGACGAACGCGGTGACCAGCCAGAACGGGACCAGGACGGAAACGAAAGGGAGTTGGTGCCCGACCATGGTCGACAGCTTGAGTTGATCCAGGCCGGTCACCGTCGAGAGCATTACGATCGGCGTGCCAATGGCTCCATAGGCGACCGGGGCGGTGTTGGCCAGGAGGTTGAGAACGGCCGATTGGAAGGGAGGGAATCCCAGTCCCACCATGACCGCTCCGGCGATGGCCACTGGGGTCCCGAAGCCGCTCGTTCCTTCAATGATTGCGCCGAAGGAGAAGGCGATCAGGATGACCTGGAGGCGGCGGTCGAACGAGATATGAATGATGGATTCCTTCACGATCTCGAACTTGCCGGAGATGAGGGTCATATTGTAGAGAAAGATGGCCCCGATAATGATCCAGATGATGGCCAGGAACCCGGACAAACACCCGAAGCCAAAGGCCGAGAAGGCGGACTTGAGTGGCATCCCGAAGCCCAAGCAGGTGACGGCGAAAGCCGCCACAACCCCGTAAAACGCCGCATACGGGGCACTGATGCCGAGATGCCTCGCCCCCTGTTTGTCACGATGGGGGTGAAGAGCGATGAAGTAGAGCAGCACCAGGATCGGGATCGCAGCCATGGCTGTTGAAAGGAAGACATTCGCGAACGGATTGTAGTTCTGCTGGTACATTTGGCCTCAATTCATTCGTCAGCTTGCGAGCCGCCACAAGCCGATGAAATGCACCCGTATGGAAGGCAAACGTTTGGCACGGCCAAGGGCAGCCCGGCGGCGAGCGTGGAGAGCATCCCATCCTGGAACTCGCTGCAGGCTCGCGTCCACCTCATAGGTCCGCTCCCTGATGCCCCTGCGTGCTGTGTTGGGTGCGTGATATATGCTGCCGCAGCGGCAAAGTCAAGCATTCCGTCGTGGGGAGGCGGGTTGACGCCTCCCGGACTGCGACATAACATGACCACCGCTGTGCGCAAAACATTTCCCACTGCGGGCAAAAAAAACTGACTCTCCAGGCAGGCACGAAGGTAGGCCCTTATACCATCACCGCGCCGCTCGGCGCGGGCGGCATGGGCGAGGTGTATCGCGCGCGGGACGCGAAGCTGGGCCGCGACGTGGCGCTCAAAGTCTTGCCGGGAGATTTTGCCAACGACGCGCAGCGCATGGCCCGTTTCGAGCGCGAAGCGCAGCTCCTGGCCGCGCTGAATCACCCCAGCATCGCCGCGATTTACGGCCTCGATGAGTCGGGCGCCGTTCGGGCGCTGGTGATGGAGCTGGTGGAAGGCCCCACGCTCGCCGACCGCATCGCGCAACGGCCGCTGCCGCTCGACGAGGCGCTGCCCATCGCCAAACAGATCGCCGAGGCGCTCGAGTATGCCCACGAACGCGGCATCATCCATCGCGACCTGAAACCCGCGAACATCAAAATCACCCCGGACGGCGCGGTGAAGATTCTCGACTTCGGCCTGGCCAAAGCGCTGGAGCGGGAAGCAAGCGCTGTGGACATTTCCAGTTCGCCCACCATCAGCCGCATGGCTACTCAGGCAGGCATGATTCTGGGAACCGCGGCTTACATGTCTCCCGAGCAGGCGCGTGGCAAGTCCGCCGACCGCCGCGGGGACATCTGGGCGTTCGGCTGTGTGCTCTTCGAGATGCTCACCGGCGGGCAGCCCTTCTCGGGGGAAACAGTTTCAGACATCCTCGCGGCGATCATCAAGGAGACGCCGGATTGGACGCGCCTGTCGACGGGCACCCCGGTGCGGATTCGCGTGCTACTCCAGCGCTGCCTTCAGAAGGATCCACGCCAACGGCTGCAGGCCATCGGCGAAGCACGCATTGCCGTGGAAGAAGTTCTCTCCGGTGCGCCCGAACCGTTGTCCGCCGCAACACCCGCGGCGTTGCCGGTCCCGCTATCCGCAAGGCGGGCCATGCTCCCGTGGGGAGTGGCCGCGGTGCTGGCACTGGCTGTCGCAGCATTCGCCGTCGCCTATTTTCGCCAGCCGACGCAGTCGTTGCCTGTCGTGCGGCTCACATTGGTCCCTCCGGGAGACGGCGATTTCTTCTCCCTCGGCTCGGCGGTGGCCGTCTCGCCGGACGGCTCACACGTAGCCTTCGTCTTCGGCTCCAGAGAGAAGAGGCAACTGTACCTGCGCGCGCTCGACCAGGCCGAATCGTCGCCGCTTGCAGGAACCGAGGGCGCCTCCGACCCAATTTTCTCGCCCGACGGCCGGTGGGTGGCGTTCTTTGCCGGCGCAAAACTCAAGAAGCTTTCTATTTTCGGCGGAGCCCCCGTCACCATTTGCGATGCCGCGGATCCCCGCGGCGCGGCGTGGGGTTCCGACGGAACCATTCTCTTCACGCCCATCCCCAACAGCCCGCTCGTGCGCGTCTCCGCCTCCGGAGGGGCTCCACAGCCGCTCACCAAACTGAATTCCGGGGCGGATGGCGCAGTGCGCTCGCACCGCTGGCCGCAGTTTCTGCCCGGCGGCAAGGCCGCCCTTTTCAATATCGTTTATTCCGCCGGAAATGCGCTGGAGAGCGCCGATGTCGCGGTGGTCTCGCTGGATTCGGGAGAGTACAAAACGCTGCTGCGCGGGGGCAGCTTTCCGCGCTTCGCCTCGCCCGGCTACATCCTTTACGTGAATCACAACGACCTGCTGGCAGTCCCGTTCAATTCCGCGCGCCTCGAAGTCACGGGCCCGCCCGTCACGGTCCTCAAAGGCGTAGATACGAGCCTTAGCACCGGTGGCGCGGAGTTTGCGTTCTCCGAGAGTGGCATTCTGGCGTACCTTCCCCAAGGCGCGGAGACCCTGCCCAAGGACAGGCTGGTATGGGTTGACCGCCGGGGCATGGCCGTGCCGATCTCACAGGCCGTCCACAGCTACGGCACTCCGGGCCTACTGAAAATGGGCAAACAACTGGTCGTCGGCCTCTATGATAATGGCCCCAGCCTCTGGTTGGATGACCTGAGCCGCGATACATTGGGCCCGCTCGCGGTGGGAACGATCGGCTATGGCCCGGCCATTTCCCCGGACGGCCGGAGAGTCTTCTTCGGGTCCAATCGCGGCAGTTCGAGTGGGATCTTCGCAAGGAACGTGGATGGAAGTGGCGCAGAGGCTCGTTTTACCACCACCACGTGGTCCCAGTTCCCCAACTCGGTGTCGCCCGATGGAAAGCTGCTGATCTTCACACAGGCCAGTAGCACAGGCACCGCCCTCCTGCAGCTTCCACTCGAAGGAAGCCATAATCCTCAACCCCTTTTCCCCGGTCCCGGTACCCGGACCTCGGCCATGTTTTCTCCCGACGGCCGGAGTATCGCGTACGTCTCGGATGAATCGGGCCAGGCCGAGGTCTACGAGGCACCGTTTCCGGACGAAGGCCCGCGGATTCAGATTTCCTCCGGTGGCGGCAGCCAGCCTCTGTGGTCGCGGAACGGCCGGGAACTTTTCTTTCGGCAGGGCCAGAAAATGATGGCGGCCGGGATCAGAACCGGGCCGGCCTTTTCCGCGGAGAAGCCATATGAGCTCTTCGAGGGCCTCTACGAGCCCATCCGCCCGTCACTCAGTTTGGGCATGGCCCAGTACGATGTCACGCCTGACGGGCAGCGCTTTTTAATGATTCAGCCCGTCGAGCAACCGGCTCCCGTCAACGCCCCCGTGCTGCACATCGTGCTGAATTGGTTCGAAGAGTTGCACCGGTTGGCCGCCTCCGGCAATAAGGGGCCAGGCACCTGACCCGGGACCAGCCGCAATGACCCTTGCCACGGGAACTCGACTCGGTCCCTATGAGGTCGCCGCGCCGCTAAACGCAGGCGGTATGGGCGAAGTCTACCGCCCACGCGCCGCTGCTCGCAGCTCCGCCCACAGGGCCTCAACGTGGCGGCGCTCAGTCGTCTCCGCGCCGATGGACACGCGGATGATTTGTTTGCCCTTCAGCACTGACGGCGTCACATAGGCACGGCCGCCGCGATTGATGGTCTCGGCGATGCTCAGGTTGTGCGCGTCGAGAGCAGCGCCGTCCGCCGCGCCCGCGGGCACGTGGCGGATGCACAGAGTCTGCAAATGCACGGGCGCGGTGCGCTGCCAATCCGGCGCGGCATCCACGGCCTCTTTGAGCCACTGCGCGTTCTGCAAATCGCGCCGCAGACGCGCCTGCAATCCCTCCACCCCCTGATCGCGCAGCACGAACCATAATTTCAGCGCGCGGAATCGCCGTCCCAGCGGAATGCCCCAATCGCGAAAGTTTCTCACTTCCGTATCCTGCGCGGTGCGCAGGTACGCCGGATTCGTGGACATGGTGCGAACCAGGTGCTGCGGGTCCTGCACGAAATACGCGCTGAAGTCGGGGCCGACGCCCAGCCATTTGTGCGGGTTCAGCACGATGGAGTCCGCGCCCTCGATCCCCTGCCACATCCAGCGGCATTCCGGAAGGATCATGGCGTCGCCGGCCATGGCCGCGTCCACATGCAACCAGGCGCCCCAAAGTTTCGCCAGCATGGCCATGTCCGAGACGGGATCGAGCGCCGTGCTGTTCGTCGTGCCGGTGGTGGCCACCACGGCGCACGGGCGCATGCCGCGTTCGTCATCGTCTTGCATCGCGATTTCCAGTTTCTTGGGGATGAGCGCGTGGTTTTCGTCGGTCTCGATGAGGTGCAGATGCGCCTTTCCGAAGCCCGCCAGCATGGCTGCCTTCCACACCGAGCTGTGGCTTTCTTCCGAGGCGTAGACGACCAGCGGCTTTTCCTCCGCCTGGAGGCCGCCGCGCGTCTGGCTAAAATTGGTGGAGCGTTCGCGGGCGCACAAGAGCGCCACGAGCGTGGCCGTGGAGGCGAACCCCTGGATCACGCCCGTGAACTGCCGCGAGAGGCCGACCATTTGCCGCAGCCAGTCCATCACCACCTCTTCCAGCTCCGTGGCCGCTGGGCTGGTCTGCCAGCTCATGCACTGCGCCCCCAGGCCGGCCGCGGCCAGATCCGCCAGCACGGAGGCCAGGCTGGTATTGGACGGGAAATAGGCGAAAAAGCCGGGGTGGTTCCAGTGGGTGATGCCGGGCAGGATCACGCGGTCCAGGTCGGCCAGCACGACATCCATTGGCGCACCGCGCTCGGGTGGGGCCGCGGGAAACTGCGCGCGGGTCGCGCCCGGTGCAGCCGGACTCATCACCGGCAGCCGTTCGATCCCGGCGCGATACTCCGCGATCCAGTCCACCAGCGCGTGCCCCGTGCGGCGGAATTCTTCGGGCGTCATGAGCATCTCCTCGCCAGAGCCAATCATGGAGCGGCGTCCGCCTGCGGCAGACTGCCACCGCCGGAGAATCATACGGCAATCGGGTGGTCAGCGGCGCGTGGCGAAACCCTCTGCCTATCGGACGGTGTTCGGCCTGGAGAAGGCCACCTGAAATGCGGTTGTTTTCCTGCCCGCTTCTGGGGATAGGACGGCGAAGCGCGGACGGCGGTTCAGCGGACCAGCGAGCCGACTTTCCGCAACTGGCTCGCGAAGGCTCCCGGCTCGAAGTACGAGGGGTTATCGATCAACGGAAAGAGACCGTTGATGGCCGCGCGCACCTCGGCGGCGTCGCTGGCCTTCACTTCCTTGCTGTAGGCAATGAAGAGCGAATCCAGCGCCATGGTGGCCTGCTCGGCGCAGCGCTCGCCGCAGTAGGAGATGTTCTCGGCGTCACCGGTGATGGAAGTCATCACGCGCTTGGCCAGCGCGGCGTCGTACGTGAGGGTGTCCAGTTTCTCCGCAAAATGCTGCGCCACCGGGGCCGCCGCGCCCGCCGCGGAGACCACTGCGTCGGGATTCGGGTTCAGCTTGTTCATTTCCGCCTCGAACTTGGCCATGTTCGCGGCCAGGTTCTGCGCCGCGGACGCGTCCACAGCCGAAGCCAGGTGCTGGAATACGATGTAGCGCGAAGCGTTCCACGGCGGATCGCCGGCACGCCGCCCGGGGTAGCCATGCTCCTGCCGCCAGCTCTTTGCGGCGGGGCCCAGCGCGTGGTGGCAGGCAAAGCAGTCGAGTTCCGAGTATTCCGGCCAAATCTTACCCTTGGCCCGCCAGGAGGCGCGCTCCAGCTCCGCGCGCAGTTGCTCCGCCTGGCCCGTGCCCCATTGCCGCATTCCAATCCAGGTCACGTTTTCGGCGGGCGCTCCTGGAGCCGATTCGCGCGGCACTTTCCAGTGCAGCGGCATGGCCGCGGTGAACGAATCGAGCTCGAAGTACAGGTCCGGGTGGCCTCCGGCGATCATCTCGTGGTCCACAAATTGGGTCGGCGTGCCCAGATGACACGTGAGGCATTTGTCGGTGCGTTGCCGCAGATCGCGAAGCTCGATCATGCCCATGCGCACGGATTGCTCGTGCGTCCAGCCCCGCGTGGTATGCCCGCCCAGCCAGCCTCCCGCCGGGCCGTGGCAGTTCTCGCAGGACACTCCTTCGTTCAGCTCAAAAGTGTGCGCGCGTTTTTCCGCCGGCACGGAGAGCGAATGGCACACCAGGCACTTCGGGGATTCTTCCGCCTTCGTGCCCAGCTTCAGGATCCGCGCCATGCGCTCGCCCACCGCGCCCGTGAGCGCCAGGTAGGCCCGGCTGTGCTTATCTTTCACCACCCAGGTGCTGTATTCCGTCTGGAGAATCCGGCTATCCTCGCGCGGCCGGATGCTGCCATGGCAGCTCGTAGCGCTGCACGAGCCCGGCCCGGAATACTGCCCCACGTCGCTCGGCGAAGATGTCTTGGCCTGCGGCGTGGCCCCATCGGGACCAGCGAACGCCGCCGGAACGAACAGAAGAAGCACAGCGATGGTTGCGGGACGAAGAGGGCGCACTCTTGGATGTCCACTCCCCGAAGCTTCGGCGCCCAGTCTAGTCCTCCAGGCTGCACGAACGATCTGCATCGGGTGGCTGTGCTTATACCCCC
>Ga0187819_10000618_pt1 | contig 17908 bp, 16 predicted proteins | sample NC_wetland_sal_i_15_FD_132411 | JGI IMG/M metagenome (GOLD analysis project Ga0187819, IMG submission 132411) | Wetland sediment microbial communities from Neuse River Estuary, North Carolina, USA - SO4_4 | ecosystem: Environmental > Aquatic > Freshwater > Wetlands > Sediment | place: USA...
CAAGAGTCGGTGCTGGTGATTCTTGATTCCGGCCATACCAAGGATCACGTGGGGCGGGAGCTGGAATGTTATTCGCGCTTTGTGACGCCGGGGTCTTATATCATTGCGACCGACGGCATCATGCGCGAGCTGGCGGACGTTCCCGGCGGGCAGCCGGCATGGACGTTCGACAATCCTCTCGCGGCGGCCAACGAATTTGTGGCGCGGCATCCCGAGTTCCGCCAGCAGCAACCGGCGTGGTCATCTCATGAGGGCGAGCTGACGGAAAACGTGACGTACTGGCCAGGCGCATGGCTCGAGAGGTTGCAGTGATGCCGGCGAGCACCCAGGAGGTGCACGAGCGCATCGCGGCTCTCGGTCCCTGGTTCTATGAATTTGATCTGGGGGTGCACGGCCGCACGGCTTCCGTGTTGTCGCCGGAGGTTTTGCCCATTCATCAGACGCGGCTGGAGATGGTGAGCCGCGTGGTGGACGGGCACTTCAGGGACCGGCTTCCGGCGATCCGCTGTATCGACGTCGGCTGCCATGAGGGTTTCTATTCCGTGGCGATGGCCCGCAAAGGTGTGCGCGAGGTTCGGGGCATCGACCTTCGCGAATCCAACCTGGTGAAAGCGCGGTTTGTCGCCGAAGTGTTAGGGCTCCGGAATGTAGTCTACGAGCAAGGGAATTGCGAGAACCTGCCTGTCGAGGACGTGGGCCAGTACGAGTTGTGCCTGTTCCTGGGCCTTCTCTATCACCTGGAGAATCCCATGCTCTGCCTGCGCAAGATCAGCCGGATGACGGGCGAGCTTTGTGTCATCGAAACGCAGGTGGTCGACGAAGTGGAGGGCGTCGCCGAGTGGGGCGCGCGCGAGTGGACGCGGCCCTATCACGGCGTGCTGGCGCTGATCGACGAATCGGGCGAGTTCTACCAAGAAAACGCGGAGACCGGCGCCTCTCCTCTGGCGACCTGCCCATCACCCAACGCGCTGCGGTTCATGCTCCAGCAGGCGGGATTCCGGCGCGTGGAGTTCGTTGAGCCGCCGCCGGGCGCCTACGAGCAGCACCGGCGCGGCAAGCGGGTGGTCTGCGCTGCGTACAAATGAAGCTGCTGGCTATCGCGGCGCTGGCATATTTTTTCTGCCTGCAGTTCGTTTTTCCGGGATACTTTCATCCGCTCGTTCCGCACCACGATGATTTCTACTTTCCGCCAGGGCTCAGTTACGACGGCCACTCACTCGTGGAGAAGCTTCAGTGGCCGCGGCCTCTGGGATTTTTGGCGATGCAGGTGCTCGGCAAGCTGGGCCTGAAGGGTTACCTGTCCGCCCTGGTCCTCGTTACGCTGGCCAGCGCCGCTCTCACTATCCACCTTGCGCGCCGGATCTTCGGACAGCCGATTTCCTGGTTCATCGCTTTGGCCTATTGCATCCTGTTGTTTGCGCATCCGGACTTCTACGTGGACTATTTGCACGACGCATTCGGGACGCTATCGTATTTCTATCTGATCCTGGCGATGCATGCCTGGTACGGCTACCGCGAGAAGGGCGACCAGCGATGGGTTGCGGTCTCGGCCATTCTGCTTCTCCTGATCGCCTTCACGAAAGAAACCTATTTTGTTTCAGCGCTCGGCTTTTGGCTGATCCAGATTTATTTGTGCCGCGGCGCTCAACGGCGGATGAGCGTTCTGCTGATGGCGGGTTGCTGCGTTTTTTTCGCGGTGGGCCTGGCGGCTAACGCGCACTCGATGACTGCCGTGCTCCACGTGAAGATGGACGCCACGAGCCCCTACCACGTCAGCCTCGCGCCTGGAGCGGTGACGCATACATTTTGGTTCTATGCGTCGCGGCTGTTTCATCCTGCGGCGCTGGTTCTCGTGGTGAGCGGGATCGCGGCTCTTTACCGGCGTCGCGAGCCGATGATCATGGCATGCTTGTTGGTAGCGGCGGGCGCGGCCGCGCTACTGCCGTACGCCGTTCTGCCGAATCACCTGGACCGTATGTACGCCTGGACGGGTGCGGCGCTCGCCTTTTCCCCGATGCTGTTTCTTTCGCGGCCATGGCAGCGTGATGGGATCCGGCGAACCGTCGCCGTCTATGCGGGAGTGGCGGCGCTTGTATTGCTTTCGATTGGCACGAGCAGCGCGAGCTATGAGGAACATCGATGGACGATCGCTCAGGAAAAGATCAACCGGAACATTCTCGATTCTTATCCGGCGCTGCGCGCGCTTGACGGGACGGTGCGAAAAGTGCTGATCACGGGTTTGGATATGCCGTTCCAGCCATTCCACACCGCCAGCTACATCCGCGCGGAGTTTGGCGGCGGGCGGGAGTGGACCGTGCTGATACCCGAACGTGGCGTCGCCAAGAAGGAGACGCCGGTGCAGCTTGTCCCGCCGAGCGCTGTGCAGCTTCGCGATTACGACGCGGCGTTTGGATTCGGGGAAGATGGCCGCCTGCGGGGACGATGGACGCGGGCGCAGTTACAGCAGCCGTCGACGCGCGAGCAAGCCGACCGCATTCTCTTTCCCGAACTGAACTCCCCCTTTGATGCGCTGGCCAACGATCCGGGAAATTGGAATGCGTTGCTCCGCGCCGGCGTGGTCTATTTGAAATGGGGGGAGCTAGGCCAGGCGGCGGACTATCTGGCGCGTTCGGCCGAACAGAGCCATGACCAGAATCCGTACCCGGCATTCTTCTTGGGGCAGGTGTGCGAAGCGCAGGGCCGGATCGGCGAGGCGCGCCGGTACTATGCGCAGGCCGTCGCTCTCGATCCTGGCCGGCAGAATCCGGTTTTCCGCGAAGCACTGGAGCGCGTGCGGTAGCCTTGTAGCGCAGGCCTACGGCGTTTTTTGCCGGAGACCTGCGGGTGTTTGCTCGTTCGAAGAAAAAGCCGCAGGTCCCCGCAAAATCGGCGTGGCCCTGCGCTACACGACTTATGGATAAGACCGTCGCAGATCAGTTTTTACACGCTGTCAACGAATTTAACGAACGCGCAGGACGGCTCGGTTTCACGGATATCGAGAACTACTACTGGTATCACACGGTCGAGCTGCCGGGCGGGCTCGTCACTCCCGGCCTGTATGATATTCGCGCGTCTCTCGCCGAATTCCGTTTTCCGAGCGATATGCGCGGCATGAACGTACTCGATGTCGGGACCGCCACCGGTTTCTTCGCATTCGAATTCGCCCGGCGCGGGGCGCGCGTGGTTTCGGTGGAGCTGCCGTCGCTCTATGCCCTGGACCGGTTTCCCGGACAGAGCATCGAGCAGACGCTCGACAAGATCGGCAACATGATCGTGCCCAGGTCGCTGGACGCCATGCGAGAGTACGTCAGGAAGTACACCGCCGAGGAACTCTATTTCTATCTGCTGGAAGGTCCGTTCGATTTCTGCCGAAAGCTGCTGAACGCGCCCATCGAGCGCTGCCTTTCGACGGTGTACGATCTCTCCGAAACTAAGCTGGGCGCGACGTTTGACCTGGTGTTCATGGGCGACATTCTGCTCCACACCCTGAACCCGCTCCTGGCTCTGGCCGCCGTGGCGCCGCTGTGCCGTAACACGCTGGTGTTGTCGCAGGTGATCCCCGGAAACGCGGGTGACGAGCCGGTCATGCAGTACGTGGGGGGGGCCACGCCGGGATCGGATGAAGTTTCCTGGTGGCTTCCCAACATGGCCTGCATGATCCAGATTCTGAAGAAGCTGGGCTTCCGCAGCGTAACGGAGATCGGGCGCAACCGAGGCGTGCTCCGGCCCTCCGGTTTCACTTACGACCGTCCCATCTTGCGCGCGGTTAAGTGACGCGTCACTGGATCTCGCGGATGCGGATGTTGCGGAACAGAGCGACGGCCTTGTGGTCGTGAAGTTGTAGCCCGATAGGCCCTACCTTAGAGCGCTTCGGATCACCCGGAGATTGCGCCACGGGGTGGCCGTTCAGGCTGACGCGAATCATGCTGTTGCGGGATTCGATATCGAGCGAGTTCCAGTCGAAATCGTGCTGGAAGCCCGGCTTGGCTTTGTCGAACAGGTAGACGCTGCCCGTTCCGTATTCATCCCCGTCGTTAGCAATCTGGATTTCATAGCCGATGTGGGAGGGAGTGCGGTGCGGATCCCAATCCTTCCCCTGCGCGTAGCGGGCGCGCGACGTATCGCGGATAGAGACGCCGCTGTTGCCGCCCCAGCGCAGCCAGAACTCCACGTGCAAGTCGAATTCGCCGAACTCTTTCTTAGTGTAAAGCCAGCACTGAAGGTCGGTGGGCTTGGCCGGATCGCGCTGGCCCACCAGCGTCCCATCACTCAACATGTTCCAGAACCCTTCGCCGACCACTTGCCATCCATCGAGGTTTTTGCCGTTTAGCAGGTTTACCCACTCAGCGGCGATGCCGAGTTGGGCACAGGCCATTCCGATGACAATCGCAGCAACTGCTCTGATGTTCGAAAGCATTTCCTCATTGTAGGGGGAGTGGGGACCCTGTGGCCCTCAACTTCTCACCCGCACGGCCGGTCGGTGACCGCACGGATGGAAAGCTGAGGTTGTTGCCCGCAAGTTACGCAGTCTTGAGAAGTGGAGGCGCAACCGGCGGTCTCGGCATCTCGATCACTTCAGGCGCCTTTGGGGACGGCGTCTTCCGAACCGATCCTCCGAAATACTCGTCGAGTGGGAAAAGGCTGTAGGGTTCCAGGTCACGAAAGACGCGGCCCAATTTCTGCTGGATCCGGTAGACCGCGTGAAAAAAAGTGCCGCGATCGATCTTCATCTGGCGGCAACAGAGTTTCCAGTCCGCGCCCAACAAGAAGTGAAAGCGAAAGACCTTGTATTCGAATTCATCCAGCGTGCGGCGGCTGATCAGGCAGAAATCGGCGACATAGTCTTCGTCCTTTCGAGCCCAAGTCAGCCTGCGATCCTTTCCCGCACAAAAGGTGAGCGTGACTTTACTCATGTACTTTTCTTTGGTGGCGCAATGGCGGAAACGGGCATAGCAAGCGCGGAAGATCCCGCGCAGCACGCAGTTACAGGCGGCAGGTTTACCTCCCCTGCCCGGACGCAATCCATCTCCATGGCAATGCGTGCAGGAAGTTTTCGCGAGCGCGATAGTCTCTGATCGGTTCCAATTTTTGTCCAACGTGCATCTCCTCCCAGGCTTTCCGCCAGTCCAACGGCGGGTGCCGGTGAAAACAAACTGTTGTCCACTGTAAAACGGATTCCGTCAGGGTCAATATTCTTATAGAATTTTTTTATTTTTTGCGTGGCCCCGGACTCACGAAATTCATATAACTCCATGTAGTGCATGCAGAAACAAGACCACGACGGCATTCCGAAAATTCTTATTTAAATCCTGAATATTTTCTGTTACGATCTAAATCGGCTAGCCTCTATTTCAGGGCGAAATCAGCCGCGGCACTCGCCATGTATTTCGAGCTCTTGCAACTTCGGCTGATTGCGCACGTTCAGCAGCGCGTGCAACGCGGCGAACTCACCGAAAGGGGCCTGGCCCGTCACACCGGAATCTCGCAGCCACATCTTCATAACGTACTGAAGGGGGTACGGGTGCTGTCGCCGCGGATGGCGGATCTCCTGCTGCACCACCTGCACATCACGTTGGTGGATCTGTTAAACGCGGACGAACTAGCCGGCCATCAGCACACGGGTCAACCCGGCTGAAGTATTCTGGATGGAAGCCGTGGCGCAGCAACGATCCGGCAGATGGAGCCCCCGGGGATTGTCCAAAGACCGATTGAAGAAGCTGGCTGTAGCCATCGACGCACTCGCGGACAAGGACAGCGCTCTGCTTCTCAAAGCCCAGGAGATCGCGTCGCTTCGGCGGCAGGCTGCGGTGGAACTGCACGGCATCTGCGCCAAGTTCGTTTGCGACGTCAACCGCCAGCTTTCCAAAATTCAGCTCGAGTTTGATCCACCCGAATACGCGCAGGAGTCGTTTCGCGAGGTGGGGGCCAACCTTTTACAGATCAACGTTCACGGGCGAATTCTGCAAATCGAATTTGCCTCAACGCCGGAAACCATCTCCACCGAGAATTTCCGCGTGCCGCACATTCTCGAAGGCTCTATCCGCTGCTTCAACCAGGAGTCGCTGGATCGGGCCGTCATCGAAGAGCAGTTCATCTTCTATTGTTTGGAAAGGAAGAAACGCAACCTGTGGCGATTCTTCGATGGGCGCACCTACCGGTCCGGGCCCTTCGATCAGGAGTATCTGATCAGCCTCATGGAGCAGGTGGTTTAAAAGAAGGTGTCAGGTGCTAGGTGCCAGGTGTTAGCAGGCATTGCGGATGGTTCGGCGCCATTCGACTCCGATAGTCTTGATCAGAATTTGAGCGTAACTGGCGAGACCCCGGCTTTCCAGGTACTCGAGATCTGAAGCGACGCGCTGCCGGATGCAGGTGTCGCCGCGCCATCCGCGGACCTGGGCGAGCCCGGTGAGTCCCGGACGCACCGCGAGCCGCTCGGCGTATTCGGGGATGCTGTAACTGAACGTGCGGGCGTGAGCCGGCATCTCGGGGCGGGGGCCGACCAACGACATCTCCCCCCGGATTACGTTCCAAAACTGAGGGAGTTCGTCGAGATCGAAACGGCGCAGCCAGCGGCCGAAACGGGTGCGGGGAGGATAGTCGTCATCGCTCCAGTCGTCGGGCTGGCATTGGAAATTGCGTGGAGTAGTTCGGATCTTTTGCAGCACGAACGGCCGGCCATTGAGGCCCAGCCGGACGTGGTGGAACAGAACAGGCCGGCCATCGATCATCAGCTTCAACGCCACCGCCAGCACCAGCAAAGGAACCCAAACCGGAGATGCCGCCACGATCAAGACGACATCCAGAACACGCTGTGTGGAATCCCAAGCCAGACGTGTAGCGCGCGGAGCGCATGTCGCAAGGCTTGTGAGCGATGTGGTGTGGCCGGCCATGTCGATCCTAAGACCGATATTCGCACGCGCCGACCCTCTTCACTAAGGAGTTGTTACGTCGAAGTGCCGAATTTACAACTTGATTCTGATCACTATGTGCCTTCGGACCAGCTCGAAAGGTAGTGTTCCTGCTCCACCGTCAGCCGATCGATCTTGACCCCCATGGACTCGAGCTTCATTTTGGCAACTTGCTTGTCCAGGGCTTCGGGAACCGAATAAACGCGCTTTTCGAGGGTGGCGTGGTTTTTCACCATGTAGTCGGCGGCCAGCGCCTGGTTGGCGAAGCTCATATCCATGACGGAAGCGGGGTGGCCTTCCGCGGCAGCCAGGTTGATGAGGCGGCCCTCGCCCAGAACGTAAATGCGCCGGCCATCGCGCAGTGCAAACTCCTCGACGAATTCCCGGGTCTGCCGCCGGGAAGACGCCATCTTGCCCAGAGCTTCCAGGTCAATCTCGACGTTGAAGTGGCCGGAATTCGCCAGGATGGCGCCGTTCTTGAGTTTTTCGAAGTGATCGCGGCCGATGATGTGCTTGTTGCCGGTAACGGTGATGAAGACGTCACCGATGGCCGCCGCCTCTTGCATGGACATGACGCGGTAGCCGTCCATCAACGCTTCCAGGGCCTTGGTGGGATCCACCTCGGTGACGATGACGTTGGCGCCCAAACCGCGCGCCCGCATGGCCACGCCGCGCCCGCACCAGCCGTAGCCAGCCACTACCATATTGAGTCCGGCCAGCAGGACGTTGGTGGCGCGAATGATGCCGTCAATGGTGCTCTGCCCCGTTCCGTAGCGGTTGTCGAACAGATGCTTGGTGTAGGCATCGTTCACGGCTACGATCGGGTATTTCAGCACTCCTTCCTTGGCCATGGCGCGGAGGCGAATCACGCCCGTGGTGGTCTCTTCGGTTCCACCCAGAACGTGAGACAGCAGATCCTGCCGCTTGGTATGCAGCATGTGAACCAGGTCTGCGCCGTCGTCCATGGTGAGGTTGGGCTTGTGATCGGCCGCGGCAGTGATGTGGGAGTAATACACGTCGTTGGGTTCCCCCTTGATGGCGTACACGGGGATGCCGTAATCGCGCACCAGCGTGGCGGCGACGTCATCTTGCGTAGAGAGCGGGTTGGAGGCGCAGAGCACGACCGCGGCTCCGCCATCCTTGAGCGTGATCATGAGATTGGCGGTCTCGGTGGTGACGTGCAGGCAGGCGGAAACGCGCATACCGGCGAGCGGCTGGGTCTTGATGAACTGCTTCCGGATGGTCTGCAGCACCGGCATGGACTGAAAGGCCCATTCCGTGCGGCGCTTGCCAAGATCGGCCAGCGCCAGATCTTTGACATCACAGGCAACTTGCGTTTGTGTGTTCACAGGCATGAATAAATCCTTAGAAAGTCGGCAGGCATTCTGCCAGGGTTTTGTTCTACGAATTATGGACAGGCGAGAGCGCCTGTCCATACCTTGCTAACGAACCGTTACTTCCGCCACCGGCGCTTCCTGGCGCAATTCCTTGGCTTTATCAGTGGCTTCCCAAGTGAAACTCTCTTCGGTCCGGCCGAAGTGGCCGAACGCGGCCGTTTTTCGATAGATCGGGCGACGCAACCTAAGATGATCGATGATGCCTTTGGGCGTGAGCGGAAAGCGGGCACGAATCATCTCGGTCATTCTGTCCTCAGCGACGGTTCCCGTACCGAAGGCATTTACCATCACCGAGACTGGCTCGGCCACACCGATGGCGTAAGCCAGTTGCACCTCGCAGCGCTCCGCCAGCCCAGCCGCTACCAGGTTCTTGGCGATGTAGCGCGCCATGTAGCAGGCCGAGCGGTCCACTTTGGTTGGGTCCTTTCCAGAGAACGCTCCGCCGCCATGCCGGCCCATGCCGCCGTAGGTATCTACGATGATCTTTCTTCCGGTGAGTCCGGTATCGCCATGTGGGCCGCCCACCACAAATCTTCCGGTGGGATTGATGTGATATTTGGTGCCCGAATCGACCATGCCCGCCGGAATCACCGCGTCGATGATGTGCTTCTTCACTTCGGCGCGCAGCGTTTCCGTGGAGACGTCGTCGCTGTGCTGCGTGGAGATCACTACGGCGTCGATGCGCTTGGGCTTGCCGCCCACATACTCAACGCTGACCTGCGACTTTCCGTCCGGGCGCAGAAAATCGAGAATGCCCGCGCGGCGCGCTTCCGAAAGCCGCCGGGTGAGCTTGTGCGCCATCATGATGGGCATGGGCATCAGCTCCGCCGTCTCGTTGCAGGCGTAGCCGAACATCAGCCCCTGATCTCCGGCGCCGCCCGGATCGACTCCCATGGCAATGTCGGGCGACTGGGGCTGGATGGCGTTGAGCACCCCGCATGTTTGATAATCGAACCCGAAGGCGGCATCCGTGTATCCCACATCCTTGATGGTCTGCCGGGCAACCTTGGGAACATCCACGTAACAGGTTGTCGTAATCTCGCCCGCCACGATGCAGATTCCGGTGGTGACCAGAACTTCGCACGCCACGCGGCCGTACGGGTCCTGCTCTAGAACGGAGTCAAGCACGGCATCGGAGATCTGGTCGGCGATCTTATCGGGGTGGCCTTCGGTGACAGATTCGGACGTAAACAAGTGGCGTTGACTGGCTCCCATAATCCTCCTGAGGTTAACTGCCTTGGCGCGCGGGGATGTACGTATCTACTTGTGGCGCAAACAATTGAGTTTAGCGAGTTGCCGCCCGCCCGTCAATCAGGAAGACGCCTGTTGCCGCTCCAGAAACGCGTCGACTTCGCGGCGCGCGGGTGCGGAGGCCTGTGCGCCCAAGCGTGTCACAGAGATAGCGGCAGCGGCATTGGCAAAGCGCAGAGCGTGCTCTAACGGCGCGCCTTCGGCCATGGCCACGGCCAACGCGGCGTTGAACGTGTCGCCGGCGGCGGTGGTGTCTATCACCTCGACGGGAAAACCGGGGACGTGACGCGGCGCAACGCCGTCGTGCGCCAGGCAACCTTGGTCGCCCAATTTGAGAATGACCGTCTTGGGGCCGAGACGGCGCAAGGCCCCTGCCATCTCGACGGCTGCCGCGGGTGCTACGCGCGCTGCCGGCCGGCCCAAAAGCTGCAGCGCCTCGGTCTCATTGGGTGTGAGAATGTCGACCTGCGCCAGCAACTCCGCGGGCAGCGGTTGAGCCGGGGCCGGATCGAGAATGGTTTCGAGGCCTTCCTGCCGCGCGAGCGCCAGCGCCCGGGCAACGGTGGAGAGCGGAGTTTCCAGTTGGAACAGCGCCAGCCGCGCGCCGCGGAAGACGGGCCGCATGGCTTCCACATCGGCGGCTGCCAGTTCGCCATTGGCGCCCGAGGCGACGACGATGGAATTCTGCCCGCTGCGGTCCACCCAGATCAACGCTACGCCGGTGGCCTGTGATTTCGTCGCGTGCACCGCGCTGACATCCACACCGGAGGCCGACAAACTGGCCTTGAGATGATCGGCAAATACGTCGTAGCCCACGCGGCCGATCATGCGCACCGCCACCGAGTTGCCGCCGAGCCTGGCTGCCGCCACGGCTTGATTGGCGCCCTTGCCGCCGGGAAACATCTGGAAATTGCGGCCCAGCACGGTTTCGCCGGGCGCCGGCAGATGCTCCACCCCAACCACAAAATCCATGTTGAGGCTGCCGACGACGACGATCGCGGGCTTCATGGAAGTCTTAATGGGTCAGGTCGATGCCCAGTTTCTTGAGTTCTTCGGCGTAGTAGCGCTTGTGCAGCAGGTCCCATTCCTCGCTGCCCTCGGGGATCTCGCGCTTCTGCGACCGCACTTTATCGCGCGCCAGCCGGTCGACCTTTTCCTCCGCGGTGAGCAGTTCGGTCATGGCACGCACGATCTCGAGGCGCACCTCGTTGGGGTCCTTCTTGATGCGTAGCTCGCGCGATTTTCGCAGCGCCGCCACGATTTTGTGCGACATATCGGTAATTTTGTCGCGCGAGAGCTTCATCTGATCGCCCGAATCGCGCCCCGAGGCGCGAATCACCTTGCGCTGCGCCACCAGAGTGTTCTTGATTTTACGGAACATTTCCTGGTAGCTGACGCCCTCGCGGCGCATGTACTCGGCGTACTGGCCGAGAATGTCGCGGACTTCATCATTCAGCCGGTCTTCTGTGGTCAGTTCTTCCGTGATGATGTGATCGATGATTTCCGCAACGGCTTGCGGGTTGGGCGTCTCCAGAACCTGCGGGGTTATCTTTCGTACGATCTGGCGAGACAGGTAGCTAACGAATTCTCTGGCGAGAAGCATCCTTGAATTTTTCTGGAAAAACCGGGAGCCTAAACGCAGTGTAGCGGGCGGGAAGCAGGAGTGTCAAACGACGGGAGGGGTAAGCAAGAGCGTGCCCGGTTTCGACGGCCCACCCGGGCCTACCGTCCTGGTATACTGATCCGAATAGTCTTTAGGCAGGGGGTGCCACGTGCAGCTCAACACTGGGCGCAGGCTTCGGGTGGTGGCGGCCCTGGCAGGTGCCGCGCTCTCGGTAACCAGCGCTCCGGCGCAGCAGGACGAGAATGGCGAACGCCGGGCGTACGCCGCCAAGATTCGGGAAAGCTACAATTTCCGGTTCGGAAAGGGAGACATTTCCACACCGGGTAACGCAGCGGTGGAGGGCAACGAGTTCATCCAGCCTGGCGTGTTTTTGAGCGCAGAGTATTGTGCTCGTTGTCACGCGGAGGCCTATAGTCAGTGGCGCCAGGCGCTGCATTCCAATTCCTTTCGCACGCCCTTCTACCGTACGAGCGTCAATATCCTGGCGCGCACCAAGGGGATCGAGTTTACGCGGCACTGCGATAGCTGTCACAACCCGGTCGGGGTGCTTTCGGGCGGGCTGACGCAGGAGTCGCAAGTGGATCGCAGCTTCGACGAGAATGGCCTGACGTGCACGACGTGCCATTCCATTCAAAAGCTGCAATCGACCAACGGGAATGGCGGATTCGTCCTGGGTGTTCCGTCGGTGATGGTGGACGAGGACGGCAACCGGATTCCAGGTGTAGTGCCGGATGAAGAGATCCGCAAGCACCCCGACCGCCACTCACGGGCGGTGATGCAGGGCTTCTACCGTACGTCGGAATTTTGCGCGGCGTGTCACAAGGCCAACCTGCCGAATCCATTAAACGATTACAAATTCATCCGGGCGTTCACGGTATACGACGAGTGGCAGAATTCGAAGTTCTCGAATCGCAATCCGCTGACGTTTTACACGGCGGGTTTCACCACTTGCCAGGACTGCCACATGCAGCGGGCGGCGCTGAAGCTCAAAGACGACGGCGCCAAGCATGGCACGTTGGTTTCGCACCGCTGGCCGGCGGGCAACACGGCCGTTCCCTTCTACTACGGCTTCGACGAGCAATTGCAGAAGACGGTGGAGTTTCTGAAATCGGGCATGTACCTGAATGTGGATTTGTTTGGGATCCAGAAAGCGGGAGAAGGCGGCATAACCGCGCCGCTCGGTTCCACGGGTTTCCGGCTAGAGCCAGGTGAAACCGTGCAAATGATGGTGGTGATCCAAAACAAGAACATTGGCCATTCGCTGGTTCCCGAAGTGCGCGACTTGTATGAGCCATGGGTGGAGTTCCAGGTGACGGATGCGGGCGGGACGGAGATCTATCACAGCGGTTTTCTGAAGCCGGACGGGTCGCTGGATGAGCGGGCGCACAGCTTTACCAACCGGCCTGTGAACAGCGACGGCGAGTTCGTGGATAATCACAAAGTCTGGACCATTCACTCGGTGGCCTATGACAACACCATACAATCGGGCCGTTCCGCGATGGTGCGCTATCAGTTCCAGATTCCGGCCCGCGCTAAGGGACCCCTTACAGCTACGGCGCGTGTGAATTATCGCCACTTACGGCAGAGTTACATAAATAATGTGTTCGGCGAGGATCACCCGGCGTATCCGGTTGTCGAGCTTGCGTCGCGTACGCGCATCCTGAATCTTGGGGATAACCCGGCGACAGGCCCGGAGCCGCAGGATAATGCCGATTGGATGCGCTGGAATAATCTGGGCATCGCCTCCATCGATCAACTGCAATATGCCGATGCCATGCATGCATTCGAACAGGTGGTGAAGCTGCGTCCGGATTACGCGGATGGCTACACGAACATCGGGCTGACTTATATCGAATGGGAGAAGTACTCTTCAGCCCGTCCCAGCCTGGAGAAGGCTTTGGAGCTCAGCCCCAACAACGCTCGGGCGCTTTATTATCTGGCGCTGGTGGAGAGGCGGGAAGGACACTACGACGAAGAAGTTGCGGACCTGCAAAGAGTGGTGGAGCAGTATCCGCAAGCGCGCGACGCACGGCGGGAACTGGGGATTGCTTACTATCAGCGGCACAGTTATGAAGAGGCGCGGCAGCAGTTTGAGGCGTTGCAGGCGATCGATCCGGATGACCTTGCAGCCCACTACAACCTGGCTGTTCTGTACCGTCGCATGGGGATGAAGGACAAGGCGTCGGAACAGGCTGCGCTCTTTGCGACCAAACAGGTAGACCCTGGAGCGCCGACGTACTCATTGGAATTTCTGCGCAAGCATCCGGAGATTTCGACGGAGAGCGTGCCCTGGCACATGCACACGGATTTAACATATCCGATGACGGCCGCCGGCGGGCAGCCGAAGTGACGACACATCAAGACCACGAAGATTGAACGATTTGAGGAGATATCGATTTGAAAGGGACTCGCCGGAGATTTGTTCGTTCACTTAGCCGCACTGCCTTAGTACTTCCTTTCTCAGAGTTACTGGCACTCGGACAGAAACTACCAGGACCGATCGAGCGTAGTTACGATGCCAAAGCCAGGCCGGCTGCGCAAGGTCCTAAGTCACCTATAGAAGGCACTCCACTTGGCGTCAGCTTCGTGGACGTGGTTAAGGACTCAGGCCTCGCCGTCAAGACCATTTATGGCGGGGAAGGGAAGAACAAATATCTTCTCGAAACCACCGGTTGCGGCCTGGCCTTTTACGATTATGATCAGGATGGCTGGCTGGACGTTTTCCTGGTAAATGGCTGGCGTCTGGAGGGCTTCCCCACCGGCCAGGAGCCGCGCTGCCACCTGTTCAAGAACAATCGAGACGGCACTTTCACCGAAGTAACCAAGGGGTCCGGCCTGGAGCATCGCACGGGGTGGGGACAAGCCTGTTGCGTCGGCGACTATAACAACGACGGGTACGACGACCTGTTCGTGACTTACTACGGACAGAACGCGCTTTACCGGAACAACGGCAACGGGACTTTCACGGATGTAACCAAGGAGGCGGGCCTGACCCAGCCGGGGCCGAAGATCCGCTGGAACACCGGCTGCACGTTTGTGGATTACGACAAGGACGGGCACCTGGATCTGTTCGTGGCCAATTACGTGGACTTCGATCTGAAAACCGCGCCTCCGCCGGAGGCAGGACCTTGCACTTACAAAGGCTTGATGGTGGCCTGCGGACCGCCAGGATTGCGCGGCGGCAAGAATATTCTGTACCACAACAATGGCAATGGGACGTTCAGCGACGTCAGTGAGAAGGCCGGCATCTGGAATACACCGGGCACTTATGGCTTGAGCGTGGCGGCGTCCGATTTGGACAACGACGGATGGCCGGATATCTATGTCGCCAACGACTCGAGCACGGCCACTCTCTATCAGAATCAAAGGGACGGAACCTTCAAGGACATCGCCATCGAATCCGGAGCCGCGCTTTCTCCCGAAGGTAAGCCGCAAGCAGGGATGGGTGTCTCAATCGGAGACTACAACCGCGACGGTAACTTGGATGTAGTTAAAACTAACTTCGCGGGAGACACGGATTCACTTTACACTAACTTGGGTGACGCCACGTTCGAAGATCGCACTTATCCGAGCGGCCTAGGGGTTAATACCCGGCTGCTGGGGTGGGGTGTGGGCTTTTTCGATATGGACAATGACGGATGGCTCGATGTCCTGATGTCCAACGGACACGTTTACCCAGAGGTCGATAAGTCTAACGCGGACTTGAAATATGCGGAACACAAGTATCTTTACCGCAATCTGCAGAATGGGCGTTTCGAAGAAGTGACGGACAAGGGAGGTCCGGGCATTCTGGAGAATGCACCGGCACGCGGGTGCGCTTTCGGCGACTACGATAACGATGGCGATATCGACGTCGCGGTCAACTGTGTCAACGCAATTCCGCAGCTTTTGCGCTGCGATTCCACGCTGAAACGGAATTGGATCAAGATTCAACTGCAGGGCGTGAAGTCGAACCGCACGGGGATTGGCAGCCGGGTCACGGTCGTTGCCAAGACAAAGCCAAACGCGGAGAAGGCGCTGTCGCAAATGGACGAGCTGCGCAGCGGCGGAAGCTATTTCTCGCAGAACGATCTGCGCATGCACTTCGGGCTGGAGCAGGCGGCCAAAGTAGACCTGGTGGAGATTCGCTGGCTGAGCGGGCAGGTGGACCAGTTGAAGGACCTGGAAGTCAACCGGCTGTATGTGATTCAGGAAGGCGGCAAGATTCTGAAAGCCGAGACTCTGACTCCGGCCGGGAAACGAAACGGCTGAGCGGCATGAGGGCATTGCAATTCTTGCTGGCTGCGGCTTTGCTTCCTGTGATCGGGGCCGCGGAGGAGAAATGTCCGTGGCTGAATGCGGCCACTGCGGCCGGCGTGTTAGGCGGCGCAGTGAGGACGAGCGTTACGCATACTGCGTGTGAGTTTGTCCGGCAGGAGGGTTCATCGGAATCCGCCTTGCGGATCGAGGTGGAAACGATGGCCGCGCCAGGGGAGTTTGCGGCGCGCGCCGCGCAGTGCGGGTCCGGCGCGGAGCCGCTTAAGGCAATTGGAAACGAGGCGGTGGCGTGCACTTATGCGGACAAAAAAGGGCAGCGGGCTGAGCAGGTAGTGGGCCGGGTGCGTAACCAGGCTTTTCTCGTCCGAGTGAGCAGCAATGATCGTTCGGCCACCGCCGCCGGGCTTCGAGATAAGGCACGCAAGGTCGCGGAACAGGTGGCGGGATTTTTGTTCTGAGGCGCGGCGACCTCAAGAGCGAAAGGCCGCTACCTTTCAGTGGTTTTTTATTCCTTGCTCCAAATGCTTTTCCTTTTCCTGCGCTTCGGCCTTGCGGATGGCGGCGGCTTTGGCGAAAGCCTCCTGCGCGCCGGCGGTATCGCCCTTTCGCCGCAGAAGCAGTCCCAGATTGTTCCAGGCGGGTGCGTTCTGGTCGTCGAGTGAGACGGAGCGCCTTAGAGCGTCGATGGCGCCATCGGCATCGCCCTGCTGCTTGAGTGTGGTTCCGAGAATATACCAGGCATCAATGTATGCGGGCCGCTGCGCCACCGCCGCGCGCAACTGGTCGATGGCCTTGTCCGGGACTCCCGCGTCGATGTAAGTGAGCGCCAGAGTGTAATGGGCCTCGGCGAGCGACGGCTCCAGATGCACCGCTTGCTCCAGTTCCGCCTGTGCGTGCGGCAAATCGTCGATGGATTTATAGGCGACGCCTAAGTCATAATGCGCGCCGGCGTCAGTGGGATGATTTCTGGTTACCCTCGTTAGCTGCTGGATTGCGGCCTGCATGTCTCCGGCTGCGATGTATGCGTAGCCAACATTCACTTGCACGCGCACGTTGTCCGGATCGCTCTCCAGAATCCGGCGAAACTCCTGGAGGCCGGCGCCTGGATCGCCCGACCTCACCAACGCGTTGGCGTAACCGTTGCGAACCGCCATGTTGTTCGGATCGAGCGGGACCGCCTGCCGATAGGCGTCGCGCGCCTGCTTGTAGAGGTTTTGATGTTCGTAGGCCGCTCCCAGAGCTTCCCAAAGCGCCGCGCTGGAGGGCAGTTGGCGGGCCGCGTGTGCCAGTTCGCTCGAGGCCTCCGCGTAGTGTCCCGTTTCGTTGTAGACGGTACCCAGGCGAAAGCGATAATCGCCATTGTCAGGGGCCAGAGCCACGGCCTTTTGCAAGGCGCGTACGGCGGGATCGGTCTGCTTCGTCAACCATAGCGCGGCCCCCAGGTGAAACCACGCTTGCGCCATTTTCGGATCCAGTTCCGTGGCATGCCGGAAGTGCGGAATGGCGTCCGCAGAGCGGTTGGTGGCGGCTAACAGAAACCCGATCTGGTCCTGGTAGACGGCGGACTTCGGAACCAACCCGGCCAGCTTTTGGTAGGCCGCGAGGGCTCCGGCGGCGTCGCGCGCGGCCAGGCGCTGGCGGGCTAAAGCCTCCAGGTCGGGAACGGTGGCGGGCGCCTGCGCGTCCAGCGGCACACCGAAAAGGAATGCGCCGCAAACCAAGGGCGCGAGCACAGTCCATAGTACGCGGAGGAGACCCGATCCTCGCATTTTCGGCATTGTACCTCGGGAAACGTGGCCGGCCTCGGACCATCGCCGGCCAGTGGGCGCCTTCTCGGTTAATGTTTCAGCCTTTTATGACCGATCTGGTACTTTGGAACCCGCTAAGGCTTCCGAGGGCGCGTCTTTGCATCGTAGCCAGGACTGCGTCGAGAGGTACCCTATCCATGAAGCAGCAACGAAACCTGGGATTGAAGCTGGCCCTATCTTTCAGTGTCATTATCTTGACCGCAATGGCCGCTTCTCTCTATTCCCTATCCACACAGCGGCAAGTCCGGAAACAGTTGCTTGAAATCACCGGGAATGCGTCGCGGTTAGACCAGGCGCGCCAAATCACGATTGCCCTTGCCAACATGCGCAGCGGAATGCGCGGTATCACACTGTTCGCCCTTCAAAACAATACCGACCAGCTCAACAAGGCGCGCGGAGCTTTCGAAGCTTCCGCAGCGCAAATCCGCGTGGCCGCGCAAAAAATTCAGGGTGATGATCTGACGCAGGAAGATCGAGCGGCGGTCAGCGCCATCCTCTCCGGCGTGGATCAGTGGCAGGAGAATTTCCCGGAGTTCGTGTCGCTGTGCGTTTCCGCACACGTCGAAGAGGCGCATCAAATCACACTGAAGAAGACCACGCCGATTATGGACGTGCTGCAAAGGAGTGCGTTGCAGCTCGGTGAGGCGAACCATTCGCGGCAGG
>Ga0187819_10000619_pt1 | contig 17908 bp, 11 predicted proteins | sample NC_wetland_sal_i_15_FD_132411 | JGI IMG/M metagenome (GOLD analysis project Ga0187819, IMG submission 132411) | Wetland sediment microbial communities from Neuse River Estuary, North Carolina, USA - SO4_4 | ecosystem: Environmental > Aquatic > Freshwater > Wetlands > Sediment | place: USA...
CTACTTCCGAACGACGGACGTGACGGGAGACGTGAAGCTGCCGCAAGGAGTGGAGATGGTGATGCCGGGGGACAATATTTCGTGCGAGATCAGCCTGATCACGCCGGTGGCGCTCGAGAAGGGATTGCGCTTCGCCATCCGCGAAGGCGGCCACACGGTCGGAGCCGGCGCCGTCGCCGAGATCATCGAGTAAACGACCATGCGCGAAATCATCACATTGCAGTGCAACGATTGCAAAAACCGGAACTACACCACCACCAAGAACCGGAAAAAGCATCAAGACCGGTTGGAGACTTCGAAATTTTGCAACACGTGCCGGAAGCACACCGCGCACAAAGAGGTCAAATAGACCGGCACGATTTGCAGGGGAGTAGGTTCAACGGTAGACCGCCGGTCTCCAAAACCGGATGTGGGGGTTCGAATCCCTCCTCCCCTGCCAGCCTTGTTGCGGTGGAGACTGGCGGGCGGGACGAGTTGAATTCGACCGGACAAAGGCGGCCGGCCAGATGGCACAGGCGGCGAAATTGAATAAAGACGAAGCAGACCGCGGCGTAAACGCATTCTCCCTGATGGAGCCAGTGGGAAAGCTGGCCGCGTATCCGCGTCGTCTGCGGCTGTTTCTGCATGACGTGCGCGTCGAGATGAAACAGGTGCACTGGCCGTCGCGCGACGATGTTGTCTCGACGACCATCGTCGTCACCGTCACCGTCGCGTTCTTCGGCGTCTACTTTTTCATGACCGACTCCGTTCTCGGCAAGGCGATTAGCTGGCTGATTGAATATGCAAAGAAACATTGAAGGAAGCGAAATGTCGAAGCAGTGGTACATCGTCCACACCTACTCGGGGTTTGAGAAAAAGGTGAAGGAAAGCCTCGAAGGCCGCGTACAAGCCTTTGGCCTTACGGACAAGATCGGCCAGATCATCATCCCCACGGAATCCGTGGTCGAAGTTCGTGGCGGCAAGAAAGTCATTTCGCCGCGCATGTGCTATCCGGGCTACGTGCTCGTCGAGATGGATATGGACGACTACACCTGGCATGTCGTTCGCTCCACCCCGCGCGTCACCGGTTTCGTCGGTTCGGGGCAGACCCCGTCGCCGCTCACGGAAGAAGAAGTACAGAACATTTTGAATCGCGCCACCACTACGGCCGAGAAGCCCAAGCCCAAGCTCTCCTTCGAGCGCGGCGAGAAAGTCCGCATCGGCGAAGGGCCGTTCGCGAATTTTACCGGGGTCGTCGAGGAAGTGAACTCCGATCGCAGCACCCTGAAAGTTTCGGTCACCATTTTTGGCCGCTCGACTCCGGTCGAGCTGGATTTCGCGCAGGTCGAGAAAGTCGCGTAAGACGATCGCGCTGCCCTTCGACCCCGCTGCTGGCGGCTCCGAAGGCTAAAGGGAAAATAGATGGCGAAGAAAGTTCAAGCAATGGTGAAGCTGCAATTACCGGCCACGAAGGCCACTCCGGCGCCGCCCGTGGGTACCGCGCTCGGCCCGCACGGCGTGAATATCATGGACTTTTGCAAACAATTCAACGCCAAGACCTCCAAAGAGCCCGACGGCATGATCATTCCCGTGCTCGTCACGATCTATAGCGACCGCACCTTCACCTTTATCTTGAAAACGCCGCCTGCCTCCGAATTGCTCAAGCGCGCGGCCGGTATCGTCAAGGGTTCGCCCGAGCCGAACCGCAACAAAGTCGCAAAGGTCACGCGCAAACAAGTCGAGGAAATCGCCAAGACCAAGCTCCCGGACCTCAACACCGCCAGCCTCGATTCGGCGGTCCGCACCATTATGGGCACGGCGCGCAATATGGGCATCGAAGTCGAAGGCTAATAGAGTAGGAGACACACGCGATGGGTCGCAGTGCGAAAGAAGGCGGAAAAAATATTGACCGTGCCCGCAAACTGGTCGAGGCGCGCCCGTACCGGCTCGAAGAAGCGGCCGAATTGCTCCGCAAGGCGCACTTCGTAAAATTCGACGAAACAGTCGAGCTGGTCTTGAATCTTGGCGTGGACCCCAAGCAGTCCGACCAGATGGTTCGCGGCACCGTTGTCCTCCCCAACGGTCTTGGCAAATCGAAGCGCGTGCTGGTCATCGCCAGCGGCGACAAAGTGCGCGAGGCGCAGGACGCCGGCGCCGATTTTGTCGGCGGCGAAGACATGGTCCAGAAAATCCAGGAAGGCTGGACAGATTACGAGGCCGTCATCGCCACCCCGGACATGATGAAGTCCGCCGGCCGGCTCGGCAAAGTGCTCGGCCCGCGCGGCTTGATGCCCAACCCGAAGACTGGCACGGTCACATTCGAAATCGCCCGCGCCGTAAAGGAAATCAAGGCCGGCAAAGTCGAATTCCGTCTCGATAAAACCGGCATCATTCATTCGCCCGTGGGCAAAATCAGTTTCACGGCTCAGCAGCTTGCCGGCAACGCCCAGGCGCTGCTCGCGGCCATCATCAAGGCCAAGCCCGCGGCGGCCAAGGGCAAGTACATCAAGAAAATTACGCTCACCTCGACGATGGGTCCGGGCATTCCCATTGACCACGCCGAGGCGGACGCGGCTGTCGCCGTCGCCGCGTAACGATCTTTTCCTGAAGGAGAGTTCGGCATGAAGAAGAAAGCCGAGAAGATTTCACACGCGGACGAACTCCGCACGCAGCTTGCGAACGTATCCACCGTCATCCTCTCGACGTTTCAGGGAATCACGGTGGAACAAGACACCAAGCTGCGCCGCGCCGTCGAAGCCGCCGGCGGCAACTACGAAGTCGTGAAGAACACGGTCGCGGAGCGGGCCGGCGCCGGCACTCCGGCCGAGAGCTTGCTCAAGGGTCTGAAGGGCACGAATTCGATCGCCTTCACCACCGCCGATCCCGTCGCTCTCGCAAAGATTCTCACGAAAGTCGCCAAGGACGTTCCGGCGTTCAAGTTTCGTGCCGGGTGGGTCGAGGGCCGCGTCATCTCCATCCAGGAGATCAATCAGCTGGCCATGCTGCCGAGCAAGGAGGAGTTGATCAGCAAAGTCATGTTCCTGCTCAATGCTCCCGCGCAGCGCATCGCCACGGCTCTCGCCGCCCTGCCGCGGAATCTCGCGGTGGTCACAAGTGAGGCAGTCAAGGCCAACAAGTTCGGCTCGGGCGGCGGGGCCCCCGAAAATGCTCCGGTGCCGGAAGCCGCTCAATAGCGGAGATTTTTGCATTGGTTTTTCGTCGTTCGCTTTTAATCTGGGAGGAGGATAGGAAAAGGCAATGGCAAGCAAAGTCGAATCAATACTCGAGGAAATCAAGGGTCTCACGCTGCTCGAAGCTTCCGATCTCGTCAAGAAAATGGAAGAAGCCTTCGGCGTCTCGGCGGCTGCTGCGGCTCCCGTGATGGTGGCGGGTGCGGCGGGCGCGGCTGCTGGCGGAGTCGCGGCGGAAGAGAAGACCGAATTCGCCGTCGTGCTCACCGAAGTCGGCGCGAACAAGATCAACGTGATCAAAGCGGTCCGCGAAGTCACCAGCCTGGGCTTGAAAGAAGCCAAGGACCTGGTGGACGGCGCCCCCAAGACAGTCAAAGAGGGTGTCAACAAGGACGAGGCCGCCACGATCAAGAAAAAGTTCGAAGAGGCCGGAGCCAAGGTCGAGATCAAGTAGTGGCAGCCCGCAGGGGGCCTGGTGCCCGGGTTGCCGAGGAATTCGCCTACGCGCGCGCTCCTTTGGAACACAGAACCTCACAATGCGTCCTTCCCGGACCGGCGGGGCGGGTGTCACTCCGCTTTGCCGTTTCCGGCGTTACTCTGAAGAGGATGGTCCATGAGCAATCGTAATGGTAACCGCGTCACTCGCGAGCGGGAACGCCTGGATTTTGCCAAGATTAAGACCACAGTCCAGATTCCCAACCTGATTGACGTTCAGAAAAAATCCTATCAGCGCTTCCTGCAAATGGATTTGCTGCCCAGCGAGCGCGAGGACACCGGACTTCAGTCCGTGTTCACCTCGGTATTTCCGATCCAGGATTTCCGCGGGCTTTCGCAACTCGACTTCGTTGACTACGCGATCGGCAATTGGGAATGCAAGTGCGGCCACCTCCGCGGCCTGCACCACTTGCGCGCCACCTGCCGGAATTGCGGCGCCTCCGTGGTCACGAATCCGTACAAGACCGGCGACGTCCTGTGCGCCAAGTGCGGCACCTTCAACAAGAACACGCCCACTTTCTGCAACAAGTGCGGCGACCCGGTCACGCTCCAGCTCAAGTACGACGTGAACGAGTGCCAGGAGCGCGGCATGACCTATTCCGCCCCGCTCAAAGTCACAATCCGCCTCACCATTTACGACAAAGATCCCGACACGGGCGCGAAGTCCATCCGCGACATCAAAGAACAGGAAGTTTTCTTCGGCGATATCCCGCTGATGACCGAAAACGGCACGTTCATCATCAACGGCACCGAACGCGTCATCGTCAGTCAGTTGCACCGTTCGCCGGGCGTTTTTTTCGAGACCGCCAACAATCGCAGCTATTTCCTCGGCAAAATCATCCCTTATCGCGGCTCGTGGGTCGAATTCGAATACGACACCAAGAACATCCTTTACGTCCGTATCGATCGCAAGCGCAAATTCCTCGGCTCGATTTTCCTGCGCGCCCTGGGAATGAAGTCCAATGAAGACATTCTGCGCACCTTTTATCAGGTCGAGCGCGTCTCGCTGCGCGATGGCGATCTTTTCTGGAATGTTTCCGAAACCCTGATCGACCGCAAGCTCTCGAAGGAAATCAAGCATCCGAAATCCGACGACGTGATTGTCGGCGCGCACAAGCGCATCACCGAGCCGCTCTATAAAGAACTCCTGAAAGCGCGCGTCAATCAGGTCGAAGTCGGCGTCGCCGATCTCGAAGGCGCCATCACCGTCGGCGAGCTCGTTAACCGTCAAACCGGTGAAGTCCTGCTCGAAGCCAATAAGCCCCTCACCGCCGAAATGTGGGCCTCGATCGCCGAAGCGGGCATCACCGAAGTCGATATCGCCTTCCCCGACCGCGACGACGTCGGCGTCATCGTCGGCCGCACGCTCGAAAAAGACACCATCCGCACGCCCAAGGAAGCCCTAATCGAAATCTACCGCAAGCTGCGTCCCGGCGATCCTCCGACGCTCGAAACCGCCACGGCGCTCTTCAACGGCATGTTCTTTGACGCGCGTAAGTATGATTTCAGCAAGGTCGGCCGCCTGAAGTTCAATATCAAGCTGGGCCTGGAAACCCCGCTCGATAAGCGCACGCTCGATCCCTCCGATTTCGTCGCCGCCATCAAGTACCTCCTCAAGCTGCGCAAGAATATCGGCAGCGTCGACGACATCGACCATCTCGGCAATCGCCGCGTCCGCGCCGTCGGCGAGCTTCTCGAAAACCAGTTTCGCATCGGTCTCGTCCGTATGGAGCGCGCCATCAAGGAAAAGATGTCCGTGTACCAGGAAATGTCCACAGCCATGCCGCACGATCTCGTCAACGCCAAGCCCGTCATGGCCGCCATTCGCGAGTTCTTCGGCAGCTCGCAGCTCTCGCAATTCATGGATCAAACCAATCCATTGAGCGAAATCACGCACAAGCGCCGCCTCTCGGCTCTCGGGCCCGGCGGTCTTTCGCGTGAGCGCGCCGGATTCGAAGTGCGCGACGTTCACCCCACGCACTACGGTCGCATCTGCCCGATTGAAACGCCGGAAGGCCCGAACATCGGCCTGATCAGCTCGCTCTCCTGCTACGCGCGGATCAACGAGTTCGGCTTCATCGAGTCGCCTTACCGGAAAGTCAAGGGCGGCCGCGTAATCGACTTCGTCCAAATCGTCAATTCCGGCGACAGCGAATTCAAGGCCGGCGAAATTGCCGAAAAGGAAAAAGTCGAAGACACGAACGACGAGTTGAAGCGCCGCCGCGTTGTCGTCGAGCCGCACTGCTTCTACCTCTCGGCCTGGGAAGAAGACCGCTACGTCATCGCGCAGGCCAATGCCTCGCTCGATGAACGCGGGAAAATCACCACCGAGCTCGTCAATTGCCGCCAGGCCGGCAACTTCGTCCTCAAGAGCCGCGACGAGGTTGACTATATCGACGTCTCTCCGAAGCAGCTCGTCTCCGTGGCTGCGAGCCTCATCCCGTTTCTCGAGAACGACGACGCCAACCGCGCCTTGATGGGCTCGAACATGCAGCGCCAGGCCGTCCCGCTCATCCGCGGCGAAGCTCCCCTCGTCGGCACCGGCATGGAGCGCGTCACCGCGCGCGATTCTGGCGCGGTCATTGTTTGCCGCCGCGACGGCATTGTCGATCAAGTTGACTCCGAGCGCGTCATCGTGCGCGTCGAATCCGACCAGTCCGGCGTGCTCAGCCGCGAAGTGGGCTCGGACATCTATCTGCTCACGAAGTTCAAGCGCTCGAACCAAAACACCTGCATCAGCCAGAAGCCGCTCGTCCGCGCAGGCGACCGCGTCAAACAGGGCCAGGTCCTGGCCGATGGCCCGTGCACCGATCGCGGCGAACTGGCTCTGGGCCGCAACGTCCTCGTCGCCTTCCTTCCCTGGCGCGGCTACAACTTTGAAGACGCCATCCTCGTCAGCGAAAAGCTCGTCGAAGAGGACTACTACACCTCGATTCACATCGAAGAGTATGAAATCGAGGCACGCGACACGAAACTCGGTCCCGAGGAAATTACTCGCGACATTCCCAATATCAACGAGAGTTTCCTCCGCAATCTCGACGAGAGCGGCGTGATTCGCATCGGCGCCACCGTCAAGCCCGGCGACATTCTCGTCGGCAAAGTCACGCCCAAGGGTGAAACCACGCTCACGCCGGAAGAAAAGCTCCTCCGTGCGATTTTCGGCGAAAAGGCCGGCGACGTGCGCGACGCCTCGCTCTATTGCCCGCCCGGCATCGAAGGCACCATCGTGGACGTGAAGATCTTCTGCCGCAAGGGTGCCGAAAAGGACGAACGCCACAAGGCCATCGAAGCCGCCCAAGTTGCCAAGCTCGAGAAAAACCTCGCCGATGAGATCCGCATTCTCACCGACGAGCGCCTGAAGCGCCTCGCCGATTTGCTCGGTGGCCAAAAGCTTGTCGCCGACCTGCACGACGAGCGCACCAATAAGCGCCTGCTCACCAAAGGCACGGAGCTCACGCGCGACATTCTCGAAAAAATCACCACGCGCAATTTGAAGCGCCTGCGCCTCAATGACAAAGATCCTCTCCTAATCGAGAAGATCGATGAAATCGAGGAAATGACTTCGCGCCAGATCGACGTCCTGCGCAAAATCACCGACGAGCGCATCTCCAAGCTCAAAAAAGGTGACGAATTGCCACCGGGCGTCATCAAACTCGTGAAAACCTACATCGCCATGAAGCGCAAGCTTTCCGTTGGCGACAAGATGGCCGGCCGCCACGGCAATAAGGGCGTCATCGCGCGCATCGTTCCCAAGGAAGACATGCCCTACATGCCCGATGGCACGCCAGTCGAGATCGTTCTCAACCCACTGGGCGTTCCTTCGCGTATGAACGTCGGCCAGATTCTCGAAACGCACCTCGGCTGGGCCGCGAAAGGTCTCGGCGAGCGCGTCGGCAAGCTGCTCGATACGGACGCGCGCGCCGATGTCGTCCGCAAGTGGTTCAAGGACGCCTTCGGCCCCACCTCGGTTTGGAAAACCATCTCCGAACTCGATGACGAGGCGATTCTCGATCTCGGCCACAGCTTCCGCGAAGGCGTTCCGTTCGCGACGCCCGTTTTCGACGGTGCTCGCGAGGCGGACATCCGCCACTTGCTCGAATTCACCGAGCTTCCCGAAAGCGGCAAAATCACGCTCTACGACGGCATGACCGGCGACACCTTCGCGCAAAACGTCACCGTCGGCTACATCTACATGCTCAAGCTCTCGCACTTGGTGGACGACAAGATTCACGCACGCTCCATCGGTCCCTATTCGCTCATCACGCAACAGCCGCTTGGCGGAAAAGCGCAGTTCGGCGGACAGCGCTTCGGTGAAATGGAAGTCTGGGCGCTCGAAGCCTATGGTGCCGCGCACATTCTGCAGGAGCTGCTCACTGCCAAATCCGACGACGTCTATGGCCGCGCAAAAATTTATGAGGCCATCGTGAAGGGCGAGCCGGGTATCGAGCCCGGCGTGCCCGAGTCCTTCAACGTTCTGGTGCGCGAGTTGCAATCGCTGTGCCTCGACGTTGAGCTCATGAAGCGCCAGAAGCCGCAAACGGAAAAAGCGGAAGCGGCGGATTAAAGCGCGCCGCGCTTTTTGCGGCAGCGCCCGGCACACATTTTTTGTTTTGGGTTTTTGGTCCGACATCGTCGGACAGGAGGATTGCCCTTGTATCGTTCGAGCCCGTACGATCGCGCCAGTCAAATTGCGGATTTTGATTCCATTCGCATCAGCCTGGCGAGTCCGGAAAAAATCCGGTCTTGGTCTCACGGCGAGGTCACCAAGCCGGAAACCATCAACTACCGCACCTTCAAGCCCGAGCGCGACGGCCTGTTCTGCGCCAAGATTTTCGGCCCCGTCACCGACTGGGAGTGTCTGTGCGGAAAATATAAGCGCATGAAGCACCGCGGCGTCATTTGCGACAAGTGCGGCGTCGAAGTCACGCTCAGCAAAGTCCGCCGCGAGCGCCTCGGGCATATCGAGCTTGCTTCGCCCTGCTCCCACGTCTGGTTTTTCAAGGGCCTGCCCAGCCGCATCGGCTACCTGCTTGATATCACCATGCGCGATCTCGAGCACATCCTCTACTTCGAGACCTTCGTCTGCGTCGATCCCGGCGAAGTTCCCGGCATCAAGGAAAAGGACATCCTGCCCGAGGAAAAATTCCGCGAGCTCCAAAAGGAGTATCTCGGAAAATTCGAAGCCAAGATGGGCGCGGAAGCCATCAAGGAGCTTCTCCGCCGCGTCGATGTTGACAAGCTTTCCGAAGAACTCCGCGAAAAAATGAAAATTGACCCCAGCCTGCAAAAGCGCATCAAGTTCGCCAAGCGGCTGAAAGTTCTCGAAGCTTTCCGCAAGAGCGGCAACAAGCCCGAGTGGATGATTCTCGACGTGATTCCGGTCCTTCCGCCGGAGCTCCGCCCCCTCGTCCCTCTCGATGGCGGCCGCTTTGCCACCTCCGACCTCAACGATCTCTATCGCCGCGTCATCAACCGCAATAACCGGTTGAAGAAGCTCATGGAATTGCACGCGCCCGACGTCATCGTCCGCAACGAAAAGCGCATGCTCCAGGAAGCCGTTGACGCGCTATTCGACAATGGCCGCCGCGGCCGCGTCCTGCGTGGCACCAATAACCGCCCCCTCAAGTCGCTCTCCGACACGCTCAAGGGCAAGCAGGGCCGTTTCCGCCAGAACCTTCTCGGCAAGCGCGTGGACTATTCCGGCCGTTCCGTCATCGTGGTCGGCCCGGAATTGAAGCTCCACCAGTGCGGTCTGCCGAAGAAAATGGCGCTCGAACTTTTCAAACCCTTCATCTATCACCGCCTCGAAGCCGCCGGGCACTGCACCACCATCAAACAGGCCAAGGAACTCGTCGAGGCGCAGGAATCGATCGTCTGGGACATCCTCGAGGATGTCATCCGCGAGCATCCCGTGCTCTTGAACCGCGCTCCTACTCTTCACCGCCTGGGCATTCAGGCCTTCGAACCCACGCTCGTCGAAGGGAAAGCGATTCGCATTCACCCGCTCGTCTGCACCGCCTTCAACGCGGACTTCGACGGCGACCAGATGGCTGTGCACATTCCGCTTTCACCCGAAGCGCAGGTCGAAGCATCCGTGCTCATGCTCAGCTCGCACAATATCCTTTCCCCCGCAAACGGCTACCCGCTCGCCGTGCCCACGCAGGACATGGTTCTCGGCATCTACTACATGACCAAAGGCAAGCCGCAGGCCAAGGGCGAAGGCCGCGCCTTCGGCTCGAGCGATGAAGTCGTCATGGCGCTCGAGGCCGGCGAGGTCGAGCTCCTCACTCCCATCCGCATGCGTTACTCGGGTGAAGTGATTGATCTCACCAACGCCTACGACGATCAGGACGTCTCGCACACCGAGCCGGTGAATCTTTCGAAGCAGTTTCTCCACACCACTGTCGGCCGCGTGATCTTCAATGACCACCTGCCCTCCGACATGCCTTTCGTCAATGGCTTGCTCAAAAAGAAGGGCGTCCAGGCGCTCGTGCAATACGCCTATCTCCGCTTCGGCCTCGAAAAAACCGTCGTCATGCTCGATCGCTTGAAGGAACTCGGCTTCCTCTACGCCACCAAGTCCGGCATCTCCATCGGCATCAACGACATGCTCATCCCCGGCGTGAAATTCAAGCTCGTCGATGCCGCCGAACACGAAGTCGTCAAAGTCCAGCAGCAGTATCTCGATGGCGCCATCACCAATGGCGAGCGCTACAACAAAGTCATCGCCATCTGGAGCGACATCACGGAAAAAGTCGCCGACGAAATGTTCAAGGCCCTCGAGGAACAAGACAAGCAGGGCATCATCAACCCGGTCTACGTCATGGCCGATTCCGGCGCCCGCGGCTCTAAACAACAGATCCGCCAGCTTTCCGGAATGCGCGGTTTGATGGCCAAGCCCTCCGGCGAAGTCATCGAAACTCCGATCACCTCCAACTTCCGCGAGGGCCTAACCGTATTGCAGTATTTCATCTCCACGCACGGCGCCCGCAAGGGTCTCGCCGATACCGCGCTCAAGACCGCCGATTCCGGCTATCTCACGCGCCGTCTCGTCGACGTCGCCCAGGACGTCATTATCAACGAATTCGACTGCGGCACGGCCGATGGAATTTACGTCGAGCCCATTCTCGAAGCCGGCGTCGAAGTCGAGCCCTTGCGCGACCGCGTCGTCGGCCGCGTCTCGCTCGAGAAAATCAAAGACTACGAAGGTAACGTCATCGTCGAGATCAACCAGGAAATCACCGAAGAGCTCGCCAACGCGATTCAGGCAGCTGGCATCGAGCGCGTCAAAATCCGCTCCGTGCTCACCTGCGAATCCCGCCGCGGTGTTTGCGGCCGCTGCTATGGCCGCAATCTCGCCACCGGCCGCTTCGTCGAAATGGGCGAAGCCGTCGGCGTCATCGCCGCGCAGTCCATCGGCGAACCCGGCACGCAGCTCACCATGCGCACCTTCCACATCGGCGGCACGGCCACTCGCGTCACCGAGCAATCCAAGGTTGAGGCCCGCAACAATGGCTTCGTCAAATTCATCGACCTCAAAGTCGTCGAGGGCCGCGGCAAACAAATCGTCGCCATGAACCGCTCCGGCCTCATCGCCGTCGTGGACGAGAAGAATCGCGAAAAGGAACGCCACCACGTCGTCTATGGCGCCCGCCTCAAGGTCGAAGATGGCCAGCCGGTCACGCTCGGCCAGACCATGGTCGAATGGGATCCCTACACCTTCTCGATCTTGACGGAAACTGCCGGCACGGTCCAATTCAAGGACCTCCAGGCCGGCATCACCATCGAGGAACAAGTTGACGAAGTCACCGGGCTTTCGCAGCTCGTCGTCACGCTGCCCCCCGGCGATGAAAAGCACCAGCCCACCATCAATATCCGCGGGGCCGGCGGACGCACCAAAAAATACCTCATGCCCTCGCGCGCCCACTTGATGGTCGTTGATGGCGACGAAGTTCAGCCCGGCGACGTCCTCGCGAAGATCCCGCGCGAGACCACCAAGACCAAAGACATCACCGGCGGTCTCCCGCGCGTCGTCGAACTCTTTGAAACGCGCAAGCCGAAAGACCCCGCCGTCATCAGCGAAATCGATGGCGTCGTCAAATACGGCGAAATCGCCAAGGGCCAGCGCAAAATCTACGTCGAGAGCGAAGATGGCAAGACCACCAAGGAATATTCCATCCCGCGCGGCGTCCACATCAACGTTCAGGAAGGTGAACACGTTCGGGCAGGCGAGCCGCTCATTGATGGCCCCCTCAACCCCCACGACATCCTCGCCGTCCTCGGCGAAAAGTACACCCAGGCCTATCTGGTCAATTCCATCCAGGAGGTCTATCGCCTCCAGGGTGTCAATATCAACGACAAGCACATCGAAACCATCGTTCGCCAGATGATGCGCTGGGTCAAAGTCGAAGACGTGGGCGACACCTCCTTCCTCCTCGAGGAACAAGTCGATAAGTTCCGCTTCCGCGAGGAAAACGATCGCGTCATCCACGATGGCGGACGTCCGGCTACCGGCCGCCCGCTGCTCCTTGGCATCACCAAGGCCTCGCTCTCCACCGACTCCTTCATCTCTGCCGCGAGCTTCCAGGAGACCACCCGCGTCCTCACCGAGGCGGCCATCTCCGGAAAAGTTGACTACCTCCGCGGCCTGAAGGAAAACGTCATCATGGGCCGGCTCATTCCCGCGGGCACGGGCCTCGAGCGCTACCGCAATATCCAGCTCCTCACCGAATTGCCCAAGGAGGAGCCGCAAGCTCTCGAACCCGATCTCACGCCCGAAGAAGCCGCGGCGCTCGATTTCCTGCGCAAGGACACCGACGCCGTCGCCGAAAGTTAATCCCTCGACTCTCCTGCGGGGCGCCTTAGGCAACCAAGGCGCCCCACGCAGCCTCTGTGCCCTCCGCATTTCCTCCGTGTCCTCTGTGTCAAATCTTTATTGCGCCAAGCGCTGTCGCCGCAACACCTCCCGCGGATCGCCCCCACTATTAAACAACTTGGAAAGCACCCCAGCTTTCTTTCCCCGCCTGCCTCTTCCCACCGGTAAAATTTCATCAGGAGCATTCTGCGCGAAAAGCCCTTCCCGCCTCCCAGCGGGACTATGGCGCACCCATGTCCAACGACTTGTCGAAAAATTCGCAGGAACGCGTCTCTCACGAATGGGAGCGGCTCGAGCATGCCGAGCGCGCCCTGTGGCGCAATAGCCTCCTGCTGCTCGTGGCCCTGGCCGTCGGCCTCGCGCTTGCCTCCTGGCAAGCAATCGAAGCCACAGCGCCACGCCCCAAGACCCTTTCGATCGGCTTGGTGGTCCTCGTCGTCCTTTTCGGTGTTTACGTCTGGAAGAAAAAAAGCGAACTCGACGATCTCCGCGCCCTGCTTCGCGACCTCCACCAGGCGGCCCTATCTCCTCCCACCGAAGCCCAGTTCGAAAAACTCCTGCAAATTGTTTCGCGTTCGCAGCACGGCTACCGCGAGCTGATCGATAATCTTGACCACGCTGTTTTCACCCTCGCGCCCGATGGTGTCGTGCGCGTCGCCAATCGCTACATGGCTCAGCTTCTCGGCGTCCCCATTCCGGATCTGATCGGGCATCCCTTCGAGGAATTTGTCAGCGAGCCGGAGCGCGCCGCTGCAGAGCGCGCCCTTCCCCGCATCGCGGTGCTTGGCAGCTGGACCGGTCGGATTCTCGTGCGCGTGAAAAAAACAGGTGAGCGGCGCTATTTCGATTGCCGGTTTCAGTCGGTTCAAGCCGATGGGCAATTGACCGGGATTAGCGGCTGGGCTCGCGACATCACGGCGCAGCACGAATCCGAAATCCGCTTCCAGGACCTCTTCGAATCCCTGCGCGAAGGAATTTTCTTCACCACTCCGGAGGGCGAGATTCTCGATGCCAATCCGGCCATGGTCCGAATGTTGGGGTTCGAGACCAAAGAAGAATTGAAAGCTCACAATTTCCGGGAATTCTATCTGGATTCCGCTCAGCGTGACGCGATTGTCAACGAGATGCGCGAGACCGGCTCGGCGCAGGACCGCAAAATCGACCTGCGCCGCAAGGATGGAACGCACATCCAGTGCCTCGCTTCTGGCTTTGCCATTTGCGACACCTTCGGCCGCCTCGTTCGCTTGCAGGGTACGCTCGTGGACGTCACCGAACGCTTCGAAATCAAGAAGCGTTTGCATCAAGAGCAGGAATTCGTCCGCCGCCTCATCGCCAGCTTTCCCGATTTGATCGGAGTCTTCGATCGCGAGAGGCAATTCACTTACATCAGCCCGCGCGTTCAGGAAGTCCTCGGGAGCCCGCCGGAGGAATTCATCGGCGAGGAATTCGGCGCCCGCGCCCATCCGGACGATCGCCCGCGCTTGGCCGCTATGTTCGACCACCTGATGACCGGCGAAGCCCCCTATGCGCAGGTGGAATATCGAGTGCGGCATGCCGATGGCGATTGGCGCACCTTGCGCGCCAGCGCCGGTCCTTTATTCGATGCGGAGGGTAAGATTTCCGGCGTGGTCGCTTCGGCGCGCGATGTCACCGAATCCAAGCAATTCGAGCGTCAACTCGCGCAAAAAGAAAAATTCACTTCCATGGGCCAGATGATGGCCGGCGCCGCCCACGAATTGAACAATCCGCTCACCGCTATCCTTGGTGTCAGCGACCTCTTGCGCGAACGCGCTACCGACGATGCCACACGCCGCCATGTCGGCATCGTTCTGCAACAGGCCCGCCGCGCCGCCGGAATTGTCCAAAATCTTCTCGCTTTTTCTCGTCCCACGGTCCTGGGCCGCTCGAAAGTCGAGCTCGATGAATTGGTTCGGCGCGCTCTGCAAAATCAGGAAGCATCCCTTCGCCAGAAAAACATCACCGTCCACCTCGATTCCCCGGAAAATCTGCCGCCCATCGAAGGCGACGCAAAACTTCTCACGCAAGTTTTCATGAATATCATCACCAACGCCGAGCAGGCGATCTCCAGTGCCCGCGATCATGGCAACCTCAGGATTTCACTCTCGCTTGCCGCCGGGAATCTGGTTGCCTCATTTTCTGACGACGGCCCGGGTGTTGCCCCCGCCATCACGGACAAGATCTTCGATCCTTTCTTCACCACCAAGCGCCCCGGCGGAGGGACCGGTCTCGGCCTCACCATCTGCCTGGCGGTCGCAAAAGAACACGGCGGCAGAATCGAAGTCCAATCTTCACCCGCCACGGGCGCCACCTTTCGTGTCGTTTTGCCGGTTGCCTCCTTCGATTCCCCTGAGGCGCCAAGGCCCGCCGCCGCCTCCTCGGCCAGCTCGGTTCCATCGGCTGTCTTGTCTGGCCACTCCGCCCTGATTGTTGACGACGAGGACAGCATCCGCGAAATCGTCCAGGAAGGCCTCTCCGCGCGCGGCATGAAGGTCGAGGGCGCAGCCAGCGCCGAAGAGGCTCTCTCCCATCTCGCCGCGCATAGTTACGATGTCGTTCTCTGCGATTTCAATCTACCAGGCCTGAATGGCGAGCAACTCTTCGAGCAACTCCACGCGCGGGCGGGTTCTTCAGCGCCTCGATTCGTCTTCATGACCGGCGACATGCTCGATTCGACAATCATCGCCGCTTTCGGCGAGAAGGGCGCGCAAGTGTTGCAAAAACCCTTTCACGTCGCCGCCCTGGCCACGCTCCTGAGCGAGCTCCTTCAGCCCCAACCGGCCAAGGTCGGGTAACTCGATCGCTCCCTGATTTTTACTTAGTTTTAGCCGTGGCGGCTGCAGCCGCAGGCGCGGGCGCGCCGCTGGCATCCACGCCAAGGTCCCATACGTAAATGCTCGTGGTCTCTTCCAGCACAATCTCCGCCAGCGCGTACTCGCCAGGCGCCAGCGGCTCCCCCAGCGTGAAGCGATAAACCCCGCGCGCAATCGGCCACCGTTGAATCGGCACCGTATCCGCCTTTGTTGAATCCTTCTTGAAGATCGTGTCGATGTTTTCCAGGTGCCTCGAGTACCCCGAAACTTTCGCGTGGATCAGTTCCATTTGCGGCTCATGCGCGTCGGCCGTGCGTACGTAAAACTCCGGCTGGCTGTCCGTAATTCTCAGTTTGGCGCGCGTCCCACGAAGCGATACGGAATGCCGCGACGGAATGATGGGAATCGGCACAAGGACCTGCTTCAGCACCTGTCCCTTGTCCAATTTCGAATCAATGTCGGCCTGCGTGAGCGGCAAGACGCTCTTGTTGGCAAACACATAGACGCCTTCGTCCGGAGGAAGGAATACACCCGGAGCCGCCTCGAGGCTTGCATCAATATCCATCGTATCGACCGTGCGTTCCCGCTCCAAATTGCGCACCTTTGCGAGCATAGCCTCGTCTCGTTTGGCTTGTTCCACTTCCGCCTTGTGCGTCGCGTCCCAATCCACCAGTTCCGCGGGAATTTCCTCCCAGTCGTGGCTGTCCAGGCTGTAATAGCGGATCCGGTCGCCTTCAATCTTATATTCGCGCACCAGTTGGACATTTCCGCCCTTCAATATCAATTTCTTCCCGCGCGGCAGCACGGGCGTTTTATTGTCCGCGCTGGACTGGCTTTCCTGCTTTGATTCCTGCCCAGATCCAACCGCCGATCTCGCTGCTTGTGACGGTCTCGCCGCTTCGAGTCCCCACGCATCCAGCATGACCACACCAAGTCCGAACGCAGCGAGCCCGAACGCGAGCACCCACGCTCGCCATTCGCTGGGCCAACCTCCGCGTTGTCGCATTCCCCCCACCCCGCCTTCTACTCAAATACGATGCAAGTTCTTGTATTCGCGTTGAATCAATTTCAGGATAGCCCCATTCGCGGAGCCCGACAACCCGCTCCTCAACCCCGAAAATAAAAAAGGCCTTCCGGGGGGAAGGCCTTCATTCATGGCGTTTTCTGGTTGCGCGCGTTAGTGTTCGCAGCGCGGCTGAAGAACCGTCAGGATCATCAAATCCGAGTTCGTGAATATCCACTTCTCCACTTCCGCGTCCGCCGCCTCGGCGACGCGCGCCAGCTTCCCCAGGTGCTTGTTGAGCGCCAGGCTCCGCAGATGATCCTGGCAGATGCCCGTCAGGCTCGACACCTCATCTTCGGTAAATACCTTCTGGCTCGATTTGATTCGCACCATAATTCTCGCCTCTCATTACCTCAGATGCCACCGCCAGCCTAAACGGTGCCTGCTTCCCCTGCAATAGTCCTTCCGTTCTAGTGGCGCTAAACCATTGAACTAACAAGCGCCGTAAGCGCAAGTCCCTTGAACTACTTGCCCAATAAAATGGCAAATCTTGCCGCTCCCGCTAGCCGCGCATTTTTCCGTGGATTGAAAAGAAGAGTCTAATGATGGAATGTTTCTACAGTTTCAAGAAAATGTTTCGCGCAACTTAATTCCCGGCGGACGACGATTCGGACATGGACTTTTCGTAAGCGTGTGCGAGTTGCAGTACGCGCCCTTCGCTGAAGTGCGGCCCGAAGATTTGCAATCCCACAGGAAGCCCCGCCGCCGTCTTGCCGCAAGGCACCGAAATCCCCGGCACGCCCGCAAGCGACCCCGTAACTGTATATATATCAGCAAGATACATCTGGAGCGGGTCCGCCGTCTTTTCTCCCAGCCGAAATGCCGGCGTCGGTGCCGTCGGCGTGATGATCGCATCCACCTTCTGAAACGCTTCCGCGAAATCGCGTGCGATCAGCGAGCGCACCTTTTGCGCCCGCAGGTAATAGGCATCGTAATACCCGGCCGAAAGCGCGTAGGTCCCGAGCATGATGCGCCGCTTCACCTCGTTCCCGAAGCCCTGTTCGCGCGTGTTGCGATACATTTCCATCAAAGTCGCCCCTGGCACGCGCAATCCATACCGCACTCCGTCATAACGAGCGAGGTTCGAGCTCGCCTCTGCCGTCGCCACGATGTAATACGTCGCTATGGCATAGTCCGTATGTGGCATTTGCAGCGGCACACGCCGGCAGCCGAGCTCCTCAAGCCGCACAATGGCCGCCTGCACCTTCGCTCTTACTTCCTGGTCCAAGCCCTCGCCGAAATAATCCTCCGGCACGCCGATCCGCAACTCCCGCACCGGCTTTTCGAGCTCCGCCGCATAGTCTGGCACAGGCACCGGCGCGGATGTCGAATCGTTCGCGTCGTGCCCGGCGATAACACTCATCACGGCAGCCGCGTCACCCACACTCCCCGCAAATGGCCCGATCCGATCCAGCGACGAAGCAAAGGCAATCAGCCCGTAGCGCGAAACCCTTCCATATGTTGGCATTAGCGC